>ERZ1645187.158-NODE-158-length-64061-cov-10.371621_pt1 | contig 64061 bp, 58 predicted proteins | sample MGYA00575352_ERZ1645187 | MGnify/ENA primary metagenome ERZ1645187 (study PRJEB40837, sample SAMN11349314) | freshwater sediment metagenome | isolation source: river sediment | host: Sediment | place: India: Wazaribad , New Delhi | collected 2017-02-21 ... | reverse complement strand
ACAAAATCAAAGGTTTAGCCCTTTTTAATAACTCCGTTTATTCTTACCTTTGTTAAGCCGAAAAAGCCACATAAAGGCGTTCTATAAGAACGTCTTTGTAACCGCTTGCATTTTCTTAGTTCGACATATACAATAGAGTGTCCGTTTAAAGGATTCAGGAGGTTCATATGAAGTTTACGATCAAGTACAATGGAAAAGTCACCGAACATTCCAAAAAAGTCAGCCTGCTTTCGCTGGTAGGCAGTGAGAATAAAGACCTTGTTTGCGCCAAGGTCAACAACCGCATCCGCGAGTTGACGTATGAAGTCTATTACGATTCGGAAATCGAATTTCTGACCGTCAAAGACCAAGATGCCATTCGCACCTATGAAACATCGCTCCGTTATTTGGTGGCGATGGCTTTTGAACGCGTCTATCCGCAAATCGAAGTTCGTCTTTGTTACAACGTTTCGCGTTCCATTTTCGTGCAAATTTTGACTGAAGGCGTCCATGCGGACACCAAAATGGTCGAAGCAATCCGTGTTGAAATGGAAAAATTGATTCAACGCGACATTCCTTTTAACCGCACCATCGTGACTAACGAAGAAGCCTCCAAACTTTATTCCGAAAGAGGATTCCACGATAAACTAGAAATCTTGAAGTATCGTCCCGAAAAGACGGTCCATTTATACGAATGCGATGGCTATTTGAACTATATGTATGGCCACATGGTTCCCAGCACCGGCTATTTGAAATCCTGGCGTTTACGGCTTTATTTGCCCGGCATCATCATTCAATACCCGCGTTCGGAATGCCATGGTGAGATTCCTCCCTTTGAAGACGCTCCGATTTTCGGAAAGACCCTTAAGGAATCGCACTCTTGGGCCAAAATCACCGGTTTGGATTCAGTCGCCGGCATCAATGAACACATTGACACGCAAGGCAGTATCGAATTCATTAACATGTGCGAAGCCCGTCACAACCGCATGCTGTGCGAATTAGGCGAAGAAATTGAAAAGGATATCGACAATGTCCGTCTTGTTTGTATTGCCGGACCTTCCAGTTCAGGTAAAACAACCTTCGCCAACCGTCTCCGTATTGAACTTTTATCCCGTGGAATCCGTCCGATTCGGATTTCGATCGATGACTACTACTTGCCCCGTGGTCAAGCACCTAAAGATGAAAACGGTCAACCCGACCTTGAGTCGATTCAAGCCTTAGATATCGCCACCTTCAACCAAAACATGCTCGATTTGATTCAAGGCAGCGAAGTTCAACTTCCGAAGTTCGACTTTGTCTCTGGAAAGCGCATCCCAGGCAGAATCTTGAAGATCGATAACAACACGATCATCATCATCGAAGGCATTCACGCTCTGAATGACCAACTGACCACTCTCATTCCGAAGCACCAAAAATTCAAGATTTACATTTCTCCTCAAGCACAAATCAACTTGGACAACCACAACCCGATTTCCCTCACCGACTTACGGCTTCTCCGTCGCATCGTCCGTGACAAGAAATTCCGGAACGCTTCCGCTTCGGAAACCATCGGCATGTGGCCCAGCGTCCGCAAAGGCGAATTCACTTGGATTTACGGAACCCAAGAAGGCGCCGACTATGTGTTTAACTCACTACTCTCTTACGAACTTTGCATCATGAAGAAATATGCGATGCCGCTCTTATGCAAGATTGAACCGGAATCTCCGGCTTACCCTGTTGCCGAGCGTCTCGTGAGAATGTTGAAATACTTCGTCGACATGGAAGACAAATGGGTACCCAACAACTCACTCATTCGCGAATTCATCGGCGATTCTTGCTACCAAGACGTATAAAAAAAGAAGCGGATTAATCGTCCGCTTCTTTTGTTTCTGAGTCGGTTTTGCCGGGGTTTTCAACTTTCGAACCCCGTTTTTTGGCTGCTAGGATGAACCTGCCTTTTTCCCGTTGATGAATTGCTGCCATTTGGGCATAATAGACATTCCGCATGGCGGCGTATTTTTGTTGTTCATCTTCGGAGATTGAACTTGTGTAGACTGTGAAGAAGATCTTTTCAAGGCGGAAGAACGATTCATAGAGATTGACCAACGTCAGGTCATTAAAGAAGGTTTTCCGTGAATAGATTAACAACGGAGAACTGTGTGCAATCTCGCTGCTCATCTCATAGGTTGAACTGTATTGACTTAGTTCGGCCACACGTTCAACACCGTCACGGAAATTGAGCTTAAAGTTTTCAACTTGCTCAATATTTGGAACGGCCATCAACCAGCCGTATTCGATATAACGTTTCATGTCTTTGCTTTTAAGATCCAACGCACGCATGTTGGCCTTGATTTCCACAAAGATTTCGTCTTGCTTTTCTTTGCTGCCGATACCGTTTCGGAAAGCAATGGCATAAGTCATGTGGCGAAGATAACGTTCAACAACCGGTTTGCCATATTTAAATAGGATGGCGGTCATACATTCGGTTTCATGAAGCGTTCGCCATGTCGAAAAAGCTTCAGTTTCAAAGCCATTGATCAGTAAATCAGTGATGCAATTTCCCATCGAAAAAGCTTTATTCAACATGTCGACAATGAGAGTTTCATAAGGATTATTTTTCTTAAAACGGGTCAGCATTCCTAAGATAAAATTCAAATAAAGCTTCATGGTAGAAATAGGCGGATAAAAACGTGAATTAGGAGAAACTTCTTTGTACTCCAAATGCTCATTGGTCAAATATTTGTCCATGACAATGCTGGCTAACTTGGTTTTATATTTTTCATCGTTTTCGAAACGGGTGATATCTTCTTTGCTAAGACCGACCATTCCATAGAAATGTTCGTTAATCAAATAGCTGATAACCGAAAGCGTATTCACGGTTGAGAAGGAACTAAGCAAGTTGGTTTTCCCGAATTCATTCAAGCCTTCCACCACAGTATCATAGATTTCGAAAAGAAAATCCCGACTTAAAATTTCCGGAACTTTCAAGGCGTCAAGGACTTTAAAAAAACGTTGGGAATCAAACGGTTTTACTTCTTGCATGTCGGTTCCTCCGTATATATGATACCTTTTTCTTTGCAAATTTGCCGAAGTTCCTCTCTAAGTTCCAAAGAAGAAGACGGATTTGCATGGATTTTTCGTAAAACGGGGGCATAAAACGAGTCTTGAATCAGAAGGTGGTTTTCCAGAATCAAGACACATTGTCCATGTGGGCCCACCATCAGTGGTTTGAGTTGATTCACTACTTTTGAAAAATCATCGTTTGCTTTGATATCCAATTCTTCAATGGAAAGACAGGGGAAGAAATTGGCAAGTAACGCATGATAACCTCTTTGGTCGATTTTTGTAAAGTCATACTCTACAAAGAAAGGTGCATCGGAGAGCATCTTGGGATCGGTTTCAAGCCGCAGGACTCGATAGGCCTCGTAAGCAGATTTTATTTCGGCTTCTTTATCAGAGGACAAGGATAGTTCTTCGGGAAGCACTGCTTTTTCAAAGGGAAGAACATCGTCCACCAATGCTTCGATTTTCCGATAATGAATTAACCCTTGGCTATCGGCCACTTGGTTTATATCACCACGAAGGAAAAGCGGAACAAAAAGCCAATCCTTTTTTTGTCGAACTGCTTTATAGATAATCGGATCTTCATCGCTGAATAAATCCATCAAGTTTTGTAAGAAAACATTCATAGTGTATTAACCTTTTTAACCTCTCCGGTGAGAACCGATAATAAGAAACATTCAGTGTTTCGTTTGAACGATTGTTCAACGAAACGTTGGTAGACCGTCAATTGTTGACGATATGCTTCATCATCCAAGTTTTTAAGCTTATAGTCAACAATCAAACAATGTTCTTTAAAAACGAGAAGCAAGTCGATGATTCCGTTAACATGATTATCGGTGTCAATAAATTGATATTCTTTGAAAATTTCAGCACCATCCAGTGATTGAAAAATGGACGCTTTTAGGGCTTTCTCAATCAGTGCTTTTTCACGGACATCCGTAATGAAACTCAAATCCGATTTTTTGAAATCCACAATTTCAAGCAAAGCGTGAATACGGGTACCGAAATCAAGTAGTTTTTGATCCACTTTTTCGGAGGATGTTTTACTAGCCCGTTTCGAAGTGATAACCATCGCTGGGATGGAATTTTCTTTTAAAATTACGTGCAAATCCTTAATATTTTCTTTTGAAAACTTGGTCTTGATTCCGGTCAGTTCGACATTTTTTCCATACTTTTGTTCTGCCTCGACAAACCGAATGAAGTCCGAAAAAGAGTTCGCCCCATCGACTGAAAGAAGCGGGACCTTTTCTTTTTGTGGAATTTGGTACAGACAAATCATTTTTTCTTTGGCACGGGTCAACGCCACATAGAACAAACGGATTTGTTCACTGAGTTCCGCTTTCCGCTCATTGATTTTGATGAGGTAATGATAGAGGTTGCTGGCTTCCATTTCGTCAATAATCGGAAGAACGATTCCGTAACGAGAATCCGCCAAGAAACTGCTCTTCATGTTTTGATCATTAAAACGACTACCAAGGCCTGCGTAATAGATGATGGGAAATTCCAATCCTTTAGATTTATGAATGCTCATCAAACGCACGCAGTTTTCAACCACTTCTTGATTGGGAACCGCAAGCGTAATCTCGTAGGTGGAAAGGTCATCAAAGTAATCCACGAACTCCTTGATTCCATATCCGATCTTTTCGAGTGACAAGGATAACTCGATCAGCCCTTGAATCTTATGGCGATTTTCCGCAACATTTCCAACTTCGACGGTTTTTTCGAAAAAGGCGAATTCGTCCACGAGAGAGGAAAGAATTTCACTCAGAGGATACGATTTTCTCGCTTCTGTAATTTTTCGCATTTTGACTATGATTTCGTTTTGTTCGTATTGTTTCGATTTCAAAATATCCAAAATCATTTGGTCGGGCAAACGGAAAAGGAAACTGCGAGCGATACTCATGAAAGAGTGCCTAAATGTCTCATCGAAAAGGTTTTGCGAGGTTAAGAAGAACAAACGGACGAGATTTTGGAAAGCCAAAATGACATCGGAATCGGAAAGGTCGGCATCTTTCTCAACTTTTAGGGGAATGCCATACTCCGAAAAGACTTTTTGGAATATTTCGAATTTTGTTTTTCGGTCGATTAAAATGGCAAAGTCTTTGAACTCCGCTTGACCTGGCAGATTCTTGTCTTTATCGAAAACCGAATAGCCCTTTTGGATCTTAGACAAAATATCCTCGGCGATTAGAGCGGCTTCGATTTCCATTTTTTCACCCGGGTCCTTTTTTTCATACCGCAAAACTTCAAGATGGTGATTTTCGGAGTTTGCCCCTAATTGGTCGTAAGCTATGTTTCCTACCTCAATGAGGTGTTCACGGCGGTAATCGGCACCACCGAAATCGGCTGACATGATATCCGAAAACAGAGTGTTGATATCTTGAATGACTTCTGACCGGCTACGGAAGTTTTTATTTAAATCAATGGCTTCACCGCCAAGGCCTTTTTTATATTGGGAATACTTGTTAGCGAAAATTTCGCTGTTGGCATTCCGGAATCGATAAATCGATTGCTTGATATCTCCGACCATATAAACATTTTCATTACCGATGTTTGAAACGAATTCTTCCTGAATGTCCGAGGTGTCTTGATATTCGTCAATCATGATGAACTTGAGTTTCTTTTGAAGAGTTTTACCCACTTCGGTATTTTTGACTAACATCAAAGCCATCTTCGCGATGTCAGAGAAAGTATAAACCTCATAGGTCTTTTTAAAACGGTCGAGCTTTTCATTCAGTTTTTCAATTATTTCTAGCAAAAGCGCCACGGTTTCTTGGGTAGCTTGATATCGTGAAATGACGTCAGAGCTCTTTCCAATAGCGGCATAGCTCGTGAATTTATCACAGGCCGAACTAAGCGATTCGTGAAGCAAGGAATCTTCTTCAGAGAGCTTGTTGCGCGACGGGAATTTAAACAGTGAGAGGGCCTCATTAAATGTGTCATAATCCGGAGCCGTAATGATGGGCTCAAGCGCTTTGCAAACACTGTCGCTCATTTTAGGATTTTCGTATTCCAAAGCTCCCCGCTGTGTGGTGATTGCAATCGAACGGATATGTTGACGGAACTCTTCTAAATCGTGTTGAATTCTTGAAATTGAATAATACTCGGAAAGGTAGTTCTTAAGATAACCTTTTTTATCAATTTTTAGATTGATCATTTCATCAATTCGGAGAACAAAATCTTGAAGGTCGTCATCCGAGCGAAGCGCGTATTTATTGATGAAGGTCAAGAAAGGTTCGTTCTTTTGCTCATAGAGACTATCAAAAATTGAATTGAGCAGTTTCCGTTTCTTAATTTTAACGATGTTCTCATCGATGATGCTGACATTGGCGCTGACTCCAAGCACATAATGATACTTTTTAACCAACGACAACGCATAAGCGTCGAATGTGCAAATATCACTGGCGTCGATTTTGGATGCAAGGTTCTCTAGGCTTGGTTCATTTCGCAGTTTGCTGCGAATGCGGGCTCTCATTTCGGAAGCCGCGGCGTTGGTGAATGTCAAAACAAGAATCTCATCCAGAGAAGCCCCTTGCTTTAAAATTTGGAAAACCCGTTCGGTCAAAACAGCCGTTTTGCCACTGCCGGCGCCTGCGCTGACGATGATATTATGGCCTCTGACATCGATGGCTTTTTGTTGTTCAAGCGTCCATCTCGCCATCGTTGTTCTCCTTTGTATTGATATTCACAATATCCTTTTCGTCCCGGAAACAAATATCGCGATAGGTGCAATAACGGCAAGGTAATTCGCCGTTATCGAGCGATTTTGGATTAATCCTGAAATCATTGGCTTTTATCGCAGTATCTGCTTCTTTAATTTTTTGAATCGTCGTTTCAATATAACGGGCAAGGACCTCCTGCGAAAATGCCCTCTTTTGAGAAAAGACCGCAAGATTTCCGCTGTTCGTAACTTTCAGAGACTTGACGAATCTTGAGTCCCGGAATGTAATATCGAAAGTTTGGAGCTTCTCAAAGTCATCGGTAAAAAGACCACTCAAGCGGAATTGATCAGAATAGAATTTTTGAGCGTCTTTTCCGGAAGGACGAATGAGTTTTTTAGTGATGATGGTTTGAATGTATAAACCGATGAGTTCATGATTCGAAAGATAAGAGTCTCTTGAGGCAAGCAAGGCATATATCGGTAGCTGCAAGGAATAACCAAAGCGGATATGATTGGGGTTAAAATCGACTGTGCCGGTTTTATAATCCACGAGGCTGATATAACGGGTTGTTTTCCCGGTTAATACGACCTTATCGATAACACCGACAAGCGTGATTTTGGGATCAAGGACAAGTTCGACCTTTTTCTCTGTGAGAATCTCTTTGCTGTCCATGGCTGTTTCATGATCCTCATTAAACTGGATCACATTGAAAATCTCGGTTTTGAGCCGACTTAAAAAGACCTTTTCTTTTGTGGAAAATTCTTGAGCTTGAATTTCTTCCTCAAAGGCCGTGTCAAAATCAAAAGCATCCATGTACTTTCTTTCTAAAACGGCGTGGGCCAGCTTTCCGAATTTGGTGTAAAAAGTATCTTCAAACGGATCAATGTTTAAAACACGACTGAGGTAATACTTGAATTGACACTCAAAAAACTCGCTGATACTGGTATAGGAATATCGCCCCATGGATTCAGGGTTAACAGCATTTACCCCGGTAAAACCATGGTCGTATTGGCGAAAAGGAATTGAGATTTGTTCGGATAATGAGGTTTGAAGCGGATTTCTGTTCTGATATTTCCGTTCCCCATCCATATATTCTGCCAGCCGGATTTTTGCCCATTCTTTGCCGTATTCGACCACCGAAATGGGATTTGCCAAGATCGGCATATTGAGCCTCGATATCATCGGCGAAGGTTTGAAGGTATCGGTTAAAGATTGGTTTTTGAAAGACACGGTCACCGCATGCGTTCCGTCCAGTAAACTCAATAATGCCTTTTCATCTTTTTGGTTTTCGAAATCTGAGTCATTACGGCCCAGCCAACGTTTCTTGGAGTCATCCAAATAATCCACGTTTTTATGGACTTTCGGGAAATTGCCTTCGTTGAATCCTAAAAGGAAAATGTGACTGTTTTCGGGAATGAAATTACCCTTCAAGATACTGACCGCGTGGTCGAATTTAGGCTCCGTCAGCGAAGTTGCCCGTAACTTGTTGAGAAAAAAGTCGTGATACTTTTGGGAGGAAAGATTGAGTGGAAGAAGTCTTGTGACCTCATCAACGAGTTGTCTTTCAATGGAATCTTGGCTGTCGATTGATAAAGAGGATAACGCTTCCTCGGGTGATTGACCTTGCAGCAATGAAGCCAAAAAATCAATACCGGGTTTTGACGAAGCAAGGGTCAAATGGCTTGGCATATTAAGAGGTATTCCATAGAACGCGCTCATTTTTTTCAACAAAAAAGTGTATTCCGAGGGAGGGTCAAATAAAAAGATATCATCCACTGACACTCCAGATGAAACAAGATTGGAGATTTGGTTGAAGACCCATTGTAATTCGTCTTCGATGGTCTCGAATTGATGGGCTTGAAGGTGGTAGGTCTTGTTTAATGACGGAAGATGGCCAAAGGAAAAACTTCCGGATACCTTTTTGAGGATTGAAAGAAGTTCTCCATCCTTTTCATCATAACCAAACACGGTGATTTTCTTGTTTTTCAGCAAGGGCAGAAACAAATCATCATGTTTTAAAAGCTTTTTTTCTTCCAACTCATTTTTTATCATCTGAAGATTTTGGATTTGGGCATCTTCAGCAAACGTCTGAGGCAAAAAGTAAAGGTTATCCAAAAATGTTTTTGCTAGTTCAAAGGAAACATCGTGATGAACCATCAAATCAAGAAGGGCCTCATCGGAATATTCAAAGAAGAAACCTTTTAGAAAATCTTCTTTGGTCATTAATTTGAATTTCAAAAAAGGGTTTTTGTTTCGTTGCAAAAGAAAAAAATCGTGCCAGGAGCGTGGCGCAAGAAGAATATCCGCTTGAAGCATTTCTTCCATGTTCATCGCAAAAACCTCATAGTAATATTTTAGGTCAAACCTATCAAAATTAAAAGATGGTTACTAACCATCTTTTTTTTCGCGCTGTTTTTTTATCGGAAGGTTCTTGTGGAGGCGACAGCCTTTTTCCAACCCTTGTACCGTCGGTTGATTTCAAGAGGATCCATGGACGGTTCATAAACGGCTTGGTAAGAATGGATTCTTTGGATTTCTTCACAGTTTTTCCAAAAGCCAGTAGTTAATCCTGCCAAGTAGGCAGCGCCCAAGGCCGTGGTTTCAAGACATTGCGGAAGTTTCAAAGAACATTGCAAGATGTCGGATTGGAACTGCATTAAAAAGTGATTAGCGGTTGCTCCACCGTCGACTTTTAAGGTCACTAATTCGGTTTGGGCTTCCTTTTTCATGACTTCGATGACGTCTTTACTTTGATAGGCAATGGCTTCGAGGGTGGCACGGACAATGTGGTATTTGGTGGTTCCGCGGGTAAGGCCGAAGATGGCGCCACGAGCATCGCTGTCCCAATAAGGTGTTCCTAAGCCAACAAATGCCGGGACGAAATAGACGCCTTCGGAATCTTTGATTTCACAGGCACTGCGTTCGCTGTCGGGAGCGTCTTTGATTAATTTCATCTGATCGCGCAACCATTGGACCGCGGCACCGCCGACGAAAACCGAGCCTTCCAAAGCGTAGGTGACTTTTCCTTCGACTTCCCAGGCAACGGTGGTCAATAATCCTTTTTTGGAGAGAATCGGGGTTGAACCGATATTCATCAGCATGAAACATCCAGTCCCATAGGTGTTCTTGGATTCACCGGTTTTGAAACATGCTTGACCGAATAAAGCGGCTTGTTGGTCTCCCGCAACACCGCAAATCGGGACTGCCGGTTTGAAGAATTTGGCTTCTCCGAATTTATGGGAAGAAGGTTTGACGGAAGGAAGCATGGATTTTGGAATTGCGAACAACTTGAGCAATTCATCGTCCCATTTCATTTCAAAAATATTGAAGAGCATGGTGCGAGAGGCATTGGTGACATCGGTCGCATGCACTTCGCCTTTGGTCAGTTTATACAAAATCCAACTGTCGATGGTTCCGAAAAGGAGCTCACCGGCTTCGGCACGTTTTTGCGTTTTTGTCGCATCGAGGATGAAACGGATTTTTGACGCAGAGAAATACGGGTTTAAAAGAAGTCCTGTTTTGTGGTGAATCAATGTTTTCTGCTTTTCGAATTTGTCGCAGATGGAAAGCGATTGGCGGCTTTGCCAAACGACGGCGTTATAAATCGGCATGCCCGTTTCTTTATCCCAAACCACCGTGGTTTCACGTTGATTGGTGATGCCGATGGAATCGATATTCTTCATGGTCAGATTGGCTTTAATCAACACCTCGTTGATGACATTGATGACGCTGACCCAAAGCTCGAGCGGATCTTGTTCGACCCAACCCGGATGAGGATATAAGCATTTGACTTCGTTGACGGCCTGAAAGCGGTTGGTCCCTTTGGAATCAAAAAGAATGGCCCGTGTCGAGGTCGTTCCTTGGTCAATCGAAAGAATGAACTTTTCCATGATGAATCTCTCCCTAATTACACTTTAAAATCATTATACTAACTTTTTCGACTTCGTCGATATTTTTTCAGATATTCCTTGGTTTCTGAACTGACACGGAAGGAATCGTGGATTTTGGAAATCGCCTTATTGATGGTCCAATCATCCAACGGATTTTCTTTCAAAAAGGCTTCGGTGGCAACGGGATCTTCAAGAAAGCATTCCGCCAAAAGCCATGCTTGCCCCATGCGAACGTAATAATGTTCATCGGGTTTCATGACCTTGAATATTTCGCTCAAGTTTTCCTTTTGAGCAAAGTTGTTCAATGCATGGACATAAGCAAAACGTCTCACAAACGGGTATTTGGAAACCGAAAACTTCTTGATCCATTTGAGACCGATTGAAAAATCCGAAATGGAAAATCCGCCGCTGAGGGAATCGACGACCGCCCAGTTATCCGTTTCCTTTAGGAATTCTCCGATAAAGGCATATTTTTCTTCAACGGTTTTCAAATGGGACAGCATCATCGAGGCAATGAGAAAATCCACTTCCAAGTAATCGTGCCATTTCCAAGCGCTTGGATCGACGTTGTCTTTTTTCAGTTGCTTGATGATTTTCCCGAGGGCGGGAGAACGTACACCGACGATTTTGATTTGCGTATTGACGATTTTTTTGTTGAACTCAGAATACTTCTCATCTCTTTGCGTAAAAAGAAGATCAATCAATTTTTGGTATTCCATGATTTTGTCCTCGCTTCTTTATACTAAAACCAAATGCAGTGACAATCAAAGGAATCCAACGTCGATGCCAAAAAGCAAAAGCAGACAACGTTCTTTTTTCAGCTTATGAAAGGCGAATTGGGCCACAATGTGAATTCATTCAAGTTAGTCGCTAAAACGTCTCAAACGCTGCATTTACGCCCTTATTTGTCGCATAGAAGTCTCGTTGGCGGGACATTCGTGCGACTTCCTATTCTTTTCTTTGAAAAACGGCAAAAAAAACCCCCATGAAGCTCATGAGGGATTCGCTTGAACTAGCGTTTGATGGCTTTTTCGATGTCTTCGATTTCTTTGATGATGTCTTTGCTTAAGCAGTCCGATCCTGTGGGAGTGACTAAGACATCGTCTTCAATCCGGACGCCGATGCCGAATTCTTTGAAATACAAACCCGGTTCGACGGTGATGACCATGCCCGGAGCAAGCGGGACTTCGCGGTCGCAGACGTCATGGGTATTCAAACCTAAATGGTGCGAGACGTTGTGATAATAGTGTTTGGAAATTTCATCCGCGGTCTTGATGAGATTGTGATCAAGGCATTCACGGGTTAAAAGTTCCACCGTGCGTTTTTGTAAATCCAGCAAGGTCAAACCCGGACGGATGAACGAGATGATGTCCTTGTTGCATTTAAGGACGATTTCGTAAATGGCGCGTTGCAGCGGATTGAACGTTCCCGAAGCCGGATAGGTGCGGGTGATATCGGCACTGTAATTGCCATAACGGGCCCCTAAGTCGCAGAGGACTAAGGCGCCATCGGAGATTTTATCGTTCGGGGTGGGATAGTGCAGGATGGTCGCGTTTTTGCCGGCGGCAATAATCGTATCGAACGCAAGTCCGGCATTGGCGGCATCGCGGATCGTGTAACGGAAGAGCGCTTCGAGTTGGTATTCATACATCCCGACGCGGATGTTCTTCATGATGGCTTTAAGGCCTAAATGAGTCGTGGCCACGGCGGTTTTCATCGCATTGACTTCGGCAGCGGATTTGATCATCCGTTGACGCATGATCATATCAAAGACATCGAGGATTTCGAGTTGGGAATAGCGGGCACCAAGTTGATTGGACAAATCTTTGGTCGTGAAACCCATCGAGATTTTGAGTTCTTTTTCCAAGTCAAGGTAAAGAGTTTTGATGACGCCGAATTGTCCGCTTTCACGGAGGGCTTCATCGATTTTGGTTCCCAAGTTTTTGGTGAGCATGATGTCTTGGACACCAGAAAGCGTACGGGCTTCATCAAGGGTCAGGCGTTTGCCAGTCCATTTTTCTTTGAGTTCATCGTATTCGTCGACGAACAAGTAGGTCTTCGGGCCTTCATTGCCCTTGACGATGAAAAGGACACTGTTGGCTTGGCAAATACCGGTGAGGTAAAAGAAGTTGCGGTTGACGACAAACGGATATTCGTCATCGGCGGTCGCAATCTTGGGGACGCCGGCATAAATGAGCGTTAAGCTTTGGTTTTTGAGTTTTCGGATGAGCGTCTCGCGACGTTCGGCATATTCGGTAATAACTTCCATAGGTTTATCTCCTGTTATAACGATTTTATCATCTTTATTGCATCATCGAGGTAATCAACATGCAAACTTTCGACGTTTCCTTGGTCCACCGCGAGGGAAATCTCTTCGCGGAGAGGAATCTTGGCTAACACCGGCAAGTTGTAGGTTTTGGCCATTTCGTCGGTACGTCCTTTGCCGTAGAGGGAAATCTTCTCATCGCAATGCGGGCAAGCGATGTACGACATATTTTCAACGATACCGAGGACTTTAATATTCATCATTTCCGCCATACGGATGGCTTTTTTGACGATGGAGCCGACTAAATCTTGCGGGGTGGTCACGATGATGATGCCATCGACGGGAAGCGATTGGAAGGTCGTGAGGGCGACGTCCCCGGTTCCCGGGGGCATATCGACGACCATAAAGTCGACTTCCTTCCATAACACGTCGGTATAGAACTGTTTGACGAGGTTGCCGATGAGTGGTCCGCGCCAAACGATGGGATCATCGTCATTTTCAAGTAACATCGCGGCCGACATAATGTCGATTCCGTGGCTGCTTTTTGCGGGAATAATCATTTCGCCGTCCCCTACGGCTTTGCCGTCAATGCCAAAACTTTTGGGAATCGACGGTCCGGTGACGTCCGCGTCTAAAAGCGCGACATGAGCTCCGGTTTGATTGAGGCCTACCGCTAAAAGCGAACTGACGAGGCTTTTGCCAACGCCGCCTTTACCGGAAATAACGCCAATAATTTTCTTGACCGAGCTCTTGGCGTTGAGCTTGGCTTTTTCGATCCGTTCGGAACACGACTCGCCGCAAGATGAGCAGTCGTGATTGCATTCTTGTTCAGGACACATGGTCTTTTTCCTCCTTGAAAACTAAGACTTCTTTGGGTGTCAATACTTCCCGTTTTTCAAGTTTGGGAAGCAAGCCTTCGAGCGAAGGCCAAGCGTCGAGAGGACCGTATACGGTCATTTCAACTGTTTCATTATAGACTATTTGTTCGATGATGGCACCGGATTCGCGTGCCCATTGTTTGACGTTATCGATGGATGAGTAAGGAAGTTCCAGACGAAACCCGGAAAAGGTTTGAAAAGTACCGATGTGGCATCCCGATAAGGCTAAGTTTCCGGCTTCGATATACGTCCGTAAAAGACGGCCGGCGCCAAGTTTAGTTCCACCGAAGTAGCGGACCACCACAAGTAAAACTCGATCGAGTTCTTTCTTGTTCAGAAGTTCTAACAGCGGTCGTCCGGCGGTTCCCGAGGGTTCGCCGTCATCGCTGGAACGGCTGCTGTTGCCCAAACGATAGGCATAACAATAATGCCGGGCATCGGGATAACGTTTCTTGATTTGGGATAGATGAACGGATACTTCATCGAGATTATGAAGCGGAAAAACAAGCCCGATAAATTCGGACTTTTCGACGATCAGCGTAAATTGGTTTTCTTTTTCGATGCCGTAGTTCATAGCGATAACCATTTTACCATACAAGAATAAAAAAATCCCTCGGTTGCCCGAGGGATCTTCGTATCGTCTAGATCAAGGTTTCGTAGTAGTCGCAAATCTTTCCGCCTTCGGTTTCAAAGACGAATCCGGAGACATACGGATCATCTTCGATGGTTTGACCCGGATTGAGGAATTCGTAAGCAGCTTTAGCGCCGACAAAGTTGGCGTTGGTCACGACACGCGCCGCGTAGATGAGTTGGGCGATGTGCGAGTTGCCGTTATTCCAAGCAGGTCCGGGCGTGTGGCAAGCCACATAACTGCCCATGTCCACGAAGCTGGCGCGTAAAGCGTCGACTTCGGCTTGAGTCGTTCCACCGCTGACGATGGCGTTGATTTCGGGGACAACTTCAAGCGCTCCATTAACACCGAGTGCTTCGGTAGGATTCAACTCGGCAAAGTCGGAGGCGAAGAAGTCGATTTCGAAGCCGGTACGTCCGGCGAGTGCATATTCAGAAGCGAGAATATCGGTGTAGAACCCGGCCACGAGTTCGCTCGACAAGTAAGCACGGTCGACGATGTTATTGGAACCATCGACGGCATAGGTCGAGGAGATCATTGCCGAGGCTTGCTGGCCAAAGCCTTCCAAGGAGCCGGCGTTGACGGCACCGGTGAAGCCGTTGAGGTTGACCACAAGGCCATCCAACGAGCCGCTTTCCATGACATAGTCGAAGTCGCCGGCAAACACGTTTTCAAGTTTGGTGCAACGTTCATCGGCGGTCATCGAGCCATTAGCGAGGGTACGGATGTATTTTTCCATTTCGATTTGGTCGAGCCAGTTGTAGAAAACCAACGACCGAACCTTATAGGTTTTTCCCGGAACGGTCGGACCAAAGATCTTGGACCCTTCGAGGAATTGGAGGATGTTGGAGGTTGAGTGTCCGCCATTGACATAGTTGGCCAAGCTGAACCCACCACTCATATCGATGTAGCCATCCGGGTCGAGGGTTTCATCCCAGAACGCGTTGAGCAAGATATGGAAGAGGCCGGTCGAAGTCGTGGTCGGAATCAGGGTTGAATAATCTTTGTCATCGAGTTCGGTATCCGCATATTCCATCGGGGTCAGATAGTATTCTTCGTTTCCGCCGGTGAAAGTGTTGATGCTGATATCGGTGAAGCTGTCTTTAATGACCTTGGGGACCGCATCCGAACCGAGGTTCGAGTAGTTCAAGGCGGCTAAGATGTCAGAGACATTGGTCGGGTTGATGGCGGTCGGATCGATGGTCGCCGTCGTCATGCTCGGCATCGCGCGTTTGATTTCGCGGAAGATGCGGATGAAGGCTTCGATTTCACCGCCGGTACCGGTCCAACTGGTGGTAAACAAATCACCGGAATCGTTGATCGTTTCGAAATTGACAACGAGGTATAACGCTTTTTCATGAGCGGAGGCGAATTTGTAGACGAGGCCGTCGTAGTAAAGCGGATTGGGGTTGTTGGTATCGTTGATTTGGCCGCTGATACCGGTGTCATCCATGATCTTGACCATCAATTGTTCAAAGACGGTCGGATCGCTATTGACGCCACTGCTGGCGCCTTGTTGATGGAAGATTTCCGATTCGGCTAAGCTGGTCAGAAGATCTTCGATATCATCGAGGGTATCGGTGGTTAACGCGGACAAGTCGTTATAGGACGTGGACGCCAAATCCTTCATTTGCGAGAACAGGTCGGTAATCGAAGTGATCTCGCTGTCGGGATAGGCACCTTCGCCGCGGTCACCCACATAGTGGGTATTGGCAGCGGACAGGTCGACGCCGGTAATACCGACATCGGTCGCGGTCAGCATCGTATCAAATAAGTTCGGGATGGCCGGATACATGAGTTCGGAATGGTTGACGGCGAGGAGCAAGTTTTGGACTTTGATGATGCCTTCGGGCGTATCCATTAAGGTGGAGACGGCGTTGGCGCCATCGGTACCAAAGGAAGTGAACGTCAGAGCGGTATCTTTGAAGGCTTGCATCAAATCGCCGAGTTTGGCGATTTCACCGCCGACACCGAGCCAACCATCGACATCGAGGGTGGTTCCGGCGAGGTTGTTGCCGATCAAGAGAATATCATCTTCCAATAAGCCATCGCGTAAAACTTCGGCCGATTGTTTGTAGACATAATCATCCAGCGTCGCGGTTTGTTCGATCATCTTGATCGTTTGTTCAAACACGGTCAAGTCACCGGCAAGGCGCGAATGGTCTTCGTTGATGGTATTGAAGAGTTTGGAATTATGCAAATTGGTTAACATCGTTTCGATGGTATCGGCGTTGAGGTTGGCTTCGCTGAAGCCGGTATCGAGCGCCAAGGTTTGGACGGCATCATAGATGTCGAGCGTGTAGCCGATTTCGGTGGCACGTTCGGCTTTGGTGCAGTCGATGAGGATGGCGGTATTGGCATCCGACGGATTGAGGCTGCCCATGTTCATGGAACCTCCGCCCAACATATCATCGAAGACATTGTAGATGGCCATACGGAGCACCGAGCAATCGTTGACCGCTAAGACGACGGTTTCGATTTGCGCGGCACTGGCACTGCCATTGGTCAACGCGCCGAGTCCATCGGTGGAACCAAGCGCGGTTTCCAAATCATTGACGGCCCCGATGACATTGGCGATGGCGCTGATTTCTTGTTCCCAAGCTAATTTATCAGCTTCGCTGGTCGTCGGTCCGACACTGAGGAAGTCGCTATGGACTTCATCGTAGGGAGACGGATCGGTAGAGACTTCATCTTTATCCAGCAGGTATTCGCCCATGCCGGCGCCGATGAATTTCGAATAGAGGAATTCGCCTAAGAGGTAATCGCCGTCGGGATCATCAAAGATGCCGCTGTGGGCCAGTTCGGTCAACAGGCTTTCGACGTTCTCGGCGGAGAAGTCCATGAAGTCGATGCCCTCTAGGTCATTACCAAAGGTATTGAGGGTGTCGAGCATCAATTCGAGGTTGGCGCCTTCTGCGGCCCAGTCGGTGACGTTGCGGAAACTGGTTCCCAGGCCATCCGGGTCGACGATCGTGGTATCCCCACTGAAGAGGTTATCCAAGAGGCCTCCGAAACAGCTGGACATGACTTCGGAATCTTCAATCGAAGAGAAGACGGCGGTAATAGCACCATCGTATTCGGGCGAGTTGAGAGCGGTCAAAATATTGGTTTCGCCCATCAAATCGAACAAGCCTTCGTCAAACACGGTGGAAATCGTGTGGATCATGTAATAGTTTTCGCCATATTGGACAACATTGCCTTCTTCGTCATAGGTGGTCGCCCATCCGGTTTCATCCACGCTGCGGACGGCAGCGGAGACTTCATCGGGATCAAAACCAAAGTCGCCGCTTCCGGTGAAGATGGTTTCAAGGATGGTGTAATAGTTTTCGCTTTCGAAATTGCCCAACGCATCTTTCGGGTTGAAGATGTTGGATTGATAGATGCAATCGAGAATTCCGGTGATATCGCCGGCGTGTTCGCCGATGAACGTTTCGATATCGTTCATGTCCGCATCCATGACGTTGAGGGCATAACCCATCAAATCAATGAACACGCCCATTTCGGTACCGATCGAATCGAGATCAAAGTTCAAATCGGTGACATCGAGTCCGATGAAGTCGCGGATTTCGGTAAAGTCCGTACCGCCGACAACGGCCTCAAGGATATCTGGCAAGAGGAATCCCATCAAGTGGGAATTATCCAGACGCGGGCACACTTCATCTTTGATGTATTCGCGGACTTCTTCATCTTGGAAGAGGTCTAAGACGGCGTTATCTTCGGAAGAGCTGGAACTGGAAGAATCGACGGAGGAACGTAACGGTGTTTTGGCACCAGGTTCGGTTTCAGGGTTGTCCGCTTGGACGGCTGCGGAACTTTGCTCCGAGGATGAACTTTCGGAGGAGGTAAGTCCTAAGGCTTCGACGAGTTTATCGTTGCCGATCAAGGCACCGACGATGCCTAAGACTGAGCCGTATTCGCGTTTGAAGTTGACACGGCGTTCACCCGAGGTCGCGCCTTCGAGGTCGGTCAAGACTTCATCTTTTTTAGTTTCATCAAGGGCAAAGCCCATGGAAGTCAGGGCGTCCATGCTGCCTAATTGAGTCAAGCCATAATCAAGGATTCCGCGCATGCCTGACATCAATAAATCCGAGTCGAGGATGCAGGGTTTGGCTCCCGCGACGGTCAAGTCGGTTTTGCCTTCGGCATCCACGTTGAGCGGATCGCCGTCATCATCGGTAGCACCGACGATCAAAGCAAGGATGGGATCGATGTTATCACGGATTTCGGCAATCAGGTCATCTTTGGTCCAGACGCCTAAGATATAGGAAGGATCACGGACCAAGCCACCGCCGCCATAGGAATACGGATCCGAGTTGGATTGCGCATTTTTGGTGGTTCGGATGGCAGGGCTGGGTTCTTCCGTTTGCGTGAAGAGCGTATCAATGACCATGTCGGTAAAGTCCGGCGTGACATTCATGAGGTTGTAGAAAGTATCGTAAACAAGTCCAAGTTCTTCACCGAAGTGGAAGTCTTCATAGTCTGCCCAGTCGGTCGGGAGGAACGTCGAAAGGCCGAGACTTCCTTCAGGGAGCGGCGTGGCGATTTCGCTTTGAACCATGGTGTAGAGAACGGCAGGGATGACTTGCGATAAGAATTCGGAATCGTCAATCGCGGTTAAAGCCGCTTTGACATCGTCATGGGCCGTTGCTGCGGTCAACGAACGGAGGGCCGCGACCGGCACGGCGTTGGGATCATCGCCGGCATTCAAAATCGAGGTGACGACACCCGAGGCCACGACTTGATTGGTGATCGTGCTCAAATTGAGGAGTTCTTCGCGCCAATCGACGCCATCGAAATCTAAGAGCGTGGGATCCACGTATTCTTGGACCTCAGGCATGTTCATCGCGACCGCTAACGCGATCGGGATGGCTTTCACGATCAAGGCGGAGTTGGCTAAGCTTAAGAACAAGGAAGAAACGAGGTCTTCATTGGTTAAGATTTGAGTCGATAGAGCAACTTGGGCATCTTCGATGATGCCCGAAGAAATCAGGGTGGTCCCGATTTGAGCGACGGTATACATTTCCGTAGATAACGCCAAGGTAGCATCATCCATGTTTTCTTGCGTGACAAAGTCCATCAGCACCACGTCCAGCGTTTTGCCGTCTTCGTTGACAGACCAGTTAAATAAGATTTGAGCGAAAGCAGAGTTATTATAAGCATCCAAGAACGACATCATCGTGTCGTAAGTTTCGCTATTACCTTCTACACGAACGGTATCGCGATCGCGAACGGCTTGGTTGATGGTATTAAGCAATGAAGTAAACGGAATCATCATCATGGTGGTGACTAAGCCCACCTTGACCATGTTTTCGAAACCGCCGATCAGGCGTTTTTTCATGTGTTTGCGAACGGGTTTGGGAATGAACCATTTAAAGATGAGGTGGTAAAGCAGACCGCTCAGCGGATCAATGACGAAGACGATGAGGAGTGCTTCGACAATGAAGATGATGTAACGGATAAAGACCAACGCCAACGCCAGGATGAGTTCCGAGGCGGCAGCGGAATCGGCCGATCCAAGGCCAAAGGCTTCGTAGGCTTGGGAGATTAAGGAGAGGACCATTTCGCGGGCGCTGGTCACTTCCACAACGATCGTATCTTCACCCAGAGGCACATCGATGGTCGTGAGGTTGACACCAAAGTTCGCGAGGAACGCTTTGATATCGATGTTGCTGAGGGCATCAGCGATGTTGCGCGTGAAGAGGAACGCGACAATGACCAAGCCACCGACAAAGATTAATCGGAAGCTGGCATTCCAAATCCCTCGCCATAGGCCGATGAGGAAACCGAGGACAAGGAATAGGACGATGACGAAAAAGCCCAATGTGAAATACAATTGGACTTGATCGGGCGCAATCGGAAGATTCGTGAGAATAGCGGTACTGAGTGAAGCAATGTTCATAAAAATACCATCTCCATTTTATATTTTCATTATACACACGATATCGCGGGCGTGAGTAGGGGATACTTTTCGCGATTGCTATGCTATGATTACAAATATAAACAAACTTAGAGGTACTTTATGATTAAAACCAGAAATTGTCCCAAATGTGGGTCATATTATGATGAAACTTTGCCCGAATGTCCCACGTGTCACGAAAAGAATGACTTTTCGACGACTGGCCAAATAAATGAAAAGAAAAACAGAACCGACCTTCCGTTAGGACGGCAGATTTTGGCGTTTGTGTCCGGATGGCTCGGCTTGGATATCTTAGCCACCATCATTTCGCTCATTATCCAACTGATCCTTTCTTGGAAATACAGCGATCCCGCCGAAGTCACTTTGGCGATGCATTCGCTGCAAATCTCGATGTACATCAATTTCTTTGCTTATACCGCTCTTTTCGGATGCTTGTTGGCGATCGTTTTTCCGATCGTGAAGCCTTTGCTCAAACAATTTAAGAGATGGCGGCCTTTGGTTTTAGGTGTCTCGTACGGCGTCGGCGTCATCATCGCCGGAACGGTGATCGGTTTGATTTACCAATTATTACGCATCGCTCCCACGGATAACGCGAACGAATCCGCGGTCGTCGCCATGATGAAAGCCTATCCGTTGATGTCGTTTGTGGCGTTTGTCATTCTCGGGCCGGTCTGCGAAGAGTTGACTTATCGTTTGGGTTTATTCTCCGGGATCCGCCGCTACAGCAAAATTGCCGCTTACATCGTCGTTATCTTGCTTTTCGGATTAATCCACTTTGATTTCCAAACGACGAACTGGACCAATGAATTGCTCAACCTCCCCTACTACATGTCGGCGGGCGCAATCCTTTGTTATGCCTACGATAAAGAAGACCTTTCGACTTCCATTTATGCGCACGTCACCAACAACTTGGTTTCCTATCTCTCAACCTATCTTTTCTCGACCGGCGCACTCACCAAAATTCTTTAGTTTATGAAAAACAAAAAATATCCGTTTTCGTCGTTTGTCCTTAAAATCATTGCGCTAGCCACCATGACCATCGATCATATCGGGGCCATCGTTTTGCATAATGTCGGTTTGGCCAATACCAGCCTCTATTTGGTGAGCCGGATTATCGGCCGTGCGGCTTTTCCGCTCTTCGTGTTCATGGTCGTCGAAGGCGTCATCCATACGAAACATCCGCTCCGCTATTTTGCCCGCTTAGCGATTTCCGGTATTTTTATCGGGCTGGCGCTTTGGATCGGGCAACTCATCGGCGGGGAACCGATGATTACGGGCAATATTTTCGTGGACCTTTTGGCGATTGCCTTGGTGGTCTGGTTATTAAGACAAAAAGAATACTTAAAACTGTTGGCCATTGTGCCGGCGCTTTATATTTTCTTGGATTTCAAACTCAATTTCTCGGTGGTGTCGCCCTTCACTTCGCCGCAATACGGTTTATATGGGTTGACCATGGGCGTGTTTTATTACGTTGCTTACCTCATCAATGAAGCCGCCAGCAAAGCTGCCTGCGGAAAATATGGGATTGATTTTGAAGGGTATGCCTTAACCCGCCAATATCGATCGAATGCGAACGCGGCTGCAAGCATATCGCTACTCACGACGAACATCCTTTGGTATATTATTTTCAGGATTGATTCGTCTTGGGACACTGTTTTCATCACGTTCCAAAGCTTATCGGCCCTCACCGGGATCATCCTGCTCTTCTATAGCGGAAAACGCGGTTATGATTCCAAGTGGTTCCGTTTCGGAACTTATGCTTACTATCCGTTCCACATCATCCTGCTGAATTTACTCAGCTATATCTTGATTTAACTCACAAAGGAGAAACAATTATGGAAGTTAAACACATCGAAACCGTTGAAGAATTCGACGCCTTCATCAAACAGAAAAAAGTTTTGGTCGATTTTTTTGCCACCTGGTGCGGTCCCTGCCGCATGCAAGGTCCGGTGCTTGAATCGTATTTGGCCGAACATGGCGATGCCACCCCGATTGCAAAAGTCGACGTGGACATTTTGGACGAGATTTCGAGCCGCTACGGCGTCTACTCGATTCCGACCTTGATTGTCTTTGGCGAAGGCCAAGAAAAAGCCCGCAATGTCGGGTATTTGCCCTTAAGCCCCCTCACCCGCTTCATCGAAAAAGCTTAAGTTGTTTCTTTTAGCCTCTAACTCATTGACTAAATTTTTTAGTATGTTATCATTTATTTCGCTATTTCATAGCGGAGAAGGATCAGTGGTGTAGCGGTTAACATGCCTCCCTGTCACGGAGGAGACCGCGGGTTCGATTCCCGTCTGATCCGCCATTCGCAGGTGTAGTTCAGTGGTAGAACATCAGCCTTCCAAGCTGATTATGCGGGTTCGATTCCCGTCACCTGCTCCAGACATAAAAAAAACTATGCGCGATGCATAGTTTTCTTTTTTGGCTTTTTTACTTTTTTCCGACAGATTTTTCAATCATTGCCAGCAGCGGTTTTTCCAAGAACGCAATCACGAATAACAAGCCCACCAGAATGATGAACATAAAGAATCCGAAACTCAAATGGACGTTGATTTGGGTATTCACGTTAAAGAAGGTCAATAAAAGGATGAGGAACATTAAGGCACCGACGCCGCCTTGGCCGATATAAACGAACCAAGCGATTTTATTCATGCCCATAAGAAGTAAGACCGGGTAGGCCACCCAAGCCAAGAAGAAGACAATGACAAGGGCCCAAAGACCGAGATAATCATCAATGGCGAAACTTTGCGCCAATGTTCCCCCGGTCAAACGGAAAAACGGAATCGAAAGGTTAATCATGAAAAGAAATCCAATACCGACTTTGACGATTTCGACAATAAACCGTTTCTTATCTGCAAAAAGGAGCTTCCAGTTTTCCGCAATTTTATTCATAAGTGTCTCCTTGTGAGGAATCCCTCTAAAAGTATCCTAGCATAAGTCTTTTTTGCCCTTTAAAACCCGTTTTTATACGCGTGTCCGAAAGAAAAAGAAAAAAACCGTCGCGTTTAGCGGCGGTTTTATGAAGAAAGTGGAAAGTTTAGCGAGCCAGCCAGCCACCATCGACGGCGAGTGTGAAGCCGTTGATGTAGGAAGCGTTATCGGAGCAAAGGAACACAGCGGCACCCGCCACATCGGCAGGCGTTCCCCATCGGGCGGCAGGAATGCGTTCGAGGATTTGTCCGGCACGGACTTCATCTTCGCGAAGCGCTTTGGTATTGTTGGTGGCCATATAGCCCGGCGCGATGGCGTTGACGTTGATGCCGTATTTCGCCCATTCGTTGGCCAGTGTCATCGTAATGCCTTTGACACCTGACTTCGAGGCCGTATAAGAAATCGTGCGGATGCCTCCTTGGTAGGAAAGCATCGAAGCGACACTGACAATCTTTCCACCCTTACCTTGGGCGATGAATTGACGTCCCACCGCTTGCGTTAAGAAGAAGAGATGCTTCAGGTTGATGTCCATGACATCGTCCCATTCGGCTTCGGTGAATTTGTCGGCATCGTTGCGGCGGATAATGCCGGCGTTATTGATCAAAATATCGACATGTCCGAATTCTTTGACGACATCGGCGACCAGTTTGGATAAGCTTTCGACACTGGCATGAATCAAATCCATTTGATAGGGCATGAATTTTCTGCCGGTGGCTTGAATGCGGGCGGCGGTATCTTTTTGGTCGGCGACATAATCGACACCGACGATATCCGCGCCGGCCTCGGCAAGCGCAGTGGCCATTCCTTGACCTAAACCGGTCGAAGAGCCTGTGACAATCGCGACTTTCTTATCGAGTTTGAATCCTTCTAAAATCATAATTCCTCCTATTTCAGGTCTCCCATGGGGACCTCATCCATATCAGTAAAGACTTGGTTTTCGCCACACATTGCCCAAATGAAGGTATAGGCCGCAGTTCCCATGCCGGCGTGAATCGACCAAGCCGGAGAGATGACCGCTTGTTCATTGCGGACGACGATGTGACGGGTTTCGTTCGGTGTGCCCATCAAATGGAACACAAGGGTATCTTTATCCATTCCGAAGTAGAAATAAACTTCCATGCGACGTTCGTGCGTGTGGCACGGCATCGTATTCCAGACATTGCCGGGATTCAAAATGGTCAAACCCATCGACAATTGGCAAGAAGCGCAGACATTGGGGTGGACGTATTGGTTGATCGTGCGCGAATTTAAGGTGGCAGGATCGCCTAATTTGACTTTGTTGGCTTTGCTTAAGGGAATCTCGACGGTCGCATATGTATGGTGTGCGGGCGCACTGGCCAAATAGAATTTAGCCGGTTCTTTCACATTTTTGGAACCGAACACGACGTCTTTGGTTCCCATGCCGACATAGAGGCCGTCATAATGGTTCATTTCGAAGCGTTTGCCATCGATGAGGACATAACCGGGACCCCCGATGTTGATGACGCCCATTTCACGGCGTTCCAAGAAGTGAGCCGCGCGAAGCGTGTCTGCGCCTTCAAGGGCAAGTTCCTCTTTGACGGGTTTGGCACCACCGGCGATGATCCGGTCTTGATGGGAGTAAACAAGGTTAATCTCATCTTCGACGAATACCGGTTCAAATAAGTATTGGTCCCGAAGCTTTTGGGTATCGTAAGATTTGGAATCCTCGGGGTGATTCGCGTAACGGACAGTCATTTTCATAAAGAGCTCCTCCTATCTAGCGTTGGACGCGTCCAGAGGCGTCTCCGCCCATGAGCGTTTCCACTTCGCTGACCGACACTTGGTTGAAGTCCCCAAGCACCGTATGTTTCAAAGCGCTGGCCGCAACGGCAAATTCAAGCGCCTTTTTGAAATCATCTTTATAAGCAAATAAACCATGGATGAATCCGGCGGCAAAGGAGTCTCCTCCACCCACACGATCAACGATCCGGATTTCATAATTCTTGGAATGGTAGAATTCGTGACCATCATAAGCAAGACCGCTCCAGCCGTTGTCGCTGGCGCTATGGGATTCACGGAGTGAGGTCACGATGTATTTAAAACCAAAGGCCTCTTTCATTTGTTTGAAGATGTTTTCATAACCCGAAAGTTCGAGCTCACCTTTGGTGACATCGCTTCCGGCTTTGTAGCCTAAACATTTCTCGGCGTCTTCTTCGTTGCCGATGCAAACATCGACATATTGCATCAAATGACGCATGATTTGCTGGGCTTTTTCGGGAGTCCAGAGTTTTTTGCGGTAATTCAAGTCGCAGGATACCATGACTTGATGACGTTTGGCAGCCTTGAGGGCTTCTTCCAAAACGGCACAGGCGGAATCCGAAATGGCCGGTGTGATTCCGGTAAAGTGGAACCATTGGGCGCCGGTGAAAATCTTATCGAAATCGAAATCACTGACTTTGGCTTCGGCAATGGCGCTTCCCGAACGATCATAGATGACTTTCGAGGGACGCATCGCAACGCCATTTTCAAGGAAGTAAATGCCGACGCGTTCACCCCCACGGGCAATATAGGCGGTATTCACTCCAAAGCGGCGTAGCGAATTGACGGCTGCTTGGCCGATTTCATGCTTCGGAAGCTTGCTCACGAAATAGGCTTCATGACCGTAGTTGGCTAACGAGACGGCAACATTGGCTTCGCCACCGCCATAAACGGCATCGAAGCGCTCGGCTTGCACGAACCGTTCAAATCCGGACGGTGCAAGGCGGAGCATGATTTCACCCATCGTAACGATTTTTGCCATGTTATTTTCCTCCTCTTGCGGCTTGGACTTTTACAACAAATTGTTTGGCTAAGGCAGTCACACCGGCAAAGTCGCCTTTTTTGGCCGGGGCGGTCAATTCGGAACCGATACCAACGGCAACGGCGCCGTTGTGGATCCATTCTTCGACGTTTTCAAGGCTGACGCCTCCGGTCGGCATGAAACGGCCGTTCGGATAGGGGCCTTTGATGGCTTTGATATAGGAAGGACCAAAGGCGCTTCCCGGGAAAATCTTGACGATTTCAACGCCGTTTTTCATCGCGTTGTAAATTTCGGTCGGAGTTAAGGCACCGGCTAAATAGGGGATTTGATGATGTGTGCATAAATGGGCAACATCCAAATCAAAGCCGGGGCTGACGATAAACTTGGCACCGTTTTCAAGAGCCAAACGTGCAGTCGCAACATCCAAGACGGTTCCCGCACCGACAAGTAATGATCCATCGTTGAATTTTTCGCAGAGTGCCGCAATGACCTTTTCGGCATGAGGAACGGTGAACGTGACTTCGATGGTTTGAATGCCACCTTCGACACATGCTAAGGCAATTTTCTCGGCGATTTCAGGCGTTTCGGCACGGACGACCGGAACGATTCCTCCTTGAGTAATACGGCTGATGATTTCTTCTTTCTTCATAGAACCTCCTTGGCCAGACGGCCCGTGATTTTTCCGATATTGGAACGGGTTATCGGTGAACCGCGGAAATTGTTGATTTGAACGTTTTTCAAGATCACTTCATCGACATTTTTGAGATACAAGCCTTTTTGTTTCATAGGCTGCAGATACGACATCATCGCGGGTTTTTTCAATTCCGGATTTTCCTTAAAGGAAATCGAGACGTTTTGCAGGGTTATTGAGGCAATCGGCGCTTCCGGTAGGCCATAGAAGAATCCACCGCAGGCGGAAGCATCTTCACAAACCATATCGCAGAAAACAAACTTTCCTAAATAGGGTGTCCGTTCATCCACGGGGAGTTTTTCCTTGGTCCACACATACCAGGTTTTTCCATCGAGTGGATCACAGTTATAGAACATGTTGATGACTAACGGGGTCAGTACGTTTTTCATGACGATGTGATGGAACGTAACCCCATCTACCACCGCTAATTTTCCACGGCCGCGACGGGTTTTGACACGGACGCCACGGTCGGTATTTTCGAAAATACAGTACGATACGTTAAGGTTTTTGATACCGGCACCCATTTCGCTTCCAAGGACCACCGCACCATGACCGTCGTTCATCAACCAATTGCGAATCGTAATATGGCTTGAGGGCGTATGGAATTTTTGTGCCATGGCCAGTTTTCCAGATTTGATCGCGATGCAATCATCACCGACCGAGAAACGGACTCCGAGAATACGGACATCGTCACACGATTCCGGATCGCATCCATCGGTATTGGGCGAATGTTTATCGGCTAAGACCGTTAAATCCAACAAATGGATGTGACGGGAGAAAAAAGGATGGATCGTCCAAGCGGGCGATCATCCGCAGGGTGGTTGATTTTCCGCATCCGGAAGGACCGACCAAGACGATGAATTCGTTTTCTTTGATGTCCAAGCAAAAGTTGTGGACCGCATGAAAACCGTTGTCGTAAATTTTATCGAGGTTCTGCAGAGAGAGAGTTGACATGGTGATTATACCTCTTCTATTCGTTTTTATACTACGATAGACAAAAATCATTTGCAACTTAACCCCGAGCGCGTGAAAATGTCCGTTTTTTGATGATTCATCTGTTTTGCTTTATGGGCTCACTTGTGGCAAAATTACTTGCGGAAGCTTTCCGTGGAGGGTCGCATATGGATTGGCTGTTTGCTTTAGGAATCATTGCGCCGTTAGTCATCTATATGGCTTTGGGCTACTTGTTTCGCATTTTGAAACTCGTGGATCAACCCTTTATCAAAGGCCTCAATACCTTTTCCTATAAGGTCACCATTCCCTTGGTGGTCTTCTATAACTTGTATCGTTCCGACTTGGGAACGTTCAACGTTAATCTCTTGTGGTATGCCCTCATTGCGATACCGATCGTTTTACTGCTTTTCACTTTGATTATTCATTTCACGTTCAAGGACAAAGCCAAGAAGGGTTCCATCATCCAAGGTTTCGTGCGGATGAACCAAACCCTGTTTGCCATCCCGTTACTCGAAAATATGTACGGCGTTGCCGCCAGCGGCGTCGGTGCGATTTTGTCCGCCGTGACAATCCCTATTACGAATGTAATAACCGTCATTATTTTGACCTTATATCAAGACGATGGAAAGGTCAATTTCAAGAAAATCGGGTTGGGGCTTATCACCAATCCGTTCATCGTCGCCACCATCATCGGTCTCATTTTTGTCTTCACCGGCCTCCGCTTTCCCACCCTCATCGACGATACGATTACGACCATTGCTAAGTTTGCCACGCCTTTGGCCCTGATTGCTTTGGGGGCGGACATCCGCCTCAACAAAAGCGAGTTCGAAGGCAACATCTCCGGTGTGGTTGTATCCACCGCATTCCGTTTGATTGCGGTTCCTGCGGTCATCTTGGGCCTCGCCGCTTTGCTGGGTTTCCGAGGGATGGATCTTGGGGGTCTATTATGTGTCGTCTGCGCCCCCACTGCGGTTTCCTCTTACCAGATGGCTATCCAGCTCAAAGCCGATACAAAACTGGCCAGGCTCTTGGTCATATCCACGACTCTATTGAGTTCAGTCACCATCTTTTTATTCATCACTTTTTTCCATAATTTCAATTTGATTTAGTATAAAATTTCCATAATCTTGCCCGAAAAATCCATAATTACATAAGAAAGGGGTTTCATTCCTCTTTTTTTGTGGTAAAATAGGGCTGGGAGTAATTCGGGTGTTTGCCCGAATAATTAACAATTATGGCCAGACCCATTGGAAGCCGAAGCAAAGAGAAAATCCTTTCCGCTGTTGAAAAGTTGCTTGCCGTCAAAGGTGTGAAGAACATTTCGATTGCCGACATCGCCAGTGCCTCGGGACTCAGCCAAGGCACGATTTATTACCACTACTCGGCCAAGGACGACATCATTTTCGACGTCATCGAAAAGCATGTCGACGAAATGAAGAAAGAATTCGAAGAATGGTTTGCCCGTCACCAAGAAGGCATTTCACCCGACCGCTTTTTGGAAGTCATTTTAAGCAAAGGTGTCATGTTGTTCGACCGTGCCAAAATGCATTTATTTTTAATCAACGAATGCTTGAGCGGTAACCAATTGATCCGCGCTCGGTACATCGAAAAGTGGGATGAATGGAAAGAGACATTGACTAAAGGCGTCCGAAGCGTTTTCCCCAACGATAAAGACCCGGATGCCACCGCTTATATTCTGATGCTCATTATTGATGGTTTGCTGGTTCAAGAAGGCATACAAGCCAGCGATTGGCCCCTCGATCGGCTCATCACCAAAATCAAGAAACTTGGGTAGCTCATGAAACACTTAAAAGAATCAAAATTCCGTTCGATCATTGCACATAATTATCCGCAAATTAGCGTCTCCAAAAAAGATGATTGTTTGCTTTTGGAAGGAACCGTCGAATCACTCGATCAAATCAATGAAATCGGCTATCTTGCAGCACGTGTTCATTCTGGTGGCGTCATTAATAAAATAGCCTTAAAAGACTACCAAGAACCAGCGATGAAAATCAGTCCCATCAAGGACTCGTTGTATGAGGGTTTAAGACCCGAAGTTTTAGTCATCGGCGGAGGCGTCGTCGGGTGTGCGATTTTACGTGAACTATCCAAATACCACGTCGACGCGGTTTTGCTCGAAAAAGAAAACGATGTGGCATTGCATGCCAGTTCCCATAATGATGGCTGCATTCACGTCGGTGCCGACTTAAGCCGACATTCCAAAAAGTACCATTATTTGAGACGCGCTGTTCCGGTTTATGAAACACTGGCCAAAGACCTAGGTTTTGATTATGTGAAAACCGGCCAAACCGTCGTTTTCGAAAATAAAGCCGAACGCCTTTTGGGCCCGTTATTACGCATCATGTTTGCCCGAAAGGGAAATCCCGATATGCAGATTTGGAGTGCCAAAAAAGTTAAAGCCGTGGCTCCCGGAATTACCGATAGCGCCAAGTTTGCGCTTCACTTTCCTAGAGGGGCCGTCGTATCTCCTTATCATGTCACGATTGCATTTGCCGAAAACGCCATCGAAAACGGAGCAAAAGTCCTTTTGGAAACGGCCGTTTTGGGCATGACCGTCAAGGACCATGTCATCGAAAGAGTACAAACCAATCGCGGCACGATTTATCCCAAAATTGTCATCAACGCGGCGGGTGTTTTTTCCGACAAAGTTGCCGACATGGCAGAAGACCAATTTTTCACCATCCATCCGCGCGAAGGACTCGATGTTATCTTTGATAAAAAGATTCAAAAGAGACTCACCAATACAACCATTTCTCTTTACGAAAGTAAAAAAAGCCGCGGCAAAGCCCACACCAAAGGCGGCGGTCTAGTTCCCACCACCGATGGCAATCTTTTAGCAGGCCCCACCGCCCGTGAAACGATTTATCGCGAAAATTTTGAAACGGATCGAGACAGTTTTGATTCGGTTTTGGAAAAACACCGTCGCACGCTCCCGGGAGTAACCTATGGCGATGTGATTACCTATTTCAGTGGCATCCGCGCCGCTACTTATGAAGAAGATTTTGTCATTCAACCCGGAAAATGGACCCGTAATATCGTCCATGCCGCAGGCATTCAATCACCCGGTTTGACCGCCGCTCCGGCGATTGCCGAAGACGTCGTTCACATGGTGAGTACCTTGCTCGAAAAACCGTTGGTAAGAAAGACCGATTTCAGATCGGTCAGGGAAGTTGCAAAACCTCTGTGTGACATGTCTTTTGAAGAAAGAGACGCCCGAATTAAGGCCAATCCCGATTATGGTCATATCATTTGCCGCTGCGAAGAAATCAGCCGCGGGGAAATCATCGACGCCCTTCATCGCCCATTGCCCGTATTGACGGTCGATGGCATTAAGCGCCGTGTGCGCCCCGGAATGGGACGTTGCCAAGGCGGATTCTGCCAACCGTTGGTTCTGCAAATCATGGCTTCGGAGATGAAACTGGATCTCGAGTCGATTGCCAAAAAAGGAACAGGGAAGATTCTTCTCGGAAATTCAAAAGGTGAAGCTCATGGAAATGTATGAAGTCACAGTCATCGGCGGCGGTCCCGCCGGAATCGCCGCTGCCACCTCTGCTTCCAATCATGGTGCCAAGACGCTGCTCATCGAACGCGAAGGCAAACTGGGTGGCATTCTCAAACAATGCATTCATGATGGTTTTGGCGTCACCCGTTTTCAAACCAAACTTAGTGGGCCCGAATACGCCGAAAAAGAAATTGCAAAACTTGAACAGACTACTGTCCATGTTTCACTTTTGACGTTTGTTTCCGCGATTCAACGCAAAGACGATCTCTATCATTTAGACCTCATTACTCGCAAGGGTATGAAACATATTACAACCAAGAAAATCATTTTAGCGACCGGTTGCCGTGAGCGGACCTCCCGTCAGGTCTTCATTCAAGGCACCAATCCGGCAGGTGTTTTCACCGCCGGAACCGCACAATATTACATCAATATCCTTGGAAAAATGCCCACCAAAAAATGCGTCATCCTCGGAAGCGGCGATATCGGATTGATCATGGCCCGTCGCATTACCTTGGAAGGCGGCACCGTCGAAGGTGTTTACGAAATCAAACCGAGCCCTTCGGGATTAACTCGGAACATCGTTCAATGCCTCAATGATTTCAACATTCCGCTCCATCTTTCCACCACCGTCACACGGGTGTTTGGAACCGATCGCTTAGAGGCTGTAGAAGTGGCTTCGGTCGACGCAAAAATGAATCCGATCGAAGGGACGCAACGAGTTATTCCTTGCGATGCTTTGATTCTCTCCGTGGGTTTGATTCCCGAAAACGAAATCGGAGAAATGGTCCAAATAAAACTCAATCCCAAAACCAAAGGACCTTTCTGCGATCAAACCTTGATGACCTTGCAACCGAATATCTATTCCTGCGGGAACGCGCTTCACGTCAGCGATTTGGCCGATTTTGTTTCGGAAACAGGCGATTTGGCGGGCCTTTCCGCATCGTTAAATAAGAATACGATTCGAGAATTAGTTAAAGTCGGTTTTGACAACCATTTTGGCTATGTGGTTCCTTCACACATCGATGTCCAAGGACCTTTATCACCGGTCGTCTTCTATTTCCGCAGCAGTGCCGAATACGATACGATGAAGGTGAAGCTGTTTGTAAACGGCAAAATGTTCGCGCAACGTGTCTTTACCCATTTGAAACCGCCCGAGATGGAACGTTGGGCGTTGGATTTGAAAACCAGCGGAGCCATCCACTCCGTAGAATTCAGGATGGAAAAATAACATGAAAGAATTCATTTGCATTGTTTGTCCAAACTCCTGCCACCTCACGATTGACGAAGTCACCCACGCGGTGACCGGCAATAAATGTGCCCGCGGGGTCACCTTCGCCCAAAACGAATTGACGCATCCGATGCGGACCTTGACCACCACCGTCCGAACATCACTTCCGGGAATCCCGGTGGTACCGGTCAAAACGTCCGGCGAAGTGCCCAAGCCGCTGATCTTCGAAATGATGAAAATCATCAATCGGGTCGTCGTGAACGACTACTTGCCCTCAGGTTCCGTCGTCATCACTAACATTCTCGATACCCACGTCGACATCATCACCACCGCAAACTTAAAAAAGGAGTAATCATTATGTCACAAACCCATTACAAAGGATTCGAGCCCGCCTGGATTACCAAAGAAGCCCCCAAGAATTCGTATCGTTCCATTTTCCGTTGGGGCGATCCCGCTTATTTTTCTTGGCCCAAAGAAAACCTCTATGGAATGCTCAAAGAAGCTTTCCATATGACCGATGAAGATTTTAAGAAATATGACGGAAGCACCGGCATGGAGGAAGTCCGCCTTGCCAATCCCTCGAAAATGAGTGAAGAACACTTAGCGGCGTTCCGAAAAATCGTCGGCGATGATTTTGTCCGTACCGATGATTATGCCCGCCTGAGCGTCGCTTATGGCAAAACCATGTACGACGTGTTACGGATCCGTCAAAACGTCATCGAGAATCTTCCCGAAGCCGTCATTTATCCGGATACCCGCGAACAGATTGAAGCCATTGTGGCTTATTGCTCGATCCATAAGATCCCCGTTTATGTCTATGGCGGAGGAAGTTCCGTCACTCGTGGCGTGGAATGTGTCAAAGGCGGCGTTTCCTTAGATATGCGTCTTCGTTTCAACAAAGTCATCGCGTTCAACGAAATCGACCAAACCATTACCGTGCAAGCAGGCATGAGCGGCCCGAAGTTGGAACAAACGCTGAATGATGCACAAAAACTTTTTGGTGCCAAACGGGCCTATACCTGTGGCCATTTCCCGCAAAGTTTTGAATACAGTTCCGTCGGCGGTTGGGTCGTCACCCGCGGCGCCGGACAAAACAGCACCTATTACGGCAAAATTGAAGACATCGTAACCGAACAAAAATACGCCACTCCGATTGGCAATATCGTGACTTCCCGTTATCCGCGCGAAGCCACCGGACCGTCCTTGAACCACATCATGATGGGTTCGGAAGGCGCCTTCGGGGTGTTGACCGATGTGACCTTGCGCGTGTTCCGTCTTACCAAAGAAAATCGCAAGATGTTCTCCTATATGTTCAAAACATGGCAGGACGGCATGGATGCGACTCGCGAAATGATGCAATGCGAAGCGGGATTCGCCAGCGTGTTCCGTCTTTCCGATGCCGAAGAAACCAATGTCATGATGCGTCTTTACGGTGTCGATGAAAGCCCGTTAGCCAAGCTCTTCGCAATCAAAGGTTATGAACCCATGAAACGCAGCCTGTTCCTTGGTTGGAGCGAAGGCGAAAAAGGATTCAGCAAAAATGTCGCAAAAAATATCCATCGGATTGCCAAGAAATATGGCGGTATGAGTCTCACCGGAATCGTCACCAAATCCTGGGAAAAAGGCCGTTTCACCGACCCGTATTTACGTGATACGATGCAAGATTTCGGCATCATCACCGATACCTTGGAATGCACCGTCATGTGGTCAAACATGGCGGAAGTCCACGATAAAGTCCGCGAATATTGCCACAGCCGTCCCGATACGATCGTGACCACGCACTTATCGCATGCCTATCCGCAAGGAGCCAACCTCTACTTTATTTTCTTTGCGAAGATGAACACGTTGGATGATTATTTGTCCTATCACCGTGGCATTCTTGATGCAATCCAAAAATCGGGAGCGACGATGAGCCACCACCACGGCATCGGCAAAATGTTCGGGCCATGGCTTGAAGGACAAATGGGACGTCTTGAATATTCCACGATCAAAACCTTGAAGCAACACTTCGATCCGGACAACATCATGAATCCGGGAGGCACCTTGGGTCTTGATTTACCCGATGACAAAAAACGTTTTCTCAAATAGAATGTAGTGAATGAGGAAACCGTTATGAAAATCGTTTTAGCTACCAACAACCCCCACAAGCTCAGCGAAATGCGCGCTTTGTTTGCCTCAACTTCGGTTGAGTTACTGAGCATGAGCGATGTGGGCATCAAAAAAGACGTGATCGAAAACGGAAAGACCTTTACCGAAAATGCCTTGATTAAAGCCGAAGCTATTGCCCAGCTGACCTCTTTACCGGTCATGGCGGACGACTCCGGGCTGGAAGTCAAAGCGCTCGGAAACTTCCCCGGGATTTATTCCGCACGGTTCATGGAAGGTCATTCCTACTTTGAAAAGAACTTAGAAATCATCCGCATGTTGCAACCTTATGAAGATCGAAGCGCCCAATTCACCTGCGTGATCGCGCTTTGTAACCTGACTCCTCGGCCGCTGGTTTTCACCGGCATCGCTCAAGGAAGCATCGACAGCGAACCTCAAGGCAGTCACGGCTTCGGTTATGATCCGATCTTCGTGAGCTCTGAACTGCATCAAAGTTTCGGGCTTGCAAGCGAGGATGATAAAAACAAAGTCAGCCACCGCTCGAAGGCAGCCTCTCAAGTCATCGATTATCTGAAACTCAAAAAATTGATATAAAAAAATCGGCTCGCGTGAGCCGATTTTCTTTTGTTGTTTTCCGTTATTTCTTAACGTTGTAGAAGGCTTTGTTTCCGGGGAAGATGGCTTGTTCGCCGAGTTCATCTTCGATGCGGATCAATTGATTGTACTTCGCGATACGGTCGGTTCTGGACATCGAACCGGTCTTGATTTGTCCGGCGTTGAGCGCAACGGCCAAGTCGGCGATGGTCGTATCTTCGGTTTCACCGCTGCGGTGGCTGACGACGGTCGTGTAACCGGCGCGCATGGCCATTTCCATGGCATCAAGCGTTTCGGTCAAGGTACCGATTTGGTTGAGTTTGATTAAGATCGAGTTGGCGATGCCCTTTTCGATGCCTTCGGCAAGGATCGAGGGGTTGGTGACGAAGATATCGTCGCCGACCAATTGAATTTTACCACCGAGACGATCGGTGAGTTTCTTCCAGCCATCCCAGTCGCGTTCGCCTAACCCATCTTCGATGGAGATGATCGGGAAACGTTTGCAAAGATCTTCGTACCAAGCGATCATTTCTTCGGTCGTTTTGGTTCCTTGGCCGGATTTCTTCAATTCATAAACTTTGGTGTCGGTGTTGTAGAATTCGCTGGCAGCTACGTCCATCGCGATGGCGATATCTTTGCCCGGGACATAGCCGGCTTTTTTGATGGCTTCGACGATGACTTCGAGCGGTTGTTCGTTGCTGGCGAGCGACGGAGCGAATCCGCCTTCATCGCCGACGGCAGTGACGGCGCCCATCGACTTAAGGACCTTCTTCAAGTTGTGGAAGGTTTCAGCACCCATACGGAGGGCTTCTTTAAGCGAAGACGCACCGATTGGCATGATCATGTATTCTTGGAAATCGACGGAGGAGTCGGCGTGTTGACCGCCGTTGAGGACGTTCATCATCGGGACCGGTAACTTTTTGGCATTGACGCCACCGATGTAACGGTAAAGCGGGACGCCGAGCAAATCGGCAGCGGCACGGGCGACGGCAAGCGAGACACCGAGGGTGGCGTTGGCGCCGAGTTTGGATTTGAATTTGGTGCCATCTAATTCAAGTAATTTATTATCGATTTCGACTTGTTGGGTGACATCCATTCCGATCAATTCGGGAGCAATGATGTCATTGACGTTGCTGACGGCTTTCAAAACGCCTTTTCCTAAGAAACGTTTCTTGTCGTCATCGCGGAGTTCAAGCGCTTCGCGTTCGCCGGTGGAAGCACCGCTGGGGACAATGGCACGGCCAAAGGCACCGGATTCGGTCACAACTTCGACTTCGACTGTGGGGTTGCCACGTGAATCGATGACTTCACGGGCATAGACATCTACGATGTAGGGCATATTCAATCCTCCTTATGGATTAATCTTTACAGGATTATCATATAACAAAACCAGAATTAATAAATCAAAAATGGGCATAAAAGAATTTATTCTTTTGGTAAAGCGCTTTTTTGGGGGGTAAAACACGTGTCATAATTTTTTTAGCACTCATTGCTTGACAGTGCCAATTTATATGCTACAATAATCTTGGCACTCGAGATAACGGAGTGCTAAAAGGAGTGAAACATTATGGTATTATTTCCTACAAAAAAAGCAGAAGTCAGTTTGCCCGAAGAACATTTCTTGGAAGATTGGTTCGATTGGCCTTTCTTAAATGAAAATCGGCCCCACCTGATGAGAACGGATATTAAAGAAAGCGACAACGACTACATCCTCGATATTGATTTGCCGGGATTCGAAAAATCCGATCTCAGCCTGAACCTCGACAACGGTTACTTGACCGTGACCGCCAAACATGAAAAAGAGACCGATGAGAAAGATAAGAAAGGTCGCTACATCCGTCACGAACGTCTCTCCGGCACGATGACCCGCAGCTACTATGTGGGCGATGTCAAAGAAGACACCATCAAAGCCGCTTACGAAAAAGGCGTTCTCACCATCACCTTCCCGAAAGAAAGACCCGAAGAAAAGAACAAGAAATACATCACCATCGAATAGGGCAAACAAAAACACGTCCAAGTGGGCGTGTTTTTTTGTTCATCGCTATTTTTTCAAAGGTTCCTTATGCAGCGCAATCGCATCTTTGAACATCTTTTCCATCAAGTCGATACTGCCCTCGATAGCAAATTGCTTGGAATATTCGAGATACTTTTGTGAGGCTTGCTTCTTCTCTTCGGGATGTTCGATCCAATAGTCGATTTTTCTGGCTAAATCTTTGGGGTCTCTGTGGTTGAACAAATGTTCAGGTCCTAAGGCAAACGAATTGGTGGCCGACGCGGGTGAATCCGAGATGACCGGGACTTGACCGCAGGTGATGGCTTCCAAGCAGCTGATGGCTTCGATTTCGGCATCGCTGGGATGCACGTAGAGATCGCAATAATTGAGAATCGGGACGAGTTCTTGCTTGGGATGGAAACCCAGGATCGGAGCGTTGGTCAATCCTTTGGCCCGAGCCTTGATTTTTTCTTCCAAGGGGCCTTCTCCGCAGAAGATGAGCTGAATATCTTTTTCGTGTTTGGAATACTTCACCGCATCGATGAGCAGGTCGTGGCGTTTTTCATGGGCAAAACGGCCGACGAACAAAATCAAAAACTTGTCTTCAAGTCCCTCGGGTTTCGGAGTAGGAATGTGTTTAAACATCGGATCGACGCCATTGCTGATGACGTATTTCTTGACGCGGAAATTCTGTTTGGAAATGATGACTGAGATGGTCCGGCTCGGGCAATGGATCGCATCCACTTTCTTATAGAGCACGTGACGAAGGTATTTGTAGACCAAATTGTTGGCCCAACGTGCGTTTTTAAGACCGACGTGGGCAGTCACGTTTTCAGCTTGGGTATGGAATCCGGCGGTGACCGGAAGATGGCGTTCTTTGCAGATTTTAATGGCGGTTTGACCTAATGAGAACGGGAGCATGATGTGGACGATGTCCGCACCCTCGATGGCTTTGAGAATCGTGGGCTTGTTGGCTTTGGCTAACGAGACACCGTTCTTGGCCACATATTTATTGAAGACCCCAAAATTGTAGGTACCGACTTGATAGTACCCTGCTTCTTTAATGGGACTGGGTGAGACCACGCGGACTTCATGACCACGGGCTTTTAAATTATCGATGAGCCGTTTGGAGGTAATGGTCGTCCCATTATTTTCCTCGCCAAGGACATCGCAGATGATGGTAATAATCATATCAAAAACCTCTTTGCCCGACTAAAGTCGAGCCCAGTCCAATATAACCATTAACCAACACTTTGTCAATTTTTGTCGGTTTTCGTTTCAAAAATGTTTAGAACAAAAATAAAGCCTGTTATTTTACGGGCATCCCGCAACGGCCACGAAGTCCGCCTTCATGTTCGGCTTCTTTATCGAGGACACGGTACAGCCGATAACCTCCGGCCAAGTGGGCACAATCGAAGCCATGGGCGGTTAAAATACGGCAGGCCAAATAGCTGCGGAAGCCGCTTTGGCAGTTCACGTAGATTTTCTTGTTTTTATCCAGTTCCGAGAGATGGTCGCGAAGTTCATCAACAGGAATATTGATAGCGGTCTCTAAATGGCCACGTTTGTATTCGGCGGGCGTCCGGACATCGAGGAACGTCACGCTTCCGTCGATGGGAAGTTGGCAGATATTCTCGATATAGAATTGTTTGATGGTGCCATTGATGACGTTCTCCGCCATATAGCCTGTCATATTGACCGGATCTTTGGCTGTGGAGAATGGAGGCGCATAAGCCAGTTCAAGGTCAACCAAGTCATGGACCGTTAAACCGGAGCGGATGGCCGTTGATAAGACATCGATGCGTTTATCGACGCCGGCAAAACCGACGATTTGGGCGCCATACATTTTGCCGTCTTTCGGGTTAAAAACCAGTTTAATGGTCATATTCGTGCCACCGGGATAATAACCCGCTTGGTTGGCATCGAAATTGTAGATTTTTTCGTAAGGTAAACCTAATTTGGAAACTGCGCCTTCGTTGAGACCGGTGGTCGCCACCACCATATCGAATAAACGTAAGATGGCGGTTCCTTGGGTGCCTTTGTAGGTGGAAGGAATGCCGGCGATGTTATCCGCGGCGATACGGCCTTGTTTATTGGCAGGTCCGGCTAAAGGAATGTAGCCGTCTTGTTGGGTCATGAAGTTTTTCACGGTAACGGCATCACCGACCGCGTAAATATTCGGGTCGCTGGTGAGCATGTGTTCGTCCACCGCAATCGCCCCGCGTTGACCTAAAGCCAAACCGGTGGAAGCGACAAATTTGGTATCGGGACGGACGCCGACGGAAAGCAAAACCATGTCAAATTCATAGAAGATATCGGAAATTTTGACTTTGACTTTTTTGCCTTGGGTTTGGAATGATTGAACGCCTTGGTTCAATAACAGACTTATGTCTTTGGAACGAAGGTATTGGTGGACTTCAGCGGCCATGTCGAAGTCAAGCGGCATGATGACGTGGTCCATGAGTTCGGCTACGGTCACTTGTAGACCGGCATGGGATAAGTTCTCAGCCATTTCCACGCCGATATAGCCCCCACCGACGATAAGCACAGTCTTGGGTTTTTCACGTTCGATGAATTTACGGATTTTGATGGTATCGGGAACCGTTCTTAACGTAAAAACTAACGGGGAAGGTAAACCTTCAAATGGAGGAACAACCGGTTCGGCACCGGGCGAAAGGATGAGTTTATCGTAGGTATCGACAAAAGTCTTGCCACTGATCCGGTTTACGACAGTGACTTCCTTTTTGGCTTTATCAATCGACAAAACTTCGTGATTGACGCGGGCGTCGATGTTGAAGCGTTGTTTGAAGTCTTCTGGGGTTTGTAACAGTAATTCTTCTTGGTCGGTTATTTCTCCGCCGACGTAATAAGGAAGTCCACAGTTGGCATAACTGATATGCGGGCCTTTTTCATACATGACGATGGTGGCATCTTCTTTTAAGCGACGTAACCGAGCAGCGGCACTGGCTCCTCCGGCAACGCCTCCGACGATAATGATTTTCATAGTGTTGTACCTCTTCATTCCCAATTATCACTTTTTAGCCCAAGTTTGACAACTTGGACGCATAAAAAAAGCCAACTCCACGAGGGAATTGGCTTGAGAGTCCATTATTCTTTTTGGGCGACCGGTTTAGCGGTTTTGTTTTTAGGTTCGTGCAACAAGAAGAAATGGAACACGATGAACATCACGATCAATAAGGCAAGCGAGCCGATGATCCACCACCAGCCGTTGAAGATGACGCCGGTAATCAAAAACAGCGGGAACCCGAACATGATGGCGGTCGAGGAACCGGTGACGATTTCGGTGGCCGCCGGAGTTTTGAATTCCGGATCGATTTCGCGGAGCAAGGCGATACCGGTCGAGGCGGTTCCGGTCATCGTGCCGTAGAACACCAGGAACGCTTCTTGCTCGTAGCCTTTGTAAACGCGTTTGGCAACGTAGGAGTCGTACCACATCGTCACCACAGCGCCTAAGACGCAAATGATAATGAGTGAAATGATTGAACCCCAGTTAGAAATGGCTTGGACGTCGATGGCCATGATGGACGCGATGATCATGAAGTCAAAGGCCACGCCGGAAACACGGTTGAGCATGTAATTGTTCGTATAGGTACGGTTCATCAGTTTTCTCTTTTTGAGCCGTTTGATGATAAATTTGACAAGATTAGCCATAGCGATAGAGAAGATGAAGTTGAAGCCCCAGAGCAGCGGTTTGACGCTATTGATGAGGAAGTTAACACCACTGTTATCGATGGCAAGCGTCAATGCTGTCAAAATCACCCAAGTAAGAAGATAGGTCACACCGACCAAGGCGACTTGGATGGTGAGTTTATCCACGGATTCGACTAAAGGAATCTCGTTGGTAGCTTCGACATAACCGCCTTCTTGCGATTCACTCATGCCTTCATTGTTTTTCCGTTTGAGTTTTCCTTTTTTGGCCATCACGTTGAGGTAGATGACGCCGCCGACGCTGGCGCTGACAAAGCCCATCGTGGCAATCATCAATCCATAGGATTGCCCGCCTTCAAATCCGGCAGTTTGGAAAATCGTGCCGATATTGAACGCTTGTCCAGGTCCTTGACCATACCCCATCGGTAAGAGGACTCCAGCGTAAGGCGCAACTTTGGTGAAGACGAACGAAAGACCAATGGTAATGACAAGGCCTAAGATACCTTGGAGCACGTAGTTACAAACGATGAAGAGACCGCTTTTGATCGGACGTCCGATGGCTTTACCGGTTTCCTTATTTTTTTCCACTTCTTTTAAGCCGATGGCAATGAAACCGAGGGCTAAGGCATGGTACGTGATAACACCTAAGAAGTCATTCGTCAAAATGGCAATTTCGGGAATGTTGGTCCAATCGGCAATGCCCATGAGCAAGTACTTGATGCCTAACCCGAGGAAGCCACCGATGATGGCGGTCGGCATCAGACTGTTGCGGATGAATTTGACCTTTCGACGGATGGCGTTGGACACCAACAAGATGGCACAAACGATGGCAATCTGTACGATGTTCGCCCAGTAAACGTTATAGTCCCAAATATTGACAAGGCTCGTCCACGCTGAAATAGTCATATGTTTTTTCTCCTTTTTGGATTGTATAGCGATTTTGGTAGAGCTGCAGAGTCACCAAGTATTGATAGGCGCTGACGCATTTATTGAACTTCACAAAAATAGTGAGTTGGTCGTGGAGATAGACGATGATTTTATTCTTCTGCTGCATGGCAAAACCCATGATGTCATTGTAGGTGAAGTTTTGGATTTCTTCGTTGCGGGTGACCGTGACGCCTAAGGGGGTTACCGAGAAGGTTTGCTTGCCCTTACGGGTGCGTTTGCGGGCATTTCGATAGGTAATGAAGATTTTAGCAGAATCCTTCAAAACCGTGTCGGGGTTGTGTTTTAAGAAATGTGTCCAATCGTTGAGCGTCGTGCGGTTGAGTTCGATCATCGTTTGTTGGCCTAATTCACTTTGGAGGTAACCTTTTGTGTCATAGGTGCCGATGAAACCGCAATGGGAACAAAGCAGTTTGTCATCGTGGGAAGACATGCCAAAGGGTTGATGGCAGTGCGGGCAAACGAACACTAAACGTTGGAGCCCTTCGGCCCGTTTCTTTCCTTTGTATTCAAGCTTAGGGTCTTTTTCATACGCGTTGACATAAAGCTCTTCCTTAACCAAGTCGTTAAGATCTTCAGCCGAAACATCCTTGTATTCTTCCGGTTGCATGATGCGTTTGATGGAACCCGTGGCATAGCCATGTTTACGGTGAACCGACCAACGCGGATCGTTGAAATTCAAGCCGTGGTTGGTGTAAAAAATAACGGGCCGGTTGACCAATTTGACTAATTTTCCGATGGCGGGCGGAATCGTGGCCGTCTCTCCGGTCATTGTGACATTGCCTTCGACGAAAATGGCAACGCTGCCGCCTTGGTTGATGATGCGTTTGATGGTCGTGATCACGGCGATATCCGGCATCGATTTGGTTTTGCCGATCGGGGCAAAGAAATATTTCAAAAGCGCACTGGTAAAGCCTTGGTTGAGGATTTGATCCGAAGCGACGTAGTAAATCGGGAAATTAAAGACGGTGCCCAAGAGAATCGGGTCTAGATTGACCGTATGGTTGACCAAAATCAAAAAGGGGCCCTTCTTCCGTAGACGGTTCAATTTGCCATGAAAGCGATACATATGCCTAAAAATAGGACCGAAGAAAGTCCTTAAGATGCCATTAAAGAAGCGATGGCGAAACCTCACGATGGGTTTCTTTTTGTTTCTTTCAAACATTGAGGATAAAACCTTTCATCTATATGAACGCACGGAAGCGATGTTTTTATGTATTTATTTTAAACTAAAGAAAAACAAAAAGAACGGTATTTTTTTCATTGACTGGAGTTTGGCCGATTTTCTTCAATGAAATTCGAAATTGTGGTGAGCGAATGAATGGGCAGAAAAAGCGCTTATTGTTCGGTGTTTTCGTGTTTGCGGTGATGTTCGGCGGTCTTCTTTTCCAGCCAACGGCCGGCAAAAAATAATGAGACAATGACTAAGATAAAACTGACCGCTGCACTGAACATAATGCATAGGGTCGGAACCAAACCGATATTGGTGATGGCCAATTGCCATGTCGATAAGCTCAAAACGGATGAGCTGACGAAGCAAATGCCGGCAACCCCCACCGTTCTCATAATGAGGGCAATAATCCAGAAGGAAGAGAACTTATTCTTGCTTGCGCCCGCCAAGAAGCAGACCAAGCTGTCGGGGAAGTACGGAAGAAGTAACGCTAATCCGATGATGGTCGGAGATCCGGTGACCTTCACGGCTTTTTCGTAATCTTTTTCGCCGATCACCCATTTAAAAGGTTTGACACCGATGCGACGGCCGATCCAATATTGGGCCAGCGACGCCATAAAAATGCAGACGGTTGAAAGGATAAACGCTTTCCATGTGGGAGAAAACAGAAGAACCGACAATTGGATGAAGGAACTTCCGATACCACCGACAAAGAATAATAAACTGGTAATGGCGACAAACAAAATCGAGAACACGATCCATGACCATGAACCGAGTCCGGCAATAAATTCCTTAAAGGGATCCATGAAACCGAAGACCGAATCACCCACGAATAAAAACCCGATGGCCCAGCTGAGGATCGTGGTGATTATTGTCAAGATGACTAATACTTTTTTATGCGATTTGCCGACGGTTTCTGCGGGTGCGGCGATACTTTCTTCCATGTTTTCCTCTTTCATTCGAACACGAAGACGTTTTGGGGCAATCCCTAACGAATCATATTATGATTATAGCATTGCAACGGACCGGCTTGGAATGAAATATCCGAACTTTCCATAAATAAATGGCATTCCATCCACTGAGAAAAATAAAAGATGCCTTTTGGCACCTTTTTGCTAGAGGTATTTGGCCATTAAAGCGCGAGCGGCGCGAATGCCGTCCACCGCCGAAGTCGTGATGCCACCGGCATATCCCGAACCTTCTCCGCAAGGATAGATGCCCTGGAAACCAATCGCTTGGAAATCCAGTTCGCGGGTCAGGCGAATGGGGCAGGAAGAACGCGATTCAATCGCATATAAAAGCGTATCCGGATCATCAAAGCCTTTGAGTTTTCGGCCTAACATCGGTAACGCTTCTTTGAGTGATGACGTGACAAAGGGCGGAAGACACGCATGGACTTCTCCGGGCGTCACCGCCATGGCGCATGTACTCTCACGGACAAGACGGGTCGTGGGGCGATTCGCCATAAAGTCACCGACGGTTTGGACCACAGGACCGTAACCTTTGGAAAGTTGATAAGTTTTTTGTTCATAGGTGCGTTGGAGATCAAAGCCTGCCAACGGATGGGTACTCGGGAAATCGGACGTTTCTACGTTCACCAAAAGGCCGCTGTTGGCAAATTTTCCCGAGCGCGAGAAATAGGACATGCCATTGGTGACAACCCCTCCGACATCGCTGGTCGCGGCGACGACTTCGCCTCCGGGACACATACAGAACGTATAGACCCCTCGACCATTGGGAAGATGGACCGCAAGTTTATAATCCGCGCTTCGTAAAGCGGGATGATGGGCGGAAGGACCGTATTGGGCTTCATTGATTTTGCTTTGCAAATGCTCAATCCGAACTCCCATCGAAAAGGGTTTTTGTTCGATGGTCAGCTGACGTTTCAATAACATTTCAAAGGTATCTCGGGCACAGTGGCCGAGAGCCAAAATGACGTCTTGGCAAGGAATGACGCGTTGTTCACCGTGATGGTCCACTACCACGCCTTTAAGGGTTTGATCTTTGAGATGGAAATCAACCAGCTTAGTTTCAAAAAAGACCTCACCGCCGAGAGCAAGGATGTGTTCCCGGATGTTCTTGACGATGTCTTTGAGGTTATCGGTGCCAAGGTGCGGTTTGTTGTTATATTTGATTTCTTCGGGGGCTCCGTGGGCGACGAATTCGTTGATTAAAACAGGAATGATTTCGTTACCGGTTCCGGTCGTTAACTTGCCATCGCTGTAGGTGCCAGCGCCACCTTCGCCGTATTGAATGTTGCTTTCGGGATTCAGTTCGCCGGTTTGATAAAAGCGGGTTAAAGCTTCTTCGCGTTTTTCGATGGATTGTCCCCGTTCGATTAAAATCGGTTTGGTTCCCATCTTGGCCAAAGCATAGGCGGCGAACAGTCCGGCAGGACCCGCTCCGACGACAACGGGGCGAGGGATATGGAGGTGGCCGGATGGCAGCATTTTGGTTAAGAAATCATCTTCAATGAATTGCACATTGGGAAGCGAAGAAAAACGTTTTTCATCAAAGGTGGTTTTTACGAAAAAATGGCACAAAAAGAAAATGTCTTTTTTATCGCGGGCGTCGATGGATTTCTTCGCCAAATGGATAAAAGTGACGTCCTTTTCGGTAATATGTAATTTTTTGAAAACACGGGTTTTGGCCGCTTCAAGCGGTTCGTCCAAATCCTGGCGGATATTGAGTACTTGTATCATTCGGAAACCCCTCTGAGGATCGACTGGGCAATCAAGACACCCGAGGCAAAGGCAAAATGGAGGTTATAACCCCCACATAAGCCATCGACATCGAGCACTTCGCCACCGAAATATAAACCCTGTGCAACGCGCGACTCCAAGGTTTCGGGGTGGACTTGGTCGAGACGGACACCACCGCACACCACTTGGTTGTTGGTTGCGACATATGTTAAATCAACGGCAAAACGGAGATGTTTCAACAAATGTGCGATTTCACCGAGGGTTTCGGGATGAATTTGTTGCAGATTAAGACGCGTTGCCAAATACCATCCGATCATTTTGGCAAACATGCCGACAAAGAAAGCGACGCCGTCTCTTTGCGGGAAATGGGCATGGCGGTTTTTCAGTTGAACCAAGAGGTCATCTTCACTGACATCCGGGAATAGATCCAATTCGACGTTGGCATAACCGACGTTACCGGTGGCCATCTTGCGGGCAAGGAAAGAAGAAAGTTCGAAAATGGCAATGCCGCTTAAGGCATCGTCTTTAAATTGAATCTCACCTGAGGTTTGATAGTAACGGACACCGTCAATTTCGATGGCGGCCCCACATGATATCCTTAAGCCGGTCAAAGAACGAATATTTTCTTGAACTCCGATGGGAGCTAACGAAGGATATAAAGGGGTCAAGACATGTTGGAGCCCTTGGCCCATTTTGGGAAGGTTGATGGTCGAGCGTTTCAAATAATAACCCGCGGAAGAACCGGTGGCGATGACGACGCGGTCAAAAGGTTCGGTCCCGTTGATTAACCATTGCCCGTTTTTTCCTTTGGTGAGCGAGAAAACTTCGTAATTGGTGGTTTCGACGACCCCGAGTTCGCGGTTAGCCAAACGGAGCGCATCGAGAAATGAATTAGCGGAATTGCTGAAAGGATAAATGCGGCCTTCTTCATCCACAAAGGTATCGACCCCGAGTTCGGATGCTAGGTTTCTTAATGAGGAAGAGTCAAAAGCCAAGGCGGGAGCAACGAATTCGGGATGGTTATAAGCGTTCGGATTGACGTGCGTATTTGAAAGATTGCCATGAGAATTCCCGCTCATCAAAATTTTCTTTCCGACGGTGGGATTCTTTTCGAAAACCGTGACGTTCAAAGAAGGACGTTGCTTTTTTAATTGGTAAGCGGCCACAAGCCCGCAAGCTCCGCCGCCGATAATGGCAATGTTCATGGGCAATCCTTTCTGACAAAATTTAATCTCGATACTATCATATAGTAAAATGCGCTTTTTTGCTCGAATAATTCGTATGCATCGCCACGATGTCAGAAAATGTAATACAATAAAACTAATCATTTTTGACGTTTATAGTGTTGAAGTCCAAGAAAGGGATGAACGAATGAAAACACGAGGCCGTTGGCTGCTTTTAGGAACCGCAGTCCTTTGCCTATCCTCCTGCGGGGGAGAAACTCTCGATTACTACACGGATGATTCTGTTCTGACGCTTTCGTTACCGGAATCGAGCCTACGTATCATGCAGGTAACCGACTTGCATTTGACCTATGGCATCGATTACCACGACCGAATGACGCTTCGCCTGATTGAAGATATGGCCGAATACACCGATCCCGATTTGATCGTCATCACCGGTGATATCGCGATGTCCCCGATGGGACCGTCGCTTTTCAAGACGCTCTATAACCGCATGGAACGTTTACAAATTCCATGGACTTTTGTTTTCGGCAATCACGAAACCGATTTTAAGGATTACACCCGTTATCTCGCTCAAATCCAAGATCCGGAATACTTGATTTTTAAAGCAGGACCCGAGATTACCACAGGAAGTTATGGCAACTTCATCATTCAAACCGAAGTCTCCGGAACTCCGTTTATGAATCTTTATATGATGGATTCGAGAACCGAGAATGACAATACATTATCCGGTTACGACTACATGACCCTTGATCAAGTTGCTTGGTATCGGACCCACGCCGCACAAGATCAAATCGATGGTCTTGAATCCTTGGCCTTTATGCATATGCCCATCGTTCAATACGAAGATTACGCCACTTCTACACTCATTGATGGTGTGATGGAAGAAGGCGTCATTTGTTACCAAGGCGTCGATACCGGGTTCTTTGATGCGATGGTCGATGAAGGCATGACCAAAGGCTTATTCGTGGGTCATGACCACAATAACAACTTCAGTTTTATGAAAGATGGCATTCTGTTGGCGTATGGCCAAAGCACCGGATATAACGGTTATGGCATTTTGGAACGAGGCGCTCGCATCATCGATGTCGATGCCGGCCATGTGCTCTCATCTTATCTCCTCGTAGAAAGTGAGCTGTAAGTATGAAAAAGAGCGATAAAATTTTCGTTGTCTTTGGTTTATTTTTCTGGGCAATCATCGGCTTTTTCTTCACCGGGTTCTATTACTTCTTTGCTTTACCCGTTGCTGGGTTAGTATGGTTCTTCATGGGAGGTAAACAACATGTTTGAGTTAGGAATTGCCACCATGATTTATGCGTTCTGGATTGCCTTCATCGGCGGACCGGTTACGTTATTTGGTTTCCGTCTATATTACGTGCTTTCAAAGAAAATTAAAGGAATCGCAGCTGCGCAGATCTTGGCCCTACCGCTTTCGCTGGGGCTCTTCTACCACTTAAAAACACCGTGCCTGTTTAAAACCATATACAAAATAGTCAGCGGCTTCTTCTTCGCCGCGATTGTAGTCGCCAGTTTCTTTATGTTCTACATGCTAAAATAAAAGCCGGATTATCCGGCTTTTTTCTCGATTTTATCAATGATTTTTTTGTAACCGCCGTTACCGTAACGGATGCACCTTGAAACCCGGCTTAGCGTCGCTGACGAGATGCCGGTTTTTTTGATGACTTCATCATAGGTCATGCCCTTCAAAAGCAGCTTTGCGGCTTCGAGGCGTTGACTCATTTCTTCAATCTCTTTGATGGTACAGACGTCATCCAAAAAATCTCTGGCCTCATCGACCGAATCAATATGCGTTAAGGCTTCGAAGAGTTTCTCGTTAGAGGGTTTAAATGCTTTCATGGAATCACCCATTTAATAGTATCGTTTGTTCACCTTAATGTAAATCGTGATTTACTCGACAAGATTTTTTTCAAATGCTATCGGAATGGAGGTTTGAAACATTTCGCTGGCTGGGCCTTGGCTCTCGATTTTTCCATCTTTCAGTAATAAAACATCATCGCTGACCGATCGGGCAAAGTCTAAATCGTGGGTGACCACAATCAGCGTCTTGCCTCGGCTCTTCAAGTCCTTAAACAAACGCGTGACTTCGCCTCGTAAAGCCGGATCTAAAGCACTGGTGGGCTCATCGAACGCGAGAATCTCAGGATTTAAAGCCAAAGCACGGGCAATCGCAACGCGTTGTTGTTGGCCTCCGGACAGTTCGCACGGATAAGCATCTTTTTTTGCCGACATATCCACCCATTCGAGAAGACGTTCGGCTTCGGTTCGTGCACGGTCATCGTTGAGCACCGTTTTCTGTTTAAAAATGATCTTCTTTTGAGAAGCAAGAAGGGGCGCTAACGCGACATTTTCGAGAACGGTCAAATGCGGAAATAGATGGAAACTTTGAAAAACAAGACCGATTCGCGAGAATATGTTATCTTCTTGCGAGACTTGTATGAGATTTTTACCCTCGAGGGTCACTGTTCCTTGATCGGGGGATGATAAACCAACTAAGCACCGCAAAAGCGTCGTTTTTCCACTACCGCTGGCGCCAAGGACAGTGAGTATTTTTCCTTTTTCAAGGTTGAACGAAAGGTTTTGAATACCTTCTTTTTCCCCATATTTTTTTGAAAGATTCTTTATTTCTAAATAAGCCATTAAATGCTCCTGTAATAGCGATAATGCGCTTCAAATTTTGAGAATAGAAGCGTCAATAAACCGCTGAAGATAAGATAGAATGCACCGGTGAAAAATAACGGCCAAAGAACGCCATTGATTGAAACGGTTTCCTTAGCCACCATGATGATTTCTCCCACGGCGATGATGTTGGCCAAAGCGGTGTCTTTAATCAACGTGATGATCTCATTGCTCATGGCCGGAATAATGCGTTTGACAACTTGCGGAAAAATGATGGTGGTAAAGGTTTGTTTTCGATTTAAACCTAAGACCTGTGCAGCTTCGTACTGGCCTTGAGGAATACTTTCAATTCCACCACGATAGATTTCGCCGAAGTAACAAGCGTAATTGATGGCAAATGCAAGGATGACTGCAGCCAGCCGGGATTGAAACGAGAACGTCGGCCCGAAAAGCAACCCTGGGCCATAGAAAACTAGGATAACTTGTAACATCAAAGGAGTCCCGCGGATCACCCAGATAAACCCTCTGAATAACAAACGGATCCATTTCTTTCGGCTCATGGCACCAAAGGCAAAAATAAAACCTAAAGGAAGAGCAAAAAGGAGCGTGAAGAAGAAAATGATCAAAGAGTTCCCGAATCCTGTTAAGAGAGCTTCGGTGACCTCCCAAAAAGAAACAGCGAGCATCATATTATGATTGTTTTTCGACGACGGATTGTCCGGCCGATCCTGATTCAACCACGATAGTCGCTTGACTCATATCATCCGTGGTTTGGTATTTTTCGGCATCACTTTGACGGATGATAGCGACTTGTTTATTGGCCAAATAAGGAATGGTAATGGACATGCTTTGTTGGCGTTCTTCGGTGATCGTCATTCCGTTCCAGATGAGGTCGATATTTTTGTTGGCGAGTTCGATTTCTTTCGTGTCCCAATTGATTTCTTGGAAAACAACTTGTAGATTCAATGCCGCACCCACCGCTTTCGCTAAATCGATATCAAAACCGACAAACTCTCCGTCTTGTTCAAAGGCAATGGGAGCAAACACGGTGTAACCGATGACAAGGGTTCCTTTATTAGTTATATAGTCCCAATCCGATGTCCCAGAAAGGGTTTCAAGATCGACCGTATAAGCGTCATCGATGATCACATCGTCGTTGAGCCCATAACGATCGGCGATTTGAGTGACGGTTCCGTCTTGCATCAGTTGGACAAGTTTTTGGCTGATTTTTGCAGCGGTGTATTGAGCGTCTTTCCGAGCGGCAATCCCATATTGTTCTTGGGAAAGCACAAGATTGGGAATCACCATGAGCGAATTCCCATAGTTTGAATCCATCGACATATAATAATTGGCCATAATCGAATCCATAATGCCGACATCACTTGTTCCTGCGGTTAATTCGGTCAAAATATCGACCATCGAATCAACTTTCACAAGTGATCTTCCAAAATTCAGATTTTGAGAGCAACCCACCAACGTAATGGCCGCCATCAATCCAAGCGATTTAATACTTTTCGTTTTCATAAAATTTCCTCCGAAATACAAACATCATACTTTATTACGCTAAATTGGTAAAGTGTTATTTTGATAATTTCGTGAAACTTTTATGGTTTTTAGTAGAAAATATAAAAAAACGCCGATTGAATCGGCGTTAATTTTAAATGGCGGAGTAAGAGGGAATTGAACCCTCGCGCCAGTTGCCCGACCTACGTCCTTAGCAGGGACGCCCCTTCACCGCTTGGGTATTACTCCGTAGCGCATTTAATATTACCATAGGAAAGTATGGCTTTCAAGGAATTAAAAAATGAAAAAGACGTCCCTTTTTTGAGACGTCTTTGTGATTAATAAGCTTTGGCAAATAAAACGACTTTATGAGCCTTTTTGCCACACACCGGACAAGTCTCGTCAAACGGGGTTTGGTTGAAGGGCATGCAGCGGGCGGTCGCGGTTGTCAAATCCTTAATATGGTTTTCGCATTCGACATCGCCGCACCACATCATTTTGGCATAACCGCCTTTGTGGTCAACGACTTCTTTGAGTTCATCCAAAGTCTTGACTTCGGTAATGTGTCCGTTCAAGTGGGCTAAAGCATGTTCATACATTTCTTGATGCATGGCTTTCATCATCGGTTCGATTTGCGAAGGTAATTCTTCAATGGCAATCGTGTGTTTGATACCATCATTGCGTTTAGCTAAAACAGCCACGTTCTTTTCCAAATCTCGAGGACCGATTTCGATTCGGAGGGGGACACCCTTCATTTCGTATTCGGCGAACTTCCAACCGGGCGTGCGATCGCTGTCATCGAGTTTGACGCGGTATCCTTTGGCGGAAAGCGCAGTTTCGATTTCGCGGGCTTTGGCTAACACGCCTTCTTTTTGTTGTTGGACAGGGATGATGACGATTTGAATCGGAGCGACATAGGGCGGGAGAACAAGACCGTTATCATCGCCATGGACCATGATGATGGAGCCGATCAAGCGGGTCGAGACGCCCCAGCTGGTTTGATGGACATAGCGAAGAACATTGTCTTTATCTTGGAACTTCATGCCAAAAGCTTCAGCAAATCCCGTTCCGAAATAGTGAGAGGTACCGCTTTGAAGTGCTTTTCCATCGTGCATCAAAGCTTCGATACTGTAGGTTTCTTTGGCGCCGGCAAACTTTTCTTTTTCGGTTTTACGTCCAGTCATGAACGGAACCGCAAGGAGTTCCTTGCCCAGGCCATCGTAAATGTCTAGCATTTTGAGCGTTTCGTGACGGGCTTCTTCTTCCGTGGCGTGGACAGTATGTCCTTCTTGCCACAAGAATTCAGATCCTCTTAAGAACGGGCGGGTAGTTTTTTCCCACCGCACGACCGAGCACCATTGATTGTATTTCTTCGGTAAATCACGATAGCTGGAAATAATCTTCGCATAGTGTTCGCAGAACAAGACTTCGGAGGTCGGACGGATGATGAGCCGATCATCCAATTGGTTCTTGCCGCCGATAGTCGCAATCAGGGTTTCCGGAGCAAATCCTTCGACGTGTTCCTTTTCCTTATTAAATAAAGATTCGGGAATGACGAGCGGCATATAGACGTTTTCATGTCCGGTTTTTTTGAATTTGTCATCCAGATATTTTTGGATTTGCTCCCAAATGGCATAACCATAGGGACGATAAATAATGAAACCTTTGACGGATGAATAATCCATCAACTCGGCTTTGCGGCACACATCGGTGTACCATTGGGCAAAGTCGGCATCACGGCTGGTAATGGCATCGTTTTTGATTGCGTTGTTGTTCATGGTGTTTCCTCTTTTAGGCACGGTTGGCCACATTGAATGATTTAATCTTCGGAATCTTCTTACGATCGAACGGAAGGACCATTTCGTCCGACTCGCTGATGACGTTGCTGGAGAGCATGTTGATGCCGGATTTGGTCATCAGTTCAATGCTGTTCCAATTGTCAAGGTCCGTTGCGATGATCGGCTTTTTATAGCGAACGAGTTTTTCGCAAAGGGTATAAAGGAATTGTCGGCGGCGGTTATTACGGTCAATGTCTTTGGTCATCCTGCCGTCGACGATGAAATAATCAAACGTCGAGTAGATTTCCGAGGACAATAATAAATCTTTATTATTTAAAGTCAATGCCAATTCATAGCCATTCTCTTTTAATTTTAAAAGTTCGGGGATGATTTGGGAGTTCTCGACAGTGAAGGTATGGATATCCTGCTCATCGAACGTTAGAACTAAGTTGGCCTCTTTAACTCTTGGAATGACGTTGAGGACTTCAGGGATAAACACGCGTTCCGCCATAAACATATTGAAGAAGAGTTTTAGGTGTTCGCCATCTCTTTGGGATATGAAACTGGGAACGATGTTGCTGGCAATCGCCGCGAACAAATCCTTGTCTTGGTTAAATTTGGATGTCCGCGCGTAGGTTTTTGCTTCGTTAACATTGGTGAATACAGAACTTTTCGCTTTGACGTAAGAGAAATAACCAAACGTCGAAATGTTACGAACATCGAGCACCGGACGATACATGTATTCAAAACGGTTCTCGGCGATCATCAAATCGATTTCTTCGTTGAAGGAGTCTGTTTTGAATTCTGTCAAACTGACTGTTTTATCGTACAGCGAGACACGGACTGACCGGTTTTGCGAAACCAGGGACATAATGCGTGCTGTTTTATAAAGTTTTTGGAAATCGCCCGGGAAATACTTGTTTTCGCAAATACCGACGACAAAGCCGAAGTCTTCGCGAATGGCGTTAATATCCAGGTATCGGGAAATCGAACGGGCAATCGAGTGCGCCAATTGCATGCAAGCATTGCTGGAAGAGGCTTTGGTATCCACAATGGCAAACTCGTTATCGGTGACTTCCACCAAGTAGCGGGTCGGACTCAAGAATGGGAAGATGCGGCCTTTAAGTTGAGACATGAAGATGTTCGAAATTTCTTTGGTCGGAGTACCTTTTCGCTTCACAGGGAAGAAGCGAAGAACATAGGTTGCGCCTTTTTGTTTGTTGCGAGTATCGGTCAGAATGGTTTGAATTTGTTCTTCGGTAGCCACAAGGGAATTGCCTTTGCGAGCCCTACGGCTTTTGGGCAAGCTATAACGCAGGATATAACTTTCCAAGTGGATGATTTGTTGGCGGGTATCGGCTTTTTTCAACTCTAATAAGGAGAAGTAACTCTTCTTGTCGCGGTTAATTTTCACGTCCGCTTCAAGATAATGAGGGACATCGCTGGTATCTTTCAGAATCGCTTTGATCCAGTCTTCCACTTTTTTGCGGTCAGATTCGACAAACTTCTGGTAAAAATCTTCAACCGATTTAAGTTCTTGCTTTCGAAGGTCCGATTGGTTAAAGTGCCGAACCTCGTTTTTATTCATATCAATGATATAGACGCGAATGCTGTTGCTCTGGTTGCGGATGAGCATCAAATTCCGGCTATCTCGGGTATTAGCAACAGCAAAAGCCCCCAATAAAACAAGGAGGATGATGATTAAAGCAACGATGAAGACGATGATCAAATCGCCTGTGTTATCTGGGACTGGTAAGAAATAAGGAGCCATGCGTTTCACCCTAATAGGTATTATATACTTTGGGTCGGTTTTAAACAACGAAATTTACTCGGCGACATTCCTAAAATAATCTTCTTTGAAGATTAAATGTTTCGCCATTTACCGGTTTCAGCTTTCGTTTAGCTTTTTTCCGCTTTGGGCGTTTTCCATCTAGAAATCGGCTTAGTTTATGCTATAATTACTCTCGCTGGAGAAATACCCAAGCGGCTGAAGGGGTCAGTTTCGAAAACTGATAGAGGATGCAAGTCCTGCAAGGGTTCAAATCCCTTTTTCTCCGCCAGAATGATTTCAAACCCGGGTCTACCGGGTTTTCTTTTTTGAAATATTGCGACCAAATCTAAAAAATCTATACAAAAATAGACACTGTATAAATTTTGTCTTGCTGCCCCCTCAAAAATCACTTTAGGTAATATATAATGATTGGGCGCTCCTAGAGTAGAGTGCATAGAGGTATGTTATGAATTGGCTACAAGAGGTCTGGGACGGTTTAATCGGAAACGCGACGGCAGTTGAATTATTGTTTATTTTTATTGCAAAAATCATCGAAGTGTCTATCGGTACATTACGTTCGATCCTTATGAATAAAGGATACCGGAAACCCGCGGTCATTCTTTCTTTAGTCGAAATCTTCCTCTGGGTCTTCGTCGCAAGCCGCGTTATTACCGGGGTCGCAGATTCTCCCATCAAAGGTGTTGCCTACTGTTTGGGATTCACCACGGGCATTTTCATGGGTTCCTTGCTCGAATCCAAGATTGCTTTCGGCAAAGTGTTGATTCAAGTCATTACCTCCAGCGAAAAAGGACCGCAAATCGCCACTACTTTGCGTGCTAAAGGCTGTGGCGTCACGATTGTTGACGCCCAAGGAAAGGCTGAAGCTCGCAAGATTTTAATGATCTACACCAACCGTCGCGGAAGCGAGGCTTTAATTAAGGACATTCAACTGGCAGATGCGAACGCCATGATTGTTAATAATGAAATCGGAAGCTTAATCGGCGGACATATTTCTCCTTTGAAATCGTTGCTGAAGTAGTCGCTTTACATTCGCCTTGTGTTTTTTCCAAAGATGTTATAATTGACTTACTTAGGAGGAATCGTCTATGAATATCCTTCTTTTACTAACTCCAAAGCGTGAAGTAGCTTACATTTTCGATGATTTTTCCTTGCGTCAAGCGCTTGAAAAAATGGAATTTCATCGTTACTCCGCTATTCCGATTCTTAATCATGAAGGCGGGTACATCGGGACTCTTACCGAAGGTGACATTCTTTGGTTTTTGAAAAACAATGAACAATTGAGTCTCAAAAAGGCCCAAGAGACTCCGGTTTCTAGAATTCCGCGTCTGCGTGATAACTTTGCAGTAAAAATCACGACCAATTTTGATGATTTGGTTGCCAAATCGATCAATCAAAACTTTATTCCCGTTCTCGATGATCAGGAACTCTTTATCGGCATTGTGACGCGAAAAGATATCATTCTTCACATGCACAAACAAATGATCAAATATCCGCTATAATGAAGTTGCCTTCGGGCAACTTTTTTCTTGGAGGTTTTATGGATACTTTAACCGCAATTCTTACCAGACGAAGCGTTCGCAAATTTACCGATGAACCTATTTCCGACGAGCATTTGGATTTGCTTTTGAAAGCCGGCTTGGCAGCCCCTTCCGCTTGCAATCGTCGACCCATTCACATTTATGTCATCCGAAACAGACTAACTTTGGATATCTTAAGCCATAACAACATTAACGCCCGTATGTTGGCTCATGCGCCTTTATGTTTAGCAATCGTAGCAGATAAAACGCTTGAAACCTATTCGGATTTACGGATTGATGACGGCAGTGCGGTTATCGAAAATATTTTGATTGCTGCTAACGGCCTTGGCCTCGGGGGCTGTTGGCTAGGAACGTTACGTCAACAACGTTGGTATAAGCCCATCATCGAACAACTCAAACTATCTGAAAACATGGTTCCTATCGGACTTATCGCCATCGGGCATCCAAACGAAACGAGAGTGCCGGGAGAACGGTACGATGAAACCAAGATTCACTTTGATGACAAGTAAATATTTTATTTAACGGGTTTGATAAAGAATTTGCCGTAGACTTGCGACGAGCTGCTGACGTTGATAAAAGCTTCGGCATCCACCGCACGGACGACTTTAACCAGTCTCTTGACTTCAAAACTGGACACAACAATATAAATAATGATGCGATCTTCATTGGAGAAACCGCCTTTGGCCGGAACCACCGTACAACTGTGCGGGAAATTGGCCAAAATGATCTTCGGCAGAGTTTGCTTGGAAGTAATAATCTGCAACTCTGCTTTTTTGTTTCTCGTATTGAGCGCGTCCACCACCATCGAGGCAGTGAAAAAGTAAACAATCGTATATAAGGTAATCGTTAAGACGGTCCAACCTGAGCCTGGATTCAAAATATAGGATAAGAGTGTGAATATCGTAACAGTGACAGCATTGAAAGCAATGGAATATTTTCCAACTGATGTGGATTTATGGTAGGCAATATAATAACTGATAACATCCAAGCCGCCGGCGCTGGTCTCAAACTTAAAAGCAATCGCACTGGAAAGCCCGGTGCAGATACCCGCAAACAGTGCTCTTCCAAGATTATCCGTCAGAATTTCATCGATCGCGATTGTCGGCAAGAATTTGACAAATAACGAGACGAAAATGACGTTAAGAAAAGAGAAAATGGCGAAGCGTTTGCCCACGCCTTTATAACCCACAATAAAAATAGGAATATTCAAAACAAAATAGATGACGGATTGGAGCGTATACACCGTATCAGGACTCCAGTTGTTTCCACCGATGATTATTTTGAATAAAAGGATAATGTTTTGAGCAAGTCCGCTCACACCCCCGGTAACAAATGAAATAACCGGAGTGACCCCATCCGAAAAAAACATGGGTGCCAAGAACGCTTTGAAGCCGAAAGCATAAATAAACGCAGAAAGTATGGTAACCAGCGTTGCGATGCCATAGTCTAAAGCCAACCGCGCACCCTTGTGATCGAACATATAATCGGTATATTTCTTTTTAATTTTTTCAGTCTTAAACAAAGTGATCACCTTCTTACGAACGTATTTTAAGTAAATATGGGTATAAATACAATCATCTTTTGCTTGCGCGTGTATGGTTTTTCAGGTTAAACTTTGTACCAAGGACAAAAAGTAACTTTGTATTGAAATCACGGTTTCTAAATGATAATATTATCGTGCTATATGTATATATAGGAGGATATCTCGATGAAAAATGTTTTAGCCGGAATCGGTGCCATCTTCGTGAAAATTTGGTCTTGGATCAAGGAGACCGCCTGGATTCAGCCCTTATTGATTGTAGGCATCATCTTCGGAGTCATATTTTCGATCCCGTCCGTGACCAGCTGGATTCAAGGATTAGCCGATAGCGCGACCAGTGCCGAAACCTACTACAAAAAGTTTGATAAGTCGCTGAAATACGATGAAGACAGCGAAGTTCAAAAGATTGTCAACGCCATGGTCAATGACGAAGACACCTACGGAGACAAGTTCTTCCTGATGATCGTTCAAGAAGGATGCTCTGGATGCGAAGAAATGCAACCGGCGGTTAAACTTCTCAAAGAAAAAACCAGCCGTTTCTACGATACCGAAGAATTTGGTGATTTTAAATTCTATACGGTCTTTACGGATCAAGAATTGAACGATGCCGATTGGGACGACAAAGATGGCAAGTACGCCACTCCTTGGGACGCCTTCATCGATCGTAACGATGAATTCCTTGTCAAAGCCGCGGACGTCGCTGCCAACTCCTACTACAAGTACTGGGGCAACATCGAAGATTCTGCGATTGAAGGCTTGGAAGATGGATCGAATATGACCACTCCGACGCTCTTCCTTTATGACAACACTGCGAGCAATTCCAGTGGCGTCACCGGAATCAGCGAAGTGATGTTCGGTGTTACCGGCGATACGTCTTACGACAAAGCCGAATTACTGGCTCACTGCTGGACGCATACCGAAGAATTCTCGGCTGCCGGCGCTAAGTAAAAAAATGAACCGCTCTATGAGCGGTTTTTTTATGCCTATTTTTCTTTTCTTGCTATAATAAATAAGGAGATGATAACGATTATGGGATACATTAAATGGGATCGATTTTCTGACATTGAAGCATTTACGACCACACGGCAAGGAGGCAACAGCCTTCCGCCTTTTGATACATTCAATCTTGCCTATCATGTCGGCGACAATCACGCCGATGTTTTGAAAAACCGTCAGGTTCTTTACAAAGATTATAAAATCAAACCTCTGCACCTCATTTCTGCCTATCAAAGCCACGGCACAACCATCGCCAAAGTTTCATCCAAGCATTATGGCAGCGGAGAAACCGCTTATGAAACTGGAATTCCCGCAGACGCCTTATATACGGAAGAAAAGGATATTGCCTTAGGAATTTTCCACGCCGATTGCGTTCCGGTCTTCCTATACGCTAAAAAAGAGGGCATTATCGGTATCGTCCATGCCGGCCAAGCGGGAACTCTTAAAGAAGTCACCGCTATCGCCATCCAACATTTAATCGATTTTGAGGGCGTTGACCCCAAAGATATCTATGCGCACCTTGGACCTTCGTTGACGTTCTCACACAATGTCATTGATGAAGAAACTAAAAAGAAGATCATTGCCATGGGCCCAGATTATGTCTTCGGCTTGAAAGAAACCAATGGGCAAACGTTCCTCGATGTTCCCTTGTTAAATTTCTTGCAGCTCCGCGCAAAAGGAGTCCCAGCCGTCAACATCACGATTTCTGATTATTGCACATTCGAAAACAAAGACCTCTTCTTCTCCTATCGGCGTAATAACCTGACTGGCAGACAAATGTCGGTCATCAAGTTCAAATAAAAAAGCCCCAGCGGGCTTTTTTTTATTTTTGTTTGTGTAAGAATTCGGCGACATTTGGGGGAACTAATTTGGAGACATCCACACCGTTTTCGCTGAGTTCTTTGACCGTGGAAGAAGAGATGAAGGTCGACTCCGCACGGCTCATGAAGAATACCGTATCAATCGAACCGTCGATGAATTCGTTACCGGCAGAAAGGGTAAACTCATATTCGAAGTCGCTGACCGCGCGAAGGCCGCGGACCAGCGCAATCGCACCTTTTTCTTTGGCATATTGAACAGAGAGGCCATAGTTCACGTCCACGCTGACATGAGGCATTCCTTTTACAGCGCCGCGAATCAATTCCAACCGTTCTTCAACAGAATAGGTGTACTTTTTCCCGGGATTAACCGCCAACAAGACAATCACTTGGTCGAAAAGGTTCATCGCCCGGCGAATGATTTCAAGGTGACCGTTGGTGATGGGATCGAAACTTCCTGGATAAACTGCGATTTTCATAATTACCTCCACAGGATCGTGACTTCGGTTATTCCATAATGATAAGTCTTGCTTTTCTTGAATGGAATTGAGTCCGGAATAATGGGCTTTTGGTTTTCTAAAACAATTATACCATTTTGAGCCAGCAGACCCTCGTTAATCAAACGTCCGATGATTAAAACAAATAGGTTTTCAGCATACGGGGGATCTAAGAAAACCACATCGAAGACATATTGCTTAGAGGCAAAGAAATCGAGAGCTTTTTGGGCTTCCATGCGGTAAACTTCAAACGCCGTGATATTCAATGAAGAAAGGTTTTTTTTGATGCAAGAAATAGCCTCATAGTCGTGGTCAATGAAAATTGCTTTACTTGCTCCTCGGGAAATGGCTTCAATCCCCATCGCTCCGCTTCCGGCGAATAAATCCAAGACGGTTTTGCCGTTGATATCCGGGGCAATCGCGTTGAAAATCCCTTGCCGAACCATATCCTTTGTGGGTCTGGTTTTAGCATTCAAAGGAAAATCGATGTTGCGATGCCGATAGAGGCCTCCGATGATTCTCATTATTTCTTTTCTCCGCATTGATGTTCGTTAAAAGGCGCAAAAATGACGGTTTGAAGTTCATCATACATTTTCCGAACTTCTTGATAGCATGAGAGATATTCGCGAACAAAAGGATGCTCGTCCAAAGTTTTCTTATGAAGATACAAGTTTTTTTGTGCTTTTTGAACTTCGGGTGATGTCTCAGAGTAGATTTTCAAAAAATCATTATAGCGGGTCTGAGCCGTATCGAAAGCAAACGCCAAGCGACCGACTTCATCATTTTCTTCCATGGCCTTTTCCGCTTTTTTCAAAGCCAGGACGCGGGGGTCTTTTTCAATGCTGTCCGCTAGAGAAAACGCAAGCATCGTGATGTCTTTTTCAGTCATGTTCTTACCCCCTTGATAATCATAACAAATTTTAGGTGTCGTTAAAATGTGTACTTCTTTATTTAAAGAAGGTCTTATGGTAATATTTCGTTGAGGAAATTATGTTTACCATTGTTAAAGATACCGAAAAAAAGTTGCGTGAAAAAAGCGTTCCCGTGGAACTCCCTTTAAACGCACATGATAAAAAGACATTGCTCAATATGGTTGAGTATCTCAAAAACAGCCAAGATCCCGAATTTGTCGAGAAGCATCACATCCGCGAAGGCGTTGGTTTGGCGGCTCCTCAAATTGGTCTGAATAAGCGCATGCTTGCCGTCTATTTTAAGAAAGACGAAGAGTTGATCGTCCACGCTTTAGTCAATCCCAAAATCATCGCTCATAGCGTTAAAATGGCTTATTTATCCACGGGTGAAGGTTGCCTTTCCGTAGACTCCGAACATCCTGGATACGTCTATCGTCCGAATAAAGTAACGATTCAAGCTTTTGATGTCATCAAAAACGCACCGGTCGAGATTGTGGCCCGCGGTTTTGAAGCGATTGTCTTGCAACATGAAATGGACCACTTGGATGGCATTTTATTCTACGACCGAATTGATAAAACGAGCCCGATGAAACAAGACGAAAACGCAATATCCATTTAAGCGTTTTCACGTGTAGTACTTTGCTTTACTTTCGGCTTTTCAACCGTTATAATACAGTTGCCTTGAAATGTTTCATATAATTTTAATAAGTTATATAGACTATGTTAGGAGTTGATTTCTTATGGCAAATTCTCTTTTGTCCTCGCCCGTGCAAGTTTTTGCGCTTGGCGGACTCGGTGAGGTAGGTAAAAATACCTACTGCATTGAAAACGAAAAAACGTTGATTATCATCGACGCCGGTGTGCGGTTTCCTGAAGAGGATCTCCCCGGGGTTGATTATGTCATACCCGATTATACCTATCTTCGTAATAACCGTTCTAAGATCAAAGCGCTCATCATTACCCACGGTCACGAAGACCACATCGGTGGAATTCCTTTTTTGATTCAAACCGTGCATATCCCGGTTATTTATGCCCCGCGACTCGCGGCGGCGTTGATTAAACACAAGCTCGAGGAAGGCCGAATTAAAGAACAAGTGAAGATCATCGAATACAATGCTGATTCCATGATCAAGATTGATGATTTTAATGTTCAATTTTTCCATGTGACCCACTCCATTCCGGATGCTTTTGGCGTTTGCGTCGATACTCCCGAAGGCCGGATCGTTACGACCGGTGACTTTAAGATTGACTTGACTCCGATCGGACCCGATATCGATCTTGGAAAGATGGCCCGTTTAGGTACCGAAGGCATTGATTTACTTCTGAGTGATTCCACCAACGCTGAAATTGAAGGCTATACACCTAGCGAACGTAACGTCGTCAGTTCCATTAACGAGATTTTCTCGAAAGCAACCGGACGCCTTATCATTTCAACCTTCAGCAGCAATATTTCCCGTATTCAACAAATCGTCGAAGCTGCTGTCAATCACAAGAAAAAGATCGTCATTATCGGACGTTCCATGGAAAATGCCGTATCCACTTCACGCGAGTTCGGTTACATCCATATTCCGGATGCCAATCTCGTAGACATTGAAGATATCCGGACCTTAAAAGCCGAGGAAACCGTCGTTCTTTGCACGGGTTCACAAGGTGAGCCGATGGCTGCTTTGGCGCGTATCGCAAACGGCGAACACAAACAACTTCACGTTATCCCTGGTGATACCGTTGTTTTCTCTTCCTCCCCCATTCCCGGAAACGGAATGTCGATTGACCGTGTCGTCAACGCATTAACCCGTGCCGGCGCCAACGTTTTAACGAATTCAGTCTTCTACAATTTGCACTCGTCCGGTCACCCTGCGAGACAAGAATTGCGAATTGCTTTAAAACTTTTTAACCCTCACTATTTCATGCCTGTTCACGGTGAGTATCGCATGCTTAGACTCCACGCGGACATCGCGGTCAGTTTAGGTTTACCGCGCGATCACACCTTTATTTGTGCCAATGGCGATACCGTCGTTTTAAGACGCGGTGTTTGCTCCCAAGGTCCACGCGTTCAAGCGGACGATATTTACATTGATGGCAATGACATCAATGGTTTAAGCACCGCCGTCATCCGTGACCGCAAGGTTTTAGCCGACGATGGCATGGTGAGCGTCCTGGTGGCCATCGATTCCCGTCAAAACAAACTCTTGACCACGCCCAAAATTTCTACCCGTGGTTTCGTTTATGTCAGCAGCGGTCACCTCATTCCTCACGCTGAACGCCGCGTCAATGACGCTTTGGAAGAATTGATGAAGGGTAAAGTGACCTTCGGTGAAATTAAAAACACTATCCGTTCCACAGTTGGTAAATACCTCTTCTTAAAAACGCAGAGAAACCCAATGATCATTCCGGTCATCATGAACAAAAATTCCTAATATGTTAATTCTTGCAAGCGGATCCCCTAGAAGAAAAGAGCTTTTAAAGAAGATAACCCCTGATTTTCGTGTGGTCGTCAGCGACATCGATGAGAAGTCGATTCAAGCAACCGCACGGGAATTGCCAGTGAAAATTTCGAAAATGAAAGCATATGCCGTCTTTTCAAAGTTTCCTGAAGATACTATTCTCGCAAGTGATACGGTCGTCCTCGTCGATAACGAGATTATTGGAAAACCCATTGATCATGAAGATGCCAAACAAATTCTCAAACGTTTATCCGGAAAAGCCCATCTTGTCATCACTGGGTACACGATTATTAGCAAAAACTATGAACTCTCCCGGAGCGTTGTCTCAAAGGTTTATTTCAAAGAATTATCGGACGATCTAATTGATCGCTATGTACGTTCCGGTTCTCCAATGGACAAAGCCGGTGCCTACGGAATCCAAGACAAAGATTTCCCGCTTGTTGATCACATTGAGGGAAGTTATGATAACGTCATGGGATTCCCCACGGAAGACATTATTAAGCATCTAAAAATAAAAACGGACTAATCCGCTTTTTTGTTAATTTCATCCGCGATTTGCTTGCCTTTTTCACCCACAACCAGAGTTAACTTACCGGTCATTTTAATATAGTTTGAAACGAGTTCTTTGGGGAATTGGTCGTAAGCAACTTTCGTGTCATCTTTGATTTGAAGCGTTAGCCTGGATCCTCGGGCCTCGGCATGGATGATGTTTTCTTTTCCTCCTAAAACCGTAATCAATGGATTATAGTTCTCGGCGGTCTTTTTGCGACGCCCCGAAAAGTAAATCAAAAAAACTGCAATCAGAATAATCGCAACGCCGGCCAAAGCAAGATAGAGAGCGTATTCTTTTAGGAAAAGATTGAGGTTATCTAATTCATCGATCAGCATAG
>ERZ1645187.155-NODE-155-length-64683-cov-18.946200_pt1 | contig 64683 bp, 60 predicted proteins | sample MGYA00575352_ERZ1645187 | MGnify/ENA primary metagenome ERZ1645187 (study PRJEB40837, sample SAMN11349314) | freshwater sediment metagenome | isolation source: river sediment | host: Sediment | place: India: Wazaribad , New Delhi | collected 2017-02-21 ... | reverse complement strand
CTCCTGCACACTCAGGGCCAGGTAGGCGACCAGGCCGGCGAGCAGGCCGAGGAACAAACCGCGCGGTTGCGCGCTCAGCCCGGCCAGAAAGGCGAGACCCGCCACCAGGATGGTCAGCACGGGACGCATGGGAGCCGCGTTCAGGCCTTGTGGAGGATCACCCCCCAGTGGGAGGGAATCTCCAGCCGGTATTGCCGGTCCGTGACCTCGACGGTCCACTCCGGCTCAGCGAGCAGGTTGGTCCAGGCGCCGTCCTCCGGGAACTGCAGCTCCAGCCAATGAGTTTCGGCCGAGAAATTGAGGGCGATCAGGGCCCAGGTGCGGTGGCCCGTGTCGTCGTCCAGGTAGCGGCGATAGACGAGCAGCTGGCGGCCGCAGTCAATGCCCAGGCCGTCCGCATTGAACTCGCGCTGCCACTCCTCCCACCAGTGGGGGGCGAAGCCGTCGCCGCGCAGCACCGGGTGGTCCCGGCGCAGGTGGATGAGCCGCCGGTAGAGGGCGAGCAGCGGCCGGCCGTAGCGGTCGAAGCGGTAGTCCCAGTGGAGCGGCCGCGACTGCACCCGCCGGCCGCTGCCCTGGTCGTCCTCGGGCAGCCACTGGTCCTCGGCGAACTCCTGGCCGTTCTGGAGGAGCACCGCGCCCGGAGCGGTCAACAGGGCCACGGCCCAGGGCTGGGTGCAATACCAGCGGGCCGCGCCCGCGTTGTCCCGCGCCCCGGCCTGCCAGGCGACCTGGGCGTGGTCGTGATTGCCCAGGTACAGGGTCGGCGCCTTGCCCGTGCCCTGCAGCCAGCGGTTGGTGTTGAGCGCGTTGAGCAGACCGGGCCGGATGCGGTCGTGCCACAGGCCGTCGAAGCAGTGACCGTACAGCCCGTTGTCCCAGTAGCTGGTGGCCCGGGTGTCCCTGACCACCTGGGCCGCGTCCAGCTGCAGGTGCTCCAGGGTGAACGAGAAGTTGGCCTCGCCGACCGCCTCCAACTCGTCGGCCAGGTCGGCAATGAGCCGCGGCAGGCCGCGGTTGTCGCCGTGGACGTAGAAGTTGACCGTGTTGTCGAAGCGGATGCCGTCGATGCCGAACACCCGGATCCAGTAGCGGCAGACGTCGAGGATCAGCTCCTGGGTGCAGCGGTTGTTGAAGTCCAGGTCCTGCAGGCCGGGGAACTCGCCGGCGAACCGGCCGGTGAACGGACAGTCCGCGTCCCAGTTCTGGTAGAATCCCTTGTAGGGAAAGGCCGTGGCCACGTGGTTGAACACCCCGTCCATGATGACGTGCAGGCCGCGGTCGTGGCATTCGCTGACCAGGTGCTTGAGCCAGGAGAGCTTTTCCGTGGGCCGGTTGAGGTCGTTGGCGTAGCGGTAGCTCACCGAGTAGTAGAGCGCGGGCGTGTAGCCCCAGGAGAACCGCTCGTCGGTCCAGGCGGTCCAGGGCAGGAACAGGATGGCGGACACGCCCAGGTCCACGAGATAATCGAGCCGGTCGCGGACCGCGTCGAGCGGCGCCCGCACACCGCGCTCGCCGGCGGTGCAGTCGTCGATCATCAGTTCGTAGACGACCAGGTCGCGGAGCGGCCGGCGGCCGCCGGCAAGCGGCCGCACCAGGTTGTCCGCCGGCCGGCTGCCGCCGATGACCAGGGCCGCGTTCAGGTTGCGGCTGCCGCCGTAGCGGGCGAACGGGTCGCTCACCCAGCGGACCGGTTCGGCCGGGTCGCGGAAGCTGACCAGGTACTTGTACTCGTAGAAACCGGCGGGCAGGGACTGGTCAGTGGTACAGGACCAGGTTTCGCCCTCGGGGTGGGGCTCGCGCACCAGTTGCGGCGCACTCGCCGGATCCCAGTCCCCGCCGCCCAGGTAGTGCTGGAAGTCGCCGCACACGCGGATGGTATCGATGTTGTGGGCCAGGCCGCGTTCCTCGTCCGGGAAGAACACCCGAAACGAGGCGCGGCCGCTGTCCCGGTCGTCGCCGACCTGCCAGGAACCGAGCCGCTCCTGCATGTGGTTCATGGGGGCCTCCGTGTGGTGCCGACCGCAGCGGTCCGGGCGGGGATGGCGGCGGCCGCTACTTCTGCGGCCGGTACTCGAAGCGCTTGTTCTTCTGGTCGAGCAGCTGCGCCACCAGGTAGTCGTCGTGGGTGTTGTGGAAAGCCTCGTAGCCCTCGCGCTCGCAGGCCGGGCAGCAGTCGATGGGCAGCTCCACGCCCAGGCAGGGGAGGATGCGGCTGGAACTCGTGTTGATGAGCCGCAGGCCGCGGCACTGGTCGCAGTCTTTCAGCCGCTCGCGCTGCTGTTCGAGGATGCCGTCCGTGTCGTAGTAGATCTTGCGCTCGCGGATGAACCAGTCGCCCTTTTTCTCGAAATCGCCCGGCTCCGGGTTGAAGTACCCCTCCAGGATCTCCTCGGACAGGGCGCGGATGTAGTCCATGGTCTCGGCGTTCTCGGCCAGGGCCGCCTGGTTGTAGTCCGGCTCGCGCACCGCCGAGTAGTCGCAGCCGGCCATGGCCAGGCAGATGCCCAGGTTGACGTAGGGCAGGGCGCCCTTGATCGAGTAGCCGCCCTCGAGCACGGCGATGTCCGGCTTGAGCAGTTCGTTGAGCCGGGCGTAGCCCTGGGCCGAGAACTGCATGTTGGTGATCGGGTCCGAGTAGTGGTTGTCCTGGCCGGCCGAGTTGATCACCAGGTCGGGCTGGAAATCGGCGAGGATGGGCAGCACCACCTGCTCGATGGCGTGCAGGTAGCCCGCGTCCGAGGTGCGCGGCGGCAGGGGGATGTTCACCGTGCGGCCCAGCGCCCGCGGCCCGCCGTTTTCGTTGGGGAAACCCGAGCCCGGGTAGAGGGTGCGGCCGTCCTGGTGGAGCGAGATGAAGAGCACGTCCGGGTCGTGCCAGTAGATGTCCTGGGTGCCGTCGCCGTGGTGGCAGTCGGTGTCGACGATGGCGATGCGCTTGCGGCCGTAATGCTCGCGGATCCACTCGATCATCACCGCCTCGATGTTGATGTTGCAGAAGCCGCGGTTGCCGTGCACCACCTTCATGGCGTGGTGGCCGGGCGGGCGGACCAGGGCGAAGGCGCGCCTGGTTTCGTTCTCCATCACCAGCCGGGCCGCCTGGATGGCGCCGCCGGCCGAGACCCGGTGCGACTCGGTGCAGATGGCGTCCACCGAGGGGAAGCAGAAGTGGGCGCGGAGGATGTCCGTGTCCGTGGCGAACAGCGGCCGGTGCTCGCTGATGCCGTCGATGTCGAACAGCCCCTCCTCGCGGAACTGGTCCTGGGTGTAGAGCAGCCGCTCCTCCCGTTCCGGGTGGGTGCGCGAGATGGCCCAGTCAAAGGCCGGAAAAAAGATGACGCCGAGCGTCGAGGCAGCTTTCAGCATGGCAATACCTGTGGGCTGTGGGTGGGCGGGAGGTCGTTTCAGACCGGGCCGGCCAGGCGGGCCGTGCTCGTGTCCGCGTCCAGCCGGGCGATGACCGCGGGCTGCACCTGGGCGACCACGCGGATGTTGGCGCCCAGGGTGTAGCCGCCCTCGACCATGTTGAAGGCGTCCGCCTGGGTGATCTGGATCTGGTCCGCCGGCACGGCCGCGCCGGACCGCTCCAGGTCTTCGGCGAGCAGGGTGCGGGCCTCGTCGATGGCCGTATCGAGGGTGTAGCCGCGCTTGACCGTGCGGTACACGCCGAGCATGGGCACGCTCACCCGGTTGCGCGAGGTGTCCGCGGTCAGGGTCAGATGGCTGGTGGTGCGGGTGAGCGCCGCGCCCACCGCGTTGGCCACCCCGGCCAGGGGCGGCACCACCGCCGGCAGGCCGAGGCGCCTGGCCAGCGGGTCCCGGAAGACCGCGGCCGGGCCGCCGATGACCAGCACCTGCTGGGGTGCGATCAGCCGGTCGTGGAGGATTTCGTGGATGGTGTACACCGGCTTGGCGTTCACCCGGGCGACCATGGCCTCGATGCGGTCGGCGATGGCCGCCACCGCGGCGTCCACCGCGGCCTGGGCCAGTTCGCGGCTGTCCAGGCCGTGGGCCGCGGCCAGGGTGTCGATGCCGGCGCGGGACCTGTCGGTGTCGCCGAACTCGGCCAGACCGAGCAGGTTGCAGGCGTCCATGAGCGCGACCGTGCTGCCGCCCGCGGCCAGGCAGGGCCCGAGCCGCTGCGGGCCGGTGCGCACCGTGCCGTTGTCCACGGTGATCTGCGAGTCGCCGCCGATGCCGATGGATTCCACGTGCACCGCCCGCACCAGGGTGGGTCGCTCCTCGATGCTGATACCCTCGCGTTCGAGCAGGGGCTGGCCGTCCGCGAACAGGGCGATGTCCGTGGTGGTGCCGCCGATGTCGAGCATGAGCGCGTCCGTGTCCGCCGGCACCGTGGCCAGGATGCCCATCACCGAGGCGGCCGGGCCGGAGAAGATCGACTGCACCGGCGTGTCCAGGGCGCGGGCGAGCGGCATGGTGCCGCCATCGGCCTTGAGGATGTTCACCTCGGCCTCCAGGTCGAACCCCTTGAGGCTGCGGCCGAGCGCCGCCGAGAAGGCGCGGAAGGTGCGCCACACGGCCGAGTTGTAGTAGGCGGTGTGGATGCGGCGGCCGAAGTTGAGCTGGCCCGAGACGAGATGCCCGGTGGACACGAACTCGGCCCGGTCTTTGAGCCGCTCGCTGATGGTGTTTTCGTGCGCCGGGTTGCGCGGTGAGAACTTGCCGGCCACCGCGAAGCTGCGTACGCCCGCGGCCAGGCAGGCGTCGACGGCCCGGTCGAGTTCTTCGCTGTCCAGCGCCAGGGTCTCGTTGCCCAGGTGGTCCAGGCTGCCCGGGAGAAGGTGATAATGGTCGCCGATGCGGTAGGTCTCCGGGGAGATGCCGGGTCCGCCGACCACGAGCACGCCCACCGGTTCGATGGCGCCGGTGACGATGGCGTTGGTCGACAGGGTGGTGCTCAGGTTGAGGGTGCGCACCCGCCGCGGGTCCTGGCCGGCGAGGATCGCCTCCAGCACCCCGGTGATCGAGGCGAGCAGGTTGTCGGGGAGGGTGGGGGCCTTGGCCGCGGCCACCAGCCGGGTACCGTCGATGAGCACCGCGTCCGTGTGGGTGCCGCCGATATCGATGCCTATGCGCATGGGGCTCCTTGCCTGAAGGAATGGGAGGGGTGGGGTGCGGCCGCAGGTCAGTCCGCGGTCTGCAGCGCCCGGGTGTAGGCGGCGCGGACCTCGGGGGTGAAGCAGACCAGCAGCACCTCGCGGGGGGTGGCGTGTTCGCGGACAAAGGCGCGGATGGTCTGCACCGCGATCCGGGCCGCCTCGTCCAGGGGGTAGCCGTACACCCCGCAGCTGATCGCCGGGAAGGCGATGGTCTCGATGGTGTTGGCCCGGGCGAGGGCCAGCGAGTTCCGGTAGCAGTTCGCCAGCAGGGCGGCCTCATTGCGGCCGCCGCCCCGCCAGACCGGGCCCACGGTGTGGATGACGTATGTGGCCGGCAGGCGGAAGCCCGGGGTGATGACCGCCTCGCCGGTGGGGCAGCCGCCGATGGCGCGGCAGGCCGCGAGCAGTTCCGGGCCGGCGGCCCGGTGGATGGCGCCGTCCACGCCGCCGCCGCCGAGCAGACGCTCGTTGGCCGCGTTGACGATGGCATCGACCTGCAGGGTGGTGATGTCGGTGTCGGTCAGGGTGAGCATGGGCGGTCTCCTTGCGGGCGGGTCCGGGTGTCCGGGAGCGGGGCGGATGGGCAGGACTGTACGGAAAAATCGGGCAAAGGTCAACGCCGGCGGGTTGGGCCGGACTGCCGAAAAAAAAACGCCCGCCCGGCAATCCGGACGGGCGGCGGCACGGCGAACCGGCGGGGACGCCACTACTTGAGCGAGGGCAGCGGGGTGGTGGCGGTGGGCGCGGGCAGGATCGGGTGCACCACCTGGGGCTGCTTACCGGTGGTGGTGCGAAGGAAGGCGGCGATCTTGGCGATGTCGCCCTCGGCCAGGTCCGCACCGACCTGGGAGTCGTTCATCACCTCGATGGACTCCTCCAGGCTCCAGACCACGCCCGAGTGGAAGTAGGGCGGGGTCAACTCGATGTTGCGCAGGCTGGGCGACTTGAAGGCGAACTCGTCGTCCTTGGCCGCGGTGATGGCGAAGCGGCCCTTGTCGCCGGCGATGATCTCCTCGCGGGGCTTGCTGACCACGCCCAGCGGGTAGTAGTCGTCGCCGCCCATGTTGACGCCGCCGTGGCAGGAGGCGCACTCGTTGGCCATGAACAGCTTCAGGCCCTCTTTTTCCACGTCGTTCAGGGCCGTGGCCTCACCCTTGAGGAAGGTGTCGAAGCGCGCGCCCGGGGTGATCAGGGTGGCCTCGAACACCTCGATGGCCCGGGCCATGTTGTCGAAGCTGACCGGATCCTTGTCGGTCGGGAAGGCCTTCTTGAACAGGGCCACGTACTCGGGCATGCTGTTCAGGGTTTTCACCACGTTCTCCGGGGTGCTGTTCATCTCCACGCCGGCCTGGATCGGGCCCTTGGCCTGCTCGGCCAGGTCCTTGGCGCGGCCGTCCCAGAACTGGGCCACGTTGAACACCGAGTTGAACACCGTGGGCGAGTTGCGCGGCCCCTGCTTCCAGCCATGGCCGGTGGAGGTCTGCTGGAAATCGGCGCCGCCCATGCCGACGTTGTGGCAGGTGTTGCAGCTGATCAGGGCGCTTTTCGACAATCGCGGCTCGAAGTAGAGCATCTTGCCCAGTTCGATCTTGTCCGGGGTGGCCTCGTTGCCCTTGATCACCGGGGCCTGGTCCGGGATGGGCTGGAAGGTGGCCTGGGCATCCTTGAGCAGGGTGTCTTCGGCCAGGGCGGAACCGGTGGCCAGGGCAAGGACCAGGGAGGCGACGGCAAAGGTTTTTTTCATGGGCGATCTCCTGAAAATTGAAGTGTTTTCTCAGAGGGTTGGCGAATGATTCCTTATCTCGGCAGGCCAGAAAAAGCAACCGTTTCCTCGCCCGCGGACCACCCGTCTGCCTCGCCGCGGCCGTCCCCCGCGGCCCTGGCCGGGCCTGTGGAACAGGCGCGAGCCCACCCCGGCCGGTCGTTTTTGCTTCTATTTTTGCCCCGTTCCGGGTAGATTCGCCAGTCCCCCGGCTGCCAGCCGCACCGGCCGCGACCCGTTGGTCGCGGCCGTTCTTTTTTTGAAGAGGAAACGATCCCATGCTCCAGGCCACCAACATCGCCCTGTCCTACGGCAAGCGCGTCATCTTCAAGGACGTGAACATCAAGTTCACCCACGGCAACTGCTACGGTCTGATCGGCGCCAACGGCGCCGGCAAGTCGACCTTCCTCCGCATCCTCGCCGGCCAGAAGGAGCCGGACAAGGGCGAGGTGTCCGTGGGCCCGCGGGAGCGCATCGCCGTGCTCCAGCAGGACCAGTTCGTCTACGACGAGGAGACCGTGCTCGATACGGTCATCCGCGGCCACAAGCGACTCTACGACCTGCGCCGCGAACGCGAGCTGCTCTACGCCCAGGCCGAGCTGTCCGAGGCGGACGGCATCCGCTGCGGCGACCTGGAGATCGAGTTCGGCGAGCTGAACGGCTACGAGGCCGAGGCCGAGGCCGGGGTGCTGCTCAGCGGCCTGGGTATCGACGAGGACATGATCGGCCTGCGCATGAAGGAGCTGGACGGCGGCGACAAGGTGCGGGTACTGCTCGCCCAGGCCCTGTTCGGCAACCCGGACATCCTCCTGCTCGACGAGCCCACCAACAACCTGGACGTGCAGTCCATCGCCTGGCTGGAGGAGTTCCTCATCCGCTTCCCGAACACGGTGATCATCGTCAGCCATGACCGGCACTTCCTCAACCAGGTGTGCACCCACGTGGCCGACATCGACTACGGCCAGATCCGCGTCTACGTGGGCAACTACGATTTCTGGTACCAGGCGAGCCAGCTGGCGCTCACCCAGCGGCAGCAGGAGAACAAGAAGGCTGCGGCAAAAGTCGCGGAACTGAAGGAGTTTATCCAGCGTTTCTCCTCCAACGCCTCCAAGGCCAAGCAGGCCACGGCGCGCAAGAAGCTGCTCGACAAGATCACGGTCGAGGACATGCCGGTGTCGTCGCGCAAGTACCCCTGGGTGGCCTTCAAGCCGGAGCGGCCCTGCGGCAACGTCATCCTCGAGGTGGACGGGCTGTGCAAGCAGGTGGACGGGGTCGATGTGCTCAAGGACCTGAGCTTCTCCGTGAACAAGGGCGAAAAGATCGCCTTTGCCGGCACCTGGGGGTTGGCCAAGACCACCCTGTTCCGCATCCTCATGGGCGAGTTGGAGCCGGACAGCGGCACCTTCCGCTGGGGCCAGACCATCACCACCAGCTATTTTCCCAAGGAGCACAGCGGGTTTTTCGACACCGACCAGACGCTCCTTGAGTGGTTCGGCCAGTTCATCCCGCCCGCCGAGGGCGAGAGCTTTTCCCGCGGCTTTCTCGGCCGCATGCTCTTCTCCGGCGACGAGGTGCTCAAGCGGACCCGGGTGCTTTCCGGCGGCGAGCGGGTGCGCTGCCTGCTGGCGCGGATGATGCTTTCCGGCGCCAACGTGCTCGTGCTCGACGAGCCCACCAACCACCTGGACCTGGAATCCATCACCTCGCTCAACAACGGCCTCATCGCCTTTCCCGAGGTGCTGCTGTTCGCCTCGCACGACCACCAGTGCGTGGCCACGGTGGCCAACCGCATCATCGAGATCGGCCACAACGGCGTGATCGACCGGATGATCGGCTACGACGACTACCTGGCGGACGAGGAACTGGCCATCCGGCGGGCCGGGCTGTATCGGAGGGAAAAACGGCGGTAGGGCAGGGCAGGGCGCGTTTTCGCGGCCGGCTCAGCGCACGGCCAGGGCCAGTTTGAGGGCCAGGGCGAGGAAGATGAGCCCGGCCGCCCGGTTGAGCAGCCGCTGGGCCCGGGGCGAGCGCCGGAACCAGTTGCCGATCACCCCGGCGAGCAGGCTGAAGCTGCCGAACACAAGGACCGTGGCCGCGATGAAGATCAGGCCGAGTACGCCGATCTGCACGGGCAGGGGGCCGCGGGCCGGGTCGGTGAACTGCGGCAGGAAGGCGAGGAAGAAGATCGACACCTTGGGGTTGGTGACGTTCATGACAATGCCGCGCAGGTAGGCGCGGCCCGGGCCGAGGGGTTCGCCGCCGGCGTTGTCCAGGGAGGCGGCGCCGGCGCGGAAGGCGCCCCAGGCGAGGTAGGCCAGGTAGGCCGCGCCCGCGAACTTGAGCAGGTTGAAGGCAAGGGCCGAGGTCTGGAACAGGGCGGCCACGCCCAGGGCCACGGCCGCGGTGTGCACGATCAGGCCGGTGCACAGCCCCAGGGTGACGATCAGCCCCACCCGCCAGCCGCGCACCATGGACTGGGTGAGCACGAAGATGTTGTCCGGCCCCGGCGCCACCGCGAGCAGCAGCGAGGCCGAGGTGAACAGGGCGAGGGTGGCCGGGGCGAACATGGTGACTTGTCGGGGCAACAGCCGGGTCAGTGCTCGACCCAGATGAGTTCGTCGGTGGCAAAGCCGAGCGCCTTCGCCCGGGCGACCAACCGGTCGCGCACCGCCGTCTCCAGCTGCGTGGTGCGGGCGAGGATCCACAGGTAGTCGTGGTTCGGGCCGCTGACCAGCACGTGCCGGTAGTCCGGATCCAGTTCAGCGACGATGTAGGCCCCGTAGAAGGGACCGAAGAACGACACCTTGAGATAGCCGGTGTCGGGCCCGAGAACGAAATAGGCCCGCCCTTCGGCCTCCTGCCAGCGGTTCTTGGCCGGGTTGAAGCCGCGGTTCTGCACGCGCACGCCGCCGTCAGGACGCAGTGCATAGTCGGCGCTCACCCGGGTCAACCCCCGCTCGAAGCTGTGGTCGAGCCGGGCGATCTCGTACCAGGTGCCCAGGTAGCGGTCCAGGTCGAAATCCGTGACCGGCGGCACGAACGGCTGGCGGCTGACGCAGCCGCCGAGCAGGCCGAGCAGGGTGACGAGCACGAGGCGAAGCGGGGTGGGGAGTCGCATGGCAACACCGGGGTGAAAGGGGCCGGTTCCGGCCGGCGGGTGCATGATGGCGGCCCAGCATACGGCATCGCGGCCTGAACGGCAACGGCTGAAAGCGGGTCGCACGGCACAGGCGCGGCGCGAACCGGGGCGGCCGCCTTGCCAGGGACCACGTTGTGGTTATGGTATACCTAAACGGGATCCTTCCCGACCCTGCAGCGACCTAACCCTCTGCACCAGGAGGTTCAGCCATGAAGAACACAGCCTTTACCCGGGCCCAGCACGATTTTCTCCGCGGCGACTACGGCCGCGCCATCATGGGATTCGGCACGGCCCTGGAGACCGGCATGGATGCGGCCCGCGTCCACCTGCCGCTGGGGCTCGCCTATTTCCGCAACCACGATTTCATGGAGGCGGTGGCCGAGTTCAGCCGGGTGCTGGAACTGCGCCCGGACGACGACCAGGTGCTGTTCCTGCGCGGCATGGCCCGGTTCAACGCGGGTGACGAGGCCGGCGCAGTCAGCGATCTCACCGCGGCCCTCGACGCCAACCCCAACCGCGTGGCCGCGTACGTGGGCCGCAGCCTGGCCAACCGTTCGCTCGGCCACGACCGGGCAGCGGAGCACGATCTGCAGCAGGCCGTGACCCGGGGCGGGGTCGAGGTGGAACTGTTCCTGCGGGAATACTGCCTCAGCCCCTACCTGCAGCACCTGGGCGCCACCCTGTTCGACACCCACAAGGCGGCCTGGGGGAAAACCGTGCAGGTCGGCCGGGGCACCGCCACCAGCCAGTGAGCCGCAGACCGTTGTCGCTCTTCCAAAGCCCCCGATCGGGGGCTTTTTTTGTGCCCTCCCGCCACCGGCCCCACCGGCCCGGAGCGGCCATTGGCGGTTGACTTCCCCGGCCCGCTTCAGTATGAGTGGCGCCTGTAACGGCCGCCCGCGGGCCGCCCGGGACACCACCCGGCACCGCCGGTCGGGCGCCTCCACCCGGGGAAACGCATGAACACCATCCTGCTCGTCATGGTCAGCGCGGCCTTTGTGTTCGCCGGCTGGCACCAGCTGGTCTGGGACCCGGCCGCGGGCACGACCGCGCCCATGGAACTGCTGTCCACGGCCATCATCGAGGCCGCCTCGGGCGCGGTCACCCTGGCCATCGGCCTGGTGGGGGTGATGACCCTGTTCCTCGGGCTGATGAAGGTGGCCGAGGCCGGCGGCATGCTCCGTCTGCTCGCCCGGCTCATCCGGCCGCTCATGGTCCGCCTGTTCCCGGACGTGCCCGCCGACCACCCGGCCATGGGCGCGATGATCCTCAACCTCTCGGCCAACGCCCTGGGACTCGGCAACGCGGCCACGCCGTTCGGCATCCGCGCCATGCAGGAGCTGGACAAGTTGAACGCACAGCCGGGTACGGCCACCAACGCCATGGTCCTGTTCCTGGCGATCAACACCAGCTCGGTCACCCTGCTGCCCACCGGCGTCATCGCCCTGCGCGCCGCGGCCGGCTCGAGCGACCCGGCCGCCATCCTGCCCACCACCCTGATCGCCACCATCGGCTCGACCACGGTGGCCATCCTCGCCGCCAAGTTGTACAGCCGCTGGACCGCGGCCCCGCCACCTGTTGCCGGGTCCGCGGTCTCGGCCACGGACAAGGCCGACAACGGCGCGGCCCCGGCCGCGGCCATGGAGGAGGGCGAGCCCTTCCCGCTGTGGGTGAGCGTGCTCGCCCTGGCCGGGCTGGTCGGGCTGGTGCCGGTGGCCGTGCTCTACGGCCAGGCCCTGTCGCCGTGGATCATCCCCGGGCTGATGGTGCTGTTTCTGGGATTTGGCGCGATGCGCCGGGTGCGGGTCTACGAGGTGATGGTCGAGGGCGGGCGCGAGGGATTCCAGGTGGCCCTGCGCATCATCCCCTACATGGTGGTCATCCTGGTGGGCGTGGCCATGCTGCGCGCCAGCGGCGTACTCGACCTGCTGGTGGGTGCGCTCGGCCGCTTCACCGCGCCGCTCGGCCTGCCGGCCGAGGCCCTGCCCATGGCCCTGATGCGGCCCCTGTCCGGGTCCGGGGCCTACGGGATCGTCGCCTCGCTGCTCAACGACCCGGCCGTCGGCCCGGACAGCTACACCGGCCTGCTCGTTTCCACCCTGCAGGGTTCCACCGAGACCACCTTCTACGTGCTTGCCGTGTACTTCGGCGCGGTCCAGGTCAAGCGGATCCGCCACGCCATGGCCGCGGCTCTCACCGCCGACCTGGCCGGGGTGGTGTGCGCGGTGCTCGCCTGCCTGGTGCTGTTCGGCCGCTGAGTGCGGTGTTCAGGCCGGGCTGAGCCGGCACATGAAGCTGCGGCTGGTGGAGGTGCCGCTGATCGGGCTGCGCACCTCGTCCTCGGTGAGCCGGTTCAGGTCGGCCGCCGGGTCCACGTCTCCCCAGCCCCAGGCGAGCCGGATCATGCCCGGGCGGATCACGTCGCTGATGCGCGCAATCATCTCCACCGCGCCCTTCGGTGTTTCGATGCGCACCCGCATGCCCTCGCTGATTGCATAGCGGTTCGCGTCCTCGGGGTGGAGGTCCGCCACCGGGCCGCTGCTCCCCCGGACCAGCGCCGGGATCTGGTGGAATTGGGAGTTGGTGAAGCGGATGTCGCGGCTGCCGCTGATGCCGAGCATGGGGTACTCGTCCGCCCGGTCGCTGAAGCTGATCGGGTTCGGCCCCGGACCGTTCGCAAAGGGCACGCCGCTAAAACCGGCCGCGGCCAGCCGTTCCGAGAAGAACTCCACCTTGCCCGAGGGGGTGCGCAGCGGCTGGTCGCGGTACTTCTCGTAGCGGATCTCCTCCAGGCGCAGCCCCTTGCCGCTGGCGCGCAGGTCCGCCACCGTGACTTTAGCGGGTTCGAGCTGGAAGTCGATGGCCGCCTCCGCTGTCTGCCAGGGGAACTCGGCCGTGAGTCCCAGCCGTCGGCCCAGCTCGAACACGATCCGCCAGTCCGGCCAGGACTCGCCCACCGGCTCGATCACCGCGTTCTGCAGGAACATCGGGTTGTTGCGGATCGAGGCGCGGTTCAGCTGGGTCTTTTCGAAGCAGCTCGCCGCGGGCAGGACGATGTCCGCCATCCTCGCGGTCTCGTTCATGAACAGGTCGATCACCACCAGGTGCGCCACCGCGGCGAACGCCCGGCGGGTGCGGGTGGTGTCGGCCATGGTCACCACCGGGTTGCCCGACTGGACGACCACCATCTCCACCGGGTAGGGGCGGTGGTCGAGCATGGCGTCGACCACGCATCCCTGCATCTGGTTGCCCCAGGTCTCGCTGAAGGTGTTGAACAGGGCGAAGTCGCGGGTGACGGGCTCCACCTCCGCGGGCAGCCGCTCGCGCAGCTGGATGTTGCGCACCGGCACGGGCTGGGGCAGCACGTCGCCGCCGGGCTTGTCCAGGTTGCCGGTGAGGGCGCGGAGCATGGCGATGGCCCGGGTGGTGTCGAACATCTCGCGGTGCATGTCCAGGCCATTGCCGTCGATGATCGAGGCCGGTGTGAGGGTGGCGTAGCTGCGGGCCAGATCCCTGATCTGTTCGGGTTCGAGCCACAACTCCGCAGCCACCCGCTCCGCCGGGTAGCGGGCCGCGACCTCTTTCAGCTGATCGAAGCCCACCGTGTGGTTGGCGACGAAATCCCTGTCAAAGAGCCCCTGGCTGATGATCTCGTGGATCATGGCCATGGCCAGCAACCCGTCGTGGCCGGGCCGGATCGGCAGCCACAGGTCGGCCTTGCGGGCGAGCTGGGTGCGCACCGGGTCGATGACCACCAGCCGGGCGCCGTGCTCTTTCGCCCAGTGGATCGCCTCGGCCGCGCCCAGGGCGGTGTTGCCGTCGTTCTTGCCCCAGACGATGATCAGCTTCGCGTTCTTCGCCTCCGGAAAGGCCATGGAGCCGTAGGTGCAGGTGTGGGCGAACTCGCGGCCGACAAAGCAGATCGAACCGTTACCGATGGTGTTGGGCGAACCGAACCCGTGCATCAGCCGGTTGGGATAGTCCCAGGGCGCGCCCCAGTCCGCGGCCATGCCGCGCAGCCAGGCCACGGAGCGGGCCCCGGAGCGTTCGCGATGCTGCCGCATGAGGTCGGCCACCCGGTCCAGGGCCTCGTCCCAGCCGGCCTCGCGGAACTCCGCGTTCCGGTGATCGCGGATGAGCGGCCGGGTGAGCCGCAGGGGCGAGTAGACGATCTCCGGGGCCGCGGCCAGCTTGGCGCAAGGCAGGCGCTTGTCCGGGTCGAGAAAGGATGTGCGCCAGGCGCGGATCAAACGGTTGTCCCGGACCTCGGCCTCGATGGGGCAGCAGGACGAACACAGGCGGCAGACGGTATCAGTGATCATGGTGAGTTCCCCGGGTCAGCGGCAGGCGCGGATAAAACAGCTGCGGATGAGTTCGTAGTGGTTGGCGTGGGTGCGGATCTTCCACCAGACGTGGCCGGTTTCGTCCACCCGCCAGGCCGGGGCCAGTTCGCCCGCCGGGTCGGCGAGCAGGCGGGCGATGTTCGCCTGGCCGCGGCCGGCGAAGCGGCCCTCGGCCGTTCCGCCCAGCCAGGCCTGGGGCGGGGCCGCCTCGACGGACCAGGAAAAGGGATCGGAGAGCAGGAACTGGGCCTCCCGGTCGCGGGTGACCCGGTTCATCTCGCGCAGATGGTCGAGCGGTGCGGGCACCTTGTCCACCAGGTTGAGCGAGGCGAACAGGCCGATGGCGTCCTTTCGCAGGGGCAGGGCCAGGGCATTGGCCACGAGGAAGTCCACCCGCTCGCTGCGCCAGCTGTCGGGCAGGAGGATGGTCGCCTCGCGGCGAAGCAGTCCTTCCTCCTTGAGGGAGAAGGTGAGACTGCGCTCCCGCATGAGCTGCCGCGCCGCCCGGACAAAGGCCACCGAGGTGTCGATGCCGATGGCAAAGTCGCAGCGCTCGGTCATTTCGAAGGCGAACCGGCCCACCGCGCCGCCCGCGTCCAGGGCGATGCCGGCCTGCGGCCGCATCATCCCGGCCCAGGTGGCATAGGCTGTGGAGGCCTGGTCGTCGTCGAGCAGGTCGCCGTACTGGCTCCACAGGTAGCTGCTGACCACCTCCGCGGTCTCGTACTTGTTGGCCTGGCGGCCGTTGTCCGTGGCGTGCGGGTCGAGCAGGGCGATGCCGGCCGTCACCGGGAAGCGGGCGCCGCAGTGCTGGCACATGAGGATGGCGGTGTCGATGTCACCCTCCTGTTCACGGACGATCTCGGCGACCAGAGGGTGCTCGCGGGGCAGGCAGGCGGGGCAGACAAGCAGGTCGAGCAGCTGTTTCTTCATGGATCACTCCGGTATCGGCGGCCGGCGCGGGTGGCGCGGCCGAACGGACGATTGTTGAAAACAGGGCCAACTGGCTGGAGACAAAACACAAAGACGGTAAAGCCTACCTGTCGCTCCAGCAGGAGTCAATTCCTATTTCCAGCTGGGATGGACCGCCTGCCGACCGGCCGGGCCGGTTTACAAGCCGTGGCGGATGGGCTAGGATGGCGCCTTGCCGACAACGATTCGAGGGGAGAGAGACGCATGCACAGACGACTGCCGGCGGAATGGGAGGAGCAGGACGCGGTGCTCCTTGCCTGGCCGCACGCGGCCACGGATTGGGCTGACACGCTCGACACGGTGGCGCCCGTGTTCAGCCGCATCGCCCTGGCCATCAGCCGGTTTGAGCGGGTGCTCATCGTTGCCCCGGAAACGGCACCCATACGCGCCCGGCTGGAGCGCGAGGGCGCGGACCCGCGGCGGCTGCTGTTCGCCGAACTGCCGACCAACGACACCTGGGCCCGCGATTTCGGCCCGATCACGGTCCTCGAGGACGGCGCGCCGGTGGTACTCGACTTCGGCTTCAACGCCTGGGGACTCAAGTTCGCGGCCGACCAGGACAACCGGGTCACCCGCGGCCTGGCCGCGGCCGGGCTGTTGCGGGCGCCGGTGCGGGTACCGGGACTGGTGCTTGAGGGCGGCAGCATCGACACTGACGGCGCGGGCACCCTGCTCACCACCACCGAATGCCTGCTCGGCCCCAACCGCAACCCGCACCTGGATCGGGCCGGCCTGGAGCGCGCGCTCGGCGACCTGCTCGGCGCGACCCGCTTTCTCTGGCTCGAACACGGCGGTCTCGCCGGCGACGACACCGACGCCCACATCGACACCCTGGCCCGGTTCTGCCCGGACGACACCATTGCCTACGTGCGCTGCGACGATCCCGCGGACGAGCACTTCGCCTTGCTCGCGGCCATGGAGGCCGAACTGCGCGGGTTCCGCACCGGGGCCGGCCGACCCTACCGGCTGGCGCCGCTGCCCTGGCCGCGGCCGGTGTTCGCCGCGGACGGTCATCGCCTGCCCGCCACCTACGCCAATTTCCTGGTCGTGAACGGCGCCGTGCTCGTGCCCACCTACCGGGATCCGCGGGACGCGGCCGCCCTGGAGGCGGTTGCCGCCGTGTTTCCCGGCCGGCAGGTGATCGGGATCGACTGTCTGCCGCTCATCCATCAGCATGGCTCGCTCCACTGCGTGACCATGCAGATCCCGCAAGGAGCACTGCGATGACACCTCGTTCCATCGGCCTGGTGCAGCACCGCTGCACCCCATCCCGGCAGGAAAACATCGACCGCAGTGCGGCCGGCGTGCGCGCGGCCGCGGCCCGGGGCGCGGAGTTGATCGTGCTCCAGGAACTGCACGCCACCCCCTACTTCTGCCAGACCGAGGACCCGGCCTGCTTCGACCTGGCCGAACCCGTTCCCGGGCCGGGCACCGAGACCTTCGGCGCATTGGCCCGCGAACTGGGCGTGGTCCTCGTCACCTCGCTGTTCGAGCGGCGCGCGCCCGGCCTCTACCACAACACCGCGGCCGTGCTCGAGCGCGACGGCTCGCTGGCCGGCATCTACCGGAAGATGCACATCCCGGACGACCCAGGCTATTACGAGAAATTCTACTTCACCCCCGGGGATCTCGGCTTCACCCCCATCGACACCTCGGCGGGCCGGCTCGGGGTGCTCGTCTGCTGGGACCAGTGGTACCCGGAGGCGGCCCGGATGATGGCCCTGGCCGGGGCCGAGCTGCTCATCTACCCCACGGCCATCGGCTATGACCCGAACGACCCGGCCGACGAGCGGGCCCGCCAGCGCGAGGCCTGGATCACGGTGCAGCGCGGCCATGCGGTGGCCAACGGTGTGCCGGTGGTGAGCGTCAACCGGGTGGGCTATGAACCCGATCCCTCCGGCGTGGGCGCGGGTGCAGAATTCTGGGGGAGCAGCTTTGTCGCCGGCTGCCAGGGTGAACTGCTCGCCATGGCCGGCGAGACGGACGAGGAGGTGCTGGTGGTCGAACTGGACCCCGACCGCAGCGAACGGGTGCGGCGGATGTGGCCCTTTCTGCGCGACCGGCGCATCGACCACTACCGGGATCTGGCGCTGCGCTACCGCGACCGGATGTGAGCCGGGTTCGCGCTGAACAACCATGAACCGCCCGGCACGTTCCGGGCAGGGAGGAGAGGATGCAGGTGATTGTCGATCTGTGCGTGGTGCCCCTGGGCGTGGGCGTGAGCGTGTCCGCGTACGTGGCCGAGTGCCAGCGGGTGCTCGATGCGGCCGGTCTGAAGAACCAGCTGCACGCCTACGGCACCAACATCGAGGGCGAGTGGGACGCGGTCATGGCCGCGATCAAGCGCTGCCACGAGCGCATCCACGAGATGGGCGCGCCGCGCATCACCACCACCATCAAGCTCGGCACGCGCATCGACCGGGCCCAGACCATGGCCGACAAGGTGCGGAGCGTGGAGAACAAGCTGGCCTGAACCCTGCGCCGGCGCAATGGGTTTGCCAGCAGGGGCGATGTCAGGTAGAGTGGCTGGCCGATGACCGGCCGCAGGGGAGGGGCGCATGGACAAGCCAGTGGCATTGAGTACCGGCCGCATTGTCGCATTTTTCCTGACCCTCGGCCTGATCGCCCTGATCGCGGCCCTGCCGGCCTGCAGTGATGAGCCTAACCAATTGGAGACTGTTGTGAGCGAAGTGAACACCCTGGATCGACCGGAAATCGTCGAGGTTCTCTTTCATCCGATCAGAACCGGCCGGGTGCCCGCACCCGAGGGCGCGGTCGACATCGACGTGACCGTGGCCGAGGGCATAAGCCTCGGCTGCCGGCTGTTCACCAGCAGCCCGGCCGCGCCCACCCTCATTTTCTTCCACGGCAATGCCGAAACCGTGCCCGACTACGACGACATCGGCCCCTTCTACGCGCAGGAGGGGGTGAACTTCCTGGTCACCGACTACCGCGGCTACGGCTGGTCCACCGGCCGGCCGCTGACCAGCACCCTGCTCGCGGACAGCCGTGCCGTGTTCGTGCAGTTGAAGGACTGGCTCGCCGCCAACGGCTACACCGGGCCGCTGTTCGTCATGGGCCGCTCCCTGGGCAGCGCCTGCGCCATCGAGGTGGCGGTGGAGCACAGCGACGACCTCACCGGCCTGATCATCGAGTCCGGCTTTGCCCAGACCCTGCCGCTGGGCCGGACCCTGGGCATCGATCTCGAACGGCTGGGCATCACCGAGGAGATGACCTTTGCCAATGCCAGCAAGATCGAGCGGTTCACCAAGCCCACCTACATCCTTCATGGCCAGCGTGACCAGCTGATCCCCCTGTGGCAGGCCGAGACCCTGGCCGCGCGCAGCGGCGCCAAAAACAGGGAGTTGCAGGTAGTGCCCGGCGCCGACCACAACACCCTCATCGCCGTGGCCGGCCGGCTCTATTTCCAGGCCATCGCCGGGTTCGTGCAGAAGGCGGCCGGCACCGCGCCCGACTGGCGCGAGCGGCGACGGCGGTTCAAGGCGCAGCAGGCCGAACAGGCGGGCAACTGAGCGGAGCGGCCATGGTCGGCAAGCGCACGAACTACCTGAGCTGGGACGAGTACTTCATGGCCGTGGCCCTGCTCTCCGGCCAGCGGTCCAAGGACCCGAACACCCAGGTCGGGGCCTGCGTGGCCAACGACCAGAACAAGATCGTCGGCGTGGGCTACAACGGCTTTCCCTGGGGCTGCTCGGACGACGTCCTGCCCTGGGCGCGCGAGGGCGACTGGCTGGACACCAAGTACCCCTACGTCTGCCACGCGGAGCTGAACGCGGTGCTCAACTCCATCACCTTCGACCTGCGCCGCTGCCGCATCTACGTGGCCCTGTTCCCGTGCAACGAATGCACCAAGGTGATCATCCAGGCGGGCATCAACGAGATCATCTACCTCTCCGACAAGTACAAGGATACCGACTCGGTCCGCGCCGCCAAGATCATGCTCGACAAGTCGCAGACCGCCTACCGCCGGTTCACGCCCTCCCGGGACACGGTCCTCATCGACTTTCGCGCCGTCTGAGAGTGCCCCGTGCCCGCCGACCCTGCCGCATCGCGGCCTGCCGCCATCAGCACCGACTACATCGAGCTGGACAAGCTGCTCAAACGGGAAAATCTCGCGGCCAGCGGCGGCGAGGCCCGTGCTCTGATCGATCAGGGGCTGGTGCGGGTGAACGGCGAGGTGGAAACGCGGCGGCGGCGCAAGTGCCGTCCCGGCGACCTGGTGGTCTTCGCCGGGACGACCCTGCGGGTGGCAGCCCTGTCCCCGGCAGACGGGACAGGGCAGAACAGCGGGGACGGGTTCAGCGGGTGAGCAGGCGCAGGGCCTCCTGGTAGCGGTCCCTGGTCTTGCTCAGTATCTCCGCCGGCAGGGGCGGGGGCGGCGGCTGCTTGTTCCAGTCCAGGGTGCTCAGGTAGTCGCGCAGGAACTGCTTGTCGTAGCTCGGCTGGCCGCGACCGGGCGCGTACTGGTCGAGCGGCCAGAAGCGCGACGAATCCGGGGTGAGCACCTCGTCGATGAGCAGCAGCTGGTCGCCGTCCAATCCCATCTCGAACTTGGTGTCCGCGATGATGATCCCCCGGGTGCGGGCGTAGTCCGCGGCCCGCTGGTACAACTCCACGCTTGTTTTCGCCATCTGGTCGGTGAGTTCCCTGCCGACCATCTCCCGCATCCGTTCCACCGAGATATTCTCGTCGTGCAGCCCCTGTTCCGCCTTGGTCGACGGCGTGAACAGCGGCTGGGGGAATTTGTCCGACTCGCGCATGCCAGTGGGCAGGGCAAAGCCGCACACCGTGGTATCCTTCTTGTACGCACTCCAGAACGAACCGCTCAGGTAGCCGCGGACGATGCACTCCACCGGCACCACCCTGGTCCGGCGCACGAGCATGGAGCGGCCCGCCAACTGGTCGCGGTATTCGCGGCAGACCTCCGGGAATTCGTCGACATCGGCACTGATCAGGTGGTTGGGCACGATGTCGCCGAGCAGTTTGAACCAGAACAGGGAGATCTCGGTGAGGATTTTGCCCTTGCCCGGCACCGGGTCGGCCATGACCACGTCGTAGGCCGAGATGCGGTCCGTGGCGACCATCAGCAGTTTGTCCCCGTGGCCGGGGATTTCGTACATGTCCCGCACCTTGCCGCGGTGCAGCAGGGTCAGGTTGGGGCAGTCGGTGGTGATCACAGCTTCTGGCATGGATGGTTCTCCAAAGTTGGTGATGAAGGTGCAGGTGACGACCGCCGGCTTGCGCAGCGGCGGTCGGCGCCGGGGGGAGCGGTGCGCTTGACAAGCTGCCCCGGCGGCTTAATCTTTTCGCTGTGACCCAACCCCCCACCCTCAACGAGGAGGCACAGCATGGCTTTCATACGTTTCGCAGACCGCCCGACCTTCCGCAACCCGTGGGCCGAGTTCGAAAGGATCCGCCAGGGGCTCGACGAACTCTCCCGGTCCTACGCCGACAAGGGCAAGCCGGCGGCCCGGGCCAACGTCTATCCGGCGCTCAACATCTACGAGGAGCCGGACCGGCTGGTGGTCACGGCCGAGCTGCCCGGCGTGCGGGTGGAGGACCTGGAGCTGGCCATCGAGGGCGAGACCCTGAGCCTCCAGGGCAAGCGCGACACCCGCCAGGGCCAGGCCAACCTCAGCTACCACCGCCGCGAGATCGAGGCCGGCAGCTTCAGCCGGGCCGTGGCCCTGCCGGTCAAGGTGGACCCGGAACAGGTGAGCGCGCGTTTGGTGAACGGCATCCTCACCGTTACCCTGAAGAAGGCCTCCGCCGCCACCCCCCGCCAGATCATTGTGACCGCAGCCCAGGAGGGATGAGCCATGAGCGACAACGAACTGAAGGTCCAGGAAAAAAAGGCGGCCAACCCAGCCGGTGAGACCACCAAGGGCGAGACCTTCTTCGCCCCGCACGTGGACATCTTCGAGTCCGAGGAGGAGGTGACCGTGATCGCCGACCTGCCCGGCGTGACCGCGGAGGGAATCGACCTTTCGCTCGAGGACAACATCCTCACCATCCAGGGCCGGCGGACCCTGCCCGCGCAGACCGGTCGGGTGATCCTCGAGGAGTACGAGAGCGGCCACTACCTGCGCCGCTTCACCGTGGCCGAGACCATCGACCAGGACCGGATCGAGGCCTCGCTCGCCGACGGCGTGCTCCGCGTCCGCCTGCCCAAGGCCTCGCCGGCGCAGCCGCGCCGGATCGAGGTCAGGCTCGGCTGATCCCGCGCACCCCGGATTGCCCCGCGGCAGGGCCGGCGCTCAGGGCGCCGGTCGCTGCCGCAGTTCCGGGCAGGCCGGGTTTTCGTACTCCACCAGGGTCGCCACCAGCGAACCGACCACGATCCGCGAGCGGATCTCCACCGGCACCCGGCACTGGTCGTCGGTGATCCACAGCACCGTGTCGCCGTCCTTGTCGTACAACCCCTTGAAGTGCATCCTCGGCTGGACCTTGAGGGTTTCCATCTCGCCAAACAGGGTGTTCAATTTTTCCCGCCCGAGCAGTGAAACCCGCACCTCGTGCCGTTTCCTGTCGGCAAAGGTGGGTACCACGACATCCTCCCCTTCCGTGAACCGCAGGGCCCGGGTGATGACGAACGAGGCGAACTCGTTGTACACCGTGCCGTCCAGGTCGAACCGCTCGAACGGCCCGTCGTTCTTCTGGTAGCGCACATACTTCAGCTTCTGGTCGTACCAGGTGAGCCGTTTCGTCACCCGGCCGCCGTGTCCCTCGCGCTGCACCACCTCGTAGCGAAAGGGCAGGCGCAGGGGGCCGCTCACCGAACAGCTGAAGGTGTCGTCCACCGGGTAGACGAGCCGCAGCGGGCCGTAGTCCTGCACCCGGGCGGTGATGGTGAACGAGTCGCGCCGGCCGGTGTCGCGCTTGATGGCCATGTCGATGTCGCCGATCTTCACCCCGCCGCTCCACGAGACCGCGTAGCGCATCCGCTCGCCGCCGGAGAAGATCCGCGCCAGCGCCGCCTGGTCCAGCTGGTCGGGCCGTGTCTCCAGCACCTCGGCAAAGAGCCCCGGCGCCTGGCCAAGGAGCAGCGTCAGCAGCAAAAGGGGCAGCAGGAAGCGGCAGGGGCGCATGTCAGTGACCGGTCGCCAGGCTCAGGCAGGTGGCGACAAAGAGGGTGAGGGCGATGAGACCGTTCATGGAAAAAAACGACATCCGGATGCGCGACAGGTCGCGCGGATTGACGATCAGGTGCTGGTAGAAGAGCGCTGCACCGGTGATGACGATGCCGGCATAGTACCAGAAATTGAGCCCCATCTGCACACCGGTGAGGGTGAACAGGCCAAAGGCGAGCAGGTGGAAGACCACCGCGATACGGAAGCTGGCGGCACGGCCGAAGATCGAGGGCATGGAGTGGAGCCCGGCCTCGCGGTCGAAGTCCGCGTCCAGGCAGGCGTAGATGCAGTCGAACCCGGCCACCCAGAGGAGCACGCCCACGGACAGGACCCAGGGGTAGCCGTTCACCCCGTCCGCCACCGCCACCCAGCCGCCCAGCGGCGAGCAGGCCAGCGCCAGGCCGAGCACCACGTGGCAGAGCCAGGTGAACCGCTTGGTGAGCGAGTAGACCAGGGTCAGGCCCAGGGCAAAGGGCGCGATCAGCAGCGCGGTGCGGTTGAGCATGGCGCAGGCGAGGAAAAACAGGGCGCCGCTGGCCGCCACCATCAGCCAGGACTCGGTCAGGCTGACCGCGCCGGCGGGCAGGGCCCTCCCCGCGGTGCGCGGGTTGGCCGCGTCGAAGCGGCGGTCCACGATGCGGTTGAAGGTCATGGCGCAGGTGCGCGCGCCCACCATGGCCAGAATCACCCAGAAGAACACGCGCACACCCGGCAGGCCGCGGGCCGCGAGAAAGGCGCCCATGAGCGCGAAGGGCATGGCGAACACGGTGTGCTGGAACTTGATCATCTCCAGCAGGATGGCCAGTTTGCGCCACATGCTCACACCTCCCGGCCGCGGCGGAACCTTGGTCGACGGCGTTCCATCTCAGTCCTTGACCCCCATGTACACGGAAACAATGCCAAAGGTGAGCGGCAGGCGTGACACCGTGGCGAACCCGGCCTCACGCATCAGGGCCATCAGGTCGGCCGGCTCGTAGAAGGCGGCGATGGACGAGGCCAGGTACTGGTAGGCCTCGCGGTCGCCGGAGATGAGCCCGGCCACGGCCGGCAGCACCCGGTTCAGGTAAAAAGTGTACACCGGCTTGATCACCGGGTTGGTGGGCCGGGAGAACTCGAGGATGAGCAGCCGGCCGCCGGGGCGGAGGATGCGGTGCATCTCGCGCAGTCCCTCCAGGGTGCGGGAGAGGTTGCGCACGCCAAAGGCCACGGTGCAGCCCCAGAACGAGGCCGTGGGCGCGGGGATGACCTCGCCGTCGCCGCACACCGGGAAGATGCGCTCGCGGCGGCCGTCATCGGGCAGGGCGCGCACCCCGGCGCGGAGCATGTCCTCGCAGAAGTCCACGGCCAGCACCTTGCGGTGCGGCGCCTGCCGGGTCAGTTCCAGCGACAGCGGCAGGGTGCCGGCGCACAGGTCGAGCACCCAGCCGCCGGGAAACTCGCCGAGCAGCCGGGTGGTCCGCCAGCGCCAGTAACGGTCGATCTGCAGGGAAAGGAGCGAGTTGAGCAGGTCGTAGCTCCGGCTGATCGACGAGAATTTTTCCCGGACAAACTGCTTCTTGGCCGCGGGTGAGTTGTTCAGCTCCATCAGGTCTTGTTCGTATCCAATTGAAAAACGGTTTTAAAAGTGGTCATCGAAAAATCTTGACCGGCACTGCCGCGGCCGGCACCTCGCCCCGGTCGACCAGGTACTGGAAGTACAGCTCCAGGGCCTTGAGTTTGACCGGCGACAGGTCGTATTCCAGGCCGTGCAGGTAGCTGGAGCATTCCTGGCAGTCCATGGGGATGCGCCGCGACACCCGGTCGCAGATCTCCGGCATGCGGCCTGCGCCTTCCTCGCGGCAGTCGACCAGGGCGGCGCGGATGGCCCGGGCCGTGTCCGGCTCGGCGGCGAGGAACTCCTCGCGCACCGTGACCACCGAGTAGACAAAGGGCAGGCCGGTGGTCCGGTGCCAGAGTTCGCCCAGGTCAAGGACCACCGGGTAGAGCCCCTCGGTGCGGATGCGCAGGGCGTCGTCGCCGATGGCCAGCACCGCGCTCGCCTCCGCGGTTTCCGCCTCCGGTCCGTAGACCGTGCCCACGGTGTAGCGCGGGTGCACCCGGTAGAACTCCTCGAGCAGGATCCTGACCAGGGCGACGGAGGTCTCGGATTGGCGGGTGAGCACCACCAGGCGGCCGTCCAGCTGTTCCGGCGCCACCCGGGAAAAGAGGAACACGCTGCCCACCGGGCCGGTGGCGCTGATCGACAGGTCGGCGAGCACCTGGTAGCGCTCCGGGGCCTGGGCATAGGCAATGGCCGAGACAAAGCCCAGGTCGATGCGCTCCTCGGCCAGCAGCCGGTTCAGGTGGCTCGGCTGGCCCTCGACGATCTGCCACCGGGCCGGATGGATGCGCTCCTTCCAGACCTCGTAGATGGGCGCGGTATTGATGTAGTTGACCATGCCGATGCGGGCCATGCGATTCCTCACGAGGGGATGCGAACCGGGGCGGCAGCATCGCCTGCGGTCACGAGGTGGGCGTGGACGGCCGCTGCGGTGGCGGCGGTCGGCGGCAGGGGCACGGCCAGCAGGTCGGCCTGCCGGCCCGGCTCCAGGACGCCGTACCGGTCGCCCAGGCCGAGGGCTTCGGCGCCGCCGCGGGTGGCCATGGCAAAGATGGTCGCCGGGTCGATCCCCGGATGGTCTTCGGTGAGCAACTGCATTTCACGCCAGAGGGAGAGGTGCGGGTTACTCGCCAGGCTGTCCGTGCCCAGGGCGGGCAGGATGCCGGCCGCGACCAGGGCCGCAACCGGCGCCCGGCCGGTGCGGAGCAGGCGGTTGGAACCGGGGCACAGGCAGACCTTGACCCCGCGGTCGGCCAGCAGCCGGATCTCGTCCGCGTCCACGTGGATAACGTGCACGCACAGGGTGCGCTCGTCGAGCAGGCCAAGTGCGTCCAGGTAGCGGACCGAGCCGCCATCGCCGCTGGCGCTCGGCTGGAAGGACCCGTCCCAGAAGCCGCGGGCGCGCACGAATTCCACCAGCTCGCCCGTGCCGCGGCCGAGCATCTCCTGTTCCGCCGCCGGTTCGGCAAGGTGGATGGGAAAGGGGTGGCCGAGCCTGCCGGCGCGCGCCTTGAGTTGCTGAAGCAGGCGCGGGTGGGTGGAGTAGGGCGCGTGGCCGGTGCACAGGGCCTCGTCCCCCTCCAGGGCCAGCCGCTCCAGGTTCTTCTCCACGGTCCAGGCAGCCAGGCCCAGGTACTCACGGAAAGGGAGCAGGGTGCCCGGAAATCGGGCGGTGAGGGCTCGCCCCAGGCGAGTGTTGCCGATGTCACCGATCGCGCTCACCCCGCCCGCGTACTGCTCAACCAGGACCCGTCCGGCCGCGGTTTCCGCCGCCTCGCCGGTGGCGCCGAGCCGGTCACGCCATTCGAGCAGACGGCTGATCCAGGCGGTGAAGCTGCCCGGATACGGCTCATCGGTCAAGCCGGCCAGGTGGGAGAGTTCCAGGTGGGTGTGGGCGTTGACCAGCGCCGGGGTGAGCGCAGAGCCCGGGTGGGCGGTCTTGGCGATGCCGGGAAAACGCTCGGTGAGGGCGCTCGCCTCGTCCACGGCGACAATGCGGCCATCGCTCACGGCCACCCCGCCGTCCGCGATCGGCGGCCGGCTCACCGGCACCACCCAGGGGGCGGTGTGGATGGACAATGCCGCAGCCCGCATCAGACCAGGGTGTAGTCCATCAGCCGCTGGCGGGGCTGGAAGCCGGCGTCACTCACCAGGTGGCGGATCTGTGCCTCGGACAGGCGGAAGTGCACGCCCGCGGCCGCGACCACGTTCTCCTCGATCATGGTCGAGCCGAAGTCGTTGGCCCCGAAGAACAGGGAGACCTGGGCGATCTTCGGCCCCTGGGTGACCCAGGAGGCCTGCACGTTGGCGACATTGTCGAGAAAGATGCGGCTCAGGGCGAGCGTGCGCAGGTAGGTCACGGCCGTGGTCTTGTCGATGTGGCGCGCGGCCGCCAGCGGCGTGTAATCGGGCTGGAACGGCCAGGGGATGAAGGCGGTGAAGCCGCCGGTGCGGTCCTGCAGATCACGCACCCGCTGCAGGTGCTCGACCCGCTCAGCCGCGGTCTCGACATGGCCGAACATCATGGTGGCGGTGGTGCGCAGGCCGAGACCGTGCGCCTCCTTCATGACCGCGATCCACTGGTCCGCGTCGCACTTGCGCGGCGCCAGTTCGCGCCGCACCCGGTTGCTGAGGATCTCGGCGCCGCCGCCCGGGATGGAGTCGAGCCCGGCGGCCATGAGCCGCTCGAGCACCGCGCGCACGCTCAACCCGGAGATCTCGGCGAAGTGGTGGATCTCCGGCGGCGAGAAGCCGTGCACGTGGATGCCGGTGGCCTTCATGGCCCGCAGCATGTCTTCGTAGAAGGCCAGGTCCAGGTCCGGGTGCAGCCCGCCCTGGAGGAGCACCTGGGTGCCGCCCAACTCCTGGGTCTCGCGAATCTTGGCGAGCAGTTCCTCCCGGCTCAGAGTGGAGCCGGCCGGGTCGTCGGGCGCCTTGAAGAACGCGCAGAACTTGCACGCGGACACGCAGATGTCCGTGTAGTTGATGTTGCGGTCGATGACGTAGGTGACCACCGGCTCCGGGTGCAGCCGTCGGCGCACGCTGTTGGCGAGGAAGCCCAGGGTGTGCAGGTCCGCCTCGCGCTCGAGCCGCAGCAGGGCCTCGCCATCGATCCGCTCGCCCGCCAGAATCCGTTCGCAGAGCTGTTCCATGGGTTCAGAAGGTGGCCATGACGTTGTACAGGGTGTCGCGCTGGACCGGCTCGCGGCCGGCCTCGCGGATGAGCCGGATGAGGGTCTTGTGGCCGATGGCCTGCTCGGTCTCGGCCCCGGCCATGTGGGTGATCACCTCTTCCTTGACCGTGCCGTCCATGTCGTCGGCGCCGAACGAGAGCGCCACCTGGGCCAGCTTGGGACCGATCATCACCCAGTAGGCCTTGATGTGGGGGAAGTTGTCGAGCATCAGCCGGCTGACCGCGATGTTCTTCAGGTCGTTGACCCCGGTGGTGTTGCCCGCGCCGCCCAGTTCGGTGTTCTTCGGGTGGTAGGCGAGCGGGATGAAGGCGAGGAAGCCGCCGGTCTCGTCCTGGCAGCGGCGCAGGGCGTCGAGATGCTCGAGCCGCTCGTCGATGGTCTCGATGTGGCCGTAGAGCATGGTGGCGTTGGTGCGCAGGCCGAGCCGGTGGGCAGTGCGCGCCACCTCCAGCCAGCCCTCGCCGGGGAGTTTGTCCGGGCAGGTGAGCTGGCGGATGCGCGGGTTGAACACCTCGGCCCCGCCGCCGGGCATGGAGCCCAGGCCCGCGTCCATGAGCAGGCGCAGGGTCTCGTCCACCGGTTTGCCGGCAAGCCGGGCCAGGTGGTGGATCTCCACGCAGGTAAAGGCCTGCAGGTGCACGTCCGGGCGGATCTCGCGGATGGCGCGGAGCATGTCCACGTAATAGGCGAACGGCAGGTCCGGGTGGATGCCGCCGACGATGTGGATCTCGCTGATCGGCTCGTCCAGCCGCTCACGGACCTTGGCGCGGATCTCGTCCAGGCTCATCTCGTAGGCCAGCGCGTCACCCTTGGGACGGCCGAAGGCGCAGAACTTGCACAGGTTGGTGCAGATGTTCGAGTAGTTGATGTGCTGGTTGTAGATGAAGTAGGCGCGGTTGCCGTTCTGCCGCTCGCGGACGATGTTGGCGAGGTAGCCGAGGGCGAGGATGTCCGGGTGGTCGTAGAGGCGACGGCCGTCGTCCAGGGACAGGCGTTCGCCCGCCCTGACCTTGTCGAGGATGTGGCCGAGCCCGGCCTGGGTGATGAAAGCGTCCATGGTGTCCTGCTCGCCCGGGATGGCTGCAAAAAAAGAAGCCCCTTGGGGCGGCAAGGGGCTCGCAGCGGTGTGGCTGAAAGAAGGCTCAGTCGAGGAAAAAGCGCAGTTTTTCGCGGCGGCTGGAGTGGCGCAACCGGTTGAGGGCCTTTTTCTCGATCTGGCGGATGCGCTCGCGGCTGACGTTGAACCGCCGGCCGATCTCCTCCAGGGTGTACTCGGCCTTTTCGCCGATGCCGAAGCGCAACCGGATGATCTTTTCCTCGCGGTCGGTGAGGGTGGACAGCACCTCGGTGACCCGGTGGGCCAGTTCGCGGTTCTGCACCGCGTCGTAGGGCGATTCAGACTCCTGGTTCTCGAGGAAGTCGCCCAGGGTGGAATCGTCGTCGCCCACCGGCGTTTCCAGCGAGATGGGCTCGCGCGAGGCCTCGAGGATGGCGAGGATCTTGTCCATGGGCAGATCCGTCATCTTGGAGATTTCCACCGGCGTGGGCTCGCGGCCCAGTTCCTTGAGCAGCGAGTAGAAGGCCTTGAAGAACTGGCTGCGCAGTTCCAAAAAATGCACCGGCAGGCGGATGGTGCGGGTCTTGTCGAGGATCGCCCGGGTGATCGCCTGGCGAATCCACCAGGAGGCGTAGGTGGAGAACTTGTTGCCCTTCTTGTAGTCGAAGCGGAACACCGCCCGCATCAGGCCGAGGTTGCCCTCCTGGATGAGGTCCGCCAGGGTCAACCCCTGGTGCATGTAGCGCTTGGCAATGGACACCACCAGCCGCAGGTTGGCGCGGATCATGGCGTCCTTGGCCACCTCGACCGAGCGGTTGTAGGCCTCGATCTTGGTGTTCAGCTCGAACAGTTCGCGGATGTCCGGATAGTTGCGCGTGGCGATGAGCACGCAGTGGCGCATGTAGTTGAGCTGCTGCTTCTTCGGCTTGAGGGTGGGGTCGCGGCGGTGCCAGAGATCGATGCGGTCGACCAGCATCCTGATCTCGTTGACCCCGGAGGTATCCTCGCGGATGGCGGCGATGATGGCGTCAAAGCCCTCGCGGATGGTCTTGGAGTACTTGGCCTCCTCCTCCGGGGTGAGCAGGTCGAACTGGCCCATCTCCCGCAGGTAGGTGGTGGTGGTTTCCTCGGACTCGTGCTCCTCGTTGTCCGGCAGGGCGTCGGGCAGGGTCTCGTCCTCGCCCGCCTTCTTGCCGGTCCATTCCTCGCCGGAAAGGGTCCGGCGCTTGCCCGACTCCTCCTGGGTGACAATTTCAATATTGTTTTCCCCAAGGAAATCGAAGAGTTCTTCGATGGCCCCCGGATCCTTGATCTGTTCCGGAAGCAACTCGTTGAGGTGCTGAAAGGTGATACAGCCCTCGTCCTTTCCCGCTTCAAGAAGGTCGTTCTTTATACCAGAAAGCACAAATTTCTCCATGTGAACGGGGTGATGGCGCGCAGAGAACCCTGAGAAGGAAAAAGAGCGGTGTAATTTAAAGGATGGGCCGGGAAATAGCAAGCCAAGAGTTGGTCGATGCGGAAAGTGCGTGCAAAGAACCAATACATCTGCTCAATTCGGCGAGTCGGCCGACAGGCGCCGAACTCTTCAACAGGTTTGCACAATGGGTAATGACAGATTGGTAAACATTCTCCGGCAGAGGTCAAGCGGAATTCTCCTGCCCCTGTTCTCCCTGCCCGGTCCCCTGGGCATCGGCGATCTCGGCGAGGCCGCGCGGGATTTCATCGATTTTCTCCACCGCGCCGGGCAGAGCGCCTGGCAGATCCTGCCGCTCGGCCCCACCAGCCCGGTGTTCGGCGACTCGCCCTACATGAGTTTCTCCACCTTTGCCGGCAACCCGCTGTTCATCAGCCCGGAGATGCTGGTCCGCGACGGCCTGCTGCCCGCTGATCGGGTCGAGGCCGCGGGGTTTTCCGAGTACGCGGTGGACTATCCGCGGGTGACGGCCGTCAGGGAAGGGTTGCTGCGCGCCGCCTGGGCGGTGTTCCGCGCTCGCCCGCAGGCAGCGGACATCCTGGCCAAATTTCGCGCTGACCACCCCTGGGCAGCCGGCCACGGGCTGTTTCTCGCCCTCAAGCAGCAGTTCGCGGGCGCGCCCTGGTACCGCTGGCCCGAGCCGCTGCGCCACCGCCAGCAGGCGGCCCTGGCCGAGGCTCGGCTGGAGTTGGCCGACGAGATCGACTTCTTTGTTTTCGAGCAATACCTCTTTTTCGACCAGTGGCACCGGTTGCGCGCCTACGCCCGCGCCCGCGGCATCGCCCTGATCGGCGACCTGCCCATCTACGTGGCCCTGGACAGCGTCGACGTGTGGAACAACCAGGAGATCTTCCAGCTCGACCCGGCCAGCGGCGAACCCACCCGGGTGGCCGGGGTGCCGCCCGACTATTTCAGCGCCACCGGCCAGCGCTGGGGCAACCCGCTCTACCGCTGGAACACGCGCAGCGAGCGTATCCGCGGCCGATTGTGGGACTGGTGGGAAGAGCGGCTGCGGCTCAACTTCGAACTGGTCGACGTGCTCCGCATCGACCACTTCCGCGGCTTCGAGGCCTACTGGGCCGTGCCCGCGGAGGAGGAGACGGCCATCAACGGCCGCTGGCAGCCCGGCCCGGGTCAGCCCTTTTTCGCGGAGATGGAGCGCCGCCTGGGCGGCATGGCGATCATCGCCGAGGACCTGGGGGTGATCACCCCGGAGGTCGAGCAGCTGCGCCTGGGTCTCGGCTACCCGGGCATGAAGATTTTGTTGTTCGCCTTTGACGGCAGCCCGGACAACAGCTACCTGCCGTTCAACTGCGAGCCCGACTCGGTGGTCTACACCGGCACCCACGACAACGACACCGCGGTCGGCTGGTACCTGAGCCCCGAGGTCGACTTGGCGGCCAAGCGGCGGGCCAAGCGGTTCGCCAACCGCGACGACGACAATGCCGCCACCTTCCACCGCGACCTGGTCCACCTGGCCCTGGGCGCGCCGGCCAACCTGGCCGTGCTGCCCCTGCAGGACGTGCTCGGCTTCGGCAACGACTGTCGCCTGAACACGCCCGGCACGCCCACCGGCAACTGGCAGTGGCGCTGCGCCGCACGGTTCCTCACCGACGAGACCGCGGCCTGGCTGCGCGACGTAAGCGCCCTGTTCGGCCGCATACCCCCGACACCCCAGCCCAAACCGGTACCCCATGAAGATCCTGCTCATTAACGGCAGCCCGCGGCAGCACGGCAACACCGACATCCTCCTCGACAAGGTGGCCGAGGGCGTCCGCCTGGCCGGCCGCGAGGCCGAGACCATCCGCCTGGCCGATCTGGCCATCCACCCCTGCATCGGCTGCGGCCACTGCGAGGCCGAGGGGGTGTGCGTCATCGACGACGACATGACCACGCTCTACGACCAGCTCGCCCGGGCCGACCGGGTGGTGATCGGCACACCGGTCTATTTCTACGGGGTGACCGCCCAGACCAAAGCGTTCATCGACCGCTGCCAGGCCCTGTGGTGCCGCAAGTATTTACTCGGCCAGATCCGTTTGGACCGCGACCGGCTGCGCGGCTACCTGGTGAGCGTGGCCGCCACCGACGGCGGCCGCATCTTCGACGGCACCCGCCTGACCGTGCGCTACCTGTTCGACGCCCTGGACATCACCTATGCGGGCGAGCTGCTGGTGCGCGGGGTCGAGGGCAAGGGCGCGGTCACCCGCAAAACAGACCAACTGGCCGAGGCGGTGGCGCTCGGCGAGGCGCTCTGCCACCCGATGCGGCCGCACAGCCCGCCGGCGGACTGAGAGGGGTTACCACCCTCCCGGAGTAAGGGGCATACACAAAAAGGGCGTCGCATGGCTGTGCGACGCCCTTTTTTGCTGCCGGTCGGGCGGGAGCGGCTCAGGCCTTCTTCACCTTGGGGATGAAGATCTCGCTCGGGTCGAGGACCTCGTGGATGATGCGCAGTTCCTCGCGGGTGGGGACCTTGGTCTCGCCGGAGACGCGGGAGATGTCCAGGTCGAACTGGCACATCTCCTTGATCTCCGCCGGGGTCTTGCCCGGGTGGCAGGTGTCCAGGTACATGAACCCTTCCTTGTCGTCGAAGCGGAACACGCCGGCCGTGCTGATCACCGCCGAGGGGCCGCCGCGGAAGGCTGCGCCGTACAGGTCGCGGCGGTGCACCCACTCGCCGCCCGGCCATTTCTTCACCCGCCAGCCCGGGCTGGTGATGTAGCTGACGTTCTCCACGAAGCGCCGTTTCTCGTGCACCATGATGAACACCGTGCGCCGGGCGAACGAGTTGATGTCCGGGTTGCCGCCGCTGCCGGTGAGACGCAGGTCCGGCTCCAGGTAGTTGCCGATGCAGGTGGTGTTGACGTTGCCGTACTGGTCCACCTCGGCGCCGCCGAGATAGCCCAGATCCACGTAGCCGCGCTGGGCGATGGAAAAGGCGTCGTACAGGCCGGAGGAACGCGAGGCCCCGGTCTCGCAGCGGGCGTCGCCCACCGAGGTGGGCAGCTCCGGCGGCCGGCCGTCCAGGGTGCCGGCCTCGAAGATCAGTTTCAGGTTGGGCGCGTGGGTCCGCTGGGCGAGCATGATGGCCACCATGGGCAGACCGGTGCCGGCGAACACGATCTCGTTGTCCTGCACTTCCCGCGAGGCGGCGCAGCACAGCAGATCGGCCAGATTGTACTCTTCAGGCGATGCGTAGTTGCTCATATGTTCTCTCCCTTCTATTTGCGGGGTTTGTAGTTGAGGGCGGTGTTGGCGCGCAGGCCGAGCATGCGCGGCCAGCCGAGCTTCTCCAGGTAGCTCGTGTGGTCGAGCCCGAAGATCCACTCTTTGGCAAAGGCGTCAAACCCTTCCTGGGTGCGGGTCCGGCCGTAGAAGTCCTTGAGGAAGGCGCCGTCCACGTCGTACTTGCCGAACATGCCGGTGGGATGACCGCCGAAGGGGCACTCGACGATGTAGTCCACCTCGAAGGTGGGGATGGTGTTGTGGTCCGCGTCGCGGCGCAGGTAGTCCTCGGGCACGATCTCCTCGGCCACCACGATGGTGATGTCCGCGGCGCGGCAGGCCTCGGCGTCCGAGTACAACTGGCCGGCCACCCGCACCGTGCCCTCCTCGCCCACCTGCTGGACGCAGAGCACGGCCACGTCGACCTTGACCGCCGGGATCATCACCAGCTGGCCGGCATTGTAGAACGGATCCTCGGTGAAGATGTACTTCTGCTTGGCGATGCGCTTGCCGTCGCGCTTGCCGGCGCGGCCGAGCATGTCGAACTCCGGGTTGTGGATGTCCGTGCCGAGCGAGGTCTGGGTGACCGCGTAGGGCGCGCCCTGGGCCGCGGCGGCAAAGCGGAACATCATCTCGGCGTGGCTGTAGTCCTCGACGATGATCTGCTTCTCGCCGACCTTGCGCGACAGGTTGGCGCCGTACTTGCCGTACAGCTCGTGGCCCACCCAGCAGGATTCCCAGATGTCGACGCAGCCGGCGCCGACCAGGAACTCGGTCTGCGGGCCGCCGTTGACCTCGATCAGGTGCAGGCCGCGGCGCTGCTGGCGGATGAGTTCGTAGATGAGGGCAAAGGGCCGCCGCCAGATGGTGAAGCCGGAAAAGGTCAGGCTGGAGCCGTTCTTGACGATCTCGGCCGCCTGCTGCAGGGTGATTTGCTTGTTTTTGCTCATAGGTTCCTCCGTACGGTTCAGGCCGAAAGGCCGCGAAGGATCTCGCGGGAGATGATCAGCCGCTGGATTTCACTGGTGCCTTCGTAGATGGTGGTGATGCGCGCGTCGCGGGCGTAGCGCTCGATGGGGAAGTCCTTGGTGTAGCCGTAGCCGCCGAGCATCTGCAGGGCGTTGTAGCAGGCGCGGTTGGCGCTCTCGGTGGCGTACACCTTGGCCATGGAGGCCTCCTTGGCGAACGGCCGCCCCTGCTCCTTGCGGAAGGCGGCGTTCATGAGCAGCAGCCGGGCCGCCTCGAGCTCGGTGTAGGAGTCGGCGATCATCCACTGGATTGCCTGGAAATTGCTGATTTTCTGGCAGAACTGCTGGCGGTCGGCGGCGTACCTGGTGGCGTGGTCCATGGCCGCGAGGCCGATGCCCAGACCGAGCGAGCCGATGCCGATGCGGCCGCCGGCCAGCTCGGCCACGGCGATGCGGAAGCCGTCGTTGGGCTTGCCCATCATGGCCGAGGCGGGCACGCGGCAGTTGTCGAAGATCAGCTCGTTGGTGGCCGAGGCGTTCTGGCCCATCTTGTGCTCTTCCTTGCCGATGGTCAGGCCCGGGGTGCCGGCCTCGATCAGGAAGGTGCTGATGCCCTTGCCGCGCGGGGCCTCCTTGTCGGTCACGGCCCAGACCACGAACACGCCGGCATAGGGCGCGCTGGTGATGAAAATCTTGGAACCGTTGAGCACGTAGGCGTCACCATCCTTGATTGCGGTGGTGCACATGCCCGAGGGGTCGGAACCGGCGCAGGTCTCGGTCAGGCCGAAGCTGCCGGCGGCGTACTCGCCGGAGCAGATCTTCGGGATGTAGGCCTTTTTCTGCTCCTCCGAACCGATGGCCTGGATGACCTCGCAGACCATGTTGTTCACCGACACGGTCACCGCGGTGGAGGCGCAGGCCCGGGCGATCTCGGTCATGGCCACGCTGAAGGCGATGACGCCGGCCTCGGAACCGCCGTAGGCCTCCTTGATGTTCAGGCCCATGAAGCCGAGTTCGGCCAGTTTCTTCAGGTTGGCGAGCAGGGTGGGGCGATCCTTGTCCAGGTCGAGCTTGGCGGCCACGGGTTCGAGTTCGGCCTTGGCGAAATCACGGGCAGTGTCCTGGATGAGTTTTTGTTCTTCGTTCAAATCCAAATACATGCGTCTGTACTCCTTGTGGTTGTGGGGTGCCTCGGGGTGTCAGTCCTTGTGCACGTAGAAGGGCCATTTGTGGAAGAACCACTCGTTCCACAACAGGGGGATGATCCACCAGAAGTTCCACACCAGCGACTCGCCGTGCGAGAACCGCTCGGCGAGTTCACCCATGTGGTGGTTGCCCAGCCCCCAATGGCCGAAGTTGCCATAGTAGAAAATCCAGTACAGCACAGCGGCGAACAGCAGCACGCCGGCGGTGCGGAAGAAGAAACCGCCCCAGCCGTCCACGTCGCCCGGCGCCATGTCGTCGAAATAGTGGTGCCAGATGAGAAAGGGGATGAGGGTGAAGCCGGCGATCTCGGCCGAGTGGATCCAGAGGAAGCGCTGCACCTCGGCCACGCCCTTGGCGGTTTCCAGGTGGTGGAAGGTGTCCGCCGGCACCCACATCGGAATGAGCTGGCGGCAGAGCAGGGCGATGGCGTAGGCGGCGACGAACGAGAGGGCGGTGGACAGCCAGCCCTTCCACGGCTGCGGCAGGGTGATCAGCGTCCACGGTTTCATCCGCCAGACGTTCGGGGTCATGAACAGGATGACAATGGCCCATTCCCACCAGCCGAACACGTAGTGGATGTGCTTGGTGCCGCCGACGGCCTCCCACCAGGGCGGGTTGATGGCCGCGCCCGGGAAGAGCAGGCCGAAGAAGGGGGCGATCAGGACCGCGTAGCAGAACAGGGTGACCAGCGAGGCCCAGCCGATCTCGGCCAGGCCGCGGTTCGGCTGCGCCAGGTTGGACGGCATCACCGGCCATTTGCCGAAGAAGATGGTGAACACCGGGTATGTGTAGAAGCCGATGAGCACGAAGCCCACCACCGCCACCTGGGCCATCTTGCCGGTGGCGCCCGGGTCGGCCATCTTGGGCAGCTTTCCGGCCAGGTTGGCCGCCTCGAGGCCGTAGTAGCTGAGGAAGTTGAAGCCCACGCCGAGCACGCGGTAAAAGAGCACGTCGATGACGAACCAGACCAGCACCAGGTTGGCCACGGTCATGACGATGCCGCGCAGCGGCTGTTTGAGGTTCGCAAACGGCCAGTCACCGAGAAACATGTGCTGCCAGAGCCCGACCAGGATCATCATGGCCAGGTACATGACGAAGGGGTAGGGAAACCATCCGACCGGCCCGCGCGGGTCACTGAACAGGAACCAGGTGATCCAGGCGACGACCGTAAAGACAATGAACGAGATGATGCCGGTGAGGGGCTGACCCCACCGTGGTTGCAATGTTCCCGCTGCCATGCTGCACTCCTCCTTGTGTGATGTGTGAAAAGGCTTTTCTTCTGTGCATACCGGGCGGGCAGGGCTTCCTCTTCCCCCGGGCCTGCCGCCGCTTCTCGTCCTCCCTCGTCGTGGTGGTTGTTCGTCCCTGCCGCCGGCCCCCTGGCCGGCGGCAGTCTATCTGCAAACGGTGTTCGGTCTCAGCGTTTGACGATCATGGCCACGGCCTCGCCGCCGCCCAGGCAGAGCGACACCAGGCCGCGCTTCTTGTCCTGGCGGACCATCTCGTGCAGCAGGGTGACCAGCAGCCGGCAGCCGCTGGCGCCGATGGGATGGCCGATGGCGGCGCTGCCGCCGTTGACGTTGACCCGGGCCGGGTCGAGTTCGAGGGTTTTCAGCACCGCCACGGTGGAGCCGCTGAAGGCTTCGTTGATCTCGTAGAGGTCGATGTCCGCGCTGGTGATACCTTCCTTGTCCAGGCACTTGGGCACGGCCCAGATGGGCGCCACGAGCACGTACTTCATGTCGATGCCGTACGAGGCCTGGGCGCCGATGGTGGCCATGATGGTGCAGCCCAGCGCCTCGGCCTTGTCCCGGCTCATCACCACCACCGCGGCGGCGCCGTCACTGATGATCGAGGCGTTGCCGGCGGTGGTCACGCCGCCCTGCTTGAAGGCGGGCTTCATCTTGGCCAACTGCTCGTAGCTGGTCGGCTGGGGGCACTCGTCCTGCCAGAAAACCTTGGGCTCGCCCTTGCGCTGGGGGATCTCCACCTTGACGATCTCGTCCTCGAACTTGCCGGCGGCCTGGGCGGCCAGGGCGCGGCGGTAGGATTCGGCGGCATAGCGGTCCTGGTCTTCGCGGCTCACCTGGTAGCGCTCGGAGCAGAGTTCGTTGCTGATGCCCATGTGGAAGTCGTTGACATGGTCCCACAGGCCGTCATGGACCATGTGGTCGTGCAGGGTGCCGTCGCCCATGCGGAAGCCGAAGCGGGCTTTCTTGAGGAAATAGGGCGCCATGCTCATGCATTCCATGCCGCCGGCGACCACCACCTCGGCGTCGCCCGCACAGATGGCCTGGGCCGCCAGCATCACCGCCTTGAGCCCGGACCCGCAGACCTTGTTGATGGTCAGGGCCTCGACCTCCCAGGGCAGGCCAGCCATCACCGCGGCCTGCTTGGCCGGGTTCTGACCGTAGCCGCAGGGCAGGACCTGGCCCATGATGCACTCGTTGACCGCTTCCTTGTCGATCCCGGCCCGGCGGATGGCTTCGGCGATGACCAGACCACCCAGTTTGGTGGCGCCCATGTTCGCCAGGGTGCCGTTGAAGCTGCCCAGGGGGGTTCGGACCGCGCTGACTATCACTGCTTCTCGCATGCTCTCTCCTTGGTGTCTGTCGATGAAGGGGCGGGACCGGCCGTGTCGGCGCGGCTGTCCCGGATAAGAAAAGGGCTCCGAACAGGGGCCTCTGCCGCTGCCCGGATGAGCTGCTCTTACCCGATCTGGCCCCTGCGGAACAGCAAAAAAAAGAAAGCCTTACCGGTATGCCCGGCGCGGGACAGCCGTCGCAGCCAAGGTACCTTGCACAGACTGTACCAGCGCCAGCGGATCGGGTTAAGGCGCTGAAAAAAGGTGCTTCCGGCACGATGCGCCGGGATCGGGTCAGAGCCGGTGCAGCATATGCTGCACCGGCTCTGGTGGGCATTGAACGAAACAGGCTGAAAATACGAACAAAAACCAGGAATCAGGAGGGGTGCCGAAAAATGCAGGATATGCTGCATTTTTCGGCCGGACAGCCGGGGCGGGCCCTGTTCAGCAGCGGATCTTGTGCTTGTCGATGCGGTAGATGAGCGTCGGCCGGGAGATGCCGAGCAGGCGCGCGGCCCGGGACCGGTTGCCGCCGGTGCGTTCCAGGGCCTGGACGATCAGGTCGCGGGTCAGGCGTTCCAGGTCGATGCCCTCGGGCGGCAGGCACAGGCCGCTCTCCCGGCGGCCGGGCGGGGTGGCCGGGGCGAGAAAAGCCAGGTGGGCCTCCTGCACCTCGCGACCGTCCTCCATCAGCACCACCCGCTCGATGGCGTTTTTCAGCTCGCGGATGTTGCCGCGCCAGGGGTGGTGGAGCAGCAGGTCGCAGGCCGCCGGGCTGATCGCGTGGAACTGGCGGCCGAACTTTTCGTTGAAGCGCAGCAGGAAATACCGCGCCAGCGGCAGAATATCCGCCGGCCGCTCGCGCAGGGGCGGCACCCGTACCCGGGCCACGTTCAGCCGGTAGTAGAGGTCTTCACGGAACCCGCCGGCCCGCACCTGGGTGTCCAGGTCGCGGTTGGTGGCGGCGATGATGCGCACGTCCACCTTCTTCTTCAGCGTACCGCCCACCGGGTAGAACTCCCGTTCCTCGAGAAAGCGCAGCAGCTTCACCTGGGCCGCGGGCTGCAGTTCGCTGACCTCGTCGAGCAGCAGGGTGCCGCTGTCGGCCATCTCGAACTTGCCCTGTTTGCCTGCCTGCAAACCGCCGGTGAAGGCGCCCTTTTCGTAGCCGAACAGCTCGCTCTCGAGCAGTTCCCGGCTGATGGCGCCGCAGTTGAGGCCGACAAAGGGGCCATCGGCGCGACTGCTGCGGTGATGGATCAGCCGCGCCACCACCTCCTTGCCCACCCCGCTCTCGCCCTCGATGAGCACGGTGGTGTCGTGGCTGCGCGCGGCCCGGTCGGCAAAGGCGAACACCCGGCGGATGGCGTCGCTCTCCGCGACCACGCTGTCCAGGCTGCAGCGCGCCAGCGAGGCGCGGCGCAGGGTCTCCACCTCGCGCTTGAGGCGATGGTTTTCCAGTCCCTTGTTCACCGCCAGTTCGAACATCTCGATCTCCAGCGGCTTGACCAGGTAGTCGTGAGCCCCGGCGCGCAGGGCCGCGATCACCGTGGCCGTGTCCTCGTAGGCGGTCATCATGATCACCGGCACCTCCGGGTGCCGGGCGCGGATGCTCGTCAGGGTGGCGATGCCGTCCATGCCCGGCAGGCGCACGTCGAGCAGCACCAGGTCCATGGGCGTGCGCTCGAGCAGGCCCAGGGCCTCCTCGCCGCTGCCCGCGACCAGGGGCTGGTGGCGTTCGCGGAGGATGGCGGTCAGGCTGTTCTGCAGAAGCCGGTCGTCATCGACAATCAGTATCCGTTCCCGGTGCATGGGTCGCCTCCGTTCTGGTCCAGGGGAAATCTGATGAGGAAACTGGCACCGCGGCCGGCCTCGCTGACCACCTCCACGGTGGCGTTGTGCTGTTCGAGGATCTTGTGGACAATGGACAGCCCGAGGCCCGTGCCCTCGGCCTTGGTGGTGTAGAAGGGGTTGAAGATGCGCGCCAGCTGGTCCGGGGCGATGCCGCAGCCGTGGTCCGTGCAGCACAGCCGCAGGCAGCGGCCGCAGCCGTCCGCGCCCGCCTCGACCCGGCCGTCGATGACGATGCGGCCGCCGCCGGGCATGGCCTGCATGCCGTTGAGCACGAGGTTGACGAACACCTGCTGCACCTGGTGGGCGTCGAACACCACCTCGGGCAGGTCCGCAGGCAGGTCGAGGGTGATGGCCACCCGGTTCTCGCGCAGCTGGGCGTCCATCAGGGCCACGGTCTCGCGGAGCAGGGCGGCCAGGGAGCCGCGCTGCAGCCGCGGCGGCGCGGGCCGGGCGAAGTCGAGCATGGACTGGACGAGCGAACGGATGCGGTCGATGCCGGCGCGGGTGTCGTGGATCAGGCCGGCGGCCTCGGGCGTGTCGGTCAGCCGCTTGGCGAGCAGCTGCACGTTGAAGCTGATGCTGGCCAGCGGGTTGCGAATCTCGTGGGCAATCCCCGCGCTCAGCTGGCCGAGCGCGGTCACCCGGTCGATGCGCCGGATCAGGGCCTCGGTCTTCTTCTCCTCGGTCAGGTCGCGGACCAGCACCATGGCCCCGAGCAGGCCGCCGCGGTGGTCCCGGAGCAGGGAGGAGGTAACCCCCAGGGTGGTGGCGCCGACGGTGATCTCCCGGTTGCTGACCACGCTGCGGTGGCCGATGGCCTGGTCAACGATGCGGGCGATGGCCTCGTCGAACACCGCGGCCACGGGCCGGCCCACGAGCTGTGCGCGCGGCCGGGCGAACAGCTCTTCGGCCCGCCGGTTCACCGAGCTGACCCGCTGTGCCAGGTCCACGGTGATGAGGCTGTTGGGCGAGCTCTCGAGGATGTTTTCGCGGAAGTTGCGCTCAATGCGCACCTGGCCGTAGAGGCGGACATTGCTGAGCAGGCTGGCGGTGTGATCGGCAAAGATGAGCAGCAGCTTGAGGTCGTCTTCCGAGAAGGCGTTGTGATGCGGGCTGTGCACGGCCAGCACGCCCGCCACCCGCTTTTCGCTCGCCAGGGGCACGGCCAGGCGTGAGCCCGGGGCCGAGGCGCCCTGGCAGCGCTCGTCCGTGGCCGTGTCCGTGACCAGCGCCGGCTGGCCGCTGGTTGTCACCCAGGCGATGAGCGGGTCGCGGTCCACGCCCTGCAGGCGCCGGTCGTGGTCACGGCAGCAGCCCCGGCTGTGCGCCAGCGCCAGCGCGCCAGCGCCGTCCCGGGCCAGGTACAGGCTGCAGCCGGCCGCGCCGGTGAGCTTGCGGCCGCTGGCGCAGATGGTCTGCACCAGCCGCTTGCGGTCAAAGGCGGTGCTGGCCCGTTTGCTCGCCTCCTGCAGGGTGAGCAGCCGCTGGATGGTGTGCTGGTTCTGGGCCTGCAGGCGGGCGTTTTCGATGACGATGCTCGCCTGGTTGGCAAAGGTGGCCAGGGCGTCGATCTCGTTGCGGCCGAGCCTGAGCGGCACCGGGCCCTTGTCCGCGGTGATCAGGCCGATCACGGCCCGCTTGATCTTGAGCGGCACGGCGATGGTGGAAACCCGGCCCATGATCCGGCTGACCACCAGGTCGATGTCGGTGGCGCGCGGATCGGTGTGGTAGTCGCGCACGTAGAGGGCGCGGCCGTGGCGGGCCACCCGGGTCTCGACGCAGTCCTGGTCGAGGAGGCGGTAGGGCAGGCGGAAGGCCCGCTCCGAGTCACGGGCGTTGAAGCCGTGGATGTAGCGGCACTCGAGCAGGGTGCGGGCCGGGTTGGCGAGAAACACGGCCATGCGGGTGAAACCGAACACCAGGCAGGTCTCGTCGACGATGGCGGTGAGGATGCGGTCCAGGGGGATGGGCCGGGTGAGCAGGCTGCTGATCTTGTGCATCGCGGCCAGCAGCTTGTCCTTGGTCCGCAGGTCAGCGAGCAGGGGTGCGGTCTCCCCGTTCAGGGGCGGTTTGGGCATGGTCGCCTCCGGTTGGGCGGCGGCGCGGCCGGTGACCGGCCGGGACCACTGCCGCCTGTTCTTTTCGCGCAGGCAGGGTATAGTGTCCGGTCCGACAGCAGTAGACAGGATCGTCCCCCTTCGCAAGGAAAACCCGTATGATGCCCGCACCCTCGCCGCTCGACCCGGAAGCGCTCCGCCACTGTTGTCTCTGCCCTCGCCGGTGCGGGGTCGACCGTTTCGCCGGCCCCTCCGGCTACTGCCGCACCGGCGCGGGCTACGCGGTCAGCGCGGTGACCGTGCACCGCGGCGAGGAGCCGGTGATCAGCGGCGAGCGCGGCATCTGCAACGTGTTTTTTGCCCACTGCAACCTGCGCTGTGGCTTCTGCCAGAACCATCAGATTTCGCGTCCGCAGGCGCACACCGGCGAGGAGTGCTGGACCCTGGACACGGTGGTGAAGGCCATCGTCCGCATCCTCGACACCGGCATCGACCGGCTCGGCTTTGTCTCGGCCTCGCACCTGGTGCCGCAGATGGCCGCGATCATCACCGCCGTGCGCCGGCAGGGCTTGCGGCCGGTGGTGGTCTACAACTCCAACGGCTACGACCGGGTCGAAACCCTGCGCCATCTCGATGACCTGGTGGACGTGTACCTGCCGGACTGCAAGTACATGGACCCGGCGCTCTCGGCGCGCTGGTCCGGCGCCGGCGACTATCCCGAGGTCGCGGCCGCAGCGCTCGCCGAGATGTACCGCCAGCGGGGCAGTGTGCTCCACCTGGACGACCAGGGCCTGGCCGAGCGCGGGCTCATCGTCCGCCACCTGGTGCTGCCCGGGGCCATGGCCAACACCCGCCAGGTGCTGCGTTTTCTCGCCGAGTCGCTCTCGCCGCGGCTCACCCTGTCGCTCATGGCCCAGTACAATCCCACGCCCCTGGTGGCGACCGAGCCGCCGCTCGACCGGCGGCTGCTGCCGGCCGAGTACGCCGAGGCCGTGGCCGAGATGGAACGGCTCGGGTTCATGAACGGCTGGGTGCAGGAAGAGGCCAGTGCCGAGCGTTACAATCCGGACTTTTCGGCGCCTTTGCCGTTTGCCGAGGAGTCGGGGAGTTCCCGCACGAGTTGAGCAAAGGCGGCCAGCCGCTGCGGCGCGGCGATGGAGCCGGCATCGTCGAACAGTACGTAGATATGGTCCGGCCGGGTGAAGTCGACGATTCGGCGGAAGAACTCGAGCTCCTCGTCGGGTTTGAGATGGTTCAGATTGAAGAAGTGGAACTCCTTGAACCCCCGGGCCAGGTGCGGGGTCAGCTCGATGCCGAAGGAATTGCTGATGAGCAGGCCGCGCTTGTCGGAGAGCGCATTCTCGGTGCGGTAGCGCCACAGGGCCTTGCCCTGCTTGCACAGCTCGAGGATCCAGTCGGGCTGGTCGCGCTCGGTGCGGAACCCGGCGTAGGGGTAGGTGCGGGCGCGGACGGTGCGGCCGAACCCGAAGAACATGCCCAGGTCGTCGCCGATTTGGTCCACCTCGGTCGGTTCGTCGAGCAGCAGCCGGTCGACCACGCCGCTTGCCCGGAGCAGGTCGCGGGCAAAGAGAAAGGCTGAACGGCCCGACCAGTGCCAGGTCTCCTTCGGATAAAAATAGGGTTCATCGCGGTGGGCCCGAAACAGCTCCAGCGGGTAGTAAAGCCGGTAGCGGTCGTGCTCCCGGCCCAGTCGCTGCAGCCGGCTGATCAGGTGGTCGGCTGTCGGGTAGGCGCGGCAGCTGTCGCGGTATTTCCGCTCCACCTTGGCCGGCAGCTTGTCCGGGTATACGGCCACGTTGGTGGGGGCGAGGGCGATGGTCACCGGGAAGCCGCGGCCCCGGTAGTAGCGGCTCAGGTCGGCAAAGGTGCGGTCCATGTCCGCCACCAGTTGCGGTTTGGGCTCGGTCTGCTGCAGGCAGAGCAGGTCGAAGATGATGTTCGGCTCGTTCACCTTGTGCGAGTTCATGAACACGAACCCGTCCCGACCGATGGAGATGTTCGGCGCGGGCGGATCCTTGAGCAGGTAGAAGCGCATCTTGCGGTAGAGGGCGTTGGCGTCGCGACGGAAGCCGACCCGGTCCTTGAGAAAGCTGTCCAGGGCCTCGATGTACTGCGGCGGACTTTCCCGAAAGAGCGACAACGGCGGCAGGGGCGACATCCGCCGGTTCTCCAGGTTCTGCAGCAGGGCAATGTCCCGTCCCAGGAGGCCGATCGCCGCCGGCAGGCTGAGCAGCACCACCAGGAGGAGGATCAACAGTCGCGCCGGCCAGCGCAGGGACAGGTCGTTGGATGCAGGTGCGGCCATCTCAGAAGCGGAAATAGAGGAAGGGGCTGTAGGTGCCGGCGAGCACGTAGATGTAGCAGAGCACGAACAGGGTGAACAGGGACACGGCCCGCCAGCCGGTGCGCAACCGGGCCGCGACCGGCAACAGGGCGCCGCCCGAACCGGCAGCGAGCAGCCGTCGCAGCCGGCCGAAGACCTGCTCCACCAGCGGCGTGGCGAACAGGAAGGCGAGCAGGAAGGCGAGCAGCTGTTCGTGGCTGACCAGGTGGAGGAAGGGTGCGGCCTGGTCCGCCGCGGACTGCCCGGCCATGGCCCGGTAGAAGGCCAGGGCCTGGCCCGGGTCGTGGGCGCGGAACAGCACCCAGCCGGCCAGCACCGCGGCCATGGTGTAGAGGTGGCGAAGGGGCCGCGGCAGCCGGGCGAGCAGCCGGCCGAGCCCGAGTCGTTCGATCACCAGCAGGAGCCCGTGGAACATGCCCCAGAGGACAAAGGTGTAGGCCGCTCCGTGCCAGAGGCCGCAGAGCAGGAAGACTGCGAACAGGTTGACCAGGGTGCGCGCCCGGCCGCGCCGGTTGCCACCCAGCGGGATGTAGAGGTAGTCGCGGAACCAGGTGGAGAGCGAGATATGCCAGCGCCGCCAGAACTCGGTGATGGACTGGCTGAAGTAGGGGTAACGGAAGTTGCGCGGCAGGCGGAACCCGAGGATCACGCCGATGGCGATGGCCATGAACGAGTAGCCGCAGAAATCGAAGTAGATCTGCAGGGTGTAGGCCACGGTGCCGGTCCAGGCGGCCACCGCGTCCAGCGCCTCGCCGGGCAGGGCGAACACCCGGTCCGCCACCGCGCCCAGGTTGTTGGCGATGAGCGTTTTCTGCGCCAGGCCGATGACGAACAGGCGCAGGCCGAAGCCGATGCGGCCGGCGGTGATGCACCGCCGCACCAGCGCCTTGGCAATGGTGTGGTAGCGGATGATCGGCCCGGCCACCATGTGCGGGAACATGGTGATGTACAGGCCGACGTTGAGCGGCGAGGCCGAGTGGGTGGCCACCCTGCGGTGCACGTCCACCAGGTAGGAGATGCCGTGGAAGGTGAAGTAGGAGATGCCCAGCGGCAGGTGCGGCTCGCGTACCTCACCCAGGCTCACGCCGAACAGGTCCGGCAGCACCTGGGTCAGCGCAAAGGCGAAGTACTTGTAATAAAAAAGCAGGCTTAAATTTGCCCCGATACCCAGGCCGAGCAGGAGTTTGCGCCGCTCGGGCCGCTCCGCCCGCCCGACCAGCAGGCCGAACAGGTAGTTGATGGCGACAAAGGCGAGCAGCACGCCGATGTACTTGTGTTCGCCCCAGTAGAAAAAGCCCAGGCTGAACAGGAAAAAGGTGAGGTTGCGCCAGGGCAGGGCGAAGTAGCAGACAAGAAAGAGCGGCGCGAACACCGCCAGGAAGACGACCGAAGGAAAGAGCATGCTGTCACGGCGAAAGGGACGACGGAATGCTGATGGCGGCACAGGGCCAACGATGCGGGCCTGGCCCGCCGCTCCGCGGGAGGACCACTTTTACCGGCCGGGCCGGGCGCTGTCAACCCTTTCCCCGGAACGGCCGGCGGCCAGCCAGGTCATGCCCACGCCGCCGGCGATGATCACCAGGCAGCCGGCCAGCTGCAGGGGTGAGAGGGTCTCGCCAAACAGGGTCCAGCCGAACACCACCACCGCGATCGGCTCGAAATAGGCGAGCGTACCGAAGGTGGCCGCAGGCAGACGGCTGAGCGCGTAGACCGCAGAGAGGATGGCGATGAACCCGGGCACCAGGCCGGTGCCGGCCAGCCAGGGCCAGGTCCAGGGCGGCAGCTCGGGCCGGCCGGCCAGGCAGAGCGGCAGCATGATCAGCCCGCCCACGAGCAGCTGGTAGAAGGTGCGGGTGTGGACGTGGATGCGCGCGTCGATCACCCGGTTGACGAGGATGAAGGCCGCGTAGCAGCCCATGGACACCAGCCCCAGGCCGATGCCGCGCAGGTGGCTGGAACCGGCCGGGAAATCGAGGCGGAACTCCAGCATCATGGCAAAGCCGAAGAGGGCAAGCCCGATCAGGCCCGCGCTCGCCCGGGTCAGCCGTTCGCCCAGGAAGAAGTGGGCGTAGATCGAGGCTGCCGGCGGCGCCAGGTAGACGAGCATGATGGCATTGGCCATGGTGGTGTGTTCCATGGCGCGCACGTAGAAGATGATGAACCCGGCGAGCATGGCGCCATTGACCAGCACCGGCCAGCCGGGCCAGCGTCGCACCAGGCGCAGCTGCCCGGTGAGAAGCAGGAACAGGAGCATGAAGCCGGCGCCGAGCGCGAGGCGGAAAAAGGTGATCACCTCCGCGCCCAGGCCGGTGATCTTGGCGAACACACCCACGGTACCCATGCCCAGGGCGGAGAGGATGGCGGCGATGATGGCGGTGAGGTCCATGACGGGTGTGCGGATTGGGGAACAGAGGGGGCCGGCGGACTGGCGGCAACGGCCGCCACTCTACCATGTTTGTCCGGAAAAGGGGAGCCGGCGCTCGCTCCGGCCGCGCTGTTTGCCCGGAGGAGGGGCGTCGGCCGGGAAAAGGATTGACTTGCGAGCCGGGGGTGTCCATAAATAGCCGCATCGTCCCGACCGTTTTCAGGTCGGCCCATACTTTCCTTCGACGACAAGGAGCACAGCATGCACCATCTCTTCCAGCCCCTGCAGGTCGGTCCGCTGACCCTGCCCAACCGTATCCTCATGGCGCCGCTCACCCGCTGCCGCACCGAGCGCGACCATCTGCCCAACCTGCTCATGGCCGAGCACTACACCCAGCGGGCCTCGGCCGGCCTGCTCATCGCTGAGGCGACCATGGTCATGGCCGGCAACTCGGCCTTCTGGATGGAGCCGGGCATCTACTCGCCGGAACAGGTCGAGGGCTGGCGACTGGTCACCGGTTCGGTGCACCGGGCCGGGGGCCGCATCTTCCTGCAGCTCTGGCACGGCGGCCGCGCCTGTCACCCGCTGCTCAACAACGGCCTCCAGCCGGTGGCGCCGAGCCCCATCGCCATCGCGGACGACACGGTGCGCACGCCCGAGGGCAAGCAGCCCTACGTGGTGCCGCGCGAGTTGCGGGACGACGAGCTGCCCGGGATCGTCGCCGGGTTCAAGCAGGCGGCCGAGAACGCCCTGGCCGCGGGTTTTGACGGGGTCGAGGTGCACGGCGCCAACGGCTACCTGCTCGACCAGTTCCTGCGCGACGGCTCCAACCGCCGCACCGGGCCTTACGGCGGGTCCATGGCCAACCGGGCCCGGCTGTTGTTCGAGGTGCTCGAGGCGGTTGCCGCGGTCTGGGGGAGCGAGCGGGTGGGATTGCGCCTGTCGCCGCTCAACCGGTTCAACTTCATGAGCGACTCGGACCCGGTGGGTCTGGCCGGCTGGCTGGCCGGGCAGCTGAACCCGTTCAACCTCGCCTACCTGCACCTGATGCGCGGCGACTTCCTCGGCCCGACCGAGTTGGACGTGCTCACCCCGGTGCGGGAGCGCTACCGTGGCGTGCTCATCGCCAACATGGGCTACACCCCGGCCGAAGCGGAAGCGGCCATCGGCGCGGGCCAGTGCGACGCGGTGGCCTTTGGCGTGCCCTTCCTGGCCAACCCGGACCTGGTGGCGCGCATCCGCGCCGGCGGGCCGCTCAACGAGGCGGACATGAACACCTTCTACACCCCCGGGCCGAAAGGCTACCTGGACTATCCCTTCCTGGCCGGGGGCTGAGGCCGTGGTCCCGGACCAGGACCGGGGCGCGGGCGGCCACGGGCGGCAGCGGCCGCCTTTTTCCCTGCGGGCGCGGGGCCGGAGCTTTGTTTTTGCCCTGGCCGGCGGCCGCGTGCTCCTGCGCGGGCAGCACAATGCCTGGATCCATGCCGCAGCCACCCTGCTGGTGGTCGTGCTTGGCCTCGTTTGCCGGGTTTCCCGGCTGGAATGGGTCGCACTCGCCCTGGCCATCGGCCTGGTCTGGGCCATGGAGGCCCTGAACACCGCCATCGAACTGCTGGCCGACGAGGTCAGCCTGGAACAGCGCGCCCGCATCGGCCGGGCCAAGGATGTGGCCGCCTTTGCCGTACTCGCCGCGGCCCTGGCCGCGGTGGCCATCGGCCTGCTGGTGTTCTGGCCGCACCTGTTCCGGCAGTAGCAGCAACGCGGGCCGATGCCGCCGCGCCTGCGGCGGCAGCGGCCCACCCCCTTCACCCCTTGCCTTTGGAGAATGTCATGCATGTCCTAGCCATCAACGGCAGCGCCCGCAAGAACGGCAACACCGCCCTGATGATCGGGTACCTGTTCGAGGAACTGCAGGCCGAGGAGATCACCACCGAGATGATCCAACTGGCCGGCGAGCATCCGCATGGCTGCATCGCCTGCTACCAGTGCTTCAAGAACAAGAACAACCGCTGCGTGGTCGATCTCGACTGCCTCAATGGCTGCATCGAAAAGATGATCGCGGCCGACGCCATCATCCTCGCCTCGCCCACCTATTTCGCCGACGTGACCACCGAGATGAAGGCCCTCATCGACCGGGCCGGCATGGTCGCGCGGGCCAACGGCGACCTGTTCCGGCGCAAGCCCGGCGCGGCCATCGTCACCCGGCGGCGCGGCGGCGGGATCCACGCCTTTGACACCATGAACCACTTCTTCACCATCGGCCAGATGATCACCGTCGGCTCGTCCTACTGGAACATGGGCGTGGGCCGGGAAAAAGGCGAGGTGGCCGACGATGCGGAAGGTCGCACCACCATGCGCGACCTGGGCCGCAACCTGGCCTGGCTGCTGGGCAAGCTGCACGCCTGAGCGGCCGGAAAGGCACAACCTGTTCGTACCGCTGAAAAAAATTTGACCCGGACCTGTCCAGGCCCTATAACACAAACAGGCAGGCGCCGGCGGCTGACGTCGGCGCGTGGATTGGGGTTCAGCGGAGGATTGTGATGCTGGTGATCTGTGAGGAATGCTCGAAGAAATACAATGTCGACGAAACCATGATGCGCGGCGAGCGGGCGCGGTTTTCCTGCTACGAGTGCGGCCATGTGATCGTTGTTGTCCGCACGGTCGCGGGTGCTGTCCGGGAGAGCGCCGTGAACGCGGCCGGCAGCCGCACAGGCGAGGCCCGGTGAGTATCCCCCCGGGCCGCGCCGAGGCGCCGGTCACCCGCCAGGCGCAGGCCGGGCCGCGATCCGGCCGGCGCCGGTTGCCATCCTTCCAGCCCGGCCCGGGCCGGGCCGCCTGATTGCGCACCATGCTCGTACCGCGGGAAAAGCCCCATCTCGAGGGGCTGAACAGCTACTACCTGCAGCTGGAACGGTTCATCACCCACATGCAGGGCGAGATCGGCTCGGGCGGGATGCACTGCAGCGCGCACAACCTGGAGATGCTCATCTTCTTCAACGAGAGCGAGGTGATCAGCAGCCTGGTGCAGCGGCGCGGAGAAAAGGCCCGCTTCTCCCCCTCGTACGAGATCGCCCGCAGTTTCTTCTACGAGGCGAGCTACACGGTCCGGGTCTTTCGCCTCGATGACCACGCCATCTTCTTCTGGGCGCAGATGCCGCCGTTCCAGCGCTCCCGCTCAGCCCTCAAGTCCAGCGAAATCCCCCTGCCGGACCTGGTCTTCCGGCTCGGCCGCAAGGAGTTCTGCGGCTTCATCGACGTGCGCCTGGAGAACCGGCCGGAAAGCGGCCTGCTCTTCTTCCACGAGGGTAAACGCATCGGCGGTTCCTACTCCTGGGGCAGCGGCGGCCTGAGCCTGGCCCAGGAGGACTACACCACCCTGCTGGCCCGGGTGCAGACCAGCGGCGGGGTGTTCACCTTCGGCACCTTTGCCCGCGAGGGCGCACCGCTGCCGGCCGAGGCGGACAACCCGGCCGCCTAGTCTGTTCCTTCCTTGTTCTTGTCAACCGTTGCACCGGACAGGGGTTCCACCCGGTCCGGATCCCAGCCCCGGCCGGCCAACTGCCCGCAGGCCGCGGAGATGTCCTCGCCGCGGCTCTGGCGGATGAACACCGTGTAGCCGGCCTCGCGCAGGATCTCCTGGAAACGGAGCACCCGCTCCCCGCCCGGGCTGCGCACCGTGCTGTCCGCCACCGGGTTCATGGCCAGCAGGTTGATCTTGCAGGGCACGCCGGCGAGCAGCGCGGCCAGCCGGCGCGCGTCCGCGTCGCTGTCGTTCACCCCTTCGAGCAGGGTGTATTCGAACATGATGCGTTTGCGCCGTTTCTGGCGGTAGGTGCGGCAGGTCTCGACCAATTCGCTGATCGGGTGGCGGCGGTTGACCGGCATCAGCCGACTGCGCACCGCGTCGTCCACTGCGTGCAGGGACACGGCCAGGTTGACGTCGGTCTCCTCGCCCAGGCGGCGCATCTGCGGTACCAGCCCGCAGGTGGAGACAGTGATGCGCCGGTTGGAGAAGTCCAGGCCGCGCTGCTCGGTGAGGATGGAGATGGCGTCGAGCAGGTTGTCGAAATTGGCGAGCGGCTCGCCCATGCCCATGAACACCAGGTTGGTGAGCGGAGGGCGCCCCTCCTTGAGCATCCAGTCGCGCACCGCGCACACCTGGTTGACGATTTCCGCGGTGGTCAGGTTGCGGCGAAAGCCCATGGCCCCGGTCAGGCAGAAGGTACAGCCCATGGCGCAGCCCACCTGGGAGGAGACGCACAGGGTGTTGCGGTCCTCCTCGGGGATGAGCACCGACTCGATCACCGCGCCATCCTCCAGGCGAAAGGCAAACTTGACCGCGCCGTCCCCGGAACGCTCGATCATGGCCTCCGCAAAGCGGCTCATGCGCGCCGAGGTGGCGAGCACGGCCCGGAACTCCTTGGCCAGGTCGGTCATCTGGCTGAAGTCGGTGATCCCCGGCCGGTAGATCCAGGCGAGCAGCTGCCGGCCGCGGAAGGCGGGCTGGCCCAGGCGTTCGACGAAGCGGACCAACTGCTCCTGGGTGAGGTTTTTCAGGTCCGTGGGATGGTCGGCTGGGGTCATGGCACAGTTCTCGTTGGGCGGCCGGGACCGCGGGGTTGGCAAACCGGCGGCTACAGGCCGCGCAGGTGTTCGGGACGAAGCGGCAGCATGCCGGCCGCAGCCCGGTCGATCAGCGCCAGAAGCCGCTCCCGGTCCCGGGGCAGGCGGCCTTCCAGGGCGAGCGCGTTGGAGGCGTGGTTGGCGGAAAACTGGGTGCGGATCGGCCCCAGGCTCGCCAGCAGGCAGCGCAGTTCGGCGAACAGCCCGGCCTGGTCGGGCAGGGTGAAGCGGCCGGCGCGCAGCTGGCGGTGAAGCGGCGTGTTCGGCAGGACCATGAGGGTGAGCACCGCGACCTGGTGCGGCTGCATGCGGGTGAGCACCGCGGCGGTGGCCCGGGCATGGTCGAGAGAGCGCTCCATACCGGCGATGCCGAGCAGGCAGGTGACCGACAGGAACAGGCCTGCCTCCCGCACCCGCCGGCCGGCTTCGATCATGGCCGCGCTGTCCGCACCCTTGGCAATGGCGCGCAGGGTGGGGTCGTGGCCGGTTTCCAGGCCCAGGTAGAGGCGGCCGAGGCCCAGCCGGCGCAGGTCGGCCAATTGGTCGTCGGTGAGCGCGGCGATGTTGGCGCAGGTGGCGTACGAACTCACCCGCCGCACCCAGGGCAACCGCTCGCGGATGCGGCCGAGCAGCCGGCGCAGCTGTTCGAAGGGCAGGGCCAGGGCGTCGCCGTCGGCCAGGAACAGGGTCTGCTGGCGGCGGCACCAGGTGGCGGCAAAGTCCAGGTCCGCCTCGATGCGCGTTGCCGGCTTGACCGTGAATTCCCGGTCGCGGTAGGCGCCGCAGAAGGTGCAGCGGTTGTGGGAGCAGCCGGTGGTGACCTGGAGGAGAATGGAAAAGGCCTCGCTGGGAGGCCTGATGATGTCGCCCTGGTAGTCCACGGACAAACAAATCTGCCCGCGGCGAGTGCGGCCGCGGGCAGGGGAGATCAGCCGTTCTTTTTGGCGAAGTCGGCCATGAACCCGACCAGCCGTTCCACGCCCTCGCGCGGGAAGGCGTTGTAGATCGAGGCCCGGCAGCCGCCCACCGAGCGATGGCCCTTGAGGCCGTCGAGACCAACGGCGGTGGCCTCGCGCACGAACTGGGCCTCCAGTTCCGGGGTGGGCAGGTTGAAGGTCACGTTCATGAGCGAGCGCGAGTCCGGCTCGGCGTGGCCGCGGTAGAAGTCGGTGCTGTCGATCGCCTGGTAGAGCAGGGCGGCCTTGTCCCGGTTCAGCCGCTCGATGGCCGTGACCCCGCCCAGATCCTTGAGCCACTGCAGCACCAGGCCGACGCAGTAGATGGAGAAGCAGGGCGGGGTGTTGAACATGGAGTCCTTTTCGGCGTGGGTCTTGTACTTGAGCATGGTGGGCACCTGCGCGGGCACCCGGTCGAGCAGGTCCTCGCGGATGATGACCACGGTCACCCCGGCCGGGCCCATGTTCTTCTGGGCGCCGGCAAAGATCAGCCCGAAGCGGCTCACATCCACCGGCCGGCTGAGGATGTCCGAACTCATGTCGGCGATGAGCAGGGCGTCCTTGTTCGGCATGGCCGGGTACTGGGTGCCGTAGATGGTGTTGTTGGTGACGAAGTACAGGTACTGGCTGTCCGCGGCCACGGTGTACTCGTCGTCCCGGGGCACGCTGGTGAAATTCTGCTCCTCGCTGGACCAGGCGACCTCCACCTGGCCGAACAGCCTGGCCTCCTTGATGGCCTTCTTGGACCAGGTGCCGGTGTTCAGGTAGGTGGCCTTCTGGTCGGGCCGCAGCAGGTTCATGGGCACCATGAAGAACTGGCTGGAGGCGCCGCCCTGGAGGAACAGCACCTTGTAGTTGGCCGGGATACCCATCAGTTCGCGCAGCAGCGCCTCGGTGCGGTCGGCCACGGCCACGAACTCCTTGGAGCGGTGGCTCATCTCGATCAGGCCGATGCCCTTGTCATTGAAATTGACGATATCTTTGGCGGCCTGCTCGAGCACGGAATAGGGCAGGGTGGCCGGGCCGGCGGCAAAGTTGAAAATTCGCTCAGGCATGACAAACTCCTTTGACTGTTGCTGGTATCGTTTTGAATTATGGGCTGATTTGCCGCAAGGCTTCGTACAGGACAATCCCCGCGCTCATGGCCAGGTTGAGGCTGCGGATGTGCGGGTTGCTCATCGGGATGGTGAAAGATCGGTCACTATACAGGCTGAGAATATCTTCCGGCAAGCCTTTTGTTTCCTTGCCAAAAACGAGCATGGCCCCCGGCTGGAAGCGGGCCGCGGTATAGGGCCGGTCGACCTTGGTGGTGAGGAAAAAGAGGTTGCGCTCGTCCTGCTCCTGGAGGAAGGCGTCCAGGTTCGGCCACTGGCGGATGCTCACCTGCGGCCAGTAGTCCAGGCCGGCGCGCTTCAGGTGGCGGTCATCGATGGAGAAGCCGAGCGGGTGCACCAGGTCGAGCACCGTGTCCGTGGCCCCGCACAGGCGGGCGATGGAGCCGGTGTTGGGCGGGATCTCGGGTTCGACGAGGACGATGTGCAGGGCAGGGGTGATCATGGCCGGCGGGTCCGGGTTCGGGGAAAAAGTGGCCCCCTGTGTACAGAATATGGATTGCAGTTGCAAATTCAAAAATACGTCTTAAATTTTTTGCTCTGTTTTTTTGGAGCCCTTGCCGCCGGCCGGGAACAGCGGACCGGGCAGGGCTCCGTCCCGCGAGTCCCGACAGTACCGGCCCGCCCCTGCGGCCTGACGCAGGCCCCCTTTTCCTGTGTGCGAACACGACCATGGCGCTCATTGTGCAGAAATTCGGCGGCACCTCCGTCGGCTCGACAGACAAGATCATGGCCGTGGCTCAGCGGGTGCTGGCCAGTCACCGCCAGGGCCACCGCATGGTGGTGGTGCTCTCGGCCATGTCCGGCGAGACCGACCGGCTCATCGGTTTGGCCCAGGCCGTGCAGCCCATTCCCGACCCGCGGGAGTTGGACATGCTGCTCGCCACCGGCGAACAGGTGAGCGTGGCCCTGTTCGCCATGGCCGTCAAGGCGGCCGGCGGCGAGGCGGTGTCCCTGCTCGGCGACCAGGTGGCCATCCACACCGACCCCATGCACACCCGCGCGCGCATCGACAGCATCGACACCGCCTGCATCCAAGGGCACCTGAACCGGGGGCGGATCGTCACCATCGCCGGCTTCCAGGGGGTGACCGACCACGGCGACATCACCACCCTTGGCCGGGGCGGTTCGGACACCACTGCCGTGGCCCTGGCCGCAGCGCTTGCGGCCGACGCCTGCGAGATCTTCACCGACGTGGAGGGCGTGTACACCACGGACCCGAACATCTGCCCGCAGGCGCGCAAGATCGAGCGGATCAGCTACGACGAGATGCTCGAACTGGCCAGCCTGGGCGCCAAGGTGCTGGACATCCGCGCGGTCGGCCTGGCCAAACGGTTCGGCGTGCCGGTGCACGTGCGTTCCACTTTCACCGACACCATCGGCACCTGGGTTGTCGAAGAGGACAAAATCATGGAGTCCCTGCTCGTCTCCGGCATCACCTACAGCAAGAAAGAAGCGCGCATCACCATCAAGACCGTGCCCGACCAGCCCGGCATCGCGGCCAAGATCTTCCTGCCCATCTCGGACGCCGGCATCCTCGTGGACATGATCATCCAGAACACCCGCGACGGCAAACTCACCGACATGACCTTCACCGTGCCGCGCATCGACTATGACCGGGCCATGGTGATCCTGAAAAAAGTCGCCGGGGAGATCGGCGCCGAGGCGGTCACCGGTGACCGTGACATCGCCAAGGTCTCCATCGTCGGCGTGGGCATGCGCAACCACCCGGGCATCGCCTCGACCATGTTCCAGATCCTGGCCAAGGAGGGCATCAACATGATGATGGTCTCCACCTCGGAGATCAAGGTCTCGTGCATCATCGCCGAAAAGTACACGGAACTGGCGGTCCGCTCGCTGCACGACGCCTTTGCCCTGGACAAGGACAACCTGCCGCTGGAAGACGCTTGAACATCATGGCACGCACCATCGAACTGTACGACACCACCCTGCGGGACGGCACCCAGGCCGAGAATTTCAACCTCTCGGTCGAGGACAAGATCAAGATCTGCCGCCAGCTCGACCGGCTGGGTATCGATTATATCGAGGGCGGCTGGCCCGGCTCCAATCCGTTGGCCGTGGACTTCTTCCGGCGCATGCAGGAGGTGCAGCTCAAGCGCGCCCGCCTGACCGCCTTCGGCTCGACCCGCCACTTCCAGAAGCCGCCGGAACGGGACGCCAACATCCAGGCCCTGCTCGCGGCGCGTACGCCGGCGGTGACCATCTTCGGCAAGAGCTGGGACATTCACGTGATCGACGCCCTGCGCATCGAACTCGAGGACAACCTGCAGATCATCGAGGACTCGCTCGCCTACCTGCGGCCCCGGGTCCGGCATCTCATCTACGATGCCGAGCACTTCTTCGACGGCTTCAAGAACAACCGCGAGTACTGCCTGGCCACGCTCGGCCGGGCCGTGGCCGGCGGCGCGGAGACGCTGGTGCTGTGCGACACCAATGGCGGCACCCTGCCGCACGAGATCCCGGAGATCATGGCCCGGGTCCGCCAGTTCCTGGACGAGTCTGGCAGTTCGGCGCGCATCGGCATCCACTCGCACAACGACTCGGAAACCGCGGTGGCCAACGCCCTGATGAGCGTGCACCTCGGCGCCAGCCACGTCCAGGGCACCATCAACGGCTACGGCGAGCGCTGCGGCAACGCCAACCTGACCTCGATCATCCCGGCGCTCATCTTCAAGATGGGGCTCGAGTGCGAGGTGGGCAAGCGCATCGACCAGCTCTACAACACCGCCCGGCTGGTGGACGAACTGGCCAACCTGCCGCACAACCGCTACCAGCCCTACGTGGGCGACTCGGCCTTTGCCCACAAGGGCGGCGTGCACGTGAGCGCGGTGCAGCGCAACCCGGTCACTTACGAGCACATCGCCCCGGAAAAGGTGGGCAACATGCGCCGGGTGCTCATCTCCGACCAGTCCGGCCGGGCCAACGTGCTCATGAAGGCCAAGAAGTACGGCCTGGAGATCGATGCCGACGATCCGGCCATGGCCTCCATCGTCACCGAGCTGAAAGAACTGGAAAACCGCGGCTACCAGTACGAGGCGGCCGAGGCCAGCTTCGAGCTGCTCATGCGCCGGGCGCTCGGCCTGCAGCGCGACTTCTTCACCCTGGAGGCCTTCCGGGTGATGAACCACAAGTTCGACCCGGTGCGGCCGCCCTACACCGAGGCCACCATCCGCCTGTACGTCAACGGCAACGAGGTGCACACCGCGGCCATGGGCGAGGGCCCGGTGAACGCCCTGGACCGGGCCCTGCGCAAGGCGCTCACCCGGTTCTACCCGAGCCTCGAGGACATGGAACTGGCCGACTACAAGGTGCGCGTGCTTTCCGGCGAATTCGGCACCGGCGCCAAGGTGCGGGTGCTGGTGGAGAGCAAGGACGGCACGGACAGCTGGGGCACGGTGGGTGTTTCCTACAACATCATCGAGGCCAGCTGGCAGGCCCTGGTGGACAGCATCAACTACAAGCTCATGAAGGATGAGCAGGCCGGCTGAACCCGGGACGGCGTCCTTGGATGCCGCCGCCCGCGCCGGGGACAAGCGCACGCTTGTCCTTTTTCTTTTCGGGGCGCTGATCGCGCTGCCCGGCTTTCTTCCCGTGGCCGCACCGGTCTCTGCGCCGCAGGTCTGCGTGACCACGGACCGGGAGGGCGACTGGCGGCTGTGGAGCGGCCCGGCGAACGGGGCAGGGCAGGGGGGCGACTCCTGCGCGTCCGCCGGTCCCGGGGACCGGAGCCTGGCGTTGTTCGCCGCACCCGCAGCGAACGATATGCCGCCGCACCTCGCCTTTTTTGCGGCCCAACCACTGTCCATCAACGCCGCCGATGCGACTGCCCTGGCCCTGCTGCCGGGCATCGGTCCGCGCCTGGCCGAGGCGATCGTGCAAGAACGCCGGCGGCTGGGCGCCTTTGCCGGCCCGGAAGCCCTGGAACGCGTGCCCGGTATCGGCCCGGCCACGGTGCAGCGGCTCCGGCCCCTGGTCCGATTCGAATGACCGGGGCCAAGGCGCCATTGCCCATCTCCTTCCCGGTGGTGGTGCTCGTCGGCCCGACCGCGGTGGGCAAGACCGCACTCTCCCTGCAGATCGCCACTGAGTTCGGCTGCGAGATCATCAGCATGGACTCCATGCAGGTCTACCGCGGCATGGACATCGGCACGGCCAAGGCCACCCCGGAGGAACGACGCCAGGTGGTCCACCACCTGATCGACATTCGCGACCCGGACGAGCAGTACGATGCGGCCAGCTTTGTCACCGACGCCCTAACCGCCATCCGGGCCATTGGCGAGCAAGGCCGCATCCCCCTGATCACCGGCGGCACCGGGCTCTACCTGTCCTCGCTGCTGCACGGGTTGTTCGACACCGTCCAGGGCACGGAGGCGATCAGGGCCGTTCTCCAGGAGCGGTTGCAGGCTGAGGGCAGGGAGGCGCTCCACGCCGAACTGCAGCGGCTGGACCCGGTGAGCGCGGCCCGCGTCCACCCCAACGACACCCAGCGGCTCTTACGCGGCCTGGAGATCTTCCACGCCACCGGCCTGCCCTGGTCCGAGCACCTGCAGCGGCAGCGGCAGGCAGCGCCGCCGCCGCAGTTCAGCCGCTTGCTGCTCCTGGGCCTGCGCTGCGACCGGGACCTGCTCGTCGAACGGATCAGCCTGCGCAGCCGGCAGATGATGGGCGATGCCTTTGCCGCTGAGGTGACGGGACTGCTGGCGCAGGGCTACGGTGCGGACCTGCCGTCCCTGCAGGCCATCGGGTACCGGCACATGATCGCCTGCCTGACCGGCGCCATGGACCGGGAAACCGCGACCAGGGCCTTGATCAAGGACACCCGCCGGTACGCCAAGCGGCAGATGACCTGGTTCCGGCGGTATGCGGACCTGCACTGGCATGACCTCCGGGACCTGGACGCGGCGCTGGTGGAGGCCGCCGAATTTTTCCGGACAAACAGACAGAAATAATGCCCTGTTCATCTCTTTTGTCATCATTTTTGCATGGACCCTGACACGCAACCAGGACAACAGGGCAGGGCGCTCGCCTGCCGGGCGGCACGGGAATTCAACATCCCTGTCCAACTGGCGGAAATATTGCAAAAACGTGGGTTCGATACCCTCGAAGCCCTGCGCGATTTCCTCCATCCGCAGTTGGCCATGCTGCCCGCGCCCGACACCATGAAGGGCATGTCCGAGGCGGTCGCCTGCCTGTGCGAGGCCTACCGCCGGGGGCAGACGATTTTCGTGCACGGTGATTACGATGCGGACGGGATCACGGCCACGGCGCTGCTGCTCACCTTTTTCCGGGAAACCGGCGCCCGGGCGGTGTACTACATTCCCAACCGCATGGAGGAACGGTACGGGCTGTCCAGGGGGTCCATCGACCGGCTGCTGGCGCGCCGTGGATCGGGGGAGGGCGGGGTGCTCATCACCGTGGACTGCGGCATCACCGCGGTGGACGAGGTCGAGTACGCCAACCAATGCGGCCTCCAGGTGGTGGTCACCGATCACCACGAACCCCAGGAAACCCTGCCGCCCGCCCGGGCCGTGCTCGACCCCAAACAGCGGGAGTGCGCCTTTCCGTTCTCCGAACTGTCCGGCGTGGGCGTGGCCTTTTTCCTGCTCATGGCCCTGCGCAAGGCGCTGGTGGCCGGTGGGCTGCTGGCCGGCGAAGACATGCCGAACCTGAAGAACTACCTGGACCTGGTGGCCCTGGGCACAGTGGCGGACGTGGTGCCGCTGGTCGAGGTGAACCGGGTGCTCGTTCGCGCAGGACTCGAGGTGTTGTCCGCAAAAACACGACCGGGCGTGCTTTCTCTCTGCGAACAATGCGACCTGCAGGCCGTCCCGGTGCAGGCCGAGGACATCAGCTTCAAACTGGCGCCGCGCATCAACGCCTGCGGCCGGCTGGGCGTGCCGGAACGCGGCGTGGAACTGCTGCTCGCCCGGGAACTGCACACTGCGCGCCAGGAAGCGCAGGCCCTGGAAGAGCTGAACGCGCAGCGCAAACAGCTCGAACAGCTCTGGCTGCCGGAGATCCTCGCCCAGGGCGAGGCCCAGGTGCGGGCCGGTCGCCGGGCCCTGACGATCCTGCAGGATCGGTGCCACCCCGGGGTTCTGGGTATCCTCGCCTCACGGGTGGTGGACCGCTTCGGCCGGCCGGCCATCCTGCTCACCATCGAGGAAAAGGAACAGGGGGTTGTGCGGTTGAAAGGCTCCGGGCGGTCCGTGCCGGGCATCAACCTGTTCCAGATGCTGGAGCGCAGCGCCGCCCACGTGGAGCAGTTCGGCGGCCACGCCATGGCCGTGGGGCTGACCATGGCCCACGACGACCTGGAACGGTTCGCCGAGGCCCTGCACTTGGCGGCCGGCGAACTCGCGGGGGAGGGGTCGATCCCGGCGCTGACGGCGGAGCATCACTGCATCGACCGGAGTACCCTCAACCGTGCCTTTGTCCGTGCCCTGCAGGTCATGCAGCCGTTCGGTGAAGGCAACCCGGAACCGGTGTTCCTGCTCAAGGGGGAACGGCTGCTCGAACAAAAAACCGTGAACGGCCACCTGCTGTTCCAGGTCCGGGTGAACGGCATGGTGCTGCGCGGCATCGGCTTCAACCTGGCCGAAGGGCATGGGCAACGCTCGGGCCCGGTGGACCTGTTCTTCAAGATCAAGAAGACCTGGTTCCGGGGCAGTGAACGGGATCAGCTGCAGGCCATCCACCTGGCCGGCCCAGTCCCAACCCCCTGAAATGCTTGCCTGTCTAAAACTTAACATAATATATATTATGCGACATAAAGTATGAGCCGAAATCCCGGGGGCGCCGGGCCTGGCGCGTCGGGCCTGTCGGCATCGACCCGCGGAATCGGCCGGATCCAGCGGAACCTCCCGGCGCCACCATCGTGTCGCCTTCCTTCCACCATTCTTTTGACGAGTTGCCCATGAATCACGACATCTATCAGGAGCCCCTGGTGTCCCGCTACACCAGTCGGGAGATGCAGGAACTGTTTTCCGAGCGGTTCAAGTTCACCCACTGGCGCCGTTGCTGGGTGGCCCTGGCCGAGGCCCAGCACGAACTCGGCCTGGCCGCGGTGACCGCGGACATGGTCGCCGAGTTGAAGGCCCACGTGGACGATATCGACTACGATCTGGCCCGGGCCAAGGAACGCGAGATCCGCCACGATGTCATGGCGCACGTGTTCGCCTACGGTCAACAGTGCCCGCTGGCCGAGCCGATCATCCACCTGGGCGCCACCTCGCAGTTCGTGGTCTGCAACACCGACCTGCTCATCCAGAAGCGCGCGCTCGCCCTGGTCAAGCGGGCGCTGGTCAAGGTCATTGCCAATCTCGCTGATTTTGCAGAGAAACACAAGGATCTGGCAACGCTCGGCTTCACTCACTACCAGCCGGCCCAGCCGACCACGGTGGGCAAGCGGACCACCCTCTACCTCCAGGATCTGCTCATGGACCTGGACTACGTGGAGCAGCTGGAAGGCCAGATCAAGGCCCGCGGCGCCAAGGGCACGGTGGGCACCCAGGCCACCTTCATCGAGCTGTTCAACGGTGACCACGCCAGGGTGCGCGAGCTGGACCGGCGGGTGGCGGAGAAGATCGGCTTTGACCAGGTGTTCGCAGTCACCGGCCAGACCTACCCGCGCAAGCTCGACATGAAGATCGCCGAAACCCTGGCCGGCATCGCCGCCTCGGCGCACAAGTTCGCGGTGGACCTGCGGCTCTTGTCCAACCTGAAGGTGCAGGAGGAGCCGTTCGAGAGCAAGCAGGTGGGCAGCTCGGCCATGGCCTACAAGCGCAACCCCATGCGCAGCGAGCGGATGACCGGGCTGGCCCGCAAACTCATGGGGCTTCCCGCCAACTTCGCCGCCACCGCGGCCAACCAGTGGTTCGAGCGCACCCTGGACGACTCGGCCATCCGCCGCATGGACCTGGCCCAGGCCTTCCTGCTCAGCGACGCGATCCTCAAGCTGTACATCAATATTACCGCTGATATGGTCGTCTACCCGAAGCAGATCGAAAAGCACCTGCTTGCCGAGCTGCCCTTCATGGCCACGGAAAAGATCCTCATGGCCTGCGTGGAACGGGGCAAGAGCCGCCAGGAGATGCACGAGGTGATCCGCGAGCATTCCGTGGCCGCGGGGCTGGATGTGAAGAACCAGGGGTTGGACAACAACCTGCTGGCGCGGTTGGCGGATGATCCGCGGGTGCCTTTCGATCAGCACGAACTGCGCGCCATGGTCAGTGATTTCCAGCAGTTCACCGGTCGGGCGGCCGAGCAGACCGACGAGTTCCTGGCCGAGGTGGTCCGGCCGGTGCTCGCTCGCTACAGCGACCTGGGCGGCGACATCGACGCCAGCCTGCAGGTATGAACCCGGGGCCCGGGATGTCGCCCCCGGGTGCGCCCCGCCTGCCGCGCAGCCTGGAAGTGTTCCTGCGCATCCGGCCGGAGCGGATCAGCTGGCTGCGCTTTCTGCTCGAAGGCTACGACGGCCTGGCCGTGCTCACCACCCTGTCCGCCGCGGAGGGGCTGGTGCGGCTGCGGCTGTTGGACTGCGCCCTGGTCGAGACCATGCGCCTGCTGGCGGCGGTTGCCGGCGACTTGTCCCGGAAGAATGAAGCATCACTTTGAATTTTTGTTGTATTTTATTGAAATATCGTTATTATGAACAAAAAACTCTACATCCGCACCTATGGCTGCCAGATGAACGAGCGGGATTCGGAGATCGCCGAACAGCTGCTGGCCCTGGAAGGCTACGGCCCCACCGACGATCCCGACGAGGCGGATGTGATCCTCATCAACACCTGCTCCATCCGCGAAAAGGCGGCCCAGAAAGTGTACAGCCTGCTCGGCCAGCTGCGCACTGCCAAGGCGAACAAGCCGTCCCTGCTCATCGGCGTGGCCGGCTGCGTGGCCCAGCAGGACGGCGAACAGATGGCCGCCCGCATGCCGCACGTGGACCTGATCGTGGGCACCCAGCAGATCCACCGGCTGCCCGAGATGCTCGACCGGCTGCGCCGCCGCGAGACCGGCCGGGAGATCGCCACGGACCTGGACGCCTCCTTCACCATCCCGGCCTTCCAGAAGCTGCTCATCGACGCCCCGCCCTCCCCTGCCGCGGACAGCTGCCGGCGGTTCGTGACCATCATGCAGGGCTGCAACAATTTCTGCAGCTACTGCGTGGTGCCGGGCACCCGGGGCCGCGAGATCAGCCGGCCGGTGGCGGACATCCTCGAGGAGGTCGACATCCTGGTCAGCCAGGGGGTCCGCGAGGTCACCCTGCTCGGCCAGAACGTCAACTCCTACGGCCGCACCAACCCGGTGGCCGACACCCCGGTGGACTTCCCTGCCCTGCTGCGGCGGGTGGCGGCCACGCCCGGCCTGCGCCGGCTGCGCTTCACCACCTCCCACCCCAAGGACCTGGGCCCGGACCTGATGCAGTGCTTCGCCGATCTCGATATCCTCTGCCCGCACTTCCATCTGCCGGTGCAGTCCGGGTCCGACGCGGTGCTCATACGCATGAACCGCCACTACACGGTGGCCGAGTATCTCGACAAGGTGGCGGCCCTGCGCCGCCTCCGGCCGGACATCGCCCTGGCCACGGACGTGATCGTCGGCTTTCCCGGCGAGACCGACGAGGATTTCCAGGGGACCATGGACCTCCTGAACACGGTCCGCTTTCACAGCTCCTTCTCCTTCCGTTACTCTGACCGGCCGCACACCCGTTCCGCCGACTTCACCGACAAGGTGGACGAGCGGGTCAAGCAGGAGCGGCTCGCCGCCTTCCAGGCCCGCCAGAACGAGATCAGCCTGGAGCACAACCAGGCGCTGGTGGGTTGCGAGGTGGAAATCCTGGTCGAGGCGGTGGAGGGCGCGGACGCCAAGGGCCGCACCGCGACCAACCACATCGTTCATTTCCCGGCCGGACCGCAGCCGCCCGCACCCGGCGACCTGGTGCAGGCGCGCGTCCTGCACGCGGGCATGCACGCCCTCAAGGGCGAACTGGTTCGATAATCGCCCTCCCCCATCACCTGAGCTCTTGCCATGATCGACCTGCACACCCATACCTTTTTCAGTGACGGCGCCCTGGTGCCGGCGGAACACGTGCGCCGGGTCGAGGTGCTCGGCTACACGGCCATCGCCATCACCGACCACGCCGACAGCTCGAACATCCACTTCCTCATCCCGAACCTGCTGCGCGCGGCCCGCGACCTGAACCGGGTCAACCGTACCCGGCTGATCGTGGGCGTGGAACTCACCCACGTGCCTCCAAGCCTGATCGCTCCGCTGGCGCGTGAGTCCCGGGCGCTCGGCGCGCAAATGATCGTGGTGCACGGCGAGACCCCGGTGGAGCCGGTGCAGCCCGGCACCAACCTAGCCGCCCTGGAGGCGGAGGTGGATGTGCTCGCCCACCCCGGGTTCATCACCGAGGCTGAGGCACGGCTCGCCGCCGAAAAGAACATCCTGCTCGAACTCTCCGGCCGCAAGGGCCACAGCCTGACCAACGGCCACGTGGCGCGCATGGCCCAGCGCTTCGGCGCGCCGCTCGCCATCAATGCGGACGCGCACGCGCCGGGTGATTTTCTCACTGCGGAGATGGCGGAAAAGGTCGGCCTGGGCGCGGGCCTTGATGCGGCCGGTTACGAGCAGGTGCGGCGCAACATGGCTGAACTCGTCGAACGAATAAAAAAACTGTAAAAGAGTAAGTTAAAGAGTAAACCCAACCCATCGGCTGACATGGACTACCAGGGCACCATCTACCGGCCGCCGAGCGAGGCGAGCAGTATCCTGCTGCAGGTGACCACCGGCTGCTCGCACAACAAGTGCAGCTTCTGCGGCATGTACAAGGGCCAGCGGTTCACCCTCAAGGACGAGGCCACCGTGCTGGCGGACATCGACTACGCGGCCCGCCATTTTCCCCACGCCCGGCGGCTCTTCCTCTGCGACGGCGACGCCCTGATCCTGCCCCAGAAACGGCTGGTCGACCTGCTCAGCCGCATCCGCGAGCAGCTGCCGCGGGTCGAACGGGTGGGCATCTACGCCAACACCAAAAACCTGCGCGCCAAGAGCGTGGACGACCTCAAGACTCTGCGGCAACTGGGGCTGGGCATCGTTTACATGGGCCTGGAAAGCGGCGACGATGCGACCCTGGCCGCCATGCACAAGGGTGCGGACGCGGCCGAGATGATCGCGGCCGGCCGCAAGGTGCGCGAGGCCGGTCTGCCGCTGTCACTCACCGTGCTGCTCGGCATTGCCGGCGAGGAGCGTTCGCTCGAACATGCCGAGGCCACCGGCCGGGTGCTCACCGCCATCGACCCGGAATACGTGGGCGCGCTCAGCCTGATGCTCGAGCCGGGCACCAGCCTGTACGCGGACTGGCAGGCCGGCCGCTTCGTCCCGCCCGGTCCGCTGGGGATTCTCTGTGAGCTGCGCGCCATGATCGCTGCCACCACCCTGAGCGGGGGCCTGTTCCACGCCAACCACGCCTCCAACTACCTGCCCGTGCGCGCCCGCCTGCCCGAGGACAAGGAGCGCACCCTGGCCCTG
>ERZ1645187.154-NODE-154-length-64869-cov-9.497069_pt1 | contig 64869 bp, 70 predicted proteins | sample MGYA00575352_ERZ1645187 | MGnify/ENA primary metagenome ERZ1645187 (study PRJEB40837, sample SAMN11349314) | freshwater sediment metagenome | isolation source: river sediment | host: Sediment | place: India: Wazaribad , New Delhi | collected 2017-02-21 ... | reverse complement strand
ACGTCGGAGTGTAGCGCAGCCTGGTTAGCGCACCAGTCTGGGGGACTGGGGGTCGCGGGTTCAAATCCCGCCGCTCCGACCAATGAAATCAATAATTTAATTCTTCCGTGTCTCGGTGCCCGCCAACGGCCATGTCTCAATGGTGTCTCAGCAGGACGGCTCCACGCGGTTCCATCATGCGCGGACCGGCCTCTGCGCCGGTCGCGTGGTGTCGAGGGCTTGCTGCGATGCGATCTTGCGAGACAACCGACAGTCATCTCGCTTGAGCGCTGCTTTCTGGGCTTGTATGGTCGGGGGGACTACCACTTGCCGTCGTCGCGTTCCGCCACTCGGGAGGCGATCCACGCCTCGATCTCCGACCTGAGCCATGCCACCCGGTTATCACCGAGACGAATGCGACGCGGGAACCTGCCTCGCTTCTCAAGCCGCAGGATGTGCTGGCGGCTGAACGGTACCGTCTCGAGCAGCGTGCTCATCGTGATCAGCTGAGCCACCGGGGCGACCGATCTTCCGGGCAGATCTGCGGATGGCGACGGCGGCGAAGCTGATGAACGCGACGAGGATGACATACGTGCGAGCCGTTGAAGGTGGACCTCTACCGTGGCCCGCGGGCGATGGTCGGGCAATGGGGAAAGGCGGGAAGCGCCGGGAGGCACGAGGAAGCTCTTGGAAGACCCAGGAAACCTCCAGTAGAAAGCCCCGCCTGTCTCGGCACCGCGCTGACACTGGCGGGTACCAGGCTCCTCGTCTGCCTTTTCAGCGGAACATCACGATAACCGCCCTCTGGCTTGGAAATCATCATCGGCTCGCGATATACGCGCCCAGATAATCGCCTCCGTCGGCCTTTGTGCTATAAGATCATCGCATGAGAACAGGCGGCACCATAGAGTCCGCTGCTACGGAATCGCGGCCTGGCCCTGGGGCGCGTGGGTTCTTTGTGAGCCATTTACTTCTTTTCGGCCCCAGTGCCGAAAAGCTCCAGGTGGCTCACGCTCAAGGCCTGTGCGATCACAGCGATGCTGATCAACGTGGCGTTCCGCTTTCCCTGCTCAAGCTCGCTAATGTACTGCTGGCTGTGACCGCAGCGCTCGGCAAGCTGCTCCTGCGTCAGACGCTGTTCACGTCTGATCCGCCGCACATTTCTCCCGACCAGCCGCTTGAGGTCCATGCGAACTGGCTTGGCGGAAGTCGCATCGGCAGTTTATCAACTATAATATGTAAACCGCGCCTCAGCCGGAGGCATTGGCCGTGAGCGAACCAGCGGACGTCCCAGGCGAACAGATTCCGATCGATGGACCGGGCATCACCGACTACGACCGTGCGCATCTCAAGGAGTACGTCATGATGCTCGACGGCGACGCCGTTGGCGCATCATGGGAGGAGATCATGCGCGTCGTCTTCAAGGTTGATCCGGAAGCCGATCCGTCCCGGTTCAAGGCCCGCTTCGATGCGCATCTTGCGCGTGCCAGATGGATGACCCGCGAGGGCTACAAGCATCTGCTAGACAGTCGTTGATAAGACGCGTGCTGCCGACATTAGGGTTACCTCCAGAATCTTTGAACAGATTGTCGCAGCTCAAATCGAAATGCAGCAATATCGATGCGGGGAGGACATTGTTCAGATCTCCCGAGCCACGCAGCCTTTGTTTGAGCTGCGGCACCGCCCTGGTCCGTCGTTGGGCGGTGCAGCTAGGCGCGTCACGGAAACATCCGGGCGCACCGTCGGGCAACCTGCGGCGCGAACATGAGCGACCGACCGCGCGAACGACCGAGCTGGCCGCCGGAAGACGGGGCCTACGACTATCTGGACCAGCTCAGCGAGCACGAGTTCGCATGGGAATTTCTGCGACGCAATCCCGAGTACGAAAAGGACGCGATAAGCGCTGGCGCCGAAAAGGTGAAGCCCAAATTGCTGCCTACAGGCCAGAAGCTCTGGCGGTTCTCGATCTCGGCACGCGCGGCCCGGAAGTGGTGCCTGTGTCCCTTTCATCGATCCGGCGCTGCCTGCGCCGGATGCACCCTTCTGGTGGACGGAGCGTGCCGGCGGTCGGGCGCTTGAGGCGAGATCGCGCCGCCGGCGCAATGGTCAACCAGCAGACTTGTCGCTCACCCGCTTGAGCACCAGCCAACACGTGGTCGTCGACTGCGACAGCATCGAGCATGTGCTGCTCCGGACGCCCGAAGAAGCTGTCACCCTGAGCTTGACCGGGGCCCGCGTTTTCCGCGGAGCGGTGCGCTTGACATTCGTCGTAAAGGGACGTCGGGGCGCCCGCTCCTGCGGCGATCTGCTGGCACGCTATGAAGACCTGATCAATTTTGCTCCAGGCAGTAAGAAGCGAACCCAGAGACGGATCGTGCTGCGCAACGCGGTCATCGCCCTCGACGGCGACATCGCCGGCGTCAGTCACTTCGAAACTGCTGCCGCCATCTTCGGCCGCGAACGCGCAAGACAAGCGTGGAAGAGTGGAAGCCGTTCAATGAAAGAGCTCGTCCGCCGCGCCCGAAAGATGGGCCGGCAGCTCCGCGACGGCGGCTACCGAAAATTGATCCGCTAACGTGTGTTGTTTTGTGCTTCTGCAGTTCGTGACTCCCGAGAGTCAACGACTTCCCGCATCCTCCTCACCATCGCCGAAGAGCGTAGGAGCGGTACCTTGCCAAAGTCACGACGATCCAAATTCCTCACGACGAACGAGGCCGCAGAGTACCTGCGGCTTGTGCCGCATACGTTGGAGAACATGCGCTCCCTCCGAATCGGCCCAGACTACCGCAAGCATGGCGGTCGCGTGTTCTACGATCGGGACGAGTTGAAAGCGTGGTCCGAGCGCACACGACCGAAGCCTCCAGAGCCCAAAGCCGCTCCATCAGCGACGCGGCCAGCACCGGGATCGAGAGCCACGCGATGAGGCCGACGTGGATTGCGGCGACGTTCATCGGCATCAGCGCAATCGCAGGCTCGACCAAGGCCGCGATGCCGCGGGTCATCTGGAACGCATCTCCGAGCGTGCCGATCGGCTTCTATATCGTTCGCGCCGCATCGCCACGGCGCGGCGAGCTCGCTGTCGTGCGACTCGGGCCCGGCATGCCTGGCACATACGGGCAAGCTGCGCTCGGACGATACCTGCACAGGTCGGCATTCCTGTTGAAACCCGTGGCAGGCATCGAAGGCGATCGGATTTGTCGGTTCGGCGCGATGGTACTGATCGGGACGCACGTCGCGGTCAGAGCTCGCGCCGTCGATACTGCGGGCCGGCCAATGCCGAAGTGGTCGGGCTGCCGCGTTCTTTCAGCCGGCGAGGTTTTCCTTCTGGCCCAAAGCAGTGCGTCGTTCGACGGCCGCTACTTGGGCGTGACGAGAGCCGAGCGGGTTGTCGGTACCGCCGTGCGCGTCGGCGTGGTCGTCGACATCACCGAGCGCCAAAAAGAACGAGCGGCGGTAACGCGTCATGCTCGGTGAGTTCGCCCGTGACCAGCTGAGCCGTTTGGAGTACATTCGCCGCCACGCATCGTGATCAGACCTCCCGAGCCGAACGTGACGCTTAATTTTGTCAACCAATGGATGGGCGACATGCCCGACAGGCCCTGAGAGCCTGTCTGGAATTTTCTTCCGTCACAGAATCGGTTGTGAGTCTGTACCTCCGTGCGCGTGCCTCTCGGAGGCGAATTGGAACGGCATCAGCGTCCCACGCTGGTTTTTTGCGTCACGTTCGGGGCCGCCAGCGCAAGGCCTCGACCAGCAGCTTGAAGGCCGGCGTCACGTGCCGCCGGCTCGGGTAGTAGAGGAAGAAACCTGCGAACGGCGGACACCAATCCGCGAGCACCCGGACAAGCTTGCCGCTCTTGATGTACGGGCTCACGCGGTCCTCCAACGTGAAGGTCACCCCTTCTCCCGCGAGAGCCGCCTCGACGGCCAGACGAGCTGTGTTGAAGGCCAGTGGCCCGTTGACGCGAACCTTGACCTCCTTGCCGCCTTTCTCGAATTCCCAGACGTAGTAGCCGCCGAGCGTCGGCAAGCGGATGTTGATGCAGTCGTGGTGGGTGAGGTCCTTTGGTGCGCGCGGCTTCGGACGGTCAGCGAAATACGACGGTGCACCGACCACGGCCATGCGCAGGTCGGGGCCGATGCGCACGGCGATCATGTCCTTGTCGACGCGCTCGCCGAGCCGGACGCCGGCGTGATAGCGCTCGCCGACAATGTCGGAGAGGCCGTTGTCGACGTCGATCTCGACCATGATGTCGGGGTAGGAGCGTCGCAGCTTCCGCACCGCCGGCCACAGGATCGTCTCCGCCGCGAGATCACCGGCCACCAGACGCAGCGAGCCGGCCGGCTTCTCGCGCACCACCCTCAGATCGGCCAGGGCCTCCTCGATGCCCTCGACGTGCGGCGTGATCGAGCCGATCAGGCGCTCGCCGGCCTCCGTCGGCGCGACGCTGCGGGTGGTGCGTGTCAGCAATTGCACGCCGAGCCGTTCCTCGAGCCCGCGCAATGTGTGGCTGAGCGCCGACGGGGACACGCCGAGCCCGGCTGCCGCGCGGGTGAAGCTGCGCTCGCGGGCCACGGCCAGGAAGGCGATGAGATCACCGGCGTCGCGGCGGGGCATTGCTGAAAATTCCTCAGGAGGTCATGGCGATTTTCCGACCTTATCACAAAGTCGTCCTGGGCCTAGATTCAACTTCAGAAACAGTCCGCACGGTGTGCGCCCTGAGGGCGGCGACCGCCGTTGCCACAGTTGAAAGGGTCCGAAACTATGAAAACGCGAACACTGGGACAGGGTCTCGAAGTCTCGGAGCTGGGGCTCGGCTGCATGGGGCTCAGCTTCGGATACGGACCAGCAGTCGAGAAGCAGCACGGCATCTCGCTCATCCGCGCGGCCGTGGACCGCGGCATCACGTTCTTCGATACCGCCGAGGCGTATGGACCGTTTGCGAACGAGGACCTCGTCGGCGAAGCGTTGGCACCGGTGCGCGACAAAGTGGTGATCGCCACCAAGTTCGGCTTCAAGGAAGGTCTGACAGCCAAAGGCCTGGACAGCCGCCCGGAGCGCATTCGCGCCGTCGCCGATGCGGCGCTCAAGCGGCTCAGGACGGACCGCATCGATCTCTTCTACCAGCACCGGGTCGATCCCGCGGTGCCGATCGAGGATGTGGCCGGGGCCGTGAAGGAGCTGATAGCCGCCGGCAAGGTCAAACACTTCGGCTTGTCGGAAGCCGGCGCCGATACGATCCGCCTTGCGCACGCCGTGCAACCGGTCACCGCGCTGCAGAGTGAGTATTCGCTGTGGTGGCGCGAGCCGAAGCGCGAGATTCTGCCGACGCTACAAGAGCTCGGCATCGGCTTCGTGCCGTTCAGCCCGCTTGGCAAGGGCTTCCTGACCGGGGCCATCAGCGACCAGACCACGTTCGACACGACGGATTTCCGCAACGTCGTGCCGCGCTTTTCGCCGGACGCCCGCAAGGCGAACCAGCAGTTGGTCGACGTCGTCCGTGAGGTCGCCGAGGCCAAGAGCGCGACGCCGGCGCAAATCGCATTGGCGTGGCTGCTGGCGCAGAAGCCCTGGATCGTGCCGATCCCCGGCACGACCAAATTGCATCGGCTCGAGGAGAACCTCGGCGCATCGAACGTCACGTTGAGCGCCGATGATCTGAGCCGGATCGAAGCGGCCTTGTCACGCATCACCGTGCACGGCGCGCGCTACCCAGAGCAGCTGCAGAAGCTCGTTGGCCGCTGAGATCCTCATCATTCGCCTCGCGCCTGCGCCTTCCCGAATTTCCAAAGGACTGCTGACCATGCCCAATAGACGCCAACCCGCATCACTCCATCCTCACCCGCGCCTCTACGGTCGCCGGGAATTGTTGTTGGCCGCGGCTGTCTTGAGTGCCGCGCCCTCGCTCCTGACGCCTGGCGCCACCCGAGCCCAATCCACGCTCCCGAGCGGTCAGCGGCGCAAGCTTGGCTCGCTGGAGGTTTCATCGATCGGGCTTGGATGCCAATGGCGGCCAGGATCGGCGACGGGGTCTGTGTCGGATCTTTACAGCAGCAGCTTCGATCGCCCGGCCGCCATCCAACTCGTGCGGCGCGCCGTCGATCGTGGCGTCACCTTCTTCGATACCGCCGAAGCCTACGGCCCCTTCCTCTCCGAGGAGATCGTCGGCGAAGCCCTGCAAGGCGTTCGTGATCGCGTCGTGATCTCTACCAAATTCGGTTTCGACATCGACTTGGCGACCGGCGAGCGCCGGCCGGGCGGATTGAACAGCCGGCCCGAACACATCCGTCAGGTGGTCGAAGCGCAGCTGCGTCGCTTGCGGACCGACCGCATCGACCTTCTGTATCAGCACCGCGTCGATCCGCGGGTGCCGATCGAGGACGTGGCCGGCGCGGTGAAGGATCTGATAGTCCAGGGCAAGGTCAGGAGCTTCGGCCTGTCCGAACCGGGCGTGCAGACCATCCGCCGCGCCCATGCCGTGCAGCCGCTCGCCGCGATCCAGAACGAGTATTCGATGCTGTGGCGCGGCCCTGAGATGCAAGTGCTGCCGCTGTGCGAGGAGCTCGGCATCGGCTTCGTCTGCTGGAGCCCGCTGGGCATGGGCTTTCTGACCGGAACCGTTCCAGCTGATCGGCGCTTCGCAACCGCGGACTTCCGAGCTGCCGTCCCGCGCTTCGCGCCCGACGCTTTGCCTGCAAACCTCGCTCTTGTCGAAGTCGTGCGGACCTGGGCACAGCGCAAGAACGTCACCCCTGCGCAACTGTCCCTGGCGTGGCTGCTCGCGCAGAAGCCGTTCATTGTCCCAATCCCCGGCACGACGAATGGAGCGCACATGGAAGAAAACCTGGGCGCAGCGGCCGTTACCTTCACGGCCGACGAGGTGCGCCAGCTGAACGCGGCCGTGGCTGCAATCACGGTCCGCGGCGATCGGCTGCCACCAGCCGTGATGCAGATGTCGGGCGTCGAAGCGCCGCAAAAGCGCTGAAGCTGACTTATTTCCTGCTCTCCGTCTGCAGTCCTCACCGAACGAGCCACAAACATGAGCCAAAACGACCTTGCCGAATTCGGCATAACGGACGTGATCAACAACAACCGGCGCGAGTTCCTCGGTGCGCTCGCATTCGTCCTCTCAGGTGCTACACTAGGAGTTTCCCCGATGGCCAAATCTACTGCCGCTGCAGCCGGCTACAAACAGAACCCGTTCACGCTGGTCTATGAAGGCGCGATCACGAAGAACGAACCCGGCAAAGTCAATATCCATCCAGTGACGTACAAGCTCAACGGCTTGGATATCGTCGCCAACGTCTACACTCCAGCGGGCTATGATCCGAGCAAGAGCTATCCGGCGATCGTCGTCGCGCATCCGAACGGCGGTGTGAAGGAACAGACTGCTGGCCTCTATGCTCAGCGTCTGGCGGAGCAGGGCTTCATCACGATTGCCATGGATGCCGCCTATCAGGGCGGGAGCGGCGGAGCGCCGCGCAGCGTCGACAAACCCGAATTCCGCATCGAGGATATCCACGGTGCGGCGGATTTCATCACCCGCTATCCCGGCGTCGATGCCAAGCGCCTCGGGCTGTTCGGCATCTGCGGCGGCGGCTACTCACTGGCGGCGGCTAAGACCGACAAGAGGTTCAAGGCGCTCGCGACGCTGAGCATGTTCAACTCCGGACGCGTTCGCCGCAACGGATACTGCGACTCGCAGATGGACACGATCCAGCAGCGCTTGCGGCAGGCGACCGATGCTCGCGCTCTGGAGACTGCCGGGGGAGATATCCGCTATGCGGGTGATGCCGACATGACGGATGCGCAGATCGCCGCGCTGCCATTTGCTCTGTATCGCGAGGGTTACGAATACTACTGGAGGACGCACGCGCACCCGGGCTCGACATTCAAGTACACGATGAGCAGCTTGCTGGACCTGATGCGATGGGACGCCGCCGACCAGATCGGTCTGATCGACATTCCGCTGCTGATGATCGCCGGCAGCAAGGCCGACAGCCTCTACATGACGGAGGATGCATTCCCCAAAGCGACGGGCGCGACCGACAAGGAACTGTTCAAGATCGAAGGCGCCACACACATCCAGACGTATTGGGTTCCTGACCATGTGAAAGCCGCACTGGGCAAGCTGACGCCGTTCTTCCAGCGGACCCTCTGAAAGGGTGCGCCCTCGCCTGGTCGAAGCGGGGCGGGATGGTGCAACTGCCTTGGAAAACTCAGAGATCAGAACCAGAGGGTAACGGCGCAATGACACAGCTTCTTTCGTGCATGGCTCGCGCGGCGGTGCTCTGCGCGACCCTCGCAATGACCACGGTGAGCGCAATGGCTCAAGGCAGCAAGACGCAGGACGCTCTCGTGATCGAGAAGGAGGGGAGCTTTGCGGCTGGCGGCACGGTGTCGAGAACGCCGGGCACATACGACAACAACACGCCCACTGCGGCTGGCCAAAGCTTCCACGGCGATCATCTCTACGCTTCCTATCAGGTGCCGCAGAACCCGAAGCCGCTGCCGATGGTCATGCTGCACGGCGCTTTCCAGTCCGGCCGAAGCTGGGAGACGACACCGGACGGACGCGAGGGCTTCCAGACGCTCTTTCTGCGTCGCGGTTTCCCGGTCTACGTGGTCGATCAGCCGAGGCGCGGCCGGGCCGGCAATAGCACCATCGCCGCAACCGTCGAACCGACACCCTATGACCAGCTGTTCTTCGACCAGTTCCGGATGGGGATATGGCCGAACTACTTCGAAGGCGTTCAGTTCGACCGCAAACCCGAGACGCTCGACCAGTTCTTCCGTTCGGTGACCCCCAACACCGGACCTTACGATGCGGGCGTGATCGCGGACGCGATGTCGGCGCTGGTGACCCGTATCGGCCCTGCGATCCCGTTCACGCATTCCCAAGCCGGCGGGCCGGGATGGCTGAGCGCGATCAGGAGCCAGAACATCAAGGCCATCGTATCGTTCGAGCCGGGCAGCGGCTTCGTCTTTCCCGAAGGTGAATTGCCGGCTGCAATGCCCAGTGCTGCCGGCCCCCTCTCTCCGGAGCCAGTGAGTCTGGAGGACTTCCGCAAGCTCACCCGCATTCCCATCGTGATCTATTACGGCGACAACATACCGACCCAACCGACGGCACGCCGCGGCGAGGACAATTGGCGCGTGCGCCTTGCAATGGCACGGCTCTGGGTCGACGCCGTAAACCGTCATGGCGGCGACGCTCAGCTGGTTCATTTGCCGGCGCTCGGCATTCGCGGCAACACGCACTTTCTTTTCTCCGACTTAAACAACGTCGAGATCGCCGATCTGGTGTCAGAGTTTCTCAAGCGCAAAGGTCTCGATTGATGCTCACACTGGGCGAGGCGACGGCGGCGCATCCAATGCGACCACAATCCCGAGCTTCTGAAGAAGATGAGCGGGCTTTGACCTTCACGACAGATATCAAAGGAGACGATCAATGCGCGCCACAGTCATGTACGGCCCAGGTGATGTCCGCTTCGAGGACGTCGCCGACCCGAAAATCGCCAAACCCACTGACGCCATCATCGAACTGGCGGCGACCTGCATCTGCGGGTCTGACCTTTGGCCGTACCGCGGATTGCAGCCGCAGGACGGACCACAAAACATGGGGCACGAGTACTGCGGCGTGGTGGTCGAGGTCGGGTCCGAGGTTCGAACCATCAAAAAAGGCCAGTTCGTCGTCGGCAGCTTCTGCATCTCCGACAACACTTGCCCCCACTGCCGCTTCGGCTTCCAATCATCCTGCGCACAGCGCGAGTTCATGACCGGCGCGCAGGCACCATATGCGCGGGTGCCGCTCGCCGATGGCACACTCGTCGCAACGGATGAGATGCCTGATGCCGACATGGTTCCGCATTTGCATGCGGTCTCCGATGTGCTCGGCACGGGTTGGTATGCGGCCTATGCGGCGCAGGTGCTTGAAGGCGGCACCGCGGTCGTTGTCGGCGACGGGGCGGTCGGACTGATGGGCATCTTGGCCGCAAGCCAGATGGGTGCGGCACGCATCATTGCCATGAGCCGCCACGCGGATCGCCAGAACCTCGCGCGTGAGTTCGGCGCCACCGACATCGTCGAGGAGCGCGGCGATGACGGCATCGCCCGCATCGTGGAGCTGACGAACGGCGTCGGCGCGGAATCAGTTCTGGAGTGCGTCGGCATGGAGCAGTCGATGAGCCAGGCGATGGGCGTGTGCCGCCCGGGCGGGACCATCGGCTATGTCGGGGTTCCGCATGGCGTCAGCTTCGACGGCCAGCAGCTCTTCTTCAAGCAGCAGCGCATGCTGGGCGGCCCGGCTCCCGTCCGCCGCTTTCTTCCCGATCTCATGAACCGCGTGCTGAGCCGCAAGATCGCGCCCGGCAAGGTCTTCGATCTCGTCCTGCCGATCGAGCAGGTGGCCGAAGGCTACAAGGCGATGGATGAGCGCCGCGCCATCAAGACGATGCTGCGCGTGGACGAATGATCGCCGCGCTCAATCAGAAGGAGTCGTGACATGACAGACGTAACGGTCGTCATAGGCGCCGGCGGCATCGGTCAGGCAATTGCCCGCCGCATCAGCAGCGGCCGCCACATCCTGGTGGCAAATCACAGCCAGGAATCGGCTGACACAGCCGCGAAACTGCTTGAGAATGCAGGATTCGAGACCACGGCGATGCAGGCCGATGTCTCTGATCGCGCCATGGTACGAACGGTGATCGGCAAGGCCCAAGAGCTCGGGCCCGTCAAAGCCCTGGTCCAGGCGGCCGGCGTCTCGCCGTCGCAGGCGCCCATCGAGGCCATCCTGAAGGTGGATCTCTACGGCACCGCGATGCTGCTCGAAGAGTTCGGCAAGGTCATCGCGCCGGGCGGCTCGGGCGTGGTGATCTCGTCGCAATCGGGCTATCGCCTGCCCGCGCTGACCGCCGAACAGGACGCGCTGCTGGCGACCGCGCCGGCTGAAGATTTGCTGGCACTCGATTTCGTCAAGGCGGTCAAGGACACGCTCCACGCCTATCAGATTTCGAAGCGGTGCAACTCGCTCAGGGTGCGCGGCGAGGCGATCAACTGGGCGAAACGCGGCGCGCGGATCAATGCCATCAGCCCTGGAATCATCGTGACGCCCCTGGCGCACGACGAGCTCCATGGCGACCGTGCCGATTTCTATCAGGCGATGCTGAAGAAGATGCCCGCGGGCCGCGCAGGCACCCCCGACGAGGTCGCAGCGCTTGCCGCCCTCATCATGGGACCGGAGGGCGGCTTCATCACCGGCAGCGATTTCCTGATCGATGGAGGGGCCACGGCGAACTTCTACTACGGTCCCGACGCAGGAAAGTCGTAACGAGCTGCAAATGCGAGGCGACATGCAAATCTCACGGCGGCACATGCTCGCAACATCGGCGGGATTCGCCAGCGTTGCCCTGTCTACCGGAACTCACAGCCAAGAAAGGCGCTCGGTTATGCAGATCACCCGGAGCGGTTCACAGCCTTCGAAGGGCGCAGCGGAATACTTCACAGGCGCGGTGCAGATCGAGTCCCGTTTCCAGGGCACGGCACCCGCGCGCGTCGGCGGCGGCATCGTCACCTTCGAGCCCGGTGCGCGGACGGCCTGGCATACCCATCCGCTCGGGCAGACCGTGTTCGTCTCCGCAGGCCAGGGATGGGCGCAGGTGTGGGGTGGACCGGTCGAGGAGATCAACGTCGGAGACATCGTCTGGTTTGCACCGGGCGAGAAGCACTGGCACGGCGCCACGGCGACCACGCGCATGACGCATTTCGCTATCGCTGAGGCGCTCGACGGCAAGACTGTCGATTGGCTGGAACAGGTGACCGCCGCGCAGTACCAGCCGCGCTGATGATCGAGTGCACTGCGCCACACATCGAGGACTTATCGATGCAATCATCGAAACACCGGATTGTCGCGACGGTCGGTCTGCTGCTCGTAGGCGCGGTCGTTGGCAATGTGCCGGGCAACGCCGCTGAAATAACGGTCACCATCGGCGTCGGCATCGAGCTGCTGCTGGTTCCGTCCGGGACCTTCATGATGGGCTCCGACGCGAACGATCGGGCAGCAGCGGCGAGCGAAAAACCACGCCGGCAGGTGACCATCAGCAAGCCGTTCTACCTCGGCAAATACGAGGTGACGCAGGCGCAATGGGAAGCCGTCATGGGCAGCAATCCCTACACCGCCTCGCGCTCGAACCCGTTCTACGGCCTGCCCGGCATGGCCGAGCGCATCACCAGGCCAGACCACCCCGCGACGGTGTCGTGGAACGACGCACAGGCCTTTATCAGGCGCCTCAACGAGAAGGAGGGGCACGCGCGTTATCGCCTGCCGACCGAGGCGGAGTGGGAATACGCCGCGCGCGCCGGCACGACGACGGCCTACTCCTTCGGCGACGACCCGCGCCAGCTCGGAACATATGCCTGGTACGGCGAGGACTTCGCCTCGGGCGGCACGCATCCCGTGGGGCAGAAGCGGCCCAATCCCTGGGGCTTCCACGATGTCCATGGCAACGTGTGGGAGTGGGTGCAGGATTGGTACGTCGAGCGCCCGTCTGCAGCTGCAGCCATCGATCCCATCGGACCGCGCACCGGTACGTCGCGCGTCGTCAAAGGCGGGAGCTGGCATCAGACGGCCACGAGTTGGCGCACGGCCTTCCGCAAGCCCTACGAGCCCGACTATCGCGGCATCAGCATCGGCTTCCGTGTCGCGATGACGGCCGAGTGAGTGCTTGCACCCTGATCGAGTGGCGTCGCGATTTCGTGACAATGGAGAAACTATGACCAAGAAAATCCTACTCGCGGTCGGCGCAACCGGCAGCATTGGCAGGCTCGTCGTTGAGGAAGCGCTGCGTTCCGGCTTCGACGTGAGAGCGCTCGTGCGTGATCGCAGCAAGGCCGACGCATTGCCTGATGCGGCGCAACTGGTGGTCGGTGACGTTACGCGCCCTGAGTCACTGAACGCGGCCGTCGCCGGCATCGAAGCGGTCGTGTTCACGCTCGGCTCCGACGGCGCAGGTAGGGTCGGCGCCGAGACCGTCGACTACGGCGGTGTTCGCAACGTGTTACGAGCCATCGGCGACGCCAATGTGCGAATTGCGCTGATGACCGCGATCGGCGTCACCAATCGCACCGGCGACTATAACAGGCGCACTGAAGCGCATGATTGGAAGCGACGCTCGGAGCGTCTCGTCAGGGCCACCGGGCGCCCCTATACGATCGTCCGACCCGGCTGGTTCGACTACAACAACAGCGGCCAGCAGAGGCTGGTCATGCTGCAGGGCGACAGGCGCCAGGCTGGCGATCCGAGCGACGGCGTCGTCGCAAGACGGCAGATCGCGGAGGTTCTGGTTCAAAGCCTGATCAGCCCGCAGGCTGATCGCAAGACGTTCGAACTCGTTGCAGAGGACGGGCCGAAGACGCGTGATTTCGACGCGTTGTTTGAAGGCCTTGCCGCCGATCCACTCGCGGCACTGGACGGTGTCTCCGACCAACCCAACATGCCGCTCGAGGCCGAGCCCGCGCCGGTCAGGAACGATCTGGGATTCGTGCGCACATCTGCTGTGCACCCAGCTGGTCGTTTTCGTCGATAGCAGGGCGCGGCGATCAGGCTGCGCGCACCGGAGAGATCGAGCGCCAAGGGGTGGAGACATGATGTCAGAACTGAAAGAGTGGGACAGTTTTTATCTCATCGTCGCCTCGGCGGCTGGCGCTCTGATCGGCCTGCAATTCGTCGTCATGACCCTCATCGCCGAGCGCCCGCCGCCACGAGCTGCCGAGGCAGGTGCTGCCTTCGCAACTCCGACGATCGTGCACTTCTGCGCCGTGTTGCTCGTGTCGGCGCTGCTGCGGGCGCCATGGCAGTCGATGCGCTATCTCGCTGTGCTGTGGGGCATGACAGGGATCGCCGGGCTCATCTACACAGCCGTTGTGGCCCGGCGCATAAGGACGCAAACGACATACCAGCCGCAAAGCGAAGACTGGGCCTTCCATTTCGTATCTCCAGTGCTCGCCTATGCTGTTCTCATCGCATCTGCGTTCGCGGCAGCCTCGCGCACACATGAAGCCTTATTCGCCGTTGGCGCAGCGGTTCTCCTCTTGCTCTTCATCGGCATCCACAATGCTTGGGACGCGGTCGCCTATCATGTTCTCGTTGCCCGCCGGCCCTCGAACGAAAGTGACAGCAAGTAAGTGACCGGCGATTTGTACGAGATGGCCATCAGGCGGGCTTTCACATGCGAATACGACGTTCAGCCAGCCGCGCCAAGAATTGACGAGAGGCACCATGAACAACCCCTTCACACGGCGTGACGGATTGAAGATGCTGGTTGGCCTCGGCGCGATCGCCTCTCCGTCGGCGAAAGGCCAGGCACAGAACGCCGCAGCACGACCGCCTTTGGTTGCGTATTTTTCGCGGACCGGCAACACACGCGTCGTGGCGCTTCAGATCCGCCGGGCGGTCAGCGGCGAGCTGTTCGAGATCGAGCCAGCAGCTGCGTACCCTGAGGACTGCCGGCAGACTGTCGAGCAGGCGAAGCGGGAGAGTGATGCGGCGTTCGAGCCGCCGCTGAAGCAACTGGTCCAGAACATTGCAGGCCATGACACCATCTATCTCGGCTTTCCGATCTGGGGGATGACAGCGCCGCCTGTCATTCGGACCTTCGTTGCGCGGCACGATCTTGCCGGCAAGCGGCTGGTGCCGTTCTCACGGCGGCTACGGGGTCGGCCAAAGCCTGAGCATGCTTGCGCGCCTCGGACCGCGTGCGCGGATTGAGACGGCCTTCGTGATGAAGGCCGATCAGGAACGGGACGCTCTGGACCAGGTGAACCGCTGGATGGCGCGGACACCCAACCGCGGCTAGATATTCACAACTTCCGAGCCGGGCACCACGATCGCGACGGAAAGTTGCCGCAAGATCGTTTTGGGCTTGTCATCTGCGGTCACTCACCGCTGCCCGCAGGGACCCGATCGGCATGACCGCAGAGGCATCGACCAGGATGAGCGACGACCACGATCACGGCTTGCAGCATGATCTCGGACAAATCCTGACGCGCCGAAGGGCGCTGACACTCCTGGCGGCGACCGCTGCAGCGACGTCGGCCGGGTGCGATCAGCTGCCATTTGTCACGCGTGCCGAGGCCGAGCAGTCGGCGATCGGACCCGATGGCCAAAACTGCGTCGTGCATCCGAGCGAGACCGCAGGGCCGTTTCCTGCCGACGGTTCCAATCGCGCGCATGGGACGCTTGCCAATGTTTTGCGTGAGAGCGGCATCGTTCGTCAGGACATGCGACCAACGCTTCGTCGCGGTGGACCAGTTGCCGAGGGCGCCGCGTTGCGACTGTCGATCGTGCTGACCGGGGTTGGTCGATCGTGTGTGCCGCTCGCCGGCCACGCCATTTATGTCTGGCATTGCGATGCCGCCGGTCGCTATTCGATCTACGACCTGCGTGACGCGGACTATTTGCGCGCCGTCGGCGTCGGCGATGCGCAGGGGCGTGTGGACTTCACGACCATCGTCCCAGGCTGCTACCAGGGCCGCACTCCGCACATGCATTTCGAGATCTACCCGAGCCTCGACAAGGCGACGGACTACCGCAATCGCATCCTGACATCGCAACTCGCCGTCCCCGCCGATATCTGCAAGGTCGTCTATGGCCGCCATCCCGTTTACGGCCAAAGCGTCGCGAACCTGGAACGCTCGCCGCTCGAACGCGACATGGTGTTTCGCGACAACACGCCGAAACAACTGGCCGCGCAGACGCTGTCGGTGTCCCTGCCAGCCGATGGCAGCTACGCCGCGTCGGTGACCATCGGGGTTTCAGTGTCCGGTGCCTGACCCTGCCGCGCACAAGCTCGCCCGGCTGCCGACGACGGCGCGGGGCGGAACTGATCTGCTCACTGGCGTCGCTTGGCTTGCCGGCCAAGACGAACTCAATCCAAATCACTGAACGCGCTCGACGCGCACCGTCACCGGTCCCGGCCTGTCGAATATCGACACGTCACCTGTGACCCGACCCAGCAGGATGATGCCAGGCTGCGGCACGCGACCTTCGCGATAGTAGATCACGAAATGGTTCGAACTCCAGAGGCCCACCGTGCCTGTCTGGAAGTCGGGCTGGCGACCGATCTCAGGCAGCGGCGCGGGCAGATTGCCGGTCTTCTCCTGCCTGAGATGATCGCGCATATCGATGGTGACAGGCAGCATCGCGACGAGGGAGCGCGTGGCTGCATTGTCGACCAGTTCGGCTGTGACATTGCCCCAATCGGAAGAGATCAGAATGCGCTCCTCGGCCATGGCCGTTCCGATCAGCTGGACTGTGAAAACAGCCACTGCCGCTGCGGCCTTTGACATCTTGTGTCCTCTGCGACTGCGCGATTGCTCGCGCGTCATTTCGGCCGTTTCTCGAAAACGTCTTTGGCGACCGGCATCGCCGAGAAGACGTTGGGCCAACCGACGTAGAAGGCGAGATGAGTGATGGCCTCCGCGATTTCCGGCTGCGTCAGGCCATTGTTCATCCCGATCGTTATGTGACCGGTGAGCTGGGCGACCTGACCACTGGCGACGAGCGCGCTGATGGTGACGAGGCTGCGGTCGCGCGGCGCCAAGTCGGGACGCAACCACAAATCCCGGAACAGAACGTCGGTCGTGTATTGCGTCACGCCGGGAAACATCGCGCCAAACTGATCACCGACCCGCTTGGCGCGGTCTGCCTCTGCTGCCTCGTTGAGCGGCAGCAGCATCGGCGATGCAGGCGGCAGTTGCTCGGGACCGATCTTGCGCGCGGCGAACACGGCCTTTACGACGCTCGCCGCCGACACCGCGTTCGCCCGGCCCGCATAGAATGCGAGGTGCGTGATGACCTCGGAGATCTCCGCGGACTTCACGCCGCTGTCCAGGGCGCGGTTGACGTAGAAGGCCATCTCGACGGTCTGGTTGCGCGCGACCAGCGCCGCGAGCGTCACAATGCTACGGTCGCGCGCGGCGAGACCCGGCCGTTTCCAGACTTCGCCGAGAAGCGTGTCGTTGGTGTATTTCTCCAGCGCGGGTGCAACCATCGATATGTCTTGGCTCATCTTCAGCTCCTGTGACGCGGCGCCTGTTGCCATCCAACAAAGCACGGCAGTCGCGGCTGTGAGTTTTCTCATCATGGTCTCCTTTGGCGGCGCTACGGCTATTGTCAGCGGTCGACGCCCTGTAGCACAGACCCTCTCCTACTTCTCCATGAGCTCGAAGGTGACATCGACGTTGCCCGTGCGCTTGAAGACCTCGACGCCGGAGTCGATACGGCCGACTTTCTGGAGATTGCTGATGATCTCACCATTCTGCGCGTACATGATCACGAAGCTGTGCCGCGGCGTCCAATAGACGATATCGCCCACCTCATAGCCGCTGGTGCCCGCCTCGTGCGCTGGCAGTGCATCGGGGAAGCGGTAGACCAGCTCGCGGCTGTACAGGTCCGTCATTGGAATGGTCAGCGGAAGGCGGGCCAGGAGCGCGCGCGCCGTGGCATTGTCGAGGAACGTGGCCATCATCGTATGCTCGCCCGCCGTGATTCTGACCTTGGTGCCCATGGCATTTCCAGTTGATGGCAGCATCGCTGTCGTGGCCCCGAGTGCAAGGATCAGAATCGTGGATTTCAGCATGTTTCCTCCTTCTCGGGTTTACAGACCAACGCGGAGCATGTGTTCATCAGGATAGCGAGCGCCCCGGACCGGCATCGTTGCTCGGCTGGCGTTGAGGTCGCGCAAATCATCGTCAGTGAGCTGTACGGCGAGGGCGCCGATGTTCTCTTCGAACCGCTCTTTTCTGCGGGTGCCGAACAGCGGCACGATCCACGGCTTCTGCGCGAGAAGCCAGGCCAGTGCGATCTGTGCCAGGGTGGCCTCATGGCGCTGGCCGATCTTGCGAAAGAGATCGACGAGGCGCTGATTGGCGTCGCGCGCTTCGGGCGCGAACCGGGGTATCGTGCCGCGAATGTCGCGTGCATCGAACGTCGTGGCGGTATTGATGGTGCCGGTCAGGAAGCCCTTGCCGAGCGGCCTGAACGGCACCAGGCCGATGCCGAGCTCTTCGAGGGTCGACAGGACCTCGTCCTCCGGCTCGCGCGTCCACAGTGAGTACTCGCTTTGCAGGGCCGCCACCGGGTGCACGGCATGCGCCTGGCGTATGGGCTGCGGGCCGGCCTCGGACAGTCCGAAGTAGCGGACCTTGCCTTGTTGGATCAGCTCTTTCACGACGCCTGCGACGTCCTCCATCGGCACGTCGGAATCGACGCGGTGCTGGTAGTAGATATCGATGTAGTTGGTGCCGAGCCGGCGCAGGCTGCCCTCGACCGCGCGCCTGATCTGTGCGGGCTTGCTGTTGACGCCGCCTCGGTGCTTGCCCGTGTGTTGGTCGATATCCCAACCGAACTTCGTCGCAATCTTCACTTTGTCGCGGATGCCCCGGAACGCTTCGCCAACCATCTCCTCGTTCGTCCAGGGCCCGTAGACCTCGGCCGTGTCGAAGAAATTCATGCCGCGATCGACCGCGTGCCGGAGCAGGCTGATCATCTCTGTGCGATCCGGGATGTCGCGCGACTTGCCGTAACCCATCGCACCGAGCGACAGAGCCGAAACTTCGAGGCCTTGACCCAATTTGCGCATTTTCATCATTGCAATCCTCTCATCGGCGCTCACACATCAGTCACCGGCGGTATTGCGTGTCGCTGACCTTCTCGAGCCAATCGACGTTCTTGCCGTCGCGGAACTCCGTGACCGCGATATGCGTCATCGCCGTCTTCGCTGTGGCCCCGTGCCAGTGCTTCTCGCCGGGTGGGAACCATATGACGTCGCCGGGCCGAATCTCCTCGACGGGGCCGCCCTCGCTCTGCGCCCAGCCGAGCCCCGACGTGACGATGAGGGTTTGACCAAGCGGATGCGTATGCCAGGCGGAGCGGGCGCCGGGCTCGAAGGTGACGAGGCCGCCGCTGACGCGGGCTGGCTCGCCCGTCTGGAACATCGGATCGACGCGCACTTGCCCGGTGAAGTATTCGGAAGGTCCTGGCCGCGGGAGTTGCGAACCGTTTCGCTTGATTTCCATTGTCGGTCTCCGAAGGATATCTGGTGTTGGCGACTGTCCGGCAGAACGTCCGGACGCAATCGTGGCGGCGAGCCCACCGCCGGATACAAGCATGGTTCTGCGGGTGATCATCCTTGCCGCCCCGTGGTGAAGTCGATGACGAACCGGTAGCGCACATCCTTGTTCACCACGCGCTCCACGGCCTTGTCGATCTGATCTGGGCGGATGAGCTCGATATCGGCCGTGATGTTTCGGGCCGCGCAGTAGTCGATGACCTCCTGCGTCTCGGCGATGCCGCCGATCATCGAGCCGGCAAGGCTCTTGCGGCCGAAGCCCATCTGCATGCCGCTGAGCGACGTGCCGTCGATGCCGAGCAGCAGCCCGACATTGACCAGCGTCCCGTCCAGCTTGAGCAGGTTCATGAACGGCTGCATCCGGAAGGTGTAGGGAACCGTCGAGATCAAGAGATCGAAGCGATTGGCGAGGCGCGACATTGCGCCCTCGTCGCTCGACAGCACCGCTTCGCGGGCGCCGAGGCGTTGCGCATCCGCGATCTTGCCCGGTGTCGTGGTGAAAACGGTGACGTCCGCCCGGCGCGTGACAGCCAGTTTCACGGCCATGTGGCCGAGCCCGCCGAGACCGATCACGCCGACACGCTGGCCCGGCGCAAGGCGCCAATGCTGCATCGGGGAAAAGGTCGTCACGCCGGCACACAGCAATGGTGCGGTCGCGGCGAGGTTGGCGCCTGGCGGAATGCGGATCGCGAAGTGCTCGGTCACGACGAGGCGTTCCGAGTAACCGCCATACGTCACGCCGCCAGAGACCCTGTCCGGCGCATCATATGTGAAGGTCGTCTCTTTGAGGCAGTTCTGCTCGCGGTCGGCCCGGCAATTCTCGCACTCTCCACATGAGCTGACCATGCAGCCGACCCCGGCGATATCGCCGACGCGGAACTTGGTGACGGCATTGCCCACACCAGCAACGCGGCCGATGATCTCGTGACCGGGAACGCGCGGAAACGTCGTCGAGCCCCAGTCGCCACGGATCGCATGGATGTCGGAATGGCAGATCCCGCAGTAGTGGACGTCGATGAGCACATCCTTGGGGCCGACTGCGCGACGCTGAATCTGCATCGGCGCGAATAGCATTTTTACCGCACTGACTCCGTAAGCGCGCACCGAAAATGGCCCGGTCGGGGTTACGGGCTGCTGCGCCTTCGCAGCCGTCGTCAGCGCCGCGACGAGCGGCGCCGCGGCGAGGCCTGCACCCGCCAAAAGAAACTGCCGCCGCTCCGCCGCGATCGCCGGGTGGTGGGCACGTGTGTCATCGCATTTGTCGCACATCGCTCATCTCCTTGTCCGAAGTCGCGAGTGCCGGCACGGCGTCCAAGGTGTCGGCTGCTCTGCAAAGCTCCATGCCCAGACGCCTCTGTCGCACCTCGCGGGCCGGGCCGGGCCGCTCCGCTCAGACCGTCAGCAGCGTATCGATGACGCGTCGCTTGTGGTTTGCTCTCGCTCAAGCCCTGCGCGGTGGCACCCGTAGCCGTGCAGCCAAGGCGTCCTGGTAGCCGCGAAAGGCTGCGGTGCTGCCGCTGGCACCGAGAAACGCCAGCGGCTCCGAGAACGTCATGTCGGTATATTTCGCGCTGGCCCGGAGCGGTGTCAGCACTTCTTGGATCGTGAAACCAAGACGGCCTTCGCGCGTGTAGTCGTTCGCGCCGCCGCCGGCTGTGACCACCACCAGCATCTCCTTGCCTCTGAGTTCCGCTGGTGGCCCCGCTCCCCAGATGTCGTTCAAGTAGGCCTTGAGCATCGGCGTCAGATTGAACCAGTGGATCGGGAACATCAGGACGAGCCGGTCCATCTCCGCATAACGTCTGCGCTCGGCATCACGATCGAAACCGCGCAGGTTGTCGCCATAGATCGTTTCGAGGTTCTTGAACTCCGACCCTTCAGCTTTCCGCGCGACCTCCCAAAGCGCCTTGTTGACGACGGAGCGGTCGGGATAGGGGTGCGAGGCGATGATCAGCGTCCTCGCACTACCGCTTGCGGTTTGAGCCTCGGCTCTCACCTGCCAGATCGCCGGAGACATCGCGGCGCCAAGCGCCAGTCCCGCGCCAGCCGTCACAAGACTGCGCCGGCTCAGATCGCGCGAGTGACCGGTACTCTCGTCATCGCAAGCGTCGCACATTTCACAAATCCATCTCAGGGGTCGAATCTGCAACGCCGACGAGCAATAAGTACTTGAGGGCATGCCTCATGGCCGTTTTTCCTGTTCCTTGTGCACTGGTGCGACCGGCACGACTTCGATCGTGGCGTCGCGGGCGCGCGTGTCGATCATCGGCGCGAGATAAGGGCTGCCGCGGTATTTAGCGCCGTAGGCATCATCGATCGCTTGATTGATTGGTCCGGCGGTTGGCGCGAACCTAACATCCCAGGTCTGGCCGGCCGCCGTGATCCGTCCCGATTTCTGTCTGAGTGCGGCCTGATACCAGCGCGACTTCTGGCCGCTGTAGGCGCGCACATAGAGTGCCCCATCGACGACGACGGACCAGATCCACGTCGGCGTGCCGTGCGTGACGCCGTCATCGCGCAGCGGCGCGATGTGCAAGTCGTCGCTCTCGGCAATTCGCTTCAATTCGTCTTCTGGCCATAGCGTCATGTTTGCCTCTTCGGGCGTTTGTTGCTTTGACTATGGTGGCTGCGCCCAGCGTCCGCACGGATCGGCTCGATCAAACTGTGAGCAGCGTCTTGATGGCGCGCCGCTCGTCCATGGCGCGGTAGCCCTCGGCGACATCAGCCAGGGGCAACGTCAGATCGAACACTCTGCCGGGTTTGATTTTGCCGGTGAGCACGCGATCCATCAGGTCGGGTAGGAAGCGGCGGACAGGTGCCGGACCGCCCAGCATCCGCCGCTGCGCAATGAACATCGCCTGTCCGTCGAACGTTACGCCATGCGGGACGCCGACATAGCCAATCGAGCCGCCCGGCCGGCACACCTCGACCGCCTGTGTCATCGCATCCTGCGTGCCGACGCATTCGAGCACCGCATCCGCACCGATGCCAGTCGTCAGCTCCTTGATGCGCGCGATGCCTTCTGCACCGCGATCTGCCACGATGTCGGTTGCGCCGAACTCCAGCGCGAGGCGCTGGCGCGTCTCGTGGCGGCTCATGGCGATGATGCGTTCGGCCCCCATCTGCTTTGCCGCGAGCACGCCCATCAGGCCAACGGCGCCGTCACCGACGACGACCGCCGTGCTGCCCGCGTGGACACCGGCCGCCCAGGCCGCATACCAACCCGTGCCGAGCACGTCGGACGTGGCGAGCAGATCCGGAATGAGATCGGGCGACGGCACTTCCGGCGTCGCCACCAGCGTGCCGTCGGCGAGCGGTACGCGCGCGAATGGAGCTTGTGCCCCCGTCATGAACTCGCGCTGCACACAGGACGACGGAAAGCCGAAGCGGCAGTGCGGGCAGGTGTTGTCGGAGATGCAGAACGAGCCGACCACGAACTGACCGGGGCGGATGCTGCGCACCTCGGCGCCGACCTCCTCGACGATCCCGCAATACTCGTGACCCATGTATGCGGGCCCCTCGCTCGGCTGCAGGCCGCGATAGAGCCACAGGTCCGAGCCGCAGATGCAGGTCGCCGACAGCCGGATGATGGCGTCGGTCGGTTTCAGAATCTTGGGGTCGGCGACGGTCTCGAAGCGAACGTCGCCCGGCTCGTGCATGACGGTTCCATACATCGCGTGTCCTCCGCTGACGGGGTGCTGTCTCACCGCATCATTTTGGCGTTCGGGGCTGAAATGATTAGATGCTAGAATGCGCATGGATCGATAAGCAGAGCTAATCAATGAAGCCAACCAGCCTCGACGACCTGCGCGCCCTCGTTGCCGTGGGGCACGAACGCAGCTTCACCAAGGCGGCGGCGAAACTCGGTGTGTCGCAGTCGGCGCTGAGCCAGACCATCCGCCAGCTCGAGACCCGCCTCGGCGTCCGGCTGCTCACGCGCACGACCCGCAGCGTCTCGCCGACCGAGGCCGGCGAGCGCCTGCTCCGCACGATCGAGCCGCGGTTCGAAGAGATCGACGCGGAATTGGGTGCCGTCGCGGAACAGCGCGACAAACCTGCCGGCACGATCCGGATCACTGCCGGCGATCACGCCGTGCAGTCGATCATCTGGCCAAAGCTGACGAAGCTTCTTGCGCGCTTTCCCGAAATTCAAGCCGAGATCAGTATCGACCACGGCTTGGTCGACATTGTCGCCGAGCGCTTCGATGCGGGTGTGCGTTCGGGAGAGCAGGTGGCGAAGGATATGATCGCGGTCCGCATAGGGCCGGATGTGCGCTTCGTCGTGGTCGGGACGCGCTCATACTTTGCCGGGCGGTCGCCGCCCAGAACGCCGCAGGATCTCGTCCACCACACCTGCATCAATCTCAGACTGCCGACGCGTGGAGGGCTTTATGCCTGGGAATTCGAGCGCGGAGGGCGCGAGGTCAAGGTGCGCGTCGAAGGACAACTCGTGTTCAACAGCATTTATCAGGTGCGCGACGCGACTCTCGCCGGGTTCGGCCTCGCCTTCATTCCTGAAGACCTGGCGTCGTCTCACATCGCAAAAGGGCGCCTTGTACAGGTACTCCGCGAGTGGTGCCCGCCCTGGCCGGGGTATCATCTCTACTATCCGAGCCGCCGGCAGTCCTCGGCGGCCTTCTCGCTCGTCGTCGAAGCGCTGCGCCATCGGGAGCGCTGAGCGCTGTCGCTGCGCCGCCAACGGCGCATCGTCAGATCACTTGATCGACGGCCTGCATTTGCTCTGCATTCATTCGGCCGCCGTGCACCTTGATCTGCGAGAAGGCCGTCTTGATCTCACGCAGTTCCCCTGGCGTCCACGCGACAGTGATGGCCGCCAGGTTCTCGTTGAAGTGATCCACGTTGCGTGTGCCGGGGATCGGAACAATCCACGGCTTCTGCGCGAGCAGCCATGACAGGGCCAACTGCGCAGGCGTTGCGTTCTTCTTCGCGCCGAACCGTTTAAGCAGATCGATGATCGGCATGTTCGCCGCAAGGTTCTCCGGCGAGAAGCGATCGAAGCCTGAACGGAGATCCGTCTTGGGGTCGAGCTTCGTGCGCGCATCCAGCTTGCCTGTGAGATAGCCCATCCCGACCGGACCCCAAGGGACGAAGCCGATGCCCAGCTCTTCACTGGCTTGAAGGACGCCGTTCCGCTCGGGGTCTCGTTCCATGAGCGAGTATTCGGTCTGCACGGCCGCGACCGGATGCACGGCATGAGCCCGGCGGATGGTTCGCGGGCTCGCCTCGGAGAGACCGAAGTGCAGGACTTTCCCTGCCTTGATGAGGTCCTTGATTGCGCCGGCCACATCTTCGATCGGCACCTGCGGGTCGACCCGATGCTGATAGTAGAGGTCGATGCGGTCGGTCCGCAGCCGCTTCAGCGAGCCTTCGACCACCTTCTTTAAGTGCTTGGGTCGGCTATTCAGCCCCACCGTGCCCTCAAGGTTGATGCCGAATTTCGTGGCGATGGCGACTTTGTCGCGGATGGGGGCGAGCGCCTCTCCGACAAGGTCTTCGTTGGTGTATGGGCCGTAGACTTCCGCCGTGTCGAAGAATGTGACGCCCTTTTCGTGGGCGGTGCGGATGACGTTGATGGCCTGGTTCCTGTCGGCAGGCGGGCCGTAGTTGGCGCTGATGCTCATGCAGCCGGCACCCATGGCCGAGACTTCGAGCTGGCCCAGTCTTCTTGTTGTCATAGACGCGATCCTCTGAGTGCCGGTTCCTTTCGTCTGAGCTGATGCTCCGGTCCACGGCGAAGGCCCGCTCGTTGCTACGGCCATGACCAGAGCGGTCTTCGCCAGGAAGTCACGTCGGCCGACATCGCGGGGGCTGGCTCTGCCGGCTGCAGTGCATAGGTTCTCGCGAGCCATGACTTTGTCTCCTGATTTGCTCAGGCGCTGGATCGATTCGCGCCGGGGTCTCAGGGCAAAAGATAGTCCCCTGGTCTCAATTCGATAATCAGCTATAATGCGCTTGAGCCTATGTGCCTGGTGCATGAATGAAACGGGACGATCTCTATGACCTCGCTGCCTTCGCGATCGTTGCGAAGCATCGCAGCTTCACGCGCGCGGCGAGTGAGCTCCGCATGTCCCAGTCGGCGCTCAGTCACGCCATGAAGGCTTTGGAAGAGCGACTCGGCGTGCGGCTCCTGTCGAGGACCACGCGGTCGGTCGCCACCACTGATGCGGGCGAAACGCTGCTGCGATCTTTGCGGCCTGCGCTCGACGATATCGCCGCGAGCGTGGACGCGGTCGGCGCCATCAGAGGCAAGCTATCGGGTACCGTTCGCATCACGGCGACCAAGCATGCGATCTCGTCCGTCGTCATGCCGATCCTGCCACGCTTTCTGGCGGTCCACCCCGGTATTCAATTGGATATGCTCGTCGATGACAACCTGACCGATATTGTCGCGGGACGCCTCGATGCGGGCATCCGCTTCGGGGACATCGTCGAGAAAGACATGATCGCGGTGCGCATCGGACCGAACATCCGCATGTCCGTCGTGGCAGCACCTGCATACTTCTCTAGTCATCCCGTGCCAAAGACACCGCGCGAACTCGCCGGCCATCGCTGCATCCAATACCGTCTCGTTCGATCGGGCGGGCTCTACGCCTGGGACTTCCAGGAGAAGGGTCGGCGGTTCTCGGTGCGTGTCGATGGCCCGCTCGTGTTCAGCAATTCGGACTTGATGCGCGATGCTGCCCTGGCGGGCCAGGGTCTTGCCTACATGTACGCGGACACGGTCGCAGAAGACATCGCGGCTGGACGGCTGACGAAGGTCTTGGAGAAATGGTGCCCGATCTTCCCCGGCTACTATCTCTATCACCCAAGTCGGCGGCAGACGCCGCCGGCACTGTTGGCCCTCATTACGGCCCTTCGCTACAAGCCCTGACTTGGTGAGGGGGGACCCTAGTTCAGATTGGAGCCGCAACTTCACAGCGCGGGGATCACCGCATCTCGAACAGCTCCTGATGGAACCGGCGACCGACCGCCCCAGGCGCCCGGGCGAAGTCGTGGCGCAATGTTGCGCCGAGGCCGGTCGGACCACAGAACCAGAGGCTCGCCTCGGCCCAGCGGGGAACTGCGGAACGGATCCGCTCACCGGTCAAAAATCCATCGCGGGCGTCGACGCTCACGTGCAGTTGGACGCCTGCCGCGACGGCGTCCGCCGCAAGCTTGGCGAACGCGGTGTCGTCGGTGGTGGCGGTCGGATGGAACAAATGGATCTCAGGCGTCGCGGCGCGGTCGCGTCCCGCAAGGTGCTTCATCCGTGCGACAAAGGGCGTGATGCCGATGCCACCGCCGACCCAGATCTGTACCGGACAGTCGTCCTCGAATGTGAAGTATCCGTATGGCCCCTCGATCACGACATCCTGACCGACCCTCAGCGTCTCGCTCAGCCGCGCGGTGTGGTCGCCGAGCTCCTTAACGATGAAGATGATGCGGCGGTCATCGTCGTTCCAGGCCGAGGCAATGGTGTAGGGATGCGCGCCTTCCGCCGTGTTCGAGGTGACAAATGCAAACTGCCCGGGTTCATGGCCCGTCCAGCCGTCGGCACCGTCGACGGCCACCTCGAGCGCATGAACGCCAGGGTAGTACTGCAGGGATGCGATCCTGGCCGTCGTTTTTCGACCGGCTCCGATACGGCCGAGAAGAACGATCACAGAGCTATAGGATCCGGCCAGCAGGAGGAGCGCCAGCAGCAATCCGAGCGGCGAGAGCCAGTAGCTGAACTTCGTCAGCACGATCGAGTGGGCAACGAGCGCGAGGTAGGCAACGGCCAGCAGACGATGCGTCTTGTAGAACAGGCGATAGGGAACAGCCTTCACGAGCGCCACGATGATCAGCAGAACCGTCGCATAGAAGGTCCACTCGCCGATGATCTCCGCGATTCCTCGATAGCTCGAAAGAAACTGCTCGATCGGGTCTGAAAGCGGTGCGCGGGGTGGACGCTGGCCGCGCTCCATGAGCCCGGAAGCGACAGCCCACCGTGGCGCGTTGCTGGATACCCAGTGAGCGACGCTCAGAACGAGCGCTCCGATGCCGAGCCACTTGTGCAGGCGGTAGATCTTGTCGAGTCCGCCCAGCGGCCGCTCGAGCCATTTCGGTCGCAGCGCCAGGACCATGGAGACGCTCATTGCGGCCATCGCCAGAAGTCCTGTGTATTGGACCAGCAGGTTCCGCACTGCGATGAACCCGGTCGTGGCGACGATATCCCGCTCGACGCCGAGCCAGGCGAGCGAAACGGTGGCAAGGATCAGCCATAAGGCCAGTGCGTATCTCGTCATGATTGCCTCCGATGCCTCGCGCGCCCGTCTTTTGGAGTGCGGCCACGGTGAGCGGTTGCTCCATCAATCGGTCTCAGGTGACAGCTCCCAAGCGGTCAGGAGCTTGGCGAGGAGCCGAATCAGCTGCCCGACCTCGCCTTTGGAAAGCGCTTTCGACACGCGCTCCCGATCCGTACTCAAAACGTCAGCCATGACGCGCTCAGCCGTCGCACGGCCCTTCGACGTCAGCCGGACAGGCTTGCTGCGGCGATCGGTGCCGCCGGTGTCGCGGACCACAAGGCCACGCTCACCGAGGCCGTACAGCACCTTCGTCAGGCCTCCTGACGATATGAGGATCGCGGCATAAAGATCGGTCGGTTGCAGCGCGTGGGGAGGCGGGGAACTCCTCAGCGCAGCGAGCACCTCGAACTCGGTGAAGGTCAGGCCGTAGCGGGCGACGCAGCTCGTCGCCTCGGCGACGACCCGATCGCTCAGACGGAAAAGACGGACCATGAGCTGCGTTATGGGGGTGTCGGCTTCCGGCCAGTGTTCCGCCCGCAGTCGCAGGAACTCATCGACTCTCGCAAAAGGCGAAGACCCCATGCCGCGTCTCCATCGTCGAACTCAACGCAAATACTATCTTGCAAGAAAGGCATCGGCAACACATATCTTTCTGAGAAGATATCGACGGAAAAGTGGGTCGCGGCACGTTCAAGTGCGCTGAAAGCACCCCGTTCGCCCCGCCATAACGAAGGTTCAGGACCAGCGGTGGCGGGCGGTCGAGGTTCCAATCGAGGTCGAACGATGCAAGAACGAGGAGACGCACCTCAGACAGGCACAGTGCCCCACAGCTCGGCTGGGTCATCGTCATCTGATGGCTCGAGCGATGGCTCGGGACGTTCTGCCGACAACCGCCGAGGGACAGTTGTGTCGCGCGCGCTTCCGCCAGCTCCGGCGGTACCGCCGGACCGAGACTCGTTTGCAGCGACAGCGCTGTCAGACATCACCGATCGCTCGCTTCACGCCGGCATCGCGCGCTTCACGGCCGGGCTATCACCGGCCGCCCTCGTTGCTGCCTACATGGACTGGGCGACCCATCTCGCGCTGTCGCCCGGCAAACGGGCGCAACTCGTCGAGAAGGGGGTGCGCAAATCGGCCAGGCTCCTTCGCCACGTTGCCCAATGCGTTGTCCAGGGCGGTCAATCCGAACCCTGTATCGAGCCACTGGCCCGCGACAAGCGATTCGCGGGCGAGGCTTGGCAGGGCTGGCCTTACAATGTCTTTTACCAGAGCTTCCTCCTGCAACAGCAATGGTGGCACGTCGCCACCACCGGCGTCCGCGGCGTCATACGCCAGCACGAGGCCGTCGTCGAGTTCGCCTCGCGACAGTGGCTCGACATGCTGGCGCCATCGAACTTTCTGCTGACCAACCCGGAGCTGCAGGAGCTCACCTTCCGTCAGAGCGGTTCAAACTTCGCACGCGGGGCGCAGAACTTCTGGGAGGACTGGGAGCTGCTCGTCTCGGGCAGGAAGCCGGTCGGTGCGGAGCGCTTTCAGGTCGGCCGCGATGTCGCCGCCACGTCCGAGAAATTCGTCTATCGCAACCGGCTCATCGAGCTCATCCAGTACGCACCCACGACCGGCACCGTGCGGCCCGAGCCGGTGCTGATCGTGCCGGCGTGGATCATGAAGTACTACATCCTCGATCTCTCTGCGCACAATTCGCTGGTCCGATATCTCACACAGCAGCGCTTCACCGTCTTCATGGTCTCGTGGAGAAACCCGGACCCCGAGGATCGTGACCTCGGCATGGAGGAGTACCGCAAGCTCGGCATCATGGCTGCCGTCGACGCCGTCAGCACCATCGTGCCCGAACAGCCGGTCCACGCCGTCGGCTACTGCATCGGCGGCACACTGCTCTCCATCGCGGCTGCTGGGATGGCGAGAGATGGCGACGATCGTTTCGGTACGATCACTTTGTTCGCCGCGCAGACCGACTTCACCGAGGCCGGAGAGCTGATGCTGTTCATCAACGACAGCCAGCTCACATTCCTCGAGGACATGATGTGGGAGCAGGGTTTCCTCGATTCCGCCCAGATGGCCGGCGCGTTTCAGCTTCTGCGCTCCAATGATCTCATCTGGTCGCGTCGTCTCAACGAGTATCTGCGCGGCGAACGCGAGCCGATGACCGACTTGATGGCCTGGAACGCCGACGGCACGCGGATGCCCTACCGGATGCACTCGGAATACCTGCGCCGCCTGTTCCTCGACAACGACCTTGCCGAGGGCCGCTACCAGGTCGATGGACGCGCCATCGCTCTCACGGACATCCGCGCCCCGATCTTCTCGGTCGGCACGACGCGCGATCATGTCGCCCCATGGCGCTCCATCTACAAGATCCACCTCCTGACCGAGCGAGGTGACGTTCCTGCTGACGACCGGTGGGCACAACGCCGGCATCGGCTCGGAGCCCGGGCGCGCCAACCGCAGCTACCAGGTGATGACGAAGACCAATGGCGATCTCTTCCACGATCCGGAGTCCTGGATCGCCGCGGCCCCGACCCAGCAGGGCTCGTGGTGGCCAGAGTGGGTCGCATGGCTGTCGGCGCGTTCCGGCGCGCCGGTCGCTCCGCCGCCGACGGGCGCGCCGGATGTCGGTCTGACTGCGCTCGGCGACGCGCCCGGCCAGTACGTAATGCAGGAGTAAACGAAGAGTCGCGAGACATGAGCCGCTCTCCACGCCCACGCCGAGGAAGTCTCGGTCGGCTGCCGCTTGGCATGGTCTATCGGCTGAGCGAAGCGGGGCCTGTGGTGCTGCTGGTGGCGACGGGAAGAGAACGCGACAACGTGACGACCATGTCTTGGCATCGCCATCGTCAGGCTTACGGGAAGATATCTTTCAAGAAAGACATAGACGGAAACGTGAGGCGCGGCACGTTTACGAACTGCAAACATCGAAATCCAGTCATCCTCGGGAAGGAGTAGATCATGGACGAACTCAACAAGAGCAACCGCCGCGATGTCATGAAGCTGGCCGCCGCCGGAGCCGCCGTCGCAACGCTCGGAGTATCGACGGCACAAGCCCAAACAAACTTGCGCGCGGCCGGTCCCGTTATCGATGCGAACATGCACTGGTTGCCCGAGACGCTGTTCTCGGACCCACAGCTGCTCGAAGCATACATGCAGTCGGTGCCGCGTCAGCACGGCATCATCGCCAAGGTCGGGCCGGTGCCGGGCAAACAGGTTCAGCAAATGACCATCGAGCAACCTCCTGGCTACGAGGTGCTGAACTACGTCGATGGCGAATACAAGCCCGACTTCCGGATCGCGGCGATGAATGCGGCCAAGGTCGACATGGCGATCTTCCGTATGCCGTGCTGGCAGGAGTGGCTCGACCTCGACCTGTGCCGCAAGGCCAACGACGGCATGGCCGAACACATGAAGCGGCATCCCGGCCGCTTTCAGGCGCTCGCCGTCGTGCCGCCCTGGGGTTCATCGGGTGCGCTCAAAGAGATCGAGCGGTGCATCAGGACACTCGGCTTCTGCGGCGTGCAGATGGTCGCGCATTACGGCAACCTCTACCTCGATGAGGAGGCGTTCCGGCCGCACTTCCGCCTCATCCACCAGCTCGGTGTGCCCGTCGTCGTGCATCACACGGCGCTGCCCGTCGACTACAACTCGCTGCTCAAGTATCCGAACCTGCGCCGACAGTACGGGCGTGAGGTAGCACAGGGAACCGCCGTCGGCCGCGAGATCTTCTCCGACCTGTTCGACGAGTTGCCCAACCTCAGGTTCATTCACTCGATGATGGGCGGCGGCTTCTTCGCCTTCGCCGAGATGCTGGTGCCGCCGGCCGGCAAGGATGCGGTCGCTCGCTTCGAGGATCAGGGCGCACCGATCCGGCGCCATCTGAAGGAAAACATCTACTTCGAGCTGTCGGGTGCGCCGCAATGGGGCAAGGCACAGCTCGAATGCGCGGTTCAGGTCTTTGGCGCCGACCACATCATCTATGGCGGCAGCTTCCCGATCCGGCTCGACTGGTTCTCAGGCGGTCCGGACTACGTTCGAAACCTAGCCATCTCCGACGCCGACAAGGCGCTCATCCTCGGCGGCAACGCCAAGCGCCTGTTCAAGCTCGCCTGATCGATATCAACGAAGTCTGAGAGATCATCATGATGCAGTCAACCGCCCGAGTCCGAACGGCCAAGACCAGCGGCTATCTGCAGCAGATGTGCAAGCACTTCGAACACAAGCTGCCGGTGACGCTCACGCCACTGGCGGGCAAGATCGCCTTCTCAGCCGGCACCTGCCGGCTGACCGCCGCCGATGGCATCCTGACATTGCGCGCCCAAACAGCCAACACCGAACATCTGGCTCAGGTTGAATCCGTTGTCGCCCGGCATCTCGAGCGCTGTGCGTTTCGCGAGACGCTCAGTGCCACGTGGACCGTCGAGGGAGCCGAGGAAGCCCACAGGGCTCTCCGGAGCTGAGCGTCCGCCGGCGATTTGCACTGGTTCGTGGAAGGGGGCGACTCAATGCTCGAAAAGCGCATCACCGACAAGACCAAGATGCCGATACCGTTGCGTCCCGCCCCACCCGCTACGCACCCGGCACCCGCGCCTCAACCACGCGTGAGCGCGTGGGCGGACCGTCTCTGGGGGAACAAAGGGTGGGCGCTTGCGGCCGTTGGCGCGCTCCTGCTCGCTTACCATTTATTGGTGCCGTTCGTTCTGGGGACGCCCTTGATCGTCGATGTCGCGGTGCGCGGGGACTTCGTCCAGAGCGTGGTGGCGAGCGGTCATGTCGAGGCGCCGTACCGTGTCGACATCGGATCGCAGGTCACCGGCGTGGTCGCCGACGTGCCCGTCCGCGAAGGCCAGCAGGTCAAGGCCGGCGACGTGCTCGTAGTCCTCGACGACCGCGAGGCGCGAACCACTGTCGTGCAGGCGGAAGGCGTGGTCGCTCAAGCCGAAGCGCGCCTGAGACAGATGCAGGAGGTGACGCAGCCGTCTGCGGAGCAATCGCTGAAGCAGGCGCAAGCCACGCTCCTCAACTCGCAGCGCGCCTACGATCGATCCGTCAAGCTCGCGGGCGACGGTTTCGCCACGAAAGCTGCCTTGGACGAGGCGACCAAGAACCTCGACATCGCGCGCACCCAGGTGCGCAACGCCGAGTTCCAAGTGTTCACGTCGCGATCCGGCGGCAGCGACTACGTGATGGCGGAGACGCAGCTTGCTCAAGCGCGCGCTGCGCTCGCGACCGCGCAGTCACGGCTGGGGTATACGACGATCAAGGCGCCGCGAGACGGGGTTCTCATCTCGCGTAGCGTCGAGCGCGGCAACGTCGTGCAGCCGACGACCGTGCTCATGAAGCTGTCGCCTGCCGGGGAGACGCAACTGGTCGTGCAGATCGACGAGAAGAATCTGGCGTTGATTGCTGTCGGGCAAACCGCGTTGGCCTCGGCGGACGCCTATGCCAAGTCGACATTTCCAGCCGATGTCGTATTCATCAACCCAGGCATCGACCTGCAACGCGCCTCTGTCCAGGTGAAGCTGCGCGTCCCGTCACCACCGGCATATCTTCGCGAGGACATGACGGTGTCCGTCGATATCGAGACGGCGCGCCGCCCGAATGCACTCGTATTGCCGGCTGCCGCCATTCGCGACGCAACGGCCGCCAAGCCATGGGTGATGGTGGTTGAGAGCGGCCGCGCCCGGCGTCGAGCGATCGAACTCGGTATGGTCAGCGCCGGAAAAGCCGAGATCGTTGCTGGGGTGGAGGCCGGAGAATTCGTGCTGTCCGCGTCGTCCAAGGTCAAGGATGGCCAGCGTGTCCGGCCCACCTTCGCCGTGAGTGCCAAGCCATGAACCCTTGGGCCCCGTTCGAGTGGATCACGGCATTGCGATTCCTGAGGGAAGGGCGCATGCAGACCCTTTTCATCATCGCGGGCGTCTCGATCGGCGTTGGCGTCATCGTGTTCATGTCGGCCATGCTGACGGGATTGCAGGCGAACTTCATTAAACGCGTGCTGACCTCGCAGCCGCACATCCAGCTCATTCCCCCCGACGAAGTGGCGCGCCCCCTGCGCAACGGATCCGGCATCATTCCGGCAGCGATCGTGCAACGGCCAGCTCAGCGTCTGCGCTCGATCGACCAGTGGCAGAAAGTGCGCCAGCAGCTGTTGCAGTGGTCGGAGATCATAACCGTCTCCCCAACGGTCACGGCCTCCGCTCTCGCTGTTCGCGGTGACGCCAGCCGCTCGATCTCACTCAGCGGCATCGATCCCGAAGTCTATTTCAACATCGTGCGGGTGCCGGACTACATCGTCGCCGGTCAGCCGCGGGTGACGAGCGAGGACATCATCATCGGGCTCGATCTCGCGAAGGACTTGGGCGTAACGGTCGCTGACAAGCTCAATGTCAGCTCGGCTACCGGCAGTACGCGTGTGTTGACGGTCAGCGGCATTTTCGATTTCGGCAACAAGGGTGCCAACATGCGGTCGACGTTTGTCGCACTCAGAACAGCGCAGGCCTTGTCGCGGCTGGTCGGCGGTGTAACCTCGATCGATCTGACGGTGTCCGACGTCTACGCCGCTGAGACGGTCGCCCGTGCCGTGCAGGCCTCGACCGGCGTTCAGGCCGACAGCTGGATCAAGACCAACGCGCAATTCTTCACCGCGGTGAACGCTCAGCAGTCCTCCAACACTATGATCCGCTTATTCGTAGGACTGTCCGTCGCCTTCGGCATTGCGAGCGTGCTCGTCGTATCCGTCATTCAGCGATCCAAGGACATCGGTATCCTGCGCGCCATGGGAACCTCGCAGGGCCAGATCTTGCGTGTTTTCCTTCTGCAAGGCGGACTGCTGGGATTGGCTGGATCGATCATCGGCTCGGGCTTGGGCGCGGGCGCCCTCGTCATGTGGCACACCTACATGCGGCAGGCTGACGGCACTGAGCTGTTTCCGCTTATTCTCGAAACCCGGCTGTTCGCCTCGGCGATCCTGCTGGCCGCTGTGACCGGCGTCGCCGCCGCCGCAGTGCCGGCGATCCGCGCGGCGCGCCTCGATCCAGTGGTGGCAATCCGTGGCTGACCGGCAGAACGTCTTGCGGCTCGAAGGGGTCACGAAGGCCTACAACGTCGGCACGCCCGTCGAGGTCGAGGTGCTGCACGGCATCGATCTCAGCCTGATGCGCGGCGAGTTCGTGGCCCTGATGGGGCCTTCAGGCTCGGGCAAGAGCACGCTTCTCAACATCATTGGCCTGCTCGACCGTCCGACGTCGGGCCGCCTCTTCATCGAAGGCCACGAGACGAGCATGCTCGATGATGCGGCGTTGACCCGGCTGCGCGGGCACAGCATCGGGTTCGTGTTCCAGTACCACTATCTGATCTCGGCCTTTACCGCGCTCGAGAACGTGATGATGCCGATGCTGGTCGAGCGGTCGTTCCCTGACGCGGCGATGAAAGAGCGCGCGGAATCGCTGCTCGCACAGGTCGGCCTGACACAGTGGCAGAACAACCTCGCGACCAACATGTCGGGCGGGCAGCAGCAGCGCGTCGCCATCGCCCGCTCGCTGGCGATGAACCCCGCCCTGATCCTGGCTGACGAGCCCACGGGCAATCTCGACACCAAATCGGCGGACACGGTGCTTGAGATGATGCGGCGCATCAACGTCGAGAACGGCACGACGTTCCTGATCGTAACCCACAGCAACGATCTCGCCCGGCGTTGCGATCGGACCGTCGAGGTCGTCGACGGCCGCATGACTGCAACAAGCGGGTGAGACAATCACGAGACACGCACTCAGGCAATCGCGGAGACTCCCATGACACGCATGAAAGCCGCCGTTTTCGTCGAACCGGGCCGCATCGTCCTCGATGAGAAGCCCATCCCCGATATCGGACCGCTCGACGCGCTGGTGCGGATTACGACCACGACCATCTGCGGGACGGACATTCACATCCTCAAAGGCGAGTATCCCGTCGCCAAAGGACTGACGATCGGGCATGAGCCGGTCGGCGTCATCGAGAAGGTCGGCCCGGCCGTGCAGGGCTACCGCGAAGGCCAGCGCGTCATTGCCGGCGCCATCACGCCGAGCGGCTACTCCAACGCGCGCTTGTGCGGCTTCGGCAGCCAAGACGGGCCCCATACGAAGCACGGCTTCAAAGCGCTCGGCGGCTGGAAGTTCGGCAATACGATCGACGGCTGCCAGGCCGAGTTCGTGCGTGTTCCCGACGCCATTGCGAACCTCGCTCCCGTTCCCGACGGGCTGACCGACGAGCAAGTCCTGATGTGCCCCGATATCATGTCGACGGGCTTCAGCGGTGCTGAAAGCGGCAACATCCGCATCGGCGATACGGTCGCCGTCTTCGCACAAGGCCCGATTGGATTGTGCGCGACGGCCGGCGCAAAGCTCTCGGGCGCCACCACCATCATCGTGGTCGACAGCATCGCTGGCCGCATGGAGGTTGCGCGCACACTCGGCGCCGATCACTGCATCGATTTCAAGAGAGCCGATCCGGTGGACGAGATCATGCGACTGACGGAGGGCCGAGGCGTCGATGTCGCGATCGAGACGCTTGGGACGCAGGCGACCTTCGAGGCGGCGCTGCGCGTGCTCAGGCCTGGCGGCACGCTGTCGAGCCTCGGGGTCTATTCGACCGACCTCAAGATCCCGCTTGGGCCCTTCGGCGCGGGCCTTGCTGACACCAGGATCGTGACCACGCTGTGCCCAGGCGGCAAGGAGCGCATGCGGCGACTTATGTCAGCGATCCATGGCGGCCGCGTCGATCTGCGCCCGCTCGTCACGCATCGCTTCAAGCTCGACGAGATCGAAGAGGCCTACGATCTTTTCGGTCATCAACGCGACGGCGTGCTCAAGGTGGCCATCGTCCCATGACTGCCAGGGTCTCCGTACCTACGAAATCTCGCCGCACGTCGGAATCCAGGCGGACGAAGCTGCCGTTGCCGGAGGTCTACCGGTACATCGAGCCAGGCCCAGTGGTTCTTCTAACGACGGCGGATAAGGGCCGCGCCAACGTCATGACTTTGTCGTGGCACATGATGGTAGAGTTCGCGCCGCCGCTGATTGCGTGCGTCGTCAGCGGCGCTAACTTCAGCTTCGCTGCGTTGAAGGCGACCAGGGAATGCGTCATCGCCATCCCGGGCGTGAGACTGGCGCGCAAGGTAGTCACTATCGGCAACTGTAGTGGGCGCGACACGGACAAGTTTGAGGTCCTCAAACTGGCCACGGCGCCCGCTTCGCGAGTCGCGGCCCCACTGCTCACGGACTGCTTCGTCAATCTGGAATGCAAGGTGTCAGACAGCCGCCTTGTGAACAGCCGCAATCTGTTTGTTCTCGAGGTCATCGCAGCGTGGTTCGATCGGGCCCGAAGCAGCACGAAGACCATTCATCATCATGGCTACGGCACCTTCGTCGTCGACGGACGCACGCTGACGCTTCCGTCGAAGATGCCTTAGGCTGCTCGGGAGCACGAGTGGTACGAACTTGAGCATCACGGCCGGAAGCGCACTCCGCACGTTCGCGGCGCTTGTGGGGGCGAGGCTAGGCCACAAACTCATAAACGGGATTTCCAAGCGGCGCGAACAGTGGTTCAGAGTTTCAACCGTGGAGGGTGGGATGGCACAGCTTCGTCGCGAAAAACTCACCGATGCCGAATGGTCGATCATCGATCCGTTGCTGCAGCACAGGTCTCGCGGCGTTGCCCGTGTCGATGACCATCGGGTGCTGAACGGAGTCTTCTGGCGGCTCTGATCGGGTTCGCCGTTGGCGGACGTCCCGGAACGGTATGGACCCTAAACGACCTGCTACAATCGCCTCGTCCGGCGGCGCAAAGCCGGCATCTGGGACAAGCTTCTGCAAGCCGTTTCGGAAGCCTACAACGGCAAGATCCAGATGATCGACAGCTCGGTCCTGCGTGTGCATCAGCACGCGGCCAACGGCGAAAAAAAAGCAGCCATCGTCGTTGCATGGGTCGCTCCCGCGGTGGGCTTACGACCAAGATCCACGAGGTCGTCGACGCGCACGGCCTCCCGATCCTTCTCAAGCTGACCGAAGGCCAGGCTCGCGGCGGACGGACTGGCGAGGGAATACTCGGGCTGCTCGGTCCAGATTGCGTCCTGCCGGCAGGTCGCGTCTACGACAGCGACGCGCTGAGGGCGAAGATTGCGGACACCGGCGCCCTTGCGAACATCAGGCCCCTCGACAATCGCACCGATCCAAAACTCAAGATCATGGGGGACGGAAACCTGCTTCTTTTTCGACGACACCAAGCGCTACGTTGAAGGGGCACCGTTCCTAAACAATACAGCGCGAGAGAAAATCTTCGAGCAGAGCGTTTTCCGCGTCTGCTCGCGTCCCGACACGGTGCTGCGGGGCCGCAGATCGTATCAGTGACAGGTCGCCGATCGATGCACGGGTCGCTCGCTCACCCCGTCTCGTAAAATCGACGCCGACGCGCGATGACATCGCTAAGCGCCTGGATCTCGAGCAATCGAGGCTCGACGGAGCTGTCTTGTTCCGTTTGCCAGGATCGATCGGCCAGGGTATCGAGCAGAAAGTCGTCGAGGTCGGCCTGGGCAAGATCGAGCTCAGACACCGACGCGGCGTTCTGCAGGCGTCGTGTTATGGATTCCAGGTTGAGGCCTGCTGCCGCGGACGGACTCCTTGCAGGACCTATCCCAGCCCAGCCGAGGAAGCCTGTGATCGAGGAGCCCATGATGCTTGCCGCGAACAGTGTCAGCCAGATCTCCTCGCTGTAGAGTTCGAGTAGAGATTTCACCTCGTCATTGACGAAAGCGGCGGCACCGTCGTGGGGCAGGTAGCGCCTGACCTTGTCGAGTGGCGGCAGCTCGATGTCGAACGTTCCGGGCTCGTAGCGCCGAAGCCGCGTGCGAATACTGGAAAGAGCCTTGGCGAGCATGGCCCCATGGCGTTCGGACAGAGTGTCGCTCGCGACCAGCTCGTAGGTGATCGCAATCGTGGTCGCTTCCTCCTCGGGCAATGGCGGAGCCCCTGCGAAAATTCCTGCTGGTAGCTCGATCGCCTCGAAATCGAGGTACTGGCGCGCAAGCCCTTCCGCCGGCGCAATCGCTTCGACGTGAATCTCGCTCTCGTCGAAGCCTCGCAAGCCGACCAGGGTGTTGCGGGTGACGACACCGGCGGGATGACCTACCAGAAAAAAACCATCCAGCTGACCGTCGGCGATCCCGGCGCGCACAGCCCCGCTGGACAGCTCTTGGAGATCGACGTCGGACGAGTTGAGGTTGTGGTGCGTCAGGACATGTTCGACGATCGTCTTGTTCGTGTCGGTCTCGCCACGCATGATGGCGATACGTTTGCCTTTGAGATCAGCGACCGACTTCAGTGCTTTTCCTTTCGGAGAGACGAGCATGACCGCACGTCGATGCAGGATCACGATCGAGCGCGCATCCTTCGACGTCGGGTCGTCACTGCGCAGTACAGCAAGATCGACGCGGCTGGCGTCGAGCAGGCTGCCCGCAGCAGCGCTGTCATCCACGGCAACGAGACGTAGCCGAACGCTACCGCGCGTCTCGCGCAAGGCTTTGGACGTCGCTTGCATGAAGCGCCATTGGCCGCTGTCGATCGGCCCCACGGCAACCGTCATCCGAATCGGCATCGCCCAGAGATAGTACGCTGCCAGGACGGCGCTCATCGCGCCCAACAAGACGGTTAATCGTCGCCAGAGGAAGTCCAGCTGCATCGGTAGCTCGAATCTCGTCTATAACGGTGCTCAGAATGCGCCCGACCGGTAGTCGACAATGGGCCAACGCTGCTGCCACGACATTTCCGTCGTAAACGTTCTCGTCGGCAACAGTGGGTTGTCCGTCGCAAATGACCATTCTGACGTGTGCCGCATTGACCTTGCGCCGGGTCGGCGAACAACGCGCGCGACGAATTCGAGCGGACGCAATTTCTGCATTCTCCCTACGAAGGAAACCCTGGTTGCGCCTCGTTTCCTTCAAGAACTTTGCATCAAGTCGTGCAAGTTGATCGTTCAATCAATGAACCGGAGGCGAAAATGGAAGCGACGAGACGTGGATTTGGGCTGGTGATGGCAAGTGCTGCCATGATGCCGGTTGCCGCGCATGCACAACAGGGCCGGAGCGGCCGCGGCGGGCGTGGACAGAGCAGCGCGAAAGACGGTCCACCGCTCGCCAAAGACGATGCAGAGCGAAAGGCGCTGGCCGTGCTCGACGACATCGACAAGCGGCAGCAGTACTACAACGTCACACTCGAGGACGGGCGGCTGTTGCGCGTGTTCGCCCAGTCGATCGGTGCCAAACGCGTGATAGAGATCGGAACGTCGACGGGGTATTCTGGGATCTGGCTCGCGCTTGCGATGCGGACGACTGGCGGCAAGGTGACGACCTACGAGATCGACACGGCGCGGGCCGATATCGCTGCCACGAACTTCAAGCGTGCCGGAGTCGACGGCCAGATCGAGATCATTCTGGGGGATGCCCATGCGGAGGTGCCCAAGATCCAGGGGCCGATCGACCTAGTCTTCATCGACGCCGACAAAGAGGGATATCTCGTTTATCTGCGAAGCTTGCTTCCGAAGCTGCGGCCCGGCGGCCTCGTGATCGCCGACAACATGCAGGTGCCGGCTCCCGATCCCCGATACGTCGAGGCTGTCACGACCGATCCCAGTCTCGAGACGCTCTTCCTCAACATGCACGCCACTGGTCTCGGCGTGACGTTGAAGAAAGCATGATCCTCGATGGATCAACGAGAGCTGGAGTGCGCCGGGACAGCAGCTCGGCCAGGTCGGTTCAACGTAATCGCGGCCTCACGAATCACCGTCCTCCAGCGCTCGACTTCGACGTCAATGAGCTTCGCCAGGAACTCCTGGTGATTGCTGGTCGGCGCGCATGATGTCTTAACCGAGACCGTCCATTGGCTCCTTGATGTCGGGCCGCGCCGAAACTGCGCTGGCCCATGCGACGTCCGGAACTGGCAAATTCCGCGCCTTGCTTAGCCAAGAGCCCATCGTTACGGCTGGATCGTTACGGCTGGATTGTGAATCTTCAGCCGCTGAGGCAGACTCAATGTCGAAATCAGCCGTCATCCCGTGCCTTCGTTACCGGGACGCTCCTGCCGCGATTGAGTGGCTCGTCAGCGTTTTCGGACTTGAGAAGCACCTCGTCGTACCCAACCTCAAGGGTGGGATCGCACATGCAGGTCCTGTCCGTCCCAGCCCTCGGGATTTGGCACTCGCAGTCGACTGCAGCCGGTGTGGCGTTCGGGCTCGCGGCAGTTGACGCAAAGCACGCCTGGTCTCGCGACGCATTGACCAGCATCACTTCGCCGAGATCAGGCTGCAGTGCCGCCTGATGACTTCGCCTCCGTGCGCAGGAAATCCAGGAACGCGCGCAGAGGCAGGGGCATGTGACGTCCGTTCGCGTAGTAGAGGTAAGGGCCGGAGAAGCTCGGCGCCCACTCGGGGAGCACCACCTCGAGCTTGCCCGCATCGATTGCGGGCCGCAGGAAGCCTTCGAACGTGTGGACGAGTCCCAGGCCCTGCAGAGCAGCCTCGAGCGACATCTCGATGTTGGACGCGATCAGCGGACCGCTCGGATTGATCTTCAGCGCCTGCTTGCCGCGCTCCAACTCCCACGGCTCGACCACGCCGCTCGGGAAGCGATGGCGGATGCAGGCGTGCTTCAGGAGATCACGCGGGTGCTTTGGAATGCCGACTGATTTCAAATAACTTGGCGAGGCCGCGGTGACGAAACGCTGGCGCCGCGGTCCGATCGGGACAGCGATCATGTCGCGGTCGAGCCGCTCATCATAGCGAACGCCCGCATCGAAGCCGGCGGCGAGCACGTCGATGAAGTTGTCGTCGGCGAAGACCTCCAGCGTGATGCCGGGATGCCGCGCCAGGAAGCGTGCCGCAATCGACGGTAGGACGAGTCGAGCGACGACCAGCGGCACGTTGAGGCGCAGCGTGCCGGCCGGGCTGTCGCTACTGGTGCCAACCGTCTCGACCGCGACCGAGATCTCGCCGAGCGCCGGGAGCAGACGCTGGAGCAGCCGGCCACCAGCCTCCGTCGGCGTCACGCTTCGCGTCGTACGATTGAGGAGCCGCACGCCGAGCCGCGCCTCGAGCCGGCGGATCGCCTCGCTCAAAGAGGAGGCCGAGACCCCGCGCAGGTTGGCCGCACGCCGGAAGCTGCGGGCTTCGGCGACAGCCGCGAAGGCGGCGAGATCGGAGAGGTCGAGGGTGCTCATTGTGCAAAATATCGAACAAGCCGTTCATGAGAATATGGATTGTCGCACAGACAGGTGAAGCCGTAAATGGGTGGCATGGCGCAACGTGGTGCAGCAGTGATCGAGGTGACGTCATGCAGATGCGAGCTTTGAGTCCAACAGGCACACAAGTCTCGGCGCTCGGCCTGGGGTGCATGGGCATGTCGGACTTCTACGGTCCCGCCGACAGGACCGAGAGCATCGCCACCGTTCGCGCCGCGCTCGATGCCGGCGTGACGATGCTCGACACCGGCGACTTCTACGGCGCGGGCCACAACGAGCTGTTGCTTCGCGAAGCACTCGCCGGCCGGCGGCGCGAGGACGTGTTCATCGCCGTCAAGTTCGGCGTGCTGCGCGATCCCGCGCACGGCTTCCTCGGCATCGACGTTCGTCCGGCCTCGGTGAAGAACGCTCTGACCTATACGCTGCAGCGGCTTGGCACCGATTATATCGACCTCTACATGCCGGCCCGGCTCACGCCCGAGCTGCCGGTGGAGGACACGGTCGGCGCCATCGCCGACATGGTGCGCGCCGGCTATGTGAAGCATATCGGGCTGTCCGAGGCAGGTGCTGCCACTTTGCGGCGCGCGCATGCCGTGCATCCGATCACGGCCGTGCAGCTCGAATACTCGATCATCTCGCGCGACATCGAGCGGGCGATCATTCCCGCGGCGCGCGAGCTCGGCGTTGCCGTCACGGCCTACGGCGTGCTCTCGCGGGGGCTCCTGTCGGGGCACTGGACGCCGGAGCGGCAGGCCCAGATCCGCGACTTCCGCGCGATTCTGCCCCGTTTCCAGGCCGAGAACCTCGCCAGCAATCTGGCCCTTGTCGCGGTCTTGAAGGAGATCGGCGCCGCGCGTGATGCGACTGTCGCCCAGGTCGCAGTGGCGTGGGTCATGGCGCAGGGCGAGCGCCAGCGAGCGACCATCATTCCCCTCGTCGGCGCCCGCAGCCGCCGCCAGCTCACCGAGTCGCTCGGCGCTGCAGGCCTGACGCTCACGAGCGAGGATCTCTCGCGGATCGAGGCCTCCATCCCGTCGGGAGCGGCCAGCGGCTCGCGCTACCCAGAAGATCAGATGGCGATGCTCGACAGCGAGCACTAGCGGCGCGGCAAAGCACTTAGTCACGAAACGATAAGAGGAGTCGAAGATGATCACGCTCAACATCAACGGTCGGAGTCTGACGGCCGACGTCGATCCGCAAACGCCGCTGCTCTGGGTGATCCGCGATACGCTCGGATTGACCGGGACCAAGTACGGCTGCGGCGTTGCGCAATGCGGGGCCTGCACTGTCCACCTCGACGGGCAGCCGGTCCGCGCCTGCTCGGTTCCGGTGTCGGAAGCGAGTGGCAAGCGCGTCGTCACCATCGAGGGGCTGTCCGCGACCGCCAGTCATGCGGTGCAGCGCGCCTGGGTCGAGCTCGACGTGCCGCAATGCGGCTATTGCCAGTCCGGACAGATCATGAGCGCGGCCGCGCTGCTCGCCACCACGCGTAATCCGTCCGATGCCGACATCGACAACGCCATGAGCGGCAACATCTGCCGCTGCGGCACCTACCCCCGCATCCGCGCCGCTGTCCATCGCGCCGCCGCGTTTGCCCGCGGCTAACGTCCAAAGGAGGCTCACTATGACCGTCGACATTCACCGCCGCACCTTCCTTGCGGGCGCCACGGCGTCAGCCGCAGCGCTCTCGATCCCCCTCGTGCTGCCGACCGATGCACTTGGACAGCAGCAGCCCCGCCCGATGCAACCCTCGACACCCAAAGCCTACATCCGCATCGGCGCCGACAACCGCGTCACCTTCGTGCTGCCAACCTGCGAGATGGGCCAGGGCACGCACACCGGCATGGCTCAGATCCTTGCCGAGGAGCTCGGGGCCGACTGGACGGCAATCGCCATCGACATGCCGAAACAGCCGACTCCCGACTACCGCCTGCCATTCGGGCAGATGCGCTCGGTCGGCTCCTACGCCATCCGCCACTTCCACGATCCGATGCGGCGCGCGGCGGCGCAGGCGCGCATGATGCTGACCGAGGCCGCGGCCGCAAGGCTCGGCGTCGCCGCTGCCACGCTGCAGGCTCAGGACAGCCACATCGTGTATGCCGCTTCGGGCCGGCGCATCCCGTTCGGGAACCTCGTCGAGGCAGCGCAGAAGCTGCCGATTCCAGCAGAGCCCGTGCTGCGTCCCGTCTCGGAGCGGACGCTGACCGGTAAAGCCGTGCGCCGGCTCGACACACCGGCCAAGGCCAATGGCTCTGCCGTGTTCTCGATCGACGTCAAGCGGCCCGGCATGCTGTTTGGCGCCGTCCGACTGGCGCCCGTCTACAGCGCCGACGTCGCCACGATCGACGAGGCCAGTGTTCGGGGCATGCCCGGCGTCGAGGCCGTGGTGCGCGTGCCGCGCGGCGCCGTGGTCGTGGCGAAGAGCTGGTGGCAGGCCAAGCAGGCGGCCGACAAGCTCAAGATCACTTTCACGACAAGCGAGGACGACAAGCTCGGTACATCCGCGATCGACCGGCGGATGAAGGCCGCGCTCGATGCGACCGATGTACCGCCGACCGTGAAGCGCGGCGATCTGCCCGGCGCGTTCGCCGCGGCCGCACGGACCGTCGAGGCCGAGTATGTCGTGCCGCTGCTGACGCATGTTTGCATGGAGCCGATCAGCTGCACAGCCGAGGCGACGGAGGCGCGCACGGAGATCTGGCTCGGCACGCAGGGGCACGACTTCATCCGCATGGGCCTCGAGGCGGCGCTCAAGATCCCCGCCGACCGCCTGTTCATCAACACCACCTATCTGGGCGGCGGGTTCGGTCGCAAGACCCGCGCGCACGAGGCGATCCAGGCGGTGCTCGCCTCGCGTGCCGTCGGCGGACGGCCTGTGAAGGTCTTGTGGTCGCGCGAGGACGACGTCCAGCAGGGCTTCTACCGTCAGACCATGATGATCCGCTTCCGCGTCGCGCTGGATGGAAACGGCCGCATCACGGCCATGCGAATCCGAATGGCCGGGCCGCAGCTCGGCAAGAGCGAGCGGGTTCCGATCCAGAACAACATGGACCCGTTCTCGCTGCTCGGCCTCGTCAACATGCACTATCAGGTGCCCGCGTTCGAGCTCGACCATGCCGTGGTCGATATCCCCGTGCCGCTGTCACCCTGGCGCTCAATCGCGGAGTCGTTCAACGGCTTCTTCTTGGAGAGCTTCATCGACGAGTGTGCTGTGGCAGCCGGGCAGGAGCCGCTGGCGTTCCGGCGTGCGCACCTCACAGGACGCGCCCGGCCGCTGGCCGTGCTGGCCAGGGTGTCCGAGATGGCGCAGTGGGGTCAGCCGCCGCAGGCCGGCATATCACGAGGCATGGCCATGGTGGAGAGCTATGGAACAGTCGTGGCCCAAGTAGTGGAAGCCCGTGTGGTCCGCGGCAGGATCAAGGTCGAGCGCGTTCACGCCGCGATCGACTGCGGCCGCGCCATCAATCCCGGCCAGGTCGAGCAGCAGGTGCAGGGCGCGATCACCGAGGCACTCGGCGCGGCACTGCGGGTCAAGGTGACGATCAAGGACGGCAAGGCGGAGCAGTCGAACTTCCACGACTATCCGATCCTGCGCATCGACGAGATACCGCGCATCGACGTTGCGGTGGTCGAGAGCCAGGGACCGCTCGGCGGCGTCGGCGAGCCCGGCGTCCCGCCGCTGGCCGGTGCGCTCGCCAACGCGGTGTTCGCCGCTACCGGCCGGCGCGTGCGCAGCCTGCCGCTCGCTGATCATGGACTGGGCTGAGATCGGCTGAGATGGTGGGTGTCGCAGGGAGGCAAGACCGATGACAAGGCTGCTCGTGACACTCCTGATCGGTGCAGCTGCGGGAGCAGCGGACGTCGCTCCCATGATTCTAAGAAAGGGAGACCTGCCGGTCGTCCTCCCCGTCTTCGTCCACTGGGTCGTGGTGACGATCTTCATCTCCTACATGCGTATGCCGCTGCCGGCTCCGATCCAGGGCGCGGTGGTCGCACTTCTGGCAGCGTTGCCGACGCTGATCCGCTACAGCCGGGATCAGCCGGACAGCCTTGTGCCGATCGCCCTGATCGCTATCGTGCTGGGTGCGGCGGTCGGCTTCCTGACAGATCGCTTCGCGAAATGACGTTCCATGAGGCCGCGCAGCTCGCTATGGAAGGACTACAGCACAGGATGCCGATCGAGCGCGGCTTAGGCCACTTTTGAGCTATTTTCGGATTCCGCTAGGAGCTACCAATGAACTACGCCAAATCCGACGCCAAGGCCGCATCGCGGGCTGCGTTCCGCGGAATCGTCGCAGCCGTTACGACGCCGTTCAACGAGGACCTGTCCGTCGACGAGGCTGGCATCCGCCACAACATGCGGCATCTCACGCAGAACCTGAAGGTGGACGGCGTGTTCTGCACGGGCGTCATGGGCGAGTTCTGGTCGCTGACCAAAGAGGAGAGGAAGCGCGTTGTCGAGCTCGTATGCGAGGAGGCGAAGGGCCGCTGCATCGTGATCGCGCACACCGGCCATCACTCCGCGCACGAGACGATCGAGCTAACGAAGCACGCCGAGAAGGCCGGCGCCGATTTCGCGATCCTGATGACGCCCTACTACCCCACTGCAAGCGAATCCTCGATCTTCGAGTGGTTCAAGTACGTGGCCGACCGCGTCGACATCGGCATCTGGATGTTCGACACGCCGTTCTCCGGTACGCAGCAGCTCTCGCCGGAGGTGACGGCCCGCATCGCCGGTCTCGTCAACATCTGTGGCGCGAAGATCGCGCGGCCAGTCGAGCATTATGCGGCAGTGCGCAATCTCGTTGGAGACAGCATCGTACTGTCGAGCCCGATCGAGGGCGAGTTTCTCAACATGATCCGCGACCAAGGCCAGCGCGTGCACCAGTCGTCGGCCTCGCCCTATCTGCTGCAGTCGGCCGCGCGGCAGCCAATCCGCGCGTACGCCGAGCTGGCGCTCGCGGGCAAATTCGCGGATGCACAGTCGATCTCAGACAGCCTCAAGGCTGCGCGGGCGATAGGGCGGAAATGGACGGTCGAGCCGTTCCACCGCCACAAGCTGATCCCGATCGCAGCGATCAAGGCGTGGAGCGAGCTGCGCGGTATGGCCGGCGGGCCGGTGCGGCCGCCACTGCCGCAGCTCACGAGCGCGGAGCGCGCCGAGCTTCGTGCCGACGTCGAGGCGACAGGCATACTCGACGACGAAGCGCGCCAATCAGCGGCGGAGTGAGGAAGACAGCGATGCGAATTCTCTCACTTCTCGCGGCTCTGGCAACGGTGCTCGGACTAGCGAACGACGCCCACGCACAAGCCTGGCCCACACAGCAGATCAAGATCATCGTGCCGCTCGCACCTGGCAGTGTCACCGACATCCTTTCGCGTGCGATCTCGGACAGGCTGGCACGGGCCTGGGGGCAGACGGTGATCGTCGAGAACCGGCCCGGCATCGCGGGAACGGCGAGTGTCGCCAAGGGCGCGAGCGACAATCACACCATTCTCATGACGTCGAACGGACATGCCGTGCTCGGCGTCATGAACAAGAACTTGTCGTTCGACCCGCTTGCTGATTTCGTCGGCGTATCGCAGGTCGCCTCGGTGCCCTTCATCTTGATCGCCTCTCCGACCTTCGAGGTGAAGACCATGAAGGAACTGATCGACGCCGCAAAGGCGCAGCCCGGCAAACTCAACTTCGCCTCGCCCGGCCTCGGGACCTCGGCGCACATCCTGTCTGAGCTGTTCAAGAGTCAGGCGGGGATCAACGTCGTGATGGTGCCCTTCAAGGGTGCACCGGACGCGCATATGAGCGTACTGCGCGGCGACGCGCAGATGTTCTTCTCCGCCGTGAATATAGGGCTCGAGTACATCGCGGCCGGGAAGGTGCGGCCGATCGCGATCATCGCTCGTGCCCGCCATCCCAAGCTGCCCGATCTGCCGACGATCGCCGAAGCCGGCATTCCGGGCTTCAGCTACGATGCGTGGTTCGGCGTCCTGGCTCCGTCGGCGACACCCCGGCCGGTGGTCGAGCGCATGGCGCGCGACATCGCCGCGATCATCGGCGAGGCCGACGTCAAGGCTAGCCTCGAGCGGCAGGGGCTGCAGCCGATCGTTGTCGGTCCTGAGACCTTCGATCGGATGCTGCGCGAGGACACGGTCCGCTACTCCCAGCTGTTCCGCGACATCGGTATCGGGGCGAAGTAGTGCGGGTGATCTGCCCGCGTCGCTGTGCGGCAAAGAACGTCGCCGACAGCAGTAGGTGTCCGACGCAGCTGCCGGCCGGGCTATCGCCCGGCAATTTCGTAGATCTCGTCAATTCGTCCCGACTGGTCCAGCTGCCGGACGAACCGATCGTCGACGGCGTCCTCGAGCTTGAGCTGCAGCACGCGCGGATCATGCAGCGCCATGATGCGGCGCATGTTGTTCATTGCTTCGATCGACGGGTAAGGCTTGCGCTCAACGTAGCGCCTGAATGCAGTGAAGGCAGCCTGTACCGCGCCCGGGCTGTCCAACCGCAAGCGCCGCGCGAGCGTCGCCAACACGACCTCGCGGTTGGCCGCAGCCAGTGAGTACGCTGCACCCTCGATGGACGCTTCGACGGCATTCGCCACGAGTTGGTGTCGATCGCGGATCAACGTGCCGATCACGGCGAATCCGCTCTGGGAGCCCATGATGTTGGCCGGATACATATCGAGCAGCACCGAGTATCCCTCGAGCTCGAGCTGTCTTGCGCGGCCGGGATCGAATGTCGATGCATCGATCGCGCCGCTTCTCATGGCGTCGAACAGACGCGCGAGGTTGCCCACCGGGACGAACTGAAGTCCGTGATTGGCGATATCAACGCCCAGATGCTCGAGCGCAAGCATGGCCTGGATCCAGAAGCCCGTGCCGACCGTGAAGACTCCGAGGCGCTTGCCTTTCAGATCCGCAATGGAATGGATGCCGCGACGCGCCATCAGTACCTGGGTCGATCGCGGCGCATAGATGGGGAACAACATCTTAAGATTGCGCCCCTGGCTCACTGCATTCATGATGGCCGGGACACCGAGTATTCCGAACTGTACCTCGCCTGTGATCCGGCTTGCGACGCCAGGAGCGTCGTCACTCACGAGCTCGGCATCGATTCCCCGCTTGGCGAAGAGACCCTGCTCGACGGCGATCCAGAAGGGAAGATTGGCGGGCAGATCGACCGCTTGCAGGATCTTGATTGTCGTTCCTGCCGAAGCGGAGGATGCGAGCAGGGCTAAGATTGCAAGTACCTGCGCGATCCTTCTGATCAGAGCTTTCAGCATGTGCCGTGTCTCCTCTGGACGCTGCGTCGCATGCCCCGATGACTTACGCTCGCACGATCGAGCAGCGTTGCTTCAGTGCTTGCCTTATCAAGCGGGCTTCGACATCGGCTGCTGCCCTTCTTCGATGTAGAGCGACTGGCTGGCTCGTGCGCCGTCCTCAAACACGGTGAGGCTCGGCGTCGTGCCCGGCAGGCCGAGCTCGGACCATCGCTCCGCCACCTTGTCGTAGATGCCCTTGCGCAGCGTCGTGCGCACCGAGAACGTGTTGAGATAGCGGTGATCCTTGCACGCGTTGATCAGGACGCGTGATCCGTAGGGCCGCGTCTCCGGCGGGTTCTTGGACGGGTCGAGCGGCGTCGACCACGAGTTGCGCTGGATGTCGATGTCGCCGACCGGCGAGCAGCGCGTCGACATCGCCCAGATCACCTGATCGGTGTCGGTTGGATCGAGGTCATGATCGACCACGACGATGAACTTCGTGTAGTAAGCCGATCCCGGCATGCTCGACGCCAGCGCCAGCACCTGCGTGACATGGCCGGCGTATTTCTGCTCGAGCGACACAACCACCATGCCGAACCCACCGGCAGCCGCCGGATGCGAATAGACGCCGTGGATGCCGGGCACGCCGAGCTTGTCAAAGTCGTCCCAGATCTTGGCGCTGCGGATGATCGAGAAAAAGCCGCTCTGCTCACAGCTCGGATAGTCGGCCATCAGCGCGTTGGTGAGCACGGGATCGTTGCGGAAGTGGACCGCCTTGATCTCGACCAGCGGGCACCGGTCTTCCGGCTTGCCGTAGTATCCGGTGAACTCGCCGAACGGTCCCTCCGCCTTCATCGAGTTGGGGTTCAACACGCCCTCGACCACGATCTCGGCATTGGCGGGGATCAGCAGGTCCGTGACCTTGCCCTTCACGACCGGGATGGCTTCGCCCTTGATGCCGCCGGCGTACTCGTACTCCGACACGGTCTTGGCGAACGACTGCGAGCCGACCAGCATGAACAGGGGATCGACGCCCCAACACGCGGCAACCTCGATCGGCTTGCCGGCGTCCCACGCCTTCTGAATGTGCAGCCGCGCGTCCTTCCCGGGTGAGAGATATAGCCCCGCCGTATTCTTGCCCTGGATCATCATCCGGTAGGTGCCGACGTTGAGATAGCCGGTCTCGGGATCTTTCGTGATGACGCAATCGGCGGTACCGGCGTAGCGGCCGCCGTCTCGCGGCCAGTGTTTCGGAATCGGCAGCTTCGTGAGGTCGATCTGATCACCGGTCCATGTGTTCTCGAAGAACTGCGCGTCCTTCGCGGTGACTTCACGCGGAGGCGTACGGCGCTTCAGCTTGTCCTTGGTGCGACGGATCAGTTCCACCATAGGCGTATCGGGATGCTCCTCAAGCGTCAGGGCGATGCGGCGCACGGATGGGCCCAGCACGTTCCACAAGTGGCGCATGCCAACCTTGTCGTCCTCGAAGCCGCTGGTCTTGTTGAACAACACGGCTGGCGACGGCTTCTGTTTGGCCAGCAGGTAGCCGATCGCGCTCATCTCCTCGTCGCGCTCGACCGGCTTTTCCACGCGAACGAGCTCGCCGATCTCCTCGACGCGGTCCAGCCACTCGCGCAGGTCCTGGATCGGGCGGTTGCGTCCGCCAAGGCGCGATACATCGTTCATGGCCGATCCTCCGATGTGCAAGACTATGGGGTCTTGATGCCGGCTTCCCGAATGACCGGTAGCCAGTAGCTCTTTTCGGCCTTCAACAAGGTCGCGAGCTCGGCCGGTGACGAGCCGACCGGAATGAAACCGAGATCGCTCAGCCGTTTGGCGTTTTCCGGCCGCCGCACCGTCTGGGCCATCACGGCGCTCAATTGCTCCGCCGTCTTGGCAGCGAGGCCAGCAGGGGCATAGGCGGCGAACCAGCTGACGCTGGCGATATCGACGCCAGCCTCTGTGAACGTCGGCACCTCCGGCACGAACGTCGAGCGCGTGCGACCGGACGTGGCGATGATCCGGATATTGCCGGCTCGATGCTGCTCCACCTGGTCCGGCAGCGCCGAAAACAGCATCGGAAGCTGGCCGGCGACGACATCGTTCAATGCCAGCGATGTTCCGCGGTAGTGCACCGGCGTGAACTTGATGCCGGTCTGCGTCGCCAGCTTGACGCCCATGAGGTGAAGGCTCGAACCCGCGCCGGGCGTTCCGTATGTGGCTTTCGCCGGGTTCGCTCTCACTTCAGCCAGGAGCTCGGCCATGTTCTTTGCGCTCAGCCCCGGACCGACGGCGAGGGCGAGATCCTGGCTCACGAGGTGTGAGATCGGTGTCAGGTCGGTCTCGGTCTGATAGCCGGCGCTTGGATTGTAGGCCGGGATGATGACGACGGGGGCCGTCGGAGATATCAGCAACGTGCTCCCGTCCGCTTCCGCCGCGATCACGGCGCGAACGCCGGTGATGCCGCCCGCCCCTGATCGGTTCTCGACGACAACGGTTCTGCCCAGGCTTGCTTGCAGCCCGTCGGCAACGATGCGCGAGACCGTATCGCCAGCGCTACCCGCAGGGAACGGGTAGATCAGCCTGATCGGACGTTGTTCGGTTTGGGCAGCGACTGGCGCCGGGGCCATCGCCAGGAGGACGGTTGCGGAGAGCACCAACGCAGCAAGGATGCGCCCGGTACCAGGCCATCGGTCGGCTGTCGCGGGACCGTGCTGGGATGGCAGTGAGGGCCCGATGCTTCCGTGACGCTCGCGTTGATGTAGAGCTCGATCTCGCATGCGCCTCGCTCCTCTTTGCTCTTCGGTACAGTCTGAACGGGCCTCCGGCCCGCCGATTTATCAAGGCGGGCCGATCACCATCACGGCATCCAGTGCGACGACCCCGCGCCCTGCGGGGAAGACCGCAAGCGGATTGATCTCGATCTCGGAGATCTCGGTGTTGGCGAGCATCATGCCCGCGATGGTGCTCAGCGTTCGGACGAGTGCATCGACGTCGCTCGGCGGCCGGCCGCGCGCGCCGGCGAGAAGCGATCGTCCCTTCAGCTCGGAAATCGCGACCTCGATGCCCTGACGACCTGCATTGCAGGGTACCGTCTTCGTGTCTTTCAGCGTCTCGGCCCAGATTCCGCCGAGCCCGACGAGCAGCACCGGCCCCCACGCCGGATCGCGCCTAGCTCCAACGATCATCTCGATATGGTCGCCTTCCGTCATCTGCTCGACCAGCATGCCCTCGAGCCTGAGAGCAGGCAGCTTCGCACTGACATTCATTGCGACGCGCTCCCAGGCGGCCGACAGGTCACGATCGTTACGGATACCCAGTGCAATGCCGCCGACATCGCTCTTGTGCATCAGCGTAGCGGCTTGTGCTTTCAGCACCAGCGGATAGCCGATCTCACATGCGACCGCCTTGGCCGCAATTGGCGTGGTGGCGAGCCGGCCGCACGGTACCGGGATGCCGGCTGCTGCAAGAAGCGACTTGACGTCGTGCTCGACGACCGGTCCCGCACGCCCTTTGACATCGCCGATCGAATTGCCCGGCTGCGCCGCATGGCACGGTTCACGCTGCACGTGCCGGGCCGCCCGTGCCAGGCATGACCAAGCCCGCAGCGCCCGGTCGACGGAGCGAAAGTACGGCACGCCCGATGCCCGCACATCGCTGACGACGGCAGCATCGAGTTCCGCGCCGTCACCGAGAAATGCGAGTGCCGCTGGCTTATCTGCGGCAGCAAGCGTCGGCCGAAGTGCATCCCACTTGCCTCTTTGCTGCGCCGGACCTCCGCCCATTGCGGCGACGATCAAGCCGCCGACATTGGGATCTGACAACACAGCCTGCGCCGCAACAGCGAACAATGCCGGGTCACGCATGGCTTGCGCCGTTACATCGAGAGGATTGTCCACCGTTGCGAAGGTTGGAAGCCGCTGCTCGAGCACTTGTACGGTCTCGGTATCGAGTCGGGGCAGCTCGAGCCTTATCTCCTCTGCAAAATCGAGCGCCACGCCACGCAGTGCGCCAGAGTTGGTCACGATCGCTGGCCCCCGCGCATGCGGGTGCGGATAGCGCGCCAGGATGCTCGCGACATCGAACAGCTCATCCAACGACGGCACCAAGACGACACCCGCTGCGGCGACACACGCCGACATCACGGCATGGTCGCTCGCCAACGCTCCCGTATGGGTCTGCGTCGCTTCGCGTGAGCGCTCCCCGCGACCGACGTGAAGCATTGCAATCGGTTTACCGAGTTGATTTGCCCGCTCGGCCTGCTGCAGGAAGGGTTGAGGATCCGTGATCTGTTCAAGAAGCAGCGTGAACATCGAGACTGCCGGATCGGGCAGCAGGTGCTCGATCAGGTCGGTGGCGGAGAGTGCGGCCTCATTTCCGGTCGCCAACGCGTAGGCGACTGGCGTCCCGCGCCCAGTGAGGGCCATGCGGACATTTCCTGCCATGGCTCCGCTCTGCGATATCACGCACGCTCCCGGTCGGTTCTCCTTCTCCACTCTGACCGGCTCGAAAGTAAGCGGGAGGCCATCGACGAAGTTCACGAGGCCGAGGCAGTTCGGCCCCATCATAACCATGCCGGCGTGGCGTGCCGTTGCCGCCAGCGATGCCTGCTGTGCGCGCCCGGCCTCGTCGATCTCGCCAAAACCCGCCGCGAACACAACCACGGCGCCCAGCTTGCGCCGGACGCAAGCCGCCATCGCATCGGCCACCGCATGCGCTGGAACCACCAGGAGGGCGACATCGATACCCTCCGGCAACTCGTCGATCGACGCGCGACAGGTTCGGCCGTCGATCCTTCCGCTGTTCCGGCTGACGAGGTGAAGGTTGCCGTCGAATGCCGAGCCTGTAATGTTCGTAAGCGCGTTGTTGCCGATGGCCAAAGGCTCGGCTGATGCGCCCACGATGGCGACCGATCTTGGCTTCAACAGGCGGTGAATGCTGGGTTTCATCGACAATTGCCGCCAAGCTATGGACTGGAGGGCACCGTGAGCCGATCGCGCAGCTCAGGCATCGCGTTTGTAGGCACCCAATCCCGGTCGATAAGACTTCTCGTCGAGGAACTGGCTCATGCCCTTCTGCGCGCCCCGCTCCGGATCGAGCAGCTTCGACTGGTCGTTCTTCGCGCCGAGATAGTCGAACGCGTTCTCCCAAGACATCTCGCGAACGCGGTGATACGCCGTCTTGCAGGAGCGCAGGACGAACGGATTTTTCTCCATCAGCTTGTGCGCCAACGCTTTCGTGCGCGCCTCCAGCTCAGCGGCTGGCACGGCGAAATTCACGAGCCCGATTTGCTCGGCGCGCCTTCCATCGAAGGGATCTCCGGTCAGGATGTAGTAGAGCGCTTGGCGCTGTGCCAAAGCCATCGCAACCGATTTCGTCACGATGCCCGCGGGGATGATGCCCCAGTTGATCTCGGACAGACCGAACTGGGCATCCTCATTGGCGATCGCCAGATCGCATGCCAATAGAACCTGGAAGGCTCCGCCAAAGCACCAACCGTTGACCATGGCGATCGTCGGCTTGGGGTAGTACATCAGTCGCCGCCACTGCCAGTAGGCATTGGCGGCGTGCAGTCGTTCGCGCTCACGCGGATCGCCGGCATCGGGCTCGCGGAAGTACTCCTTCAAGTCCTGTCCGGCCGAAAAGGCTTCCCCCGCTCCTGTGATCACGATGATCTTGGCATCGTCGACGGTCTCGAGACGGTCCAGCGCGGCGACCATCTCGTAGACGATGCCGGGATTGATCGCATTGTGCTTGCCCGGCCGGTTGAGGGTGATCCAAGCGATGCCGCCTTCGACCCGCACGAGCACGTTCTTGCCCGATGTGTCGTCCACCTGCGCCTCCCTGCTGCAAAGGGCTTGCGTCATGGCCTTTGCCCGCGCTGCCTCTGGATGTCTCGACCAGATGCTACGCACGGCCGCTGATGCGCGGAACTGATAAAAAAGTGCTGGTTTCCATCGAATTCATAGATGGCTCACCCCGCGCTCCGCGCATATAGATGAGCTGACGGCATCAGGCCCTTGGGGAGCGGGAAGCGGGATGCCAGCGCCACGAGGGCGAAGGCTCGATCGCATGATGAAATTGATCACGTAGGCGCCCATGCTCGACACCATCACAATCGATCAACTGCGAATGCTCGTTGCGATCTCGGATCAGGGGAGCTTCACCGCTGCTGCCAAACATCTCAATCGCGCACAATCGGCGGTCAGCCATGCCATCCGCTGCCTGGAAGAGCACCTGAACGTCGAGTTGTTCGACCGGAATCACCGAAAGCCGGCGTTCACGTCAGCGGGTTTGGCAGTGCTGGCAGACGCTCGGCTTGCGATCGCTCGTGTCGATTCTCTCAAGACGAGGGCGCACGGGCTCGCCCGCGGTCTCGAGCCCGAGATCAGCTTCGTTGTCACCACCCTATGCCCGCAGCAGCCGTTGTTGCGCACTTTGGGCAGGTTCAGAGAAACCTTTCCCCACGTTGGTATCGAGCTGCTGGTCGAGGAGATCGGCGAGCCCGGCGTCCTCGTTCAAAGTCGGCGCTGTGCTCTTGGCATTGCCGGCACACCGAGTTTGAGACTGGTCGAGCCCGGTGAGCTGACGACCCTGGCGATAGGTGACATCGAAATCGTAGCGGTGGCGACGCCCAACCACCCGCTCGCCACGTTATCGCACCGGCTGCACGATAGCGATCTGGCCGAGCATCGCCAGCTCGTGCCCGCCAGCAGGACGCGGCGGCCCTATCAGAACACACTGGTCAGGGAGGTCTGGTGCGTCTCCAACCCCAACGTGCGACGCGAGATGGTGCTTCAAGGGCTGGGCTGGGCGACGCTTCCTCTGCATATCATCGACGACGACATCGCTGCTGGACGACTCGTGCGGCTCCAACTCGCATCGCGAACCGAGGAGCTCATGAAGGTCGGCCTGTTCGCCATCCATCGAGCCGACGTGCCACAAGGCCCCGCGTCTCGATGGCTTCTCGCAGAGCTGGCAAACATGCTGCGGTAAAGCCGAGAGCGTCAGGCGGGTGAACGATCGGGTAGAAGCGGCCGACGACAAGCCGGTGCTCTTCAGAGTTCGCGGCCCGGGGCCACTGTTTCAGGTGGTACGTCCTTTCCCGTTTTGGTGCTCCCGAATGACTCGCGGGGGCGACCGTTGTGGCCGTAACACGTGGTAAACAGGACCGGAATGCAGCATTCCATCAGGCGGTCCGCCACAGAATCGACGCGCTCCCTGCCCAGTTTCACATCGAGGAGTTTTGTGCCTGCAAACGGGGCATCGCTAATCGCATGAACGCGGCGAAAAAAAATCCCGAAGCTCACGCTTTCGGCCGATACCGCAAGGCTTCCACCAGGACTCGGACCAGTTTTCCGCTCCTGATGTGCGCGGCAACGCGGTCCTCGAGCGTAAAGGCCAAGCCATGCGGCCCGGCGCGTCGAAGGCAGAACGGAGAACGGAAACAAATCCCTCTTGACTTAGAGCGCGCTCGAACTCGTAGCTTCGCCAGCGTCGTGATGAGAAGCAGGTGCGCATGAAGATCGGTGAGCTTGCGAAGCGTTCGGGACTGTCCACCCATACGATCCGCTATTACGAGCGGATCGGGCTGTTGCCCTATGCCGACCGAGACCGATCCAGCCGCCGCGACTACGATGCCTCGATCCTCGTCTGGATCGAGTTCATCGGCCGCCTGAAAACGACCGGAATGCCGATCCGCGAGATGCTGCGCTACGCGGCTCTCAGGGAGAAGGGCGCCGGCACGGAGGCGGAGCGTCGTGAATTGCTGGAGAGGCACCGTGAGCGTGTTCGCGCTCATGAGGCCGAGCAAAATGCCTGCCTTCTCGTCCTCGACACCAAGATCGACGGGTATGTCGACGCGGAAAAGAGGATCAAGAAATATGACGCAACAATCCCCGAACGCCGGCGAAAGCCGGCTGGAGCGCGGCAAGCGCGCGCTCGCTGAAATCGACGGCAAGGCCGGCCACAACGTGATTGCGGCGCTGGCCGACATCGCTCCCGATTTCGCAACCTACCTGTTCGAGTTTCCCTTCGGCGACATCTACTCGCGCACAGGTCTCGGATTGCGCGAACGCGAGATCGTGACGATCGCGGCTCTGGCTGCGATGGGTAACGCCGCGCCGCAGCTCAAGGTGCACGTCGAAGCCGGCCTCAATGTCGGGCTCGCGCGCGAGGAGATCGTCGAGATCTTGATGCAGATGGCCGTCTATGCCGGCTTTCCGGCGGCGCTCAATGGCCTGTTCGCAGCGAAAGAGGTGTTCCAGCACCTGGATGCCACCGTGGGGGAGGCCGCCGAGTGACGATGACAAGACGAAGCTTCCTGCATCGCACCGCAACTGCGTCTGCCGCGGCCGTTGCCTCGATGGCGAGCACCGCTTCCGTTAAAGCCGAGCCGGCCAAGCCCCTGAAGCTCTGGGAGGGCTTCAGCTCCCCGGTCGGCATGGGTTTCGACGCTGCCGGCCATCTTTACGTCGCCGAGTGGGGCGCGGGCCGCGTCACCCGCATCGCACCCGGCGGCCAGCGAACGACATTTGCAGATGGACTTTCAGGCCCATCCGGGCTCGCCATCGGACCGGATGGCGCTGCTTATGTCGCTTCCTACTCGCGCGACGAGGTCTATCGCATCGCCCCGGACGGCGCGCGCAGCGTCCATGTCGGCGGTCTCGCGACACCGGCGGGCATCGGTTTCGATAGATCGGGCCGGCTTCTGATCGCGAACAGACGCACGAACCAGATCCTTGCCGTCGGCAAAGACAAGCGACTGGAGGTCGTCATCGACGGCTTGCGCACGCCCGTCGGCGTCGTGCAGACACCGGACAACGGGTATGTGGTTTCCAACATCGGCGGCGGCGTGACGATCCTGCGACCTGATGGCCAGCGGATCGAGGCAGGCCAGGATTTTCGGACGCCCGGTCCCGGCATAGCGCAGACCCACGACGGTCGCGTATTCGTCGTCGACTATGGCGGCACCACGGTCAGGGAGATCCTCTTGCACGGAGCATCCCGCGCGATCGCCGACGGGCTGCCGAGCCCCGCTGGACTCGTGCTGACGCCGGATGGCAATGCCTTGCTGAGCGCCACCTGGGGCGATGGCGCGATATACAGCATTCCCCTCGGTTGAGGAGTAGCAGGCGGCGCATATTCACTAGGCCGTGGACTCAATTGATCGCAGGAAGATGCGGATGGATGCATGCTGGATGAAGGCGAAAAAAGTTGACTCCGAGCTTGTCGTAGCGTGTCCCGATGCGCCGAAAATTCATCAGCTTGTTGAAGAAGCGCTCGACGAGATTGCGCTCGCGGTAAAGATCCGCAAAGACCCAGACATGCGCTTCGTCGTGGTCGGAACGGGCTCATAATTTTCAAAGCGGTCGCCGCCCAACACGCCGCAGAATCTCGTCCACCACACCGACTCATTAAGCTGCCGCAAGACCAGAGCGGGCTGCCAAGCATCGGCGCGATCAATAGCTTGTCATCCCTTTCCAAGGCCGGCGATCGTCGGCAAGAACCTAGCATCGCCGATGCCGGCGCATTCTACACCGCCAAGAAAATGGTCGCATGTCGACTTCGGGATGCTTCCACACCCGAAGCATGTCATGCTCCAACCGCATCTCACCACAAGATAAACCGACGCCAAGATTCTCCTCAAGAACATCGATGCTTCATTGTCATTTCTGACGCCACATCTTTCTGAAGTTGGGGAACTGGGCGGGTCCGCCCTCGTGCCTCGGGCGGCCGGGCTCTATCGCGCGGCAAAGCTGGCCGCGCGACCGAGCCGCCGTGCGAAGTGCCGGCGTCTCGGCGCATGCGCGTGACGATCCCTCCCGCGGTGCCCGCTGAAGCGTCTGCGCCTCAACACTCCCGCGTTCCGAACCGCTGAGATCGCAAAATCTGTCGACCCCGTGTCCGAAAGGCGGTGACGCAGTCTGCCGAACAATTCGCACTTGGCGCAGAGTGTCGCTGAATGCCGGCGTCGAGAGCGCAACAAGCCGGTTGCCCGATGCTCCAGTGCTTCGCCGCGCATCCGCGGCCTGGCTCAGCACGCTCACATCCGACCAGGGTCGCCGACGTGCCCTCGGCGTAGCCGATCACCCAGATCACGACGTGTGTCGCGCGTCGCTCGAGCATCCTCGCGACAGCGGCTCCGACCTCCGCCAGCTGCTCCCCACGTCGCAGCGGAACCACGCCCGCCGATCAGCGTGCGACGGTGCGGCAATCGTCTCCTTGAAGACAACCCGGCATTGCACGCCGGGTCCTTCACTGCGTTGCGGCCCTGCGGGTGTCTTCGTCGACGACCGCCGCATTTCCGCGCACGCCGGCGGGGATGGTCCCGCGCCGGCGTAACGAAGGAGCAGTCAGATGGCTACCATCGGTTCCGTGACGAAGCGTGAGGACGGCCGCTACGAGGGCGAGCTCAGGACCCTGTCGGTCCGGGCAGAAATCGTGGTCCTGCCGGTGCACGACAAGTCGGCGCCCGCCCAGCCGGACTACCGCGTGCTGAGCCAGGGCATCGAGATCGGCGCGGGTTGGATTCGCACCGGCCAGATCTCGGGCAAGGAGTACGTGGCGCTGTCGATCGCGGCGCCCGAGCTCGGCTCCAAGACGCTCTACGCCAACCTGGGCCGCGCCGCCGGGCAGACCGATCCTGACGTATTCGCCTTGATCTGGAACCCGCAGGACTGATGTCGCGAACGCTCCCGCGCCTTCGGGCGCGGGAGCACTTTGTCCGTCGCCCTCCGGGCACGACGGCGGCCGGGCGGATCGCTCGGGCGGACGCGCTCACGATTCGCCCGCCATCCTCCCCCACCCACCCGCCCTGAGGCGCGCTGCGCGCGCCTGGTGCATCGGCTCTGCTCGTGTCCCTCCCGTCACACTGCCATGTTGCAGCCGGGCTCGCGGACGGTTCGGAGCCTGCTGTCGTGACCCGTTTTCCGGCGATGCCGAGAGCGGTTCGATCGCGAGGTGAACCCAGGTCTGCAGCTGCACTGCGATCCAGCCAACGCGGCCGGCTGGAAATGTTTGGGAGCGTTTCAGGCCAAAGGAAGTTGCGGGAAGATTGAAGCGGTCGGAATTGGAGAGCAGGATAAAAACTGACGTCGAGGCTTTCGAAACACCAGCAATTTCAGGTGTTTCCGTGACGTCATGCAAATGCCTATGACGTCACGTTGCGAAATTCACCTGCAAATTCAATGTCGTTTTTGACGCCGTCTTGAAGGTTTTCGGAGCCTTCACATCTTTTCCTGCCATCGGCAACGCGCAGGAGCGTTTCATGGCTGAGAATTCATTCAAACCCGAGGTCGGACGCATCAAGGACGCACGGCGCGCACGCGCCTTGCGCTTCTCGGCGCAGGTGTTTCGCGAGGCGGCCCGCCACGGCCGCGGCAGCCTGCGGCAGCACGGCCACATCAAGCCCGGCACCCAGCATCGCGGCATGGGCGCCGGCGTGCGTGCCGCCGCTGGCCTGATCGCGCCGGGCACCCGTCGCGTCATCGTCAAGGCGCGCTACACGCGGATGGCGGGTAGCGGGTTGGAAGCGGCGCGCGCACATCTGCGCTACATCCAGCGCGACGGCGTCACGCCCGAGGGCACCCGCGGCCGGCTTTACGACCGCGACCGCGACGACGCGGATGGCCGTGCCTTCCTCGACCGCTCCGAGCGCGACCCGCACCAGTTCCGCTTCGTCGTCTCAGCCGACGACAGCGCGCGGCTGCATGACCTGAAACCGTTCGTGCGCGATCTGATGGCGCAGATGGAGCACGACCTCGACACCAAGCTCGATTGGGTGGCGGTCGACCACTTCAATACGGGCCATCCGCACACCCACATCGTCATCCGCGGCCGCGACGACAAAGGCAAGGACCTCGTCATGGCCCGTGACTACATCGGTCACGGCGTACGCGCCCGCGCCCAGGCGCTCGTCACCCTCGAGCTCGGCCCGGAGACAGACATCGAGCGCGTGCAGCGTCTGGCCAACGAGGTGACGCAGGAGCGGCTGACGCACCTAGACCGCAGTCTGATCGGCCGCGCCAGGGACGGCATCGTCGTCATCAGCGCGACCGAGGAGCGTGATCCTGCGCAACGCACGTTCCGCACCGGCCGCCTCAAGCAGCTGGCGCGCCTGGGGCTGGCCGAGGAGAAGCAGCCGGGCGTGTGGGCGCTCGATCCCAAGCTCGACAGCAAGCTGCGCCGGCTCGGCGAGCGCGCCGACAGGTTCCGCATGATGCAGCGCGCACTCAAGGAGGCCGGTATCGAGCGCAGCGTCGCTGCCATGGCCCTGTTCGAGCGCGGGCCGCGCAAGGAGGCGCTGATCGGCAAGGTCGTCGGCTTGGGAATGGTCGACGAGATCACCGACCGCACCTGGGTCGTCCTCGACGCCGTCGACGGCCGCGTTCACTACGCCGAGCTCGGCCGGCTGGAGCCGGAAGGCGCGCCCAGGCGCGGCGCCATCGTGGCGCTCGGCAGCGGCGTGCTCAGCGAGCGAGCGACCGCGGCACCGAAGCTCGACCTCGTCACCGACATCGAGTTAAAGCACCACGTTGCCTATCACGGCCCGACCTGGCTCGATCAAGCCGCGGTCGCCAAATGGCGGCCCGGGCCCAACACGCCTGGTTTTTCTGCCGAGCTGCGCACGGCCATTGCGCAGCGCGGCCACTGGCTCGCCGAGCGGCAGCTCGCCGATTTGTCGCCCGACGGCGCCATACGCCCGCGTCCCGACATGATGCGCCGGCTGCGCGAGGCCGAGACCGAGCGTCTCGTGCGAGATCTGAAGCAGCACCTCGGTATCGACTACGTGCCGTCCGAGCCCGGCCGTCGCATCAGCGGCACTTACGAGCGGTCGATCCCGACCCCGACCGGCCGGCTCGCCGTCATCCGGCGCGAGGACACCTTCACGCTGGCACCGTGGCGGCCGGCGCTCGAGCCGATGCGCGGCCGCGCCGTGACCGGGATCGTCGGCCCGAGCCGTGTCAGCTGGAGCCTCGACCGTGGCCGTGGGCTGCCGGGCCGCTGATCCGGGACAACGAGCAGGATCCAAACACATCTCGAAATGGGGGGAGAGCCCATGTCTTTCGTCATCGACCCATCGGGTCCCGGCGCTTTCGCCGGGCACAGCCCGACGGACCTCGCTGCACTGATCCTGCGCCTCACGCTCGGGGCCTTGTTCATCGCGCACATCTACTGGAAATGCGTGCTGCTCGACGGCGGCTTTGCGGCCTGGTGGGCCCGCTTCAGGATGAACGGCTACCCCTCGTTCGTGCCGTACTACGTCGTCTCGGCCGAGCTGCTCGGCGCAACGCTCCTGATCCCCGGCATCCACACCAGCCTCGTCTGTCTCTACGCCCTGCCGCTGATGCTCGGCGCGGCGCACTTCTGGCTGGTGCGCACCGGCTTCTTCTTCACCACCGCCGGTGCCGAGCTTCCGCTCGTGTGGACCGTCATGTTGCTCGTCCAGGCGCTGCTCGGCGACGGCGCCTACGCGCTTGGCCCCATCCGCTGATCTCTCACGCGCCAGCCGGCGCGACCAGACAATCCAACCGATCGAGGTTCCCTATGGCCACGACACGTCAACTCCATCTCTTCGCCTTCCTGCGGCCGGTCGCCATTCACACCGGCGGCTGGCGCTATCCGGGCGCCTATCCAGACGCCAACTTCAATTTCGCACATCTGAAGCGCTTCGCGCAGCGGCTCGAGGCGGCGCGGTTCGATGCCGTCTTCATGGCCGATCATCTCGCGCTGCTCAACATGCCGCTGGAGGCGCTGAAACGCAGCCACACCGTCACCTCGTTCGAGCCTTTCACGCTGCTGTCCGCGCTCGCCGCCGTGACCGATCGGATCGGTCTCGTCGCCACGGCGTCGACCACCTTCGATGCGCCGTTCCACATCGCCCGTCGCTTCGCCTCGCTCGATCACCTGAGCGGCGGTCGCGCCGGCTGGAACATCGTGACGACCGCCAACCCAGATGCCGCGCTGAACTTCGGCCTCGCGCAGCACATGGCGCACGCCGAGCGCTACGAACGAGCACGCGAGGTGTTCGAGGTCGTCACCGGGCTGTGGGATTCCTTTGCCGACGACGCGTTCGTGCGCGATCAGGACTCCGGCATCTACTTCGATCCGGACAAACTCCACGTCCTCGACCACAAAGGACCGCACCTGTCGGTGCGCGGGCCGCTCAACATCGCCCGCCCCGTGCAGGGTTGGCCGGTGATCGTGCAGGCCGGCGCCTCCGACGCCGGCCGAACGCTCGCGGCCGAGACGGCGGAAGTTGTGTTCGCGGCGCACGACACGCTGGTCGGGGCCCAGGCGTTCTATGCCGACGTGAAAGGTCGCGCCGCGCGCGCCGGCCGCGATCCCGATGCCATCAGGGTCCTGCCGGGCGCGCTCATCGTGGTCGGCGACAGCGTCGATGCGGCCCGCGCCAAGCGCGCTCGGCTCGACAGCCTGGTGCATGCCGACAGCGCGACCACGGCTCTGTCGATCGCTCTCGGCTGCGATGCGACGAAGCTTGTTCCCGACGCGCCGCTCCCGGAGATCCCGGAGTCGAATGCGAGCAAGGGCAATCGGGCATTCGCCATCGCGCTGGCGCGGCGCGACGGCCTGACCGTGCGCCAGCTCGCGCAGCGGCTCGGCGGCTATGCCGGGCTCGCTTTCGTCGGCTCGCCGCGCTCGATCGCCGACGAGATGGAGGCATGGCTCGACGCGCGTGGCTGCGACGGCTTCAACGTCATGTTCCCGCATCTGCCCGCCGGCCTCGACGATGTCGTCGACAAGGTGATCCCGGAGCTGCAGCGGCGCGGGCTGTTTCGGCGGTACTATCCAGGCTCGACACTGCGCGACACGCTGCGGCTTGTGCGGCCGGGCAGCCGGCATTTCGCGAGTTGAGGAGCGTATGCTCGGTCAGCAATCAAAGGCCGCGCACCCTTGCCCGACATCGACCAGACCATCGTCTCCGAACGGGAGCGGGCGACTGCGCGGGCGGCGCTGAAGGCGCTCGGGCAGCACGCAAGCGACAAAACCGATCTGCGCATGCAGCTGTCCGTGATTGGCGGCCAGATCACGACGCTCGATCTCCCGTCGGCGGTGCCGTCGATCCGCGCTCTCCTGAAGGATCTGGGTGCGGAGCGGGGTGTGACGGTCGTCGCTGACGAAGCCGAGATCACGACGCAGCAGGCGCCGAGATGCTCGGCGTATCGCGGCCCTACCTCGTAGACGTGATCGAAAAGGGCGAACGGTCGGTACGGAGGGTCGGCCCGCGCCGACGGCTGCTGATCGCAGACGTGCTCGCCTATCGCGCCGATACCAACACAAGCGGTGCAAGGCGCTGCGCCAGTTCGCCGCGCACGACCAGGAGTTGGGCTTAAGTTGTTCGTTGCCTCCTTCAACGCCAACGCGCTCTATCCAGCCACGATCCACAGCGACTTCATAGAGCTGGCGCAGGCCGACGCCTCCGCGCCGCTGTGGTTGGAGGCGGTGCATCAGGAGTGGATGGGCACACTCGCCAGGAAGCGCCCGGACCTCGCAGGCGCGCCGATGGCTCGCCTTCGCCGGCTGTCGGAGGCCGAAGTCGGCGACGTCACGGTGACCAGCATCTAATACAGACGCTATCGCTGCCTGATGCCGATCACTTGCATTTGCTGGCAGCAGCCATCCGCGCCGGCGGCGTGATCGTGTCGAGAAGCCGTACGGATTTCCCGCCGCAGTGCTTGCGCCACACAAGATCACCGCACAGACGCCGGTGGCAAACGGTTTCACTTGCGGGACGCCAAGTATCGCGATGGGGTGTTCCACAGCAGGGAGATTCGTGGACGAGACTGGTGGATCACAGAAAGTCAGGTCCGCAGATTTGGACCGTCATCTGACGTGTTTTCCAAGGCGGCGAGTTGACGCCGTAGCACCTCCAGCTGTCGGTGATACTCCTCGGCGTTGCCATAGGCGACGAAG
>ERZ1645187.153-NODE-153-length-65027-cov-169.583790_pt1 | contig 65027 bp, 55 predicted proteins | sample MGYA00575352_ERZ1645187 | MGnify/ENA primary metagenome ERZ1645187 (study PRJEB40837, sample SAMN11349314) | freshwater sediment metagenome | isolation source: river sediment | host: Sediment | place: India: Wazaribad , New Delhi | collected 2017-02-21 ... | reverse complement strand
GTCTTTTCCGGACCAGTCGCCCGGGTTGGTTGCGCGAGGCGTCCGGCAACGGGCGTCCCAGACGAATGGCCGCCACGTGGGGGAAACCCCGCCATACAGAACCCGGCTTACAGGCCGACTGGCACTTCTCCTTCTGGCGTCCACCGCGCGCGGCGTCGTCCGTTCGCCGAAGAGCCTGTTCGAACAGGGGGCTTCTCCGGGCGAGCGGATCCGGGGCGCCCCCTCGATGCGGAAGCGATCGATCGGCCGAAATTCGCACGAGGAGCGATGGAAGATCTCCGCCATATGTACCACTCATGCGGCGGCCTCTTCTGTCCATTCGGTCGGACGAGGCACGCCGGAGGGTCGCGAGGGTCTCGAGGGTCTCGATGGTTGCGAAGGTCTCGAGGGATCCGGAGGAGGTGCGTTGCCCGCCGGCCGGCCGCGAGCGGTCGGCGCAAGACGGAATCATACGGAATCCGAACGGCTCATCGGGATCCCGTGTCATACCGAGCCGATGAAGTCTCGACCTCTTCGAAACTTCATCGGCGAAGGCAAGCCCGAGGGCGTCGGCCGGTCGGGCCGTAACGCACATGAAAGTCGGACGAGTCCGGATTTCATGTGCCCCGTGTCACACCGTCTCCCAGCCGCCGTGGGTGGCGGCGCGATAGATCGCATCGATCATGCGCTGGTTGGCGCGCGAGCTCTCGAGGGGGAAGATCTCGGCCTCGCCGCCGGTCGCCTTCGTGGCGAAGGCCTCGATCTCGCGGCGATACTGGCGGCTGTCGGGGAACCGGTAGACCTTCGACTCGGCATGGTTGCGGCTGGTGACCTCGATCTCCTCGGCACCGTAGCGGTCGGCGTTGAACGGCGACTTCACCTCGATGAAGCCGGCGTCGCCGTGGAAGACCATGACCTGGCGGTTGGCGAGCTGGGTGGCGATGTAGAAGCTCATCTCGAAGTCGCCGAAGTCGGCCCGCACGCTCGCCCAGACGTCGGTGCCGAACTCGGGGTCCCGCTCCAGGCTCGCCTGCAGGCGCAGCGGCTCGCGGCCGGTGGCGAAGCGGGTGGTCACCGTCGGATAGACGCCGATGTCGGGCAGGCCGCCGCCGCCGAGTTCGGGGCGGTTGCGCATGTTGGCGGGGTCGCGGTTGTAATAGGTGAAGGCGCCCTGCACCTGCCGGAGGCGGCCGATCGTGCCGGCGGCGAGAAGTTCGCGCACCTTGGCCCAGACCGGCGCATAGGTGACCATGAAGGCTTCCGAGACGACGACGCCGGTGCGGTCGCGCACCGCGATCAGAGTGTCGATCTCGGAGGCCGCGAGGGCGATCGGCTTCTCGCACAGCACGTGCTTGCCGGCGTCGGCCGCCTTCGCCGTCCATTCGACGTGTTGCGAGGTCGGTAGGGGCACGTAGACGCCGTCGATCGCATCGGAGGCGAGCATCGCCTCGTAGGAGCCGAAGGTGCGGGCGACGCCGAAGCGGCGGGCGAGATCGACGGCGCGGGCCTCGTCGCGGCTGGCGATGGCGGCGACGACGCCGTTCGACGAATCGAGAATGGCCGGGATCACCAGTTCGCGGGCGATCTTGGCGGTCGACAGAATGCCCCAACGGAACATGTTCGGCTCCTCGTGGTCGGTCGGTGCGACGATAGCATCGCGGCGACCTCCGCGACGAGTGTGTCGCCGGGTGCACGGCAGCCATACGAGAGGCGGTCCGGCGCACGCGTCGCGTCGTTCGTAAACGCGCGATTAACCCTGACGGAGTTTGAATGGGAGAACGGCGTGGTTCGGGTCGGAACCCGCCGATGTTTCGTCGGTCGTGCGAAAGTTCCCATGTCGTCCCGTGTCTTCTCGATCCCAGACGCCGCGCCGCAGACGAGGCGCCGGAACGCCGAGGCGGTCGGCCGGGGCGGTGCCCTCGGGCGTCCGCGTGGCGATGGGGGACGCGGCTCGGAGCGCCCGCGGATGCGACGGTTCGGGCTGGCGGACGGTTGCCGCCGGTGGGGCGTTCGGATCGGAGTGGTACGGATGAGTGGCGCGGCGTCTCCCCATCTCCCGGTGCTGCTCGGCGCCGTGATCGAGCGGCTGGCGCCGAAGCCGGGCGAGATCCACGTCGACGGCACCTTCGGGGCGGGTGGGTACACGCGCGCGATCCTGGCGCGTGGCGCCCGCGTCGTCGCCATCGACCGCGATCCGACGGCGATCGCCGCGGGCGAGGCGCTGGTCGCGGCGTCGGAAGGACGGCTCACCCTGGTGCCCGGTGTCTTCGGCGATCTCGACCGGATCGTCGCCGACCTCGGCCTCGATACCGTCGACGGCGTGGTGCTCGACATCGGCGTCTCCTCGATGCAACTCGACCGGGCCGAGCGTGGCTTCTCCTTCCGTCTCGACGGACCGCTCGACATGCGCATGGGCGACGCCGGTGAGACGGCGGCGGACGTGGTCAACACCGCCGATCAGGGCACCCTGGCGCACATCCTCCGGGTCTACGGTGAGGAAAAGCGTGCCGGTCAGGTGGCACGCGCCATCGTCGAGGCGAGGAAGGACGCGCCCTTCACCACGACCCGGCAGCTGGCGAAGACGATCGAGGGCGTGATCCGCGCCAAGCCACAGGAGATCCATCCGGCGACGCGGGTGTTCCAGGCGCTGCGCATCCACGTCAACGACGAACTCGGCGAACTGGTGCGGGCGCTCGTCGCCGCCGAACGGGTGCTGAAGCCCGGCGGGCGGCTGGTGGTGGTCACCTTCCACTCGCTCGAGGACCGCATCGTCAAGCGCTTCCTCGCCGACCGGACAAGGACGGCGCCGGGCGGCTCGCGCCATGCGCCGCAGGCCTCGGTCGATCCGGCGACCTTCGTGGCGGCGACCAAGGGCGTCGACGAGGCCGGAGACGACGAGATCGCGGTCAACCCGCGGGCGCGCTCGGCCAAGCTGCGGGCCGCTGTCCGCACCGAGGCGCCGGCGCGCGGCATCGACGCGGAGGCGCTCGGCCTGCCGCGGGTCGAGGCACGTGGACGGGGAGGGCGGTGATGCTGCGTACCATCAACATCCTGCTCGTCCTGATGATGCTCGTCGGCGCGGCGGTGGTCTACGACTTCAAGTACGAGGCCGAGCGAGCGACCACTCGGGTCGCCCGGATCACCCGCAAGATCGACGCCGAGCGCGACGCCATCGCCATCCTGAAGGCCGAGTGGAGCCTGCTCAACCAGCCCAAGCGCCTGCAGGACCTGGCCGAACGCTATCGTACCTATCTCGAGCTCGACCCGCTGGAGCCGACCCAGATCGCCACCATCGACGACATCCCGTTCAAGCCGGCGGTGCGCGGCGAGGGGGTGGCGCCGACCCCGTCGCCGAAGGGATCGGTGAAACTCGCCCAGCCGGAGAAGAACGGCGAGAAGACCGCCGGCATCGGCAAGCTCCTCGACCGCCTGCCGGGCGGCGTCGGCGACGGGCCGGCGACGACCGGCAGTGTGGCGAAGCCGAAAGCAGCGGCGCCGGTGGGCGCACCCTTGATGTTGGTTCCCAGGATCGTGGTTCCGAAGTCGGCCGGCGAGCCGGCCAAGGCCAACCGGTGAGGTCTCGAGTGCATGAGTGACGTCGCCGAACCCCATTCCGAGCACGGCCCCGGGCACGAGCACCCGGAAGCGCGAGCGGTTCGCGATCTCGCGGCCTCGCGTCGGCGCATCCTCACCGCGGGTCTGGTCTTCGGCCTCGTCTACGCGGCGATGGCGTCACGGCTGGTCGATCTCGGCTTCGCCAGCGACGACCATTCCGCCGCACTCGCCTCGGGCAGCTCCCAGGTCTCGACCGCCCGTCCCGATCTCCTCGATCGCAACGGCGAGGTGCTGGCGACCGACGTGAAGTCGGCATCGCTCTTCGCCGAGCCGAAGCGAATCCTCGACGTCGACGAGGCGATCGAGGCGCTCGCCACGGTCATCCCGGAGATGCGCGGCGACGAAGCCGTCCGCAAGAAGCTGTCGTCGAAGGCGGGCTTCGTCTGGTTGAAGCGCGAACTGACCAAGTCGCAGCGCCAGAAGATCTTCCGCCTCGGCATTCCCGGTATCGGCTTCATGGAGGAGAACCGCCGTTTCTATCCGGGCGGGGCACTCGCCGGCCATGTGCTCGGCACGGTCAACGTCGACAACCAGGGCATCTCGGGGCTGGAGAAATACATCGACCAGGAGATGGGGCTCGCCGATCTGCGCGCCAGCGGACTCGTCGGCAATCGTGGTCTGAAGCCGCGGCGGCTGTCGCTCGATCTCAGGGTGCAGCACGTGGTGCGCGACGAGCTGTCCGACGCCATCCGGCGGTACAAGGCGGCGGTGGCGATCGGCATCGTGCTCGACGTCAGGACCGGCGAGGTGCTGGGCATGTCGTCGCTGCCCGACTTCGACCCGAACCACGCCGAGCAGGCGCTCAAATCCGACAACATGAACCGGGCGACCGCCGGCGTGTTCGAGATGGGATCGGTGTTCAAGACCTTCAACTCCGCCTTCGCCCTGGACAGCGGCAAGGTGCATCTCACCGACAGCTACGACGCGACCTCGTCGCTGCACTTCGGATCGCAGAAGATCTCGGACTTCCACGCCAAGGCTCGAGTCCTCACGGTACCGGAGATCTTCATCTATTCGTCGAACATCGGGTCGGCGCGGATGGCGCTTAAGGTCGGGCCGGAGGCGCAACGCGCCTTCTTCGACAAGATCGGTTTCCACAGGAAACTCGAAACCGAGCTTCCCGAAGTCGCCGCGCCGCTCTATCCCAAGCGCCTGTCGGAGGTCTCGACCGCGACACAGGCCTTCGGTCACGGCATCTCGGTGACGCCGATGCACACGGCAGTGGCGGGTGCGGCGGTGATCAACGGCGGACGTTTCATCTCGCCGACCTTCTTCCGGCGGACGCCCGAGGAAGCCACCAAGGTCGCCCGGCAGGTGATCCGGAGCGAGACGAGCGACAAGATGCGCTACCTCTTCCGCCTCAACAACACGCCCGGGTCGGGCGGGTCGGGGTCGAAGGCGGATGTGCCGGGTTATCTCGTCGGCGGCAAGACCGGCACGGCGGAGAAGCTCGAGAACGGTCACTATTCGGGCAACAAGCGGTTCAACTCCTATCTCGCCGCCTTCCCGATGGACGACCCGCAGTATCTGGTGCTGGTGGTGCTCGACGAGCCGAAGGCCGAGAAGGAGGTCGGTGCCGCCACCGCCGGCCTCAATGCGGCGCCCACCGTCGGTGCCATCGTCCGCCGCATCGCGCCCATGCTGGGGGTGATGCCGAAATACGAACCGGCGAAGCCGATCGTGGCTGCCAACTGAACTCGCCCGTCGGACGCGACGGTCGGGTGGAACGGGGTACGGGGTCATGCGCCTCAGGGAACTCACCCGAGAGATCGTCGTGGAGGCCGCCGGCGCGGACCCCGAGATCGTCGGCGTGACCGCCGACAGCCGCAAGGTCGAGGCCGGGTGGCTGTTCGCCGCGCTCGCCGGCACCCGGGCGGACGGCGCCCGCTATGCCGCCCATGCGGTGGAGCGAGGGGCGGTGGCGATCGTCGCCGGGCCCGACGTCGATCTCGGCGCGGTCGGCGTGCCGGTGGTGCGGGCGGAGGAGCCGCGTCGGGCACTGGCGCTCGTCGCGGCGCGGTTCTTCGGCGCGCAACCGGCGACCATCGTCGCGGTGACCGGGACCTCGGGCAAGACCTCGGTCGCCGCCTTCGTCCGTCAGATCTGGGAGCGGCTCGGCCATGCGGCCGCGTCGATCGGTACGATCGGCATCGTCAAGCCGAACGGCGCCACCTACGGCTCGCTGACCACTCCCGATCCGGTCGATCTCGCCCGCGATCTCGCCGGTCTCGCCGCCGAAGGGGTCGGCCACGTGGCGCTCGAGGCCTCGTCGCACGGGCTCGACCAGCATCGCCTCGACGGTGTGAGGATCGCCGCCGGCGCGTTCACCAACCTGTCGCGCGACCACCTCGACTACCATCCGACGGTCGAGCACTACTTCGACGCCAAGATGCGGCTGTTCGAGGATCTGGTGCCGCCGGGCGGCCCGGTGGTGGTCGAGATGGACAGCGCCGACGGTGTCCGCGCGGCGGAACGGGCGCGCGCCGCCGGGCGCCGGGTGTTCGAGGTCGGGCGAGCCGGCGCCGATCTGAAGCTCGTCGCGGTTTCGGCCGAAGCCGGGCGGCAGATGCTGACGATCGCCGCGGCGGGAGAGATGCACACCGTCCGGCTGCCGCTGCTCGGCACCTTCCAGGTCTCCAACGCCCTGGTCGCGGCCGGGCTCACCATCGTCACCGGTACGCCGGTCGCCGCCGCGCTCGCCGCCCTCGACCATCTCGAAGGCGCGCCCGGCCGGCTCGACCTCGCCGGGACGACGCCGGCGGGAGCCCCGGTCTTCGTCGACTACGCCCACAAGCCGGACGCGCTCGAGAAGGTGCTGATGGCGTTGCGTCCCTACACGACGGGGCGGCTGGTGGTGGTCTTCGGCTGCGGCGGTGATCGCGATCCCGGCAAGCGGCCGATCATGGGCGAGATCGCCACCCGGCTCGCCGACGTCACCATCGTCACCGACGACAACCCGCGCTCGGAGGAGCCGGCGGCGATCCGCCGCGCCATCCTCGCCGCGGCACCGGGGGCGATCGAGATCGGCGACCGCGGCCGGGCGATCCGCGAAGGGGTTCGGATGCTCGCTGCCGGCGACGTGCTGGTGGTCGCCGGTAAAGGTCATGAAACCGGCCAGATCGTCGGCAAGACGACGTTGCCCTTCTCCGATCACGACTCGGTGGTCGCCGCCCTCGAGGATCTCAGCCGATGACCGCTCCGCTCTGGACCCTCGCCGATCTCGTCGCCGCCACCGGCGGCCGCGTCGTCGGCCGGCCGACGGGGACGATCGGCGGCATCTCGATCGACAGCCGGACGCTGGCCGAGACCGACGCCTTCTTCGCCATCCAGGGCGATGCCCGCGACGGCCACGATTTCGTCGAGGCGGCGCTCGGCCGCGGCGCCGGCGTCTGCGTCGTCGCCGAGGAGAAGCTCGGGGCGCTGCCGGCGGACGGTCGCTACGTGGTGGTCGACGACGTGCTGGAGGCGCTCAGGCGGCTGGCGATCGCGGCGCGGGCGCGGACGACGGCGCGGATCGTCGCGGTGACCGGGTCGGTCGGCAAGACCTCGACCAAGGAGGCGCTGCGTCATGTCCTCGCCGGCCAAGGCAAGACCCACGCCTCGGTCGCTTCCTACAACAATCACTGGGGCGTGCCGTTGACGCTCGCCCGGATGCCCGCCGACTGTGCCTTCGGCGTGTTCGAGATCGGCATGAACCACGCCGGCGAGATCACGCCGCTCACGGCGCTGGTGCGGCCGCACGTAGCGGTGGTCACCACGGTGGCGCCGGTGCATCTCGAGTTCTTCCGCGACGTCGAGGCGATCGCCGAGGCCAAGGCCGAGATCTTCTCCGGGCTCGAGCCGGGCGGCGCGGCGGTCGTCGACGGCGACGTGGCGCAGGCCGGTATCCTGATCGCGGCAGCCGCGGCGAAAGGGGCGCGCGTCGTCCGCTTCGGCATCGGCGAAGGCTTCGAGGCGCGTCTGGTGCGGGCGTCGCTGCAGGCGGAGACCTCCACGGTGATGGCGAACGTTCTCGGCGGGGCGATCACCTACAAGATCGGCGCGCCGGGAATGCACGTGGTCAAGAACTCGCTGGCGGTGCTGGCGACGACGGCGCTGGTCGGCGCCGATCTCGCTCGCGCCGGTCTGGCGCTCGCCGACATGGCGCCGCCCAAGGGGCGCGGCGAACGCCACACGCTGCATCTCGGCCACGGCGAGGCGGTGCTGATCGACGAGAGTTACAACGCCAATCCGGCGTCGATGCGAGCGGCGATCGACCTGCTCGGCCACACCCCGGTCGGGCTCGAAGGGCGGCGCGTCGCGGTGCTCGGCGACATGCTCGAACTCGGGCCGCAGGGCGAGGCGCTGCACGCCGGCCTCGCCGAGGCGTTGATCGCGGCGCGGACCGATCGGGTGTTCCTCGCCGGTCCGCTGATGCACGCGCTGTGGCGGGCATTGCCGATCGACATGCAGGGCGCCTGGGCGGCGACCGCCAAGGAGCTCGAGCCGAAGCTCCTACTCGCGGTGCGTCCCGGCGACGCGCTGATGGTCAAGGGCTCCAACGGCAGCCGTATGGGGCCGGTGGTCGAAGCCCTGAAGAGCCGTTTCTCCTCCACCCACGCTCTCGCGGAAGACGTCTGAAGGTCCACCGATGCTCTACGTCCTCGGAGAACTCTCCGACAAGTCCATCCTCTTCAACCTCTTCCGCTATCAGAGCTTCCGCACCGGCGGGGCGATCCTGACGGCGCTCGCCTTCGTCTTCATGTTCGGACCGGCGATCATCGCCACGCTCAAGGTCAAACAGGGCAAGGGCCAGCCGATCCGCGAGGACGGGCCGGCGTCGCATCTGATCACCAAGAAGGGCACGCCCACGATGGGTGGGCTGATGATCCTCTCCGGCTTCCTGTTCTCGACACTGTTGTGGGCCAACCTCTCCAACATCTACGTGTTGGCGGTGACCGCGGTGACGCTCGGCTTCGGCGCCATCGGCTTCTGGGACGACTACCTCAAGGTCACCAAGCAGAGCCACAAGGGCTTCTCCGGCAAGCAGCGGCTGGCGCTCGAGTTCATCATCTCGGGCATCGCCGTGCTGGTGATGGTGTGGATGAACCGCGGCGCCCATCCGACGGCGGTCGCCTTCCCGCTGTTCAAGGATTTCTTCGTCGACCTCGGCTGGTTCTTCATCGTCTTCGGTTCCTTCGTCATCGTCTCCTTCGGCAATGCGGTGAACCTCACCGACGGGCTCGACGGGCTCGCCATCGTGCCGGTGATGATCGCGGCGGCGACCTTCGCGGCGATCGCCTATCTGACCGGCCGTGTCGACTATTCCGCCTATCTCGGCATCAACCACGTGCCGGGTGCGGGCGAGCTGTCGGTGGTGCTCGGCGCCGTGGTCGGCGCCGGCCTCGGCTTCCTGTGGTTCAACGCGCCGCCGGCGGCGATCTTCATGGGCGACACCGGGTCGCTGGCGCTCGGTGGTCTGCTCGGCTCGGTCTCGGTGGCGGTCAAGCACGAGATCGTGCTCGGCATCGTCGGCGGGCTGTTCGTACTCGAGGCGATGTCGGTGATCATCCAGGTGGCGAGCTTCAAGCTCACGGGAAAGCGCGTCTTCAGGATGGCGCCGATCCACCACCACTTCGAACAGCTCGGCTGGAAGGAGCCGCAGGTCGTCATCCGCTTCTGGATCATCGCCGTCGTCCTCGCCCTGATCGGGCTCTCCACGTTGAAGCTGAGGTGAGGAGATGATCGCGGTCGACCTCTTCCGGGATCGCGCGGTGGCGCTGTTCGGGCTCGGTGGCTCGGGGCTCGCCACCGCCGAGGCGCTCGCCGCCGGCGGTGCGCATCTACGTGTCTGGGACGATGCCGAGGCGGCGCGGAGCGAAGCGGCGCGGCGCGGTCTCGAGGTGGTGGCGCTCGGCGAGGTCACGTGGCGCGAGCTCGAGGCGCTGGTGTTGGCGCCGGGGGTGCCGCTCACCCATCCCGAACCGCACTGGACGGTGCGACTCGCCCATGCCGCCCACGTGCCGGTCGTCGGCGACGTCGAACTCTTCGCCCGCCAGCGTCGCGCCACCTGCCCGACCGCGCCCTTCGTGGCGATCACCGGCACAAACGGCAAGTCGACCACCACGGCACTGATCGATCATCTGCTGCGCGCCGCCGGCCGTGACGCCCAGATGGGGGGCAACATCGGTCGCGCCGTGCTGTCGCTCGACCCGCTCGATCCGTCGCGTACCTACGTGGTGGAGTGCTCGTCGTTCCAGATCGATCTGGCGCCGAGCCTCGATCCGACGGTCGGCATCCTGACCAATCTCTCCGAGGATCACCTCGACCGCCACGGCACCATGACCGCCTACGCGGCAATCAAGGAGCGGTTGGTCGAAGCGGCGGGGACCGCGGTGATCGGTGTCGACGATTCGCTGTCGGCGGAAATCGCGGCGCGGATCGAGGCCGAGGCGCACACGGTCGTCCGCATCTCGGCGACGCAGGACCTCGCCGACGGCGTCTTCGCCCGCGGTTCGGCGATCGTCGTGGCCGAGGGGGGTCGGGAGACGATCGTCGCCGATCTCACCGGCATCGGGTCGCTGCGCGGCCGCCACAACGCCCAGAACGCCTGCGCCGCGGTCGCGGCCTGTCGGGCGCTGGGTCTCTCGACCGGAGAGATCGCGGCGGGTCTCGCCACCTTCCCCGGCCTCGCCCATCGCATGGAGCAGGTGGGGCGCAAGGGCCGAGTGCTGTTCGTCAACGACTCGAAGGCGACCAACGCCGATTCGACGGCGCAGGCGCTGGCGAGCTTCGAACGGATCTACTGGATCGCCGGCGGCAAGCCGAAGTCGGGCGGTATCACCTCGCTCGGCGGCTTCTTCGATCGGATCGCCAAGGCCTATCTGATCGGCGCGGCGAGTGAGGAGTTCGCCGCGACGCTCGACGGTCGCGTGGCGCTCGAGCGCGCCGGCACCATCGAACGGGCGCTCGAACTCGCGGCGGCCGATGCGGCGGCCGACGGGGCGGCGGAGCCGGTGGTGCTGTTGTCACCGGCCTGCGCCTCCTACGACCAGTTCAAGAACTTCGAAGTCCGGGGCGATCATTTCCGCGCCCTGGTCGCGGCGATCCCGGGGATCGAAGGGGTGGGGCCATGAACCGTACCGATCGTTCGCTCTTCGCATCCTGGTGGTGGACCGTCGATCGCACCCTGATCGCGGCGGCGGTTGTGCTGCTGGTGGCGGGGCTGGTCTTCTCCTTCGCCGCCTCGCCGGTGGTGGCGGAGCGGATCGGCGCCTCCGACAGCTTCCACTTCGTCAAGCGCCATGCGGTCTTCTTCGTGCCGGCGCTGGCGATGCTGTTCGGTGTCTCCTTCCTCGGCCCGCGCGGGGTGCGGCGAGCGGCGGCGGCGGTCTTCGTCGTGTCGCTGGTGCTCTTGGTGGCGGTGCTGTTCTTCGGACAGGAGGTGAAGGGGGCGCGGCGCTGGATCAACCTCCTCGGCGTCACGGTGCAGCCGTCGGAATTCGTCAAACCGGCCTTCATCATCCTCGCCGCCTGGCTCTTCGCCGAGAACCAGAAGCACCGGGAACATCGGGTGCCGGGCAACGCGCTCGCCATCCTGCTGTTCATCGTCGTCGCGGCGCTGCTCGTCGCCCAGCCCGACATCGGCCAGACCATCCTCGCCTCGGCGGCGTGGATCGCCGTGTTCTTCGTCGCCGGCATGTCGTTGTGGTGGATCGTCGGGCTCGGCGGGGCGGGTGTCGCCGGCGTCTGGGCGGCCTACACCTTCGTTCCGCACGTCCATGCCCGCATCAACCGCTTTCTCGACAAGCAGGGGGCGGTGAAGAGCGGCCACATGACCGCCGACGGCTATCAGGCCCAGCAGGCCCACGACAGTTTCCTCAACGGCGGCTGGTTCGGCCGCGGCCCGGGCGAAGGGACGGTGAAGCGGCTGCTGCCCGACAGCCACACCGACTACATCTTCGCGGTGATCGGCGAGGAATACGGGCTGATCATGTGCACGCTGGTGGTGGCGATCTTCGCCTGGATCGTCTTCCGCGGCCTCGCCCACGCCATGCGCGAGGACGACCCGTTCATCCGCTACGCGGTGGTCGGCCTCGTCGTGCTGATCGGCGTGCAGTCGGGCATCAACATCGCGGTGAACCTGCAACTGATGCCGGCCAAGGGCATGACGCTGCCGTTCATCTCCTACGGCGGCTCGTCGCTGATCGCCACCGCCTTCGAGATGGGGTGTCTTCTGGCGCTGACGCGACGGCGACCGCAGGCGACCCGCTTCGCCGCACCGATCCGGCTGGAGCCGGTCGAGAGCGACATCGGCGCGACGCCGCACGCCGCCTGATCCCGTTCCGGCAGACCGCATCGCACTGCCGGAGCCTCCCCGTCGATCCGGTCGCGTCGGAACCGGGCGCATCGACGGACGGACCACGACGAGGGACCCGATGAGCCTCACCATCCTGCTCGCTGCCGGGGGTACCGGCGGCCATCTCTTCCCGGCGGAATCGCTCGCCGCCGAACTCGGCCGCCGCGGCCATGCCGTCGAGCTCGCCACCGACGAGCGCGCCGACAAATACGGCCGCGCCTTCCCGGCACGGGCGATCGACATCATCCCCTCGGCCACCTTCAAGGGGCGCGATCCGATCTCGGTGATCAGGACCGTCGCGACGCTGGCGATCGGCACGTGGCAGGCGTGGAGGCTCCTGCGCCGCATCCGCCCCGACGCGGTGGTCGGTTTCGGCGGCTATCCGACCTTCCCGCCGATGATCGCGGCGCAGCTCTCCGGCGTGCCGACCGTCCTGCACGAGCAGAACGCGGTGATGGGGCGGGCGAACAGGGCGCTGGCGAAGCGGGTGACGCGCATCGCCCTGTCGTTTCCCGGTACGCGGATGTTGGGGGCCGACGCGCGACGTGCGGTCCACACCGGCAATCCGGTGCGCGACATGGTGATCTCGGCGGCGCGGGTGCCCTATGCGGTCCCGGCGCTCGATGGCGAGTTCCGGCTGCTCGTCTTCGGTGGCAGCCAGGGGGCGCGGTTCTTCTCCGAAGCGGTGCCGCCGGCGGTCGAGAGGCTCGATCCGGCGCTCCGGGCGCGGCTCAGGCTGGTGCAGCAGGCCCGCGCCGAAGACGCCGAGGCGGTGATGGCCGCCTATGCGCGGCTCGGGGTCTCCGCCGAGGTGGCGCCGTTCTTCGTCGACCTGCCGGCGCGGATCGCGGCGGCGCATCTCGTCGTCTGCCGCTCCGGCGCATCGAGCGTCGGCGAGTTGGCGGTGATCGGCCGGCCAGCGATCCTGGTGCCGTTTCCCGGCGCCCTCGATCAGGATCAGGCGGCGAACGCCGCGGTGCTGGAGGCGGCCGGCGGCGGCTGGCCGATCCGCCAGGACGAACTGACGCCGGAGCGTCTGGCCGAAGAACTGACCAAGGCGATGACCGATCCCGAGCAACTGGCCGAAGCCGCCGAAGCGGCCAAGGCCGCCGGCAAGGCCGACGCGGTGGCGCGGCTGGCGGATCTCGTCGAAGAGGTGGCGGGCAAGCGGTGATCGGTCAGCCGTCGATCCGCTTCAACCATTCCTCCTCGGAGATAATCTCGACGCCCAGTTCGCGCGCCTTGGCGAGCTTGGAGCCGGCACCCGGCCCCGCCACCACGATGTGGGTCTTGGCCGAGACCGAGCCGGCGACCTTGGCGCCGAGCCGCTCCGCCATGGCCTTGGCCTCGTCACGGGTCATCTTCTCGAGGGAGCCGGTGAAGACCACCGTCCTACCGGCGACCCTGGTATCGGTCTTGGGCTTCTCGGCGTCGAGGGGGGTGACGTGTTCGATCAGGCGATCGACCACGGCACGGTTGTGGGGCTCGCGGAAATAGGCGGCGACGCTGTCGATCACCGTCTCGCCGATCTGGTCGATGGCGTCCATCTCCTCGCGCGCCGCAGCATCTCCATCGACGACCCGCATCGCCCCGTCGTGGAAGGCGGACCACGAGCCGTAGGCGCGGGCGAGTTGGCGGGCGGTGGTCTCGCCGACGTTGCGGATGCCCAGCGCGAAGAGGAAGCGCTCGAGCCCGATGGTGCGGCGTTCGTCGACGGCGGCGAAGAGCTTCGCCACGCTGGTCGCGCCGAACCCCTCCTTGTTCTCGAGCTTCTTCAGCCGGCTCGCCGCATTGCGGGTGGCGAGGGTGAAGATGTCGGCCGGCTCGCGGACGGGGAAGTCCTGGTCGGTGAAGAAGAATTCGATCTGCTTCTCGCCCAGCCCCTCGATGTCGAAGGCGCGGCGGGAGACGAAGTGGCGCAGGTGTTCCTGGCGCTGATAGGGGCAGGCGAACTCGCCGGTGCAGCGGCGGATCCTGCCCTCCTCGCCGGTGGCGGTCTCCTCGCGCACCAACGGTGTGGCGAGGTCGCAGCGGCAGATGTGCGGAAAGGCGAAAGGCTCGCGCGTCTCGTGGGCGGCATCCTTCACCACCTCGACGATCTGCGGAATGACATCGCCGGCACGCTGCACCACCACCGTGTCGCCGATGCGCGCGTCGAGGCGGGCGATCTCGTCGGCATTGTGCAGCGTCGCATTCGACACCACGACGCCGCCGACGGTGACGGGAACGAGGCGGGCGACCGGAGTGTGCGCCCCGGTGCGTCCGACCTGGATGTCGATCCCGTCCAGGATCGTGGTGGCGCGTTCGGCCGGGAACTTGTGGGCGATCGCCCAGCGCGGTGAGCGCGAGACGAAGCCGAGGCGCTGTTGCAGGTCGAGCCGGTCGACCTTGTAGACGACGCCGTCGATGTCGTAGCCGAGCGAAGCGCGCATCGCCTCGATGCGGCGGTAGTGGGCGAGGAGCTCCTCGGCGTCGGCGCAGCGCACCATCAGGTCGTTGACCGGGAAACCGAGGGCGCGGAAGGCCTGGACTCGGTCCCACTGGGTGGTCGGCGACCAATCCTCCGACACCTCGCCCCAGGCATAGGCGAAGAAGCGCAGCGGTCGCGAGGCGGTGATGCGCGGGTCGAGCTGGCGGAGGCTGCCCGCGGCGGCGTTGCGCGGATTGGCGAAGGTCTTTTCGCCGGCGACCTCCTGGCGGGCGTTCAAGGCGGCGAAGTCGGTATGTCCCATGTAGACCTCGCCGCGGACCTCCAGCACTTCGGGGGCGCCGTCGGCGAGCACCGTGGGCACATCGGCGACGGTGCGGACGTTCGCCGTGACGTTCTCGCCTTCGGCGCCGTCGCCGCGGGTGGCGGCGGAGACGAGGCGGCCGGCCTCGTAGCGCAGGCTGAGAGAGAGGCCGTCGATCTTCGGCTCGGCGGTGAAGGCGACCGCCTCGCCATGGGTGGCGAGGAAGCGGTGGACGCGGCCGACGAAGTCGGTGACGTCCGCGTCGGAGAAGGCGTTGTCGAGCGACAGCATCGGGACGCGATGCGTCACCTTGTCGAACTTCTCCGACGGTCCGGCGCCGACCTTCTGGCTCGGGCTGTCGGGGCGGCGCAGGTCCGGGAAGCGCGCTTCGAGGGCGAGCAGGCGGCGACGCAGCCGATCGTACTCGGCATCGGAGACGGTCGGGGCGTCGTCCCGATAGTAGCGGCGATCGTGCTCGCGGATCTCGTCCGAGAGCCGGGCGATCTCGGCGGCGGCTTCCAGGGGCGAGAGGGCATCGGGGGAGAGGTCGGCGGGGGGCATGGCGGCTCGCTCTGCGGAGGGTCGGGCGACTATACCCGGATCCACCGCCGAGCGAGCCCGGATCATCACTCCGAACGGGTCGCCACCAGAAACTGCAGTCCTGTCAATTTTTGGTAAGATTCGAGAATTTCCATCAACTCCGCATGGAAAGATGGAAGGTATGCCGCATTCCGATCGTTTCCCATTTCCATCATCTTTCGAGACAGTGCCGAAAGCTCCGGTCCCCAATTCGGCACCTGCCGTAGATGTTCGACACGACTCGGCGGATCTTTCCTCTCGAAATGCAGAGCGAAGGCGTTCGGCGCAGTTTCCACCAATTGGATGTCGTCGAACTGATCTCCGAATTCTTCGCGAAGGCGCGTATAGAGAAAGTTGATGGTCGAGTGCTTCGTCTCACCACCCTCTTCGATCTTGGCCAGCGTGGGGCGCGAGATGCCGACGCGCTCGGCGAGAGCCGCTTGCGACAAGCCGACGGCGGAACGGAACTCGGAAACACGGCTGACGCGCCAGTCGGCAAGCAATGCGGCCATTCTCATCTCCCCGGATGGGACGAGCGGAATATGCAATAAACTTTACCGAAAAATTCAGATTGTCAACCTGTTCGGAAATCGTGGGGGTGACACCCCGAAAACACAACCGAATGCTTAGTTCTGGTTGTTGTTACACAGGATTCCAGGTGTATTTCCGTCGCGAATCGGAGGCTCTGAATGAAAAAATGATTACATCAGATGCGAATGAGTTGACAAAAAGTTACCGTGTCGCCACGGTTGAGCCGGCCGCGCGATGAGCGAGCGGTCCGGGGTCGGGTCAAGTGCCCCGTCGAGTAGAAGAGTCAGGATTCGGGGGGGCATCATGGGCCGTGACCTTGATCCCAATTATGCCGTGACGGCGATCGTCGTTCTCGCACTCGTCGTGGTGGCGGCGTTCGTCGTCCATGCGCGTCAAGGTGGGGATGCGCGTTTCGAATTCGAACGTACGGATCGGACCGGGAGCATTCGGATGCGTGGCACTCTCGAAGCGCCTCGGCTCGAAGACAAGCTCGACACGAAGAACATGGTGCAGACGCCTCGCACCGGGCCGTGATGTCGATCCGGGGCCGTGAACCGGCGCCCTCTCATATCGGGCCCATGAAATTCGGACTCGTCCGAATTTCATGGCGTCACGGCCCGACCGGCCGACGCCCATTCGGGCTCGCCTTCGCGTACGAAGCTTCGAATGGGTCCAAACTTCGTCCGCTCGGTATCACCCTTCGGCGATCAGGCGTTCCGCCGCGGCTCTCGCCTCCGCAGTCACCGTCTCGCCCGACAGCATCCGAGCGATCTCCTCGCGGCGAGCGTCGCGGGTGAGTTCGACGACGCGGGTCGCCACGCGGTCTTCGCCGCCGCCGGGGACCGGTTCCTTGGAGATCAGCAGATGGGTGTCGGCGAGCGCCGCCACCTGAGGGGCGTGGGTGACGCTCATCACCTGGACCTTGTCGGCCAATCGCGCCAGCCGCTGACCGACGGCGCCGGCGACGGCACCGCCCACCCCGGTGTCGATCTCGTCGAAGATCAGGGTCGGGGCCGAGCCCTTGTCGGCGAGGCTGACCTTCAGCGCCAAGAGGAAGCGCGACAGCTCGCCGCCGGAGGCGACCTTCATCATCGGGCCCGGTCGGGTGCCGGGATTGGTCTGGACGTGGAACTCGATGCGGTCGATGCCCGCGGGGCCGGCCTGGGTTCGATCGCTCGTGCGGGCGACGAGGAAGCGGGCGCGCTCCAGCTTCAGCGCCGGAAGTTCGGCATGGACGGCCGCCTCGAGCGCCGTCGCGGTCTCGGCACGGGTGGCGGAGAGGGCCTGTGCCGCTGCGACATAGGCGGCTTCCGCAGTGCCGACGGCCGTCTCCAGGGCGGCGAGCCGTTCCTCGCCATGGTCGAGGGCGGCGAGGTCTGCGGCCATGCGGGCGTGCAGGCCGGGCAGTGCGTCGCAGGCGCAGGCGTGCTTACGGGCGGCGGCGCGCAGGGCGAAGAGGCGCTCTTCGGTTCGCTCGAGATCACGCGGATCGAAATCGGCGGCGCGTAGCGCACGTTCCAGCGCGGCGCGCGCCTCTTCCAGAAGGTCCAGCGCGGCACCCATCGGCTTCAGCGCCGTCTCGGTCAATTCGGGGAGGGCCGCGGTCTTGCGCTCCAGATTGCGCATCAGCGAGGCGACGGTCGGGATCGGCGAATGAGCGCCGTCGAAGGTCTCGACCGCAGCGGCCAGATCGCCGGCGACCTTCTCCGACTGCATCATACGGTGGCGTTTCGTGGCGAGTTCCGTCTCCTCGCCCTCGGCCGGGGCGAGGCGGTCGAGGTCCTCGAGGCTGGCGCGCAGGTAGTCGGCTTCGCGGCGGGCGGCGTCGATGCGGGCGGCGTGGCCGTCGCGTTCCCGGATCGCGGCGCGCCAGGCGGTCCAGGCGGTGGCGACGGTGGCGACCGCCGGCTCGAGCCCGCCGAAGGCATCGAGCAGGCGGCGATGCTCGCGTTCGTCGGTGAGCGCTCGGTCGTCGTGCTGACCGTGAATCTCGACCAGTCGCTCGCCGATGTCGCGCAACAGCGTCGCCGAGACCGGGGCGTCGTTGAGGAAGGCGCGGGTGCGGCCGTCGGCGGTCTGGATGCGGCGGACGATGAGGTCGCCGGAGGCGTCGATGTCGTTGTCGGCGAGAATCCGGCGGACGGGGTGGTCGGCGGCGACGTCGAAGACGGCGGTGACCTGCCCCTGTGCCGCGCCGTGGCGGACGAGGCCGGCGTCGCCACGGCCGCCGAGTGCCAGCGCCAGGCTGTCGAGCAGGATCGATTTGCCGGCGCCCGTCTCGCCGGTCAGCACCGTCAGGCCGCGGGCGAAGTCGATCTCCAGCCGCTCGATCAGAACGATGTCTCGGATCGACAGAGCGGCGAGCATGGGCGGACGCGATTCTCCGGCAGGGCGTGGCCCGACGATAGCGCCGACGAGAACAAAACGGAACCCCCGACCGGCGATGCGGTCGGGCGGGCTCAGAACACGCGGAAATTCTTGAAGGACTTGGAGATCCAGCTTCCCGAGGTCTCGCTCGGCTCGTAGCCGCCCGTCCTCAGCAGCGCATAGCTGTCCTTGTACCACTGGCTGTCGGGGAAATTGTGCCCGAGCACGGCGGCCGCGGTCTGCGCCTCGTTGACGACGCCGAGGGCATAGTAGGCCTCGACCAGACGGGCGAGCGCCTCCTCGACGTGGCGCGTGGTCTGGTACTCGGTGGTCACCACCTTGAAGCGGTTGATCGCGGCGAGATGCTGGCCCTTGCGCAGATAGAAGCGGCCGACGTCCATCTCCTTGCCGGCGAGCTGGTCCTTGACGGTCAGCAGCTTCTTGCGGGCGTCGTCCGCGTAAGGCGAACTCGGATACTTCTGGACGAGCTCGGCATAGGCGGCCATCGCCTTGCCGGTGCGCTCCTGGTCGCGGCTGATGTCGGGGATCTGCTTGAAGTAGCTCTCGGCCATCAGGTACTGGGCATAGGCCGCGTCCGGGCTGCCGGGATAGAGGGTGACGAAGCGGCGCGCCGCGGTGATGCATTCGGTGTAGTTGGCGCGCTCGAACTCGGTGTAGGCCTGCATCAGCACCGACTTCTTGGCCCATTCCGAATAGGGATGCAGCCGGTCGAGATCGCCGAACTTCTTGACCGCGTCGGCGCGCTTGCCGGCCTGTTGCAGCACCAGGGCTTCGTTGTAGAGCTGATCGGCCGGGGTCCGGTCGAGACCGAGGTCGTCGTCCTTGGAGGCGCAACCGGCGAGGAAGGCGGCCAGCGTCGTGGCGAGCGCGAGGCTCGCGATCCGGTGTGCCCGGCCGAGTGCGGAGGGGCGCTCCATCGTCTTCGTGCTACCCGCGTCGACCACGTCGGCGTTCCTCATCTCTGTCGATCCGCTCGTTCCGTCGCGACCGATCCGGTTCGCCGGCACCGCGACACCGGCAGCGCCGGTCCGGCGGAGTTTGTATCGCGCCTCGGCGACGGCGTCACCTCGGTGGCGGTCGATTGGATCGAATTTGTGGCGAACACCGGTCGCGGAAATTCAGGCGACCTCTGCGGCCCAGGCCGGCGCGACCAGACCGAGGCCGAGTTCGGCGGCCGGAGCGGCGGCGCGCAACGGCGCATCGACCAGCGTCCAGGCGGTCGGGTCGGAGAGGAGCGCCTTCAGCGTCAGGTGGTTCATGCGGTGGCCGCCGCGATAGGAGCGGTAGAGGCCGAGCAGGGGGGCGCCGGAGAGGGCGAGATCGCCGATGGCGTCGAGCAACTTGTGGCGGACGAATTCGTCGGCCCAGCGCAGGCCTTCCGGGTTGAGGACGCGATCGTCCTTGATCGCGACCGAATTCTCGAGGCTGGAGCCGCGGCACAGGCCCATCGGCAGGAGTTTCTCGAGGTCCTTGACGAAACCGAAGGTGCGGGCGCGGGCGACCTGCTCGCGGAAGACCCTGGGGGAGAGATCGATGCCGATCGATTGCCGGCCGATCACCTTGTCGGGGAAGTCGATGGTGACCTCGTAGCGCTGGCCGTCGTGGGGGCGGAGTTCCGCCCAACCGCTGCCGAGCTCGACGCGGACCGGTTTGAGGACCTTGATCCAGCGCCGGCGCGCCGACTGGGTGACGAGGCCGACCTGGTCGATCGCCTCGATGAAGGCGTCGGAGGAACCGTCCATCACCGGGACTTCCGAGCCGTCGATCTCGATCAGCACGTTGTCGACGCCGAGACCGCGAAGGGCGGCCATCAGATGTTCGATGGTGGCGACGGAAGCGTGCTTCGGGTCGCCGACCATGGTGCAGAGATCGGTGGCGGAGACATGGCTCCACAGGGCCGGGATCTCGACGTCACGGCCCTGGACAGCCTCGGTGCGGACGAAGACGATACCGGTATCGGGATCGGCGGGCTGGAGGGTGAGGGTGACTTCCTGGCCACTGTGGACACCTATTCCCACGACGCGTACCGTATCGGCGATCGTGGTCTGAGCGTTCACGGTCGTTCGTGCCATCGTCTTCACCCGTCTCGTTCGCCTGCGGCATGCCGTTCGGCGAACCGGAAGTCATGTCTTCGAAGCGGTGGGATCGTCCCGGATTCCACCACTCCCGAAAGCGGTTCGATGCGGCATTCGAAGCACCGATGCGAACCGTTCTATCGTCAAACTAACGGGGGTCGGGTCGGAAGCGAAATCACGCTTGGTTACACATTGTTACCATTATCAAGGAACATAATATCTTTTAATTTCAATTAATTGTTGGAGTGTGGCGAGAAATGGAGAAGGGGTCTGCCACAATCGTGACAGACCCCTTCTCGTCTCGTTCCAGGGTGACGCCGAGTCAGTTCGCCTGACGCCGGAGGAAGGCCGGGATCTCCAGCTGATCCTCTTCCGACAGGCGCGTCTGAGCCGGGGCACGGCCCATCGGATCGAGGCTGCCGGCGGCCGGGCGATGGGCCGGTTCGGCGGGCATGCGCGGGGCGGGGCGTTTGGCGAACTCGTCGTGGCCGGCGGGCTGGTAGGCGGCGGGTTCGCGCGGCGCCGGTGCGAAGCTCGGCTCGCGCATCTGCGGTGCCGGGGCTTCCATCTCGTGATCGTCGCGGCGGGAGAGACCGTGGGCGAGCCGCTTGAGGAGGCTCATCGGGCGGCGCTCTTCTTCGTGATGCTCCTCGGGTTGAGCCATCTGGCGCTGGGCGATCGGCGGGAACTCGTCGACGCGCGGCATACGGGATTGCATCGCCGGACGCTCCGCGGTCGGCGGGATGTAGGGGCGACGGTCGATCTGCGGCTCCGGGCGGGCCACCGGTTCGTCGATCTCCTGGACCGGATCGGTGTGGGCGAAGGTCGCCGGCTGCGGTTCGACGCGCTGGATCGCCACCGCCGGATCCTGGGCGACGCGGGTGAGCGGCGCGGCCGGTTCGGCGATCGGTTCGACCCGGGTCTCGACCATCGGCGCCGGTGCGGGGGCCGGGGCGATCACCTCCTCGATGTCGAGGGAGCGGGCGATGGCGGCCGCGGCGGAGGATTGCGCGGTCGCAGGGGCGGTGGAGGTGCGGATGTCGACGCGGGCCTGTTCGAGGGCGGCGGGGACCGGACGGCCGGCGGCGCGCAGACGAGCGGCGAGGTCGGCCATGCGGGCCTCCTGCTCGTTCATCGCGGCCTTGACCTCCTGGTCGATGCCGGTGGCGACGACCGAGACGCGGACGACGCCGTCGAGCGCGTCGTCGAAGGTGGCGCCGAGGATGATGTTGGCGTCCGGATCGACCTCCTCGCGGATGCGGGTGGCGGCCTCGTCGACCTCGAAGAGGGTGAGGTCCTTGCCGCCGGAGATCGAGATCAGCACGCCCTTGGAGCCCTTCATCGAGGTCTCGTCGAGGAGCGGGTTGGCGATCGCGGCTTCGGCGGCCTGGAGGGCGCGCTTGTCGCCGGAGGACTCGCCGGTGCCCATCATCGCCTTGCCCATGCCGCGCATGATCGAGCGGACGTCGGCGAAGTCGAGGTTGATCAGGCCTTCCTTGACCATCAGGTCGGTGATGCAGGCCACACCCGAGTAGAGCACCTGATCGGCCATGGCGAAGGCGTCGGCGAAGGTGGTGCGCTCGTTGGCGATGCGGAACAGGTTCTGGTTCGGGATGACGATGAGCGTGTCGACGCTCTTCTGCAGCTCGGTGATGCCGGTCTCGGCGATCCGCATGCGGCGGGCGCCTTCGAACTGGAACGGCTTGGTGACGACGCCGACGGTGAGGATGCCCATCTCGCGCGCGGCCTTGGCGATCACCGGGGCGGCGCCGGTGCCGGTGCCACCGCCCATGCCGGCGGTGATGAACACCATGTGGGCGCCGGTCAGGTGATCGTTGATCTCGTCGATGACCTCGTCGGCGGCGGCGCGGCCGACTTCCGGCATCGAGCCGGCGCCGAGGCCCTCGGTGACGGCGACGCCCATCTGGATGATGCGCTCGGACTTGGAGAGCGTCAGCGCCTGGGCGTCGGTGTTGGCGACGACGAAGTCGACGCCGTTCAATCCGGCCTGGATCATGTTGTTGACGGCGTTGCCACCGGCACCACCCACACCGAACACGGTGATCCTCGGCTTCAGTTCCCGAATGTCGGGCATCTTCAGATTGAGCGTCATGGCATCCTCGCAAGTCACCGCCGCCGGGCGGAATTCCGAACCGAACCACTCCCACCCGCGCCTTCGCGCGCGGGGGAAGAATCTCACCAACTCTCTTTCAGCCAGCGACCGACCTTGGTGAGATAGTTCCCACCGGTTCCGGTCATCAGCCGACGCTGATGGCGCATGTCGAACTGCTCGATCTGCGCCACCTGCGGATAGATCAGAAGGCCGACGGCGCCGGCGAAGGCCGCGCCCTTGGCCGCCTGCGGCAGCCCGGCGATGCCGAGCGGCCGACCGAGACGCACGTTGCGTCCGAGAATGCGTCGCGCCACCTCGACCACGCCGGTGAGCTGGCTCGCCCCGCCCGTCAGCACGACGCGCTTGCCGACGCGGCCGGCGAAGCCGGAGGCGGCGAGGCGGTCGCGCACCAGCTCGAGGATCTCCTCGATGCGTGGGCGGATGATGCGGGTCAGCGCGCCACGCGGCACGTTGACGACGTCGTGGCGGTCCTGACCGACCGATGGCACGCCGATCACTTCGTGGTCGTCCGACGAGGTGGCGAGTGCCGAGCCGTGCAGTGTCTTGACCCGCTCGGCGTCGGCCAAGCGGGTCGACAGACCCTGTGCGATGTCCATGGTGACGTGGTGGCCGCCGATGGCGAGCGCGTCGACGTGGCAGAACGCTCCGTCGGCGAAGATCGCCATCGAGGTGGTGCCGCCGCCCATGTCGACACAGGCGACGCCGAGATCGGCCTCGTCGTCGACCAGGGTGGAGAGGCCGGAGGCATAGGGGGTCGCCACGATGGTCTCGACCTCGAGGTGGCAGCGGTTGACCGCGAGCTCGAGGTTGCGGATCGGAGCGCTCTCCGCCGTCACCACGTGCATGTCGACCGCGAGCTTCTTGCCCAACATGCCGATCGGGTCCTTGATGCCGCGCGATCCGTCGAGTGCGTAGCCGATGGGCAGCGAATGGACCACCGACCGGTTGTCGGTGACCGAATGCGACCCACCGGCGGAGAGCACGCGCTGGATGTCCGCCTCGTCGACTTCCGAGCCGGCGACGTCGACGTTGGCGCGAAACACTTCGCTCTTCAGTCGGCCCGCCGTCAGGTTGAGGATAAGCGATTCGATGGTGAGACCGGCCATGCGTTCCGCGGCGTCGACGGCGAGGCGGATCGACTGCTCGGCTTCCTCGAGATCGACGACGGTGCCGGATTTCATGCCGCGCGAACGCTGCATGCCGTAGCCGAGCACGGTCATGTCGTGGGTGCGGCCGGGTAGCACCTTGTCGGGCGCGCGCGGGGTCAGCTTGGCGATCAGGCAGGTGACCTTGGTCGAGCCGACGTCGAGCACCGAGACGACGGTGGCTCGGCGGTTGGACAACGGCCGCATCCGCGGCACCATGTGGTCGACAGGGGGACGGCTCACGTGTCGGTCCCCTTCTTCTTGGCACCGAGCTTCAGCCGCATCTGCTCCTTGCGCGCCGCGGCGGCGGCGTCGGAGAGGCGGACGAAGAGGCGATCGGGGACGCGGGTGTCGACCACCACGAGATCACGATCGAGCAGCTTCTTGGCGGCCTGGAGGTCGGCGACGCGGGCGAGGGCAGCCCGCGGCTCGTCTTCCGGCAGCATGATTTCGATGCCGTCGACGGTGATGAGGTTCCAGCGGCGCTCGGCCACCAGCACCGCGGCGCGGATGCGCGGACGGATGGTCGGAGCGGAATCCATCAATGCCACCGCGTCCTCGACCCGCTTGTCGGCGCCGGCACCGACCACCAGCGGCAAGCCGGCATGACGCGGCTGCAGGGTGTCGCTCATCACCGTGCCGGTGCGGTCGACGACCTTGAGGCGGCCTTCGTCCTGCCACAGCGCGTAGGGGATGCGCTCGGTCAGCGCGACGACGATGCGGTTGGGATAGAGCTTCTTCACCGTGACGTCGGCGACCCAGGGGATCTCGGCGATACGGGCGCGGGCGTGCTCGGCGTCGAGCAGCAGCAGGGAGGAAGCCTGGGTGACGTCGATCCGGTCGGAGATCTCGGTCGAGTCCGCCTCGGCGAGCCCGCGGATCTCGATCGAGGCGACGGAGAAGCCGGCGGCAGAGGTGAGGGCGTCGAGGGTCGTGCGCCATCCGCCGGAGAGCCACAGGCCGTAGGCGCCCCACAGGCCGAGGAAGCCGAGGGCGGCGAAGGTGCCGTGCATCGGCTTCACCGTGCGGGCGAGAGCATCGACGCTGTTCATCCAACGCTTGGCCGTACGCACGCCCTTGCGCCACCGGAACCCCGCATCCTGCGGTAGTTCGGCGACGGAGGCGGCCCGGTCCAGGCGCCGATGACCCGTCAACGATCGCAACTCGCGTCCTCCACCAGCCACTGCACGAGATCCGCGAAGGGAATACCCGAATGCGCCGCCATGTCGGGAACCAACGAGGTTCCGGTCATTCCCGGCTGGGTGTTCACCTCCAGGCAGACGAGTTCCCCCGTTCCCGCCACGTCGTATCGGAAGTCGGAGCGCGAGACGCCGCGACAGCCGAGCGCCCGATGCGCCATGACCGCAAGCATTTCGACACGTTGGTAAACATCCGGTAAAATTCGCGCCGGAAGGATGTGGACGGAGCCGCCTTTGCGGTACTTCGCCTCGAAGTCGTAGAAGGCGAGGCTCTCCTCCGGCACGATCTCGATGACGCCGAGGGCGCGTTCTTCTCCCGGCGCTCCCATCACCGCGCAGGTCAGTTCCAGACCGTCGACGAAGCTCTCCACCAGGACCTTGTCGCCGTAGGGCCAATCGTCGCGCAGCAGTTCCTGCGGCGGGTGGGTGCGGTCGGCCTTGACGATGATGACGCCGAAGGACGAGCCTTCGGCCACCGGTTTCACCACGTAGGGGGCGGGCAGCAGGTGTTCCTTCGCCGCGTCGTGGCGGTCGGCGACGACGCCGCGGGCGAGCGGAATGCCGATCTGGGCGAAGATCATCTTCGCCTTGTCCTTGTTCATCGCCAGCGCCGAGGCGAGGATACCGGAATGGGTGTAGGGGATGCGCAGCGTCTCCAGCATGCCCTGAATGGCGCCGCCCTCGCCCCAGGGGCCGTGCAGTGCGTTGAAGGCGACATCGGGCCGCAGTTCCTCGAGGCGGGCGTAGACGTCCTTGCCGACGTCGAGGCGGGTGACGCGGTAGCCCTTGCTCTCGAGCGCAGTGGCGCAGGCCTCGCCCGACCACAGGCTGACCTGGCGCTCCGAGTCCCAACCGCCCATCAACACCGCGACGTGCTTCGACATCTTCCGGATTCTCCTTCGGCGGGCGCAACTCGTACTGGCCGCGTCGGTCGACGCGGGCGCGCCGACGCAGCCGGATCGCCGGCGTCGCTTCACGGTTGCGCGGTATGGTTAGCGAAAGGTTAATTTTCGGTATCCGTCCGTCTCGAGCAGCGGAATATCACCGAGCGTGGTGCGCCGGTCGCGCAGGCGGGGAGGGGGCGGGCGTTCGATCTGCCCGGGAGATGGGCCGGCTGTCCGATGCGGCGAGAGGGTGCGGCGGGATCCGGAACGGAAGCCGAGGAGACCCCTCACCCGCGAGGGGAGAAGGCGGACGGAGGCTTCCCGTCGCCTCGGTCGAGCGGTGACCGCTCCCGTCGCGGCGCGTCCGAGTTCGATCCGGAGGCTGGCCGCCTCGACCCTCACCTGCCCAGGAAGGGTTCGATCTCGCGGCCGGCGGCGAAGCGGCCGAGGCGCTTGATTTCCCACTCCAGCCGGACGCCCGAGGTCTCGAACACACACGCGCGCACCGTCTCGCCCAGCAGTTCGATGTCGTAGGCGCTGGCGTCGCCCTCGGCGATGAGGAAGTTGCAGTGCATCTCGGAGACATGGGCGCCGCCGACGACGAGGCCACGGCAGCCGGCGGCGTCGACGAGTTTCCAGGCCGAGGTGCCGGGCGGGTTCTTGAAGGTCGAGCCGCCGGTGCGCGAGCGGATCGGCTGGGCGCTCTCGCGGTGCTCGGTGACCTTGTCCATCTCGGCCTCGATGGCGGCGCGGTCGCCGGCGACACCCTCCATGATCGCCGAGACGAAGATCAGGTCGTCGGGGGCGGAGGAGTGGCGATAGGCGTAGCCCATGTCGGCGTTCGAGAGCGTGACGAGGTTGCCGGCGCGGGTGACGGCGCGGACCTCGACGACGCGGGCGGCGGTCTCGCCGCCGTTGGCCCCGGCGTTCATGCGCAGCGCGCCGCCGATGCCGCCGGGGATGCCGAAATAGAAGGCGAAGCCGGCGACCTCGGCATCGAGTGCGGCGCGCGCCACCTGCTTGTCGGCGATCGCCGCGCCGATGTCGAAGCGGGCGTCGCCGATCCGCTTCACCCCGCCGAAGCCGCGCTGCGACAGGCGGATGGTGACGCCGGGGACGCCACCTTCGCGGATCAGCAGGTTGGAGCCGAGGCCGACGACGGTCACCGGCACGTCGGCGGGCAGGCGCTGCAGAAAGAGCTGCAGGTCTTCGACGTCGGCCGGCTGGTAGTAGAGCTCCGAGGCGCCGCCGACGCGGAACCAGGTGGTGTCGCCGAGCGCGAAGCCCGGCAACAACGCGCCTCGGATGTCGGCGGTGTCGAGGCGGGCGAGGAGGTCGGACGAGGCGGTCACGTCGATGGTTCCTTCGGGTCGCGGGCGGGGCCGATCAGGCGGCCGTCTCCGCCGCAGCGAGCTGCTTGGGGAGCGCGTAGGCCCACTGGGTGATGTTGCCGGCGCCGAGGAAGACGACGTAGTCGCCGGGTGTGGCCATTTCACGGATCAGATCGGGGAGTTGCTCCGGGCCCTCCAGCGCGGTGACGTGGCGATGGCCGCGACCGCGCAGGCCGCCCACCAGGGTGTCGCGGCTGATGCCCTCGATCGGCGCCTCGCCCGCCGCATAGACGTCGGCGATGATGACCCGGTCGGCGTCGTTGAAGGCCTGGGAGAATTCCTCGAACAGCGAGGCGAGGCGGGTGTAGCGGTGCGGCTGCATCACCGCGACGACCTTGCCGCCCTTGCCTTCACCCTCGACGGCGGTGCGGGCGGCCTTGAGCACCGCCATGATCTCGACCGGGTGGTGGCCGTAGTCGTCGAAGACCTGGATGCCGTTCCAGGTGCCGGTCGGGGTGAAACGGCGCTTGACCCCGGTGAAGCCGGCGAGCCCCTTGCGGATCGCCTCCGCCGCGATGCCGAGCTGGTCGGCGACGGCGACCGCAGCGGTGGCGTTGGCGATGTTGTGGATGCCCGGCATGGCGACGACGAGGTCGGGGATGACCTTCTCGGTGCCGGTGACGCGATCGCGCACCTTGACGGTGAAGCGCGACTGCTGGCCCAGCACCTGGATGTCGCTGTAGCGCACGTCGGCCTGCGGGTTGGTGCCGTAGGTGACGATGCGGCGATCTTCGATCTTGCCGACCAGCGCCTGCACCTCCGGGTGGTCGAGGCACATCACGGCGAAGCCGTAGAAGGGGACGTTCTCGACGAAGTGTTTGAAGGCGTCCTTGACCTTGTCGAAGGTGCCGTAGTGATCGAGATGTTCCGGGTCGATGTTGGTGACGACCGCGATGTCGGCCGGCAACTTGACGAAGGAGCCGTCGCTCTCGTCGCTCTCCACCACCATCCACTGGCCGGCACCGAGCCGGGCGTTGGTGCCGTAGGCATTGATGATGCCGCCGTTGATGACGGTCGGATCGAGGCCGCCGGCATCGAGCAGCGCCGCCACCATCGAGGTGGTGGTGGTCTTGCCGTGGGTGCCGCCCACCGCGATCGCCGACTTGAAGCGCATCAGTTCGGCGAGCATCTCGGCGCGGCGCACCACGGGCAGGAAGCGTTCGCGGGCGGCGACGAGTTCCGGGTTGCCGGGCTTGATCGCCGAGGAGACGACGACGACCCGGGCCTCGCCGAGGTTCGCCCCGTCGTGGCCGACGAAGACGGTGATGCCCTTCTCGCGCAGGCGCTGGACGTTGGCGTTGTCGGCGGCGTCCGAGCCCTGGACCTTGAAGCCGAGGGTGTGCAGCACCTCGGCGATGCCGCTCATGCCGATGCCGCCGATCCCGACGAAATGCACGGGTCCGATGGTCGAGGGCATCTTCATGGGGGTGGTCCTTCCGGTTCCGTCACCATATCGCACCGACACGCGCAGCGCGCAGGAACACGCCGCACGAGACGGCGCGCAGGCGATTCGCGCCTGTCTAATCAGGTTTGATCGGATCGTCGAGCCTCGGCAATGGGGGCGAGGCGGCGGCCGGGCGCGCGCTCGAAACGGCTCGGCTGCCGCGCGGTCGTCGAAAAACCGCCCGCCCGCCTGCCACGCTGGGCGGGGCGAGAGCCATGTCTCTTTGATTTTCAATGGGTTGTGGACTCGTTGGGCACGGCTTGCCGTATCGCATCGTGCAACCTCGGCCGGTGCTTCGACCAAGGCGACCCACCTCGGAAACGACGATCAGCGAACGATCGAGGCGATCAGGACGACGCCTCCCGAGATCGATGCACCCAAGACCAGCAGGTTGACCGGCCATTCGTCGTTACGCCCGCGGTTCTGGCGATAACCGGTCCAACTCGCCCACGACATCAGACACAGGAAGAGGATCGACAGCAACTTGACGGCGAGCCAGAAGTTGCCGAACGCGAAGTAGACGGCGAACAGGGCTGCCAACGCCGCGGCCGGAATCGAGAGCGATTCCCAGACGGAGGCGAACAGGCGTCCGGATTTCATCATGAGTTCCACCCTCGAGTGCCGCCGAACGATGGCATGTGAGGGCAGGTTCCTCATCCCCCATTTGGAGTACGGGTCCGGCAGGGCGAAACGGGTCCGGGCACCGAGGTCGTTCGGCCGATCCTCATCCCCGTAGGGAGAGACGGGCGAGCAGGGCGACGAGTTCGGCCTGCCGCGACACACCGACCTTGCCGAACACGCGTTTGAGGACGGTACGTGCGGTCTCTTCGGCGATGCCGAGGTGATCGGCGACGGCTCGGGGTTGAAGACCGACGCCGACGAGGGAAGCGACACGCGCCTCGTTGAGGGTCAATCCGAGGAGATCTCTGAGGATGGTCGGGTCGACGGGCTGATCGCGATCGATCTCGACCGCCAGTACCAGGGCACGGGTGTCCGCCAACATGGCGCCCGCGAGCATGTTCGGCGTGCCCAGCGGCAGAACATGGAGAACGACGCGACCGCCCTCCGTATCTCCGACGATCAGAGGCTTGGGAACCGGCGGAACCGCGTCGCGCAGGATCGATGCGAGAAGCGCATCGAATGCCGCACGATCGCTGCGGTTCTCGGCGATGAGCTTCTCGTCCCGGACGATCAGGCCCTTGCCGAGCAGGGCGTCGCCGACCGGGTTGGTCATCGTCACGCGCCCGAGGGAATCGAGCCCGAACAGCCCGATGTTCATCGATGTCAGGATCTTGGTCAGCCCCGCGCCCCGTGTTTCGCCCTCGAGGAGACGGATGCTCAGACGCAGGGATTGCTCGACGTGTCGTCCCAGTTGCGAGACGAGGTGCAGCTCCGCGTCGTCGAAGCGCGGTCTGTCGAAGCGGCGTTGCACCGAAATGACCACCCAGACGTGGGGGTCGGGAGCCACGCTGGTGGCGGCGAACCACCCGAGCCCGTGAGGGACGAGGTAGTCGGTGTAGATGGGGAGAGTTCGCACTTCGTCGTCGTCGACGACGTGTCCGTCGGTCACCGCGTCGGTCGAGACCTGATAGCCGCGCTCGATCACCCTGTGGGCTCTGGTGTCGCGCATGGCCCAGTTGGCGATGTAGTCGGCGTGGGTTTCCTCGAGCGCCGGTGAGACGATCGTGCCGATGCTGCCATCGTCGCGTCGCCACAGCAGCACCGTGCCGACGTCGCCCATACAATCGGCGATCCGCTGGAGTGCCGCCGGCCATCGATCCGGCTCGGTCGCGGCGGCGTAGATGGATCGAACGGCGGAATCGTAAGTATCGGTCGCGATCACGCGTACGCCCCCCGGGACACCAATCGGTGATCGAGAATAGCCGATGCGATCCGATCGGCCATCGAAATGTCGAACCGTCCGCGACCGTCGGTCGGCGTGCCCTGGCGACGATGGTCTTCGTCGTCGCGGCGAGTTCGAAGGCGCCATCGACGAAGGCGACGAGGAGCCGGTCTGGTAGGCGATCCGGGCCTCGTGAATTCCGAGGTATCGTCCGCGGTGCGGTCGCTCGTCCGGACGACGCGAAGGTTCCGAACGGGGGAGGGGAGGCTCGTGGCCGCTCCGCGCGGCAGCGGGAGCGCCCCACGCATGATGCGTGACCGACCGGGGGGCGGGGACGAGCACCTGCCCCCCCTCCGGCATCGGTATCGCCGGATGGGCGACGGGGTCCCGCGCTCATCCTTCGCCCGGCAGCTTCCAGGCGACGGCGTCGGCGCCGTAGACGGCCGCGAGCGCACGGGTGATCTCGATCGCCTCCGCCTCGAGCCGTCGCCGCACCTCGGGGTCGACGATCGTCGGTCCGTCGTCGTGGTCGACGTCGAGCGCGTCGATCACCCGTCCGTCGAAATCGGCGAGGCGCGCGGCGAGATCTTCGGAGATCTCCAGACACCAGGGGTCGAGATTGCGCCCGTCGTCGGCGTCCCACATCGGCCAGCACCCGACCTCGGGGGCGAGCACGACGCCCTTCGGCTGGACGAACGGTCGCTCCTCACCGGCATCGACTTCGCCGTCGTCCATCGGCCCGAGCGACGGCGTCCGGTGCATCCGCACGATCTCCCGGCCCTGCCACACCAGCGCCGTCAGCGCCGCCACGCCGGCCACCACCTCGACCATCGGCAGGGCGGCGAACTGCACCGCGCCGGCCCGTTCCGCCGCGATCACCGCCGCCGAACCGGCGAGCCAGAAGAGGAAGGCATTGCGCGTCTGCGCCCGCCCGGCGCGGTCGTCCGCGTCCTCCGGCGGGAAGTGGCGCGCGGCGTAGACGAGCCAGATCGCCTGCACCACCGCATTGGCGAGAAGCGTCGCGAGGGCGAAACGATCGAGCGCGGCGAGAAGAAAGCCGGCGAGCGCCGTCAGCACCGCTCCGAGCGCCAGAAGCGAAGAGCGCACGAGATCGCGCGTCGTCCGCCGACCGCGGATCGCCGAGATCGCCGCATCGATGACCCGCGACACGCCCAACGCCCTCAGGGTGACCATGCCCCCGGCGAACCAGAAGACGCCCAGTGCCCGAACCACCCAGTCCCACATCGCCCGCCTCTCCGGCCTGTTCCGATCGCCGGCGAAGATAGCGGAGCCGGCCGTGGCGACGAAGTTACGAAGCTCGTCATCCTCCGAAACGAAACGGGGGAGAGGAGCCCTCGCTCCTCTCCCCCGTCGCGATCGGATCGACCGATCGTGCTCAGCTCGCTTCCGGTCCGCGCGAGATCGCGGCGACGCCGGTGCGGGAGTATTCGACCAGGCCGAGCGGGCCCATCAGGCCGACGAACTCGTCGATCTTGTCGGACTTGCCGGTGATCTCGAAGACGAAGCTTTCGGTGGTGGCGTCGACGACGCGGGCGCGGAAGGCGTCACCGAGACGGAGCGCCTCGACGCGGGCTTCGCCCTTGCCCTTCACCTTGATCAGCGCCAGTTCACGCGCCAGCACCTTGCCGGCGACCGTCAGGTCGACGACGCGATGCACCGGCACCAGACGGTCGAGTTGGTTCTTGATCTGCTCGATCACCATCGGCGTGCCGGTGGTGACGATGGTGATGCGGGAGAGATGCTTCTCGTGCTCGGTCTCCGAGACGGTCAGGCTCTCGATGTTGTAGCCGCGGCCGGAGAACAGGCCGACGACGCGGGCGAGAACGCCCGGTTCGTTGTCGACGACGACCGAGAGCGTGTGGGTCTCGGGGGTCTGGAAAACATAGGCGGACGGATAGTGGGTGGTGTTCATGACGATGTCTCGTGTCTCGAGGTGAGTTCCAGGAGCGAAGGGAAATTCGGTATGGGGCGCGGGCTCGTCGCCCGCGCCGTGCCTCACACCAGCATCTTGCCCTTCTCGTCGATGACGTTGCCGATGTCCTCGACCGCCTCGCCGAACAGCATCTCGTTGTGCGCCTTGCCCGACGGGATCATCGGGAAGCAGTTCTCCGCCGGATCGACGACGCAGTCGAAGATCACCGGCTTCTTCACCGCGATCATCTCGGCGATCTTGGCGTCGAGTTCGGACGGCTTCTCGCAGCGGATGCCGACGCCGCCCATCGCCTCGGCGAGCTTCACGAAGTCGGGCAGCGCGTGCGAATAGCTCTCCGAGTAGCGCCCGCCGTGCAGCAGCTCCTGCCACTGCCGGACCATGCCCATGTAGTGGTTGTTGAGGATGAAGATCTTGATCGGCAGGCGATACTGCACCGCCGTCGAGATCTCCTGCATGGTCATCATGACCGAGGCCTCGCCGGCGATGTCGATGACGAGGCTGCCCGGATGCGCCATCTGCACGCCGACCGCCGCCGGAATGCCGTAGCCCATGGTGCCGAGGCCGCCCGAGGTCATCCAGCGGTTCGGCTCGTCGAACTTGAGGAACTGCGCCGCCCACATCTGGTGCTGGCCGACCTCGGTGGTGAAGTAGACGTCCTTGCCCTTGACCGCCTCCTGCAGCCGCTGGATGGCGTACTGCGGCTTGATGATCTCGTCGGAGGCGCGATAGGCGAGGCACTTGCGGCCGCGCCACACCGCGATCTTGTCCCACCACTTCTGCAGCGCCGCCTTGTCGATCTGCGGCTGGGTCTGTTTCCAGACGCGGACCATGTCCTCGAGCACGTGAGCGACGTCGCCGACGATCGGCACGTCGACCTTGATGATCTTGTTGATCGACGACGGGTCGATGTCGATGTGGATCTTCTTGGCGTGCGGCGCGAAGGCGTCGAGACGGCCGGTGATGCGGTCGTCGAAGCGGGCGCCGACGCAGATGATCAGATCCGACTCGTGCATCGCCATGTTGGCCTCGAGCGTGCCGTGCATGCCCAGCATGCCGAGGAACTGCTCGTCGTTGCCCGGATAGGCGCCGAGACCCATCAGCGTCGAGGTGATCGGGAAGCCGGTGGTCTTGACCAGCTCACGCAGCAGCTGCGACGCCGCCGGGCCGGAGTTGATGACGCCGCCGCCGGTGTAGAAGATCGGCCGATGCGCCTTGCCGATCATCTGGACGGCATGACGGATCGCGTCCATGTCGCCCTTGACCTTGGGACGATAGGTCTTGTGCTGGATGTTCTTCGGGCCGTGATAGGTGCCGGTGGCGAACTGCACGTCCTTCGGAATGTCGATGACGACCGGACCCGGACGGCCCGACTTCGCCACGTGGAAGGCCTCGTGCAGGATGCGCGGCAGATCCTCGATGCGCTTGACCAGCCAGTTGTGCTTGGTGCACGGCCGGGTGATGCCGACGGTATCGCACTCCTGGAAGGCGTCGTTGCCGATGAGGTGCGTCGGCACCTGGCCGGTGATGCAGACCAGCGGGATCGAGTCGAGCAGCGCGTCGGTGAGGCCGGTGACGGCGTTGGTCGCGCCCGGGCCGGAGGTGACGAGGACGGCACCGACCTTGCCGGTCGAGCGGGCATAGCCCTCCGCCGCGTGGACCGCGCCCTGCTCGTGGCGGACGAGGACGTGCTTGACCTTCTCCTGCTTGAAGATCTCGTCGTAGATCGGCAGCACCGATCCGCCCGGATAGCCGAAGAGCACCTCGACGCCCTGATCCTGCAGGGCTGCGATCACCATTTCCGCTCCGGTCATCTGCCGTGACATGGGGTCTTCTCCGGTCCTTTCGCGTCGCTCGTCGACGGGGGTGGCGTTTCGATGTGTGGGATGCTTCGGGTAACAAAAAAGGCCCCTGTGGGGGGCCTGGTTTTCCGCGCGCTCGCTTGTCTCGCCGAGGTCCTCAGACCCCGTCGGCGGCGCGCGGTACGACTACGAGAATGGTCTTGCGCAGCATGGTGGCGCGAAGTCCTCTGATTTCGGTCGCGCGGACCCTAGACGGGAGCGGGCGAGAGGTCAAGTAGGGGAGATCATGGAGTTCGGTGGGAACCTCCTTTCGGCCCGAGCGGCCGACGCCGCGCCCGCCCCTCGCGACCTGCGGACAAACCCGGACGCGCTCCCTTTCGCCGCTACCCGCATGTCGGAATGTGCTATTCGGGGCCCGAGGGTGGCTGCGGGCGGACGCCATGGCGACGGCCGACCGAATCGTCACCGAGACCAGTCCATGGGAAATCGCGAGATGCTCGCTCGCGGGTACAGGCTGCACTCCGAGACCGGAACGGTTCGCGACCGTCGCCATCGGCGCGCCCGCGTCCTCACCATAGCCAACAACAAGGGCGGCGTCGGCAAGTCGACGACCGTCGTCAATCTCGCCGCCGAACTGGCGAGCCGCGATTATCGCGTGCTGGTCGTCGACCTCGATTCCCAGGGCCATGCCGGGCGTGGCCTCGGCCGCGTCGCCCGCACGCGCTCCGTCACGGTCCACGACGTCCTGCGCCGTCTCGACGCCTCGCTCGAGGACGGCGTGGTCGAAACCCTGGACCCCGGGGTCGACCTGTTGCCCGCCGACGGCAACTTCGACGGCGACGTCCACGTCTCCGACCCCTGCCGGCTGGCCAGGGCGCTCGACGAGATCGTCTGGCATTACGACGTCGTCCTGATCGACACGCCGCCCTCGGTGCCGCGTCTTCTCGTGGCGGCGCTGATGGCTTCGGAGGCGGTGCTGATCCCCGCTCTGCTCGACGACCTGTCGATCGACGGCGTCACGCGCTTCATGCGGACCTTCCACGAGGTGGTGACCGGCCACAACGCCGCCCTCGGCACCGCACTGATCGTCCCGATGCGAGTGGACACGCGCTCCGCCCTACAGCGGGCGGCGCTCGACGAACTGGGGCGTCGCTTCGGCCGCGACAGGGTCAGCGCCGGCATCCGCATCGACATCGGCCTCTCGGAAGCCTTCGCTCGGCGCCGGCCTCTGCGCGCCTTCCGTCGGGCGAGCCGCGCCGTCGCCGATTTCGCCGATCTCGCCGACCAGGTGCTGCGCCTCCTCGGCGAAGAGCTGATCCGCATGCCCGCGCCGGACGAAGTCGCCGCCGTCGAGACCACCGACTGATCCTCTGCTCACCCCGGCGCCGCGTCGCCCGCGCGCCCGCCCGTGCGGATCAGTTCGGCCGCCGCCTCGACCGTCCCCGCCCGCAGCCAGTCGCCCATCCGCCCGCGGAACCACGTCGATTGCCGCTTGGCATATTGCCGGGTCTCGACGATGCTGCGCTCGATCCCGGCCTCGAGGCTCGTTCGTCCCGCCGCAACCTCGGTGAGAGCCGCCACCCCGATCGCCCGCATCGCCGGCATCTCGGGCGCGAGCCCCCGCGCCACGAAGGCCGCCGCCTCCTCGATCGCGCCGTCCTCGACCATCGCCCGGAACCGTGCCGCGATACGCCCGTGCAGCATCGCCCGCTCCGGCTCGAGCACGAGGCGGACCGCCGTCTCGGGCGGGACGAGTGGGGCGGAGTGGGGGGCGGATTGCCACGTGGCGAGCGAGCGGCCGGTCGCCTCGATCACTTCGAGCGCCCTCGTCAGCCGTTGCGTGTCGGTCGGTCGCAGGCGTGCCGCCATCCGCGGATCGCGGCCTGCGAGTTCGGCGTGGAGACCGGCGGCGCCGATCCGTTCGGCCTCGGCGCGCCAATGCGCCCGGACCGCGCCGGTGATCTCCGGGACCGGCGCCAGGCCGTGGGTCAATGCCTCGAAATAGAGGCCGGTGCCGCCGACGAAGATCGGAAGGCGACCGGCGGCGCGGATCTCGGCGAGTACGCGCTCGACATCGGCGAGCCAGTCGGCGACCGAGAAGGGGCGGGCGGGGTCGACGTGGCCGTAGAGCCGATGGGGCAGGCGCGCCACTTCGGCGGCGGTCGGCCGGGCGGTGAGAATGGCGAGCCCGGCGTAGATCTGCATCGAGTCGGTGTTCACCACCACGCCGCCGAGATCGGCGGCCAGCCGCGACGCCAGAGCCGACTTGCCGCTCGCCGTCGGTCCTGCGATAAGCACCGCGCTCGGGGCCTCGTCCTCGTCGCGTCTCGTCATACGGCCGTCGCTCGCCTTTCCGTCTCGCCTTCGCCCGCCGGCGTCGGCCCATGAGCTTGTTCTCGATCATGACCCATGTTGCAACCCTGATCTCGGCGCCCACCGCCCCCGCGGTCACCGCGGCGATGGTCGACGCCGCCGCGCGGCATCTCGGCGCGACGGGACGGGCGACGCTCGCCGAAGGCATCGCGACCGACGTCTTCGTGACGATCGAACCGGGCAGCGAGAAGCAGGTCGGCGAGGACCTGCGCGCCCGCCTCGCCGCGCCGATCGACGTGGTGGTGCAGAAACTCGCCGATCGGGCCAAGGGGCTGCTGGTCGCCGACATGGATTCGACCATGATCGGCCAGGAGTGCATCGACGAACTGGCGGCGGAGCTCGGCCTCAAGGACCACATCGCCGCCATCACCGAACGGGCGATGCGCGGCGAGATCGCGTTCGAGCCGGCTCTGCGCGAACGTGTCGCCCTGCTCGCCGGGCTCGCGGCGAACATCGTCGACAAGGTCATCGCCGAACGGATCCACCTCACCCCCGGCGCCGTCGAGCTGGTGCGCACCATGCGGGCGAATGGCGCCTACACCGCGCTGGTCTCCGGCGGCTTCACCGTCTTCACCGGCCCGGTGTCGCGGATGATCGGCTTCCACGAGCACCGCTCCAATCTGTTGTTGGAAGAGGCCGGCAGACTCACCGGTGCGGTCGCCGAGCCGATCCTCGGCCAGGACGCCAAGCGCGCCGCGCTCCTCGAACTCGCCGCGGCGAAGAAGGTGCCGATGGAGCTGACGCTGGCGATCGGCGACGGCGCCAACGATCTCGCGATGATCCGCGAATCCGGCCTCGGCGTCGCCTATCACGCCAAGCCGCTGGTGGCGGCGGAAGCCCACGCCCGCATCGACCACGCCGATCTGACGGCGCTGCTCTATGCGCAAGGGTACCGGCGGGCGGAATTCGTGTACGAGTGACGACCGGCGACGGCGGGCTCGACATCGGGCGGCCGCCTTCACGCAAAACGGCGCCGGATCGCTCCGGCGCCGTTCGCGATTCCTCGTGAGGATGGTCGCCCTCACTCCACCGTCAGGGTGACGAAGCGCATCTCGCCTTCGGCCGAGGCGACGAGCAGCAGGGCCCGCTTGCGGCCTTCCTTCTTGGCGGCCTCGAAGCGCTTGGTGACGTCGTCGACGCTCTTCACCTCTTCCTGACCGACCTCGAGGATGACGTCGCCGGGAACGATGCGCTTCTCCGCCGCGGCCGAGTTCGGATCGACCTCGGTCACCACCAGACCCTTGGCGACGCCGTCCTTGATCTTGAATTTCGTCCGCAACTGACCGTCGAGCGGCGCCAGCGCCAGACCCGCGACCTTGGAGACCGCCGCGGCCTTGCCCACTTCGCTCTTGCCGCCCTTCTCGTTGGCGGCGAGCTTCTCACCCTCCTCGAGCCGGCCGAGCTGGACCTCGACGGTCACCTCCTTGCCCTTGCGCAGTACGGTGACCGGAACCTTCTTGGAGATCGGCGTGTCGGCGACCATGCGCGGCAGTTCGCGCACATTGGGCACTTCCTTGCCGTCGAAGCGGACGATGACGTCGCCGGCCAGGATGCCGGCCTGATCGGCCGGGCCCTTGTCGGTGATGCCGGCGACCAGCGCGCCCTTCGGCTCCTTCAGCCCGAGGCCCTCGGCGATGTCGTCGGTCACCCCCTGGATGCGCACGCCGAGCCAGCCGCGCCGCGTCTCGCCGAACTCCTTGAGCTGGGCGACCACCGCGGAAGCCGTCTTCGACGGCACCGCGAAGCCGATGCCGATCGAGCCGCCGGTCGGCGAGACGATGGCGGTGTTGATGCCGATGACGTCGCCGTACATGTCGAACAGCGGGCCGCCGGAGTTGCCCTTGTTGATCGCCGCGTCGGTCTGGATGAAGTTGTCGTAGGGGCCGGAATTGATGTCGCGGTTGCGGGCCGAGACGATACCGACGGTGACCGATCCGCCGAAGCCGAACGGATTGCCGATCGCCATCACCCAGTCGCCGACCCGCGCCTTGTCGCTGTCGCCGAACTTCACCGCCTTGAGCGGCTTGGTCGGCTCGACCTTGAGCAGCGCGATGTCGGTCTTCTTGTCGGTGCCGATCAGCTTGGCCTTGAGTTTGGTGCCGTCGGAGAAGTTGGCGGTGATCTCCTCGGCGCCGTCGATGACGTGGTTGTTGGTGACGATGTAGCCGTCGGCGCCGATGACGAAGCCGGAGCCGAGCGACTGGATCTTGCGCGGCGCGCCGCCGTTCTTGCCCTGGTTCTTGAAGAACTCGTCGAAGAAGTCCTGGAAGGGCGAGCCCTCCGGCGCCTTCGGAATGGGGATCTGCTTCTCCACCGGGGCGCTCTGCGAGGTGGAGATGTTGACCACCGCGTCGAGCAGCCCCTCGGCGAGGTCGGCCACGGAGGCCGGTCCCGCCGCCGTGGGCGGTCCCGCGAGCGCCGGCGCCGCCGTCCCCGGCAGACCGGCGAGGCCGGCCACCAGCGCCACCGAAAGGGCGAGGCGGGCGAGGGTCTGCGACGGGCGGATCTGAGAGAGGGTCTGCATCGCGGGTCGTATCCTTGCGATCGGAGAGGTCGTCGGACGGCGCGTTCACCGGGGATCGGTACGCGGTTCACCGAAGGATGATCGGGCGAATTCGGGCGGAAACGCGACCGGTCCCATTACGATTCCGTAATCCGCCTCAGCCGCGCACCGCCCACACCATCGCCACGCCGAGGACGAGCGCGACCAGCCCACCCCAGCGCAACGCGTTGTCGGGGACTTCCGCCGCCCGCGCCAACACGTCTTTCATGAAGCCCGGCGCGGCGGCGTAGAGAGCGCCCTCGAGCGCCGCCACCAGGCCGAGGGCGACGACCAGGTCGTCGAGCCCGCTCGCCCCCTCCATCGTTCACTTCCCCGCCTTGCCGCCCGATGGATCGGTCAGGTAGCGGAAGAAGTCGGAGGACTGCGGTGACATCAGCACCCGGGTGTCGCCCGCCCTCATCGCCGCTTCGTAGGCCTGCATCGAGCGGTAGAAGGCGAAGAAGTCGGGATCCTTGCCGAAGGCCTCGGCGAAGACCTTGATCCGCTCGGCGTCGCCCGAACCGCGAGCCCGCTCGGCGTCACGGCTCGCCTCGGCGAGGAGGATCTCCTTCTCGGCATCGGCCTTGGCCTTGATCCGCTGGCTCTCTTCGGAACCCTTGGCGCGCAGTTCGGTCGCCTCGCGTTGGCGTTCGGTCTGCATCCGCTGGAACACCGCCTCGGAGTTCTTCTGCGGCAGGTCGGCGCGGCGGATCTTGACGTCGACGATGTCGACGCCGATGCCCTTGGCCTCGTGATCCACCTGGGCGCGGATCTTCTCCATCAGGCCGGAGCGGTCGTCGCGCACCACGGCGAAGAAGGTCGCGTCGGCGAGCACGGCGCGTACCGCCGAGGAGACGAAGGTGTTGAGCCGCTGGTTGCCGCCCTGGATGGTACGAACACCCTGATAGAACTGCACCGGATCGACGATCCGGTAACGTGCGAAGGCGTCGACCACGAGGCGCTTCTTGTCGGAGGCGATGAGCTCCTGCGGCTCCAGATCGATGTCGAGGATGCGCTTGTCGAGGTACTCGACGTTCTGGATGAACGGGATCTTGAAGTAGAGCCCGGGCTGCACCACGGCACGCTTCACCTGACCGAACTGCAGGACCAGGGCCTGGTTGGTCGGCGAGACGATGTAGGCGGCGCCGGCGGCGGCGACGAGGACGGCGGCGACGAGCACGCCGACGAAACCGAAGAGACCGGTCTTCATGGCGTGGCTCCCTTGCCCTGCGGCTTACGGGTGAGTTGATCGAGCGGCAGGTAGGGTTGGATCGCGCCTTCCCCCTTGCCCTGATCGACGATCACCTTGTCCATGCCGCCGAAGACCCGTTCCATGGTCTCGAGATAGAGACGTTCGCGGGTGACCTCGGGGGCGTGCTTGTACTCCTCGAGCACCTTGGAGAAGCGATCGGCCTGACCGCGCGCCTCTTCCACCGTGCGCTGGCGATAGGCGTTGGCCTGGGCGGTGATCGACGCGGCCTGACCACGCGCTTCCGGCACGATGCGGTTGGCGTAGGCCTGCGCCTCGTTCTGCAGACGCTCGGCGTCGATGCGCGCCGCCTGGACGTCGCGGAAGGCGTCGATGACCTGGGTCGGCGGGTTGACCTTGTGCATGTTGACCAGACGCACCTCGATCCCCGACTTGTAGTCGTCGAGCGTCTTCTGCATCAGGTGACGCACGTCGGTCTCGATCCGGCGCTGGTTCTCGGTGAGGATCATCTCGATCGAGTTCTTGCCGATGATCTCGCGCATGGCGCTCTCGGCGACCGCCTTCACCGTCGCTTCCGGGTTCTGGATGTTGAACAGGAAGGCGGAGGCGTCCTTGACGTTCCACTGCACCTTGAACGACACGTCGACCATGTTCTCGTCGCCGGTCAGCATCAGGCTCTCGTCGGGGATGTCGCGCCCGGGCACGCCGCGCGCCGTGTCGAAATCGCGCTGGCCGACCGAGATCTCGCGCACCGCCAGAACCTTCGGCGTGTAGACCTGACCGAGCGGGAAAGGAAGGTTGTAGTTGAGGCCCGGAGTGGTCTGGGACGTCACCTTGCCGAGCACCAGTTCGACGCCGAGCTCGTCCGGCTCGACCCGGTAGAAGCCGGTGGCGAGCCACAGCGCCAACGCGCCGACGGCGACCAGCGCCAGCCCCTTGCCGCCGATCCCGATGGCACCGCCGCCCGGCCCACCGCCACCCGGCAGCCAGTCCTTGAGCTTCTCCTGGCTGCGGCGCAGCAGTTCTTCGAGATCCGGCGGTTGGTTGCCGCCGCCGGACGGTCCGCGTGGCGGTTGACCCCAAGGGCCGCCACCGCCGCCCTTCCATCCGCCGCCGCCGTTCTGGTTGCTCCAGGGCATGTCCTGTCCTTGTCCTGATCGCTCGACGCACCCCGCGCGACACACGGAGACGTCGCCGTCTCCCCTCCCGCCGCACGCGCGCGCCGAAGCACTACCGGGTTATAGGTATCCGCCGGTGGGGTTTCAACGGAACCGGGCTCGAAACGGGTGGCTTATCGGCGGGATGGGTGAACGGCGAGGGTTCACCGCCGCCGCAGCGTGACGAAGTCGAAGTCGGCTTCGTCCCTGTCGGTGCGCTCGCCGCGGATCCGCGCCACCTCGACCCAGTCGGCCGCCGGAAGCTCCGGGAAGAGCACCGCCCCCGCCGGATCCGGCGCGAGCCTCACTTCGGTCAGTTCGATGCGATCGGTGACGGGCAGTGCCTGGGCGTAGACGTCGCCGCCGCCGACCAGCGCGATCCCCGCCGCGCCGGTCTCGCGCGCCATCCGCGCACCTTCCGCCAACGCCGCCTCCAGCGACCCCACGACCACCACACCGTCGGCGGCGAAGTCGGCGTCACGCGTCACCACGATGTTGGTGCGCCCCGGCAGCGGCTTGCCGATCGAAGCGAAGGTCTTGCGCCCCATGACGATCGGGCACCCCATCGTGAGCCGTTTGAAGTGCTTCAGATCCGACGAGATCCGCCACGGCAGGCCGCCGTTGCGGCCGATCACCCGGTTCGTCGCCGCTGCCACCACCGCGAAGACCTCGACGCCGTCGATCATGCACCCCCTCCGAGCTTCGCCAGCGCCTCACCGGAGACCCGCATCACCGTCCACTCGTCCTGCGGCACCGCGCCGATCGAGCGGTAGAAGGCGATCGACGGGGCGTTCCAGTCGAGCACCCACCATTGCAGCCGCCCCAACCCTTCGTCGAGGCAGCGCTTCGCCAGCCGTTCGAGGAGCGCCTTGCCGATGCCGCGGCCGCGTGCCTTCGGCTCGACGTAGAGGTCCTCGAGGTAGATGCCCGCCACGCCCTGGAAGGTCGAGAAGTTGTAGAACCACAGGGCGAAGCCGACCGGCTCGCCGTCGAGTTCGGCGATGTCGCAGAAGGCCCGCGGGGTCGGTCCGAAGAGGGCCTTCTCGAACGTCGCCTCGCTGGCCTCGACCTCGTGCGAGAGATTCTCGTAGGCCGCGAGCGCCTTCACGAAGGCGAGTACCAGCCCCGCCTCGCCCGGCCGCGCCTCGCGGATCTCGACCCCCATGTTCCCCTCCTCACACCGCCACCGGCGCCTTGATGTGGGGATGGGGATCGTAGTCGATCAGTTCGAAGTGCTCGTAGCGGAAATCGAAGATCGATCTCACCGACGGGTCGATCCGCATCTTCGGCAGGGCGCGCGGCGCGCGGGAGAGCTGCAGTGCGGTCTGCTCCATGTGGTTCAGATAGAGATGGGCGTCGCCGAAGGAGTGGACGAAGTCGCCGGGTTCGAGCCCCGTCGCCTGCGCCATCATCATCGTCAGCAGGGCGTAGCTGGCGATGTTGAACGGCACGCCGAGGAAGACGTCGGCAGAGCGCTGGTAGAGCTGGCAGGAGAGCCGCCCCTCGACGACGTAGAACTGGAAGAAGGCGTGGCAGGGCGGCAGTTTCATCCGCGGGATGTCGGCCGGGTTCCAGGCCGAGACGATCAGCCGGCGGCTGTCGGGATTGCGGCGGATCTCGTTCTCCACCCAGGCGATCTGGTCGATGGTGCCGCCGTCGGGCTTCGGCCAGGAGCGCCACTGGTGGCCGTAGACCGGGCCGAGGTCGCCGTTCTCGTCGGCCCACTCGTCCCAGATCGACACCCCGTTCTCCTTCAGCCAACGGATGTTGGTGTCGCCCTTCAGGAACCACAGCAGTTCGACGATGATCGACTTCAGGTGCAGCTTCTTGGTGGTCAGCGCCGGGAAGCCGGCCGCGAGGTCGAAGCGCATCTGATGGCCGAAGACCGAACGCGTGCCGGTGCCGGTGCGGTCGGTCCGGGTGACGCCCTCGTCGAGGATGCGGCGCATCAGATCGAGATACTGTTTCATCGGAGGCCTCGTGGGGCGCGAATCGCCGGACGGGTGAGGAGCGAGGGTCGGACGGCGGCGGCGCGCACGCAACCGTCGCCGTCCGGGTGTCACCGGTCCATCCGCCGCCGTGCCGGCGCCACGATGTCGGCCTACTCATGCGCCGCCGGTCGGAGAAGGAGATCCCGCCATGCGTCTCGCTCATGTCGCCCTGTGGACCACCGATCTCGACGCCGCGGCGCGCTTCTGGGCGACCCATTTCGGCGCCGAGATCGGCGACGAATACGTCTCGCACAACCGTCCCGGCTTCCGCTCCCGCTTCCTGAAGCTCCTCGACGGCTCGGCCCTGGAGCTGATGACCGGACCGTGGATCGACGCTCCGGCCGAAGGCGAACGGGCCGGTTGGGCCCATGTGGCGATCTCGCTCGGCTCGGCCGAGGCGGTCGACGCCGCAGCGGTGCGCTTCGCCTCCGAAGGCCTGCTCGTCTCCGGCCCGCGCACCACCGGCGACGGCTTCTACGAGGCGGTGGTGCGCGCCCCCGACGGGGCGCTGGTCGAGATCACCTCGTGAGAAAGATCCTGCCGCTCCGTCGGGGAGGGTGCCACGACCGCCCGGCTCATGTGGACGACGGTCCCGCCACGGAACGTCTCCTCGCGATCGACCGCGTAGCCCGCAGCCGCATAGAAGCGCAGGTTCGCGATGAAGCGGGCATTGGTGTAGAGCGCCAGCCGGGGCCTCCCGAGATCGCGCGTGAGGCGCTCGGCATGGGCGAGCATCCGCCGCCCGAGCCCGCGGCCGGCGAAGGCCGGATCGATCGCCAGATTTTCCAGCAGCAGCCGATCCGCCGCGACGACGAGATGGGTCACGCCGACGATCGCCCCATCGAGCTCCATCACCTCGACCACGTCGTCGCGGATCGCCGTGGCGTGATCGAAGCCCATCGGCAGCGGCTCGCGGCCGATCACCGCCACCCATTTCGCATAGGCCCTGCGGGTCAGATCCGCCACCGCCGCAGCGTCGGCGGCGGCGGCGCGGCGGAAGGCGATCTCGCTCACTCCGCCGCCTCGCGCTCGCGCCAGTCGCCCTCCGCCTGGAAGCTCTGGACGATATGGCCGGAGAGCGCCTCCATCGCCGCGCCGGTGGCTCGCGCCGAGGCCATCAACTGGATCTCGTAATGACCGATCGCCGGCAAGAGCCGTTCGTCGATCGGCACCAGTTCGCCCGAGATGACGCTCTTCGGCAGCGGCGCCACCGCCAGATCGGCGAGCACGGCGGCGACCTGGCCGACGTAGTGCTGACTCGAATAGGCGACCCGGTAGGGGATACCCTCCTTGTCGAGCCGCGCCTGCGCGAGGCTGCGCCACGAACAGGTGGTGCCGGAGACGGCGAGCGGCAGTGGCCGCTTCAGATGCGCCTCGCCCCAACGGGCGCCGGCCCACACCAGCCGCTCGCGATGGACGATCGTCCCCGTCCCGGGAATGCCGCAGCCGAGCCCGACGCTGACCAGCGCCAGATCGACCTCGCCGGCGTCGAGCAGGCGGACGAGATCGCGGCTCGGCTGGCAGACGACGTCGACCTGGACGAAGGGGTGGCTGGCGGCGAAGCGGGCGAGAATGGCGGGCAGGAACTTGGTGGCGTAGTCGTCGGGCGTGCCGAGGCGGACGACGCCGCGGGTGTCGGCGCAGCGAAAGCGGGCGAGAGCCTCGTCGTTGAGCTGCATCATGCGGCGTGCGTAGCCGATGAGATCGTCACCGGCAGGGGTCAGCGCCACGCCGCGGCCGTCCTTGGCGAAGATCGGTCGGCCGACGATCTCCTCGAGCCGCTTCATCTGCATCGACACCGCGGAGGGCGTGCGGAACACCGACTGCGCCGCTCGGCTGAACGAGCCGGTCTGATGTACCGCCAGCAGCGTCCGCAGGAGATCGATCTCCAGCACGGCGCTGCCGCCGGAGAAGGCGGAGACGGTGCATCCCTCGTCGCGTGCGTCCGACATGGCGACCTCCCGAGCGATCGATGGTCGATCAAGGTTTCTGAAGGACCACGTTAGTTCTTTTCGTTTGATTGATCAATCGAAGCCGCTCATCGTCTTCCCTCGAAGATGCCTCTTCGCCCGACGAACCGATCGAAATCGCGTGATCGCCGCGTGAGAACCACGCGGGTTCGCGACCGGGAGAGACGTGCCATGCGCGATGCCGCCCTGATGATCGCCACTCTCGGCGACGACTACGCCCCTTCGCTCGCCGCTCGCTTCGGCCGATGGATCGCCGGCCGTTTCGCGACGGTCCGCCGCCATCTCGCGGCAGGCCGGGCGCTGCACCATGTCGGACACCTGGACGAGCGCCTGCTCGCCGACATCGGCCTCGCACCCGCCGATCTCGACGGCCTCGACCCGATGCTGCCGGCGGCGACGCGCCGGCTGGCCGCCGCCGCGGCGGATCGTCGCCGGGTTCGTGTCGCCGAGGAGCGGTGGCGCCGGGCCTGAGCGACCCTGCCACCACGACGCGGACCTTCGTCGCAGCGGGGGTCTTTTCGCGGCGGCCCGCGTCACCTATATTGGTCACGTCATCCCGCAAGGGGCGACTATGGCGATAAACGAGCGGTGGAATAAGCCTTTCGGACCCGGGGGCAGTACCCGGCGCCTCCACCCGAGCCCATGGGTTTCCGTGGGTTCCGGCGGGGGCGAACCAGGATCGACGAGGGTCTAAAGACCGATCTTTTGCCCGGCATGATACCGCCGTCATCGGGTCAAATTATAGTTGCCAACGACAACTATGCTCCGGTTGCCGTGGCCGCGTGAGCGGTTTCGGACTCCGGTAACAAGTCCTGACGGGTAGCACCGTCCAGGCGGGGTTCGGGGGCACCTGGCAACAGAAGCCCTCACTTCCCGTCTCGCCTCACCCGCTTCGATCCGCGCCGTGCTATCGTGCGGGGGGAGACTCGCGGCGAGAGGGGTGCGTTCCATCCCGGCGGCCACCGACGGCCGACACCTGTGAGCGGGCGAGCAGCGAGCCTCCCCGAGACGAGACCGAGAGCGATGACCCAGGCGACCCAGGATCTGATCCGCTACGACATTCTGGTGCAGGACGCGTTGCGCGGCGTCGTCCGCAAGGTCCTCGGCGAGGTGGCCAAGACCGGGCTTCCCGGTGACCATCATTTCTACGTCTCGTTCGACACCATGCATCCCGGCGTGCGCCTCTCCGGCCGGCTGCGCCAGCGCTATCCGACCGAGATGACCGTGGTGCTGCAGCACCAGTTCTGGGACCTCCAGGTCGACGACGCGCATTTCGAGGTGGGTCTGTCCTTCGGCGGCATTCCCGAACGCCTCTACGTCCCCTTCGCCTCGGTGAAGGGCTTCGTCGATCCCTCGGTCGAGTTCGGCCTGCAGTTCGAGGTCGCGCAGGCCGAGGCCGAAGCCGAGGGCGAAGCCGCCGCCGAGGGGCCGAAGCTGGTGCCGGTGGAGGCCTCGACCATCCCGGTCGAGCCGCCGCCGGAGAAGCCGCTGCAGCCGGAGCCCGCGCCGGAAGCCGTCGAGGTCGCCGCCGCGGAGAAGCCGGTCGAGCCGGCGCCGACTGCGACCGTGCTGTCGCTCGACAAGTTCCGCAAGAAGTGAGGGCGGCGATGGGCGATGTCGTCGGTCTCGGCAAGTTCCGCAAGGCGCGCGCCCGCGCCGAGGATCGCAAGCGCTCGGAAGAGAACCGCATCCGCTTCGGCCGGTCCCGCGCCGAGCGCGAGGCGAACGAGAAAGAGACCGATCGCGCCACCCGCCTCCTCGACGCCCACCGCCGCGACGGCGACGCCGGGGACGAGTGAACGGTCGCGACCGGACGCTTTCCGATGCGCCGACGGTGGATCCGACCGCGATCGGCGTCGCCGCGTTGTCCTGCCCGGTGGACGTCACCATTTTCCGGGGGGCTCGATGGAAAAGCGCTCGATGACCATCGCCGGACATCGCACCTCGGTGGCGCTGGAACCGGAGTTCTGGCGGGCGGTGGAAACCCTCGCGGCCCGCCGCGGCCTGTCGCTCACCGCCTTCGTCGCCGAGATCGACGGAGCCCGCACCCCCGATCGCAACCTCGCCTCCGCTCTGCGCGTCGCCGTGCTCGCCACCCTCACCGACGGTGGGTCGGTCCGAGCGCCGTGATCACGGCGTCGGTAAGCTCTGCGGGACGATCGACAGTGGCGCCTGCGGCCGCGCGATCGGTGGCGCCGGGGGGATGACGATCGGCGGTGGCAACGGCGGTGGTGCGAGGCTCGCACCGGTGGGCGTGGCCGTCGTGCCGGCGGCGCCCCCGGTGGACGCCCCGTCCGACACGGGCGAGGCTCCGCCGGCCGGGGCCGGCACGGTTTCGGTCGGAGGCGTTTCGCCGGCTCGCGGCTCCGCGCCGTCGCCGGCAGACGGTCGCGCCGGCTCGCTCGGGAGCGGTTGCGGGGGCGATTGCGTTTCCGTCGGCTTCGGTGCGGCTCCGGGTCTGGCCGGCTCCGCCGGCTTTGCTTCGATCCCTGGTTTCGCCGGCTCGGCCGGCTTCACGGCTGCGGCGCGGCGGGCGGTTTCGGCGTCGGCCGCCTTCTTCGCCTCGGCCTCGCGCCGCGCCGCCTCCTCCGCGGCGCGGATCTGCTCCAGCCGGCGACGTTCGCGAGCGAAACGGGCGCGCTCGGCGATGTCCTGTTGCAGGGTTTCGACCCGATCGATCTCGCGCTCGAAGCCGGCGAGCGTCAGATGGGCGACCAACGGCGCCACGTCGAGGTGACGTTCCGGCGCGGCGAGCGGTCCGCGGAAAACGAGGCCGACCGACGGCGTCGCCTTGGAGATCACCGTCCGGGTCGCGCGGATCGCCTCGCCGGCCGGCTCGATCGATCCCTCGGCGTCGAGGGTCAGGCGGGTGAGGTCGATCGCCACCCGTCCGGTCAGACGGGCGCTCGGCGTCTCGATCACCTGTCGACCGCTGCGCGCCACCCCGGCCTGCAGGGCGAAGGCGAGATCGGCACGGGCGAGATCGGTCTCGCTGGCATCCATCCGGGCCCGGAACAGGGCCTCCACCTTCTCCGGCACCGGCGTCGCCTCGCCGAGCGCCACCTGGGTGGCGACCAGCGCCTCGCCGGCGAGGCCGACGACCCGCGCGTCCGCCACACTCGCCCGACCCTCACCGCCGAGTCCGGCGACGAGGGCGGCGGCGGTGCGTCCGGTCGAGGTGAAACTCACCTCGCCATCGAGGCGTCCGAGCGCGATCGACCGTCCGCCACGCCGCCACGCCACGTCGGCGAGCGCGGCGCGATCGAGCGACAGCCGTCCGACCAGGCCGGTGGCGCCGTCGGCGCCGTGGCGTAGCGTGATTTCACCTCCGAGCCGGCCGCCGGCGAAGCCGGCGTCGATCGCCCGAAGGCCGACTTCGCCGGGTTCGGCGAAGAGCCGCAGGCGCAGGTGATCGAAGCCGACGCCCTCCAGGGTCGCCCGGCCGACGGCGAGTGCCAGAGTGCCGCCGAGCTGTCCCTCGAACGACGGTCCGAGCAGAGGGGTCGTCGCCCAGATACGTGCGGGATCGGTGCCGTCGGCAGCCACCGCGCCGCCGAGCAGCAACTCGGCCGCATTCTCGAGATCGAGCCGGTCGAGATCGAGTCGGCCGTCGATCGCCGCGGGGCGTCGACCGAGGTCGAAGCGCGCCGAGCCGGCGAGGGTGGTCTCGCCGATGCGTCCGGAGGCCTCGCCGACGGTCAGCACCGGCCAGGTCCCGGCGACGAGCGCCGTGAGGTCGACCGGCAGGCTGCGTTCGAAGGCCAACGCCGGCCGTCCGACGAGGGCGCCGAGCGCCGCTGCGTCGGGCGTGGCGAGGCGCACCCGTCCTTCGAGGCGTGGCGGTGCATCGACCGGCAGCGCCACGCCGCCGTCGATGCCGGCCGAGGTTCGGCCGACCGCGGCCGACGCGGCGACGGTCAAGCCGTCGGCGGGGCGTCCGTTCACCGCCACGTCGACGGCGATCGCCCCGCCCGGGCCGCCGCCGAGGAGGCGAAGCAGCGCCGGCGTCGCCTTGTCGCCGGCGAGCTTGGCGGCGAGGTGGAGGGTGGCGTGGCGCGGATCGTCGAGACGCCCGACCCAGCCGACGTCGGCGGCGACCTCGGCCCCGCCGGCGAAGCCGCGCAGGGCACCGGTCGCCGATGTCCCCGTCGCCTCGGCTCGACCTTCCAGGCGGAGCGCCAGATTGAGCGGTGCCGCCGCCGCGGCGAAGCCGGCGACACGGTCCTCCATCGCCGGATCGAGCGCCGCGAGCCGCGCCAGGGCGCGGGCCGGCGCTTCCGGCTTCACCGCCTCGACGGTGAGATCGAGGGTGCCACGCGGTGTGGTGAGCGGATCGGCGATCCGTCCCGATCCCGACAGGCGGGCGCCGGCGAGATCGCGCACCTCGAGCCGCTCGACCGTGACATCGTTCGCCGCCACGGCGACGCCGATCGCCACGCCCTTGGCGACGATACCGCCGATCACCACTTGCCCGGCGTCGAGATCGAGGGCGAGGGCGGCCGGTCGGCGGCTCGCTTCGCGGCCGAGGAAGAGCCGCGCTGCGCGCATCACCTGATCGAGCTCGAGCCGTTCGGCGGTCAGGCCGATCCGAGCGCCGTTCGTCGCGTCCCAGCCGAAATGTCCGCGCGCCCGAGCGCGGGCCACGTCGATGGTCAGGTCATCGGCGCCGAGGTGGCCGCTCGAGACCGAGACGGCGGCGGTGAGCGTCACCGGATCGAGGCGGTCGCCGATCGTCTCGGCTCGCCACCACGCCGCGGTCGCCGCCGGCTGTTCGGAGACCACCTCGACCCGCCCGTCGTAACGACCGCCGTCGTCGAAGGCGACGCGACCGGTGGTGTCGATCCGGGTCCGCCCCGGAAGGCGTGCCTCGAAGCGATCGACGACGAGCCCGCCCGGGCGACTGTGCAGAGCCGCGGTCAGGTCCTGGACGGCACCGCCCCCGACCACCAGCCCCTGAACGTCGACGCGCAGGCGACCGGGAATCGGTGTGTCGCCGGCGCCTGCCGCGAGCGCGGCGATTTCTTCGGCCAGCACCGCCGGCACCGTGGTCTTTCCCGCCTCGCCGCGCACCAGCCGGTCGAGTTCGATCTGCCGGGCCGAAAGGGTGAGATCGAAACCGGGCTCGCTTCCGAGCGCGATGCGGCCGCGGCCGGTGAACTGCGCCGCCCGTTCCTCCGGCCCGAGGGCCAGTGTCAGCCCGCTCGCTTCGATCGCCTTGCCGTCGCCGCGGATCTCCGCCTCGGCCCGCCAGGTGGCGAGCGCCGCGGCGAGTTCGCCGCTCCCCGCTTCGCCGCGGCGCTCGGCGACGGCGCGGCCGGTGATCGTCGGCCCGGCGGCCTCGTCGCGCAGGACGAGATCGGCGGTGAGCGTCGCCGGATCGTCGCCGGGCGAGACCTGGAGTTTGAGCGCCACCGCGCCTTCGGCGGTGCGCCCGCCGGCGAGGTGGAAGGCGAGGTCGCGGCCGCCGGCGAGGCCGCCGCCGTCGAGCCGCCACGGGCCGGTGAGTGCGGCCGCCGAGCCGACCGCGGCGACGCGGCCGATCTCGAACCGCCCACCACCTCGCGTGTCGGTGACGGTGAGGCGGCCCTCGACGATCTCGATCTGATCGATCGCCACCGACGAGGGATCCCGCGCCTCCGCCGTGCGCGCCGGCAGCGCCAACCGGCCGTCGCCGTCGACGGTGACGTCCAGTGCCGGGCGTTCGAAGCGGAGCTCGGAGATGCGGATGTCGCCACGCAGCAGGGGAGCCGCTTCGAGGTCGAGAGCGAAACGGCCGATACGGGCGAGGGGAGCCTCCACCGAGCCGATCACCACGTCGCCGAAACGGATGCGCGGGGAGGGGAGGAGACGGGCGTCGACCTCGCCGATCACCGTCACTTCGTAGCCGACGATCCTGGTCGCCTCGCGCTCGAAGACGGCGCGGTAGGACCCCCAGTCGACGAAGAACGGCCCGATCAGCGCCGCCAGGAGCGCCAGGATCAGGGTCACGCCGATGCCGATGTAGAGCCCGTTCAAGTTCGCTCCCCGCCACTCGCCACACCTCGCCCGCCAGGATCATACCGAGCGATGGCGAGAATTGGTCCGACATTCCGTCACCACCGTGAAGCGATCGCGACGACCGTCGTCGGTCCTGCCGTCCGCGGTGTCTCAGACGGCGACGATCTTGCCGGGATTGAGAATGCCGATGGGATCGAGCGACCGCTTGATGGCCGCCATCATGTCGAGCGCGGCGCGACCGTGTTCGGCCTCGAGGTACTTCATCTTGCCCTGGCCGACACCGTGTTCGCCCGACGCGCTACCCTCCATGGCGAGTGCCCGCTCGACCAGACGGCCGACGAAGGCCTTGACCTTGCCGACCTCCGCCGCGTCGTCGGGATCGAACAGCGGCAGAACGTGGAAGTTGCCGTCGCCGACATGGCCGACGATCGGGGCGACGAGACCGCTCGACGCGATGTCCGCCTTGGTGTCGGCGATGCAGTCGGCGAGGCGCGAGATCGGCACGCAGACGTCGGTGGAGAAGGTCTGGCAACCCGGCCTGAGGGCGAGCCCGGCCCAATAGGCGTCGTGACGTGCCGTCCACAGTCTGGTGCGTTCCTCCGCCTTGGTGGTCCAGGTGAAGGGGCCGCCGCCGAGCTCCTTCGCGATCTCGCCGAAGCGCTCGGACTGTTCGTGGACCGATGCCTCCGTGCCGTGGAACTCGACCAGGAGCAGCGGCGTCTCCGGCAGGGTGAGCTTCGAATAGAGATTGCAGGCCTTCACCTGGACCTCGTCGAGGATCTCGATGCGGGCGACGGGAATGCCGGTCTGGATGGTCAGGATGACCGCGTCCGCCGCGGCGTGGATGTCGGGGAAGGGGCAGATGCCGCCGGCGATCGCTTCCGGGATGCCGGAGAGGCGGATGGTGAGCTCGGTGATGATCCCGAGCGTGCCTTCCGAGCCGACGAAGAGACGGGTCAGGTCGTAGCCGGTCGACGATTTCTTCGCCCGCCGCGAGGTGGTGACGACGTCGCCGGAGGCGGTCACCGCGCGCAGCGCCAGGACGTTGTCCTTCATCGTGCCGTAGCGCACCGCGTTGGTGCCCGAGGCGCGGGTCGCCGCCATGCCGCCGAGGGTGGCGTCGGCGCCGGGGTCGATCGGGAAGAACAGGCCGGTGTCGCGCAGCTGTTCGTTGAGCGCCTTGCGGCGGATGCCGGGCTGGACGACGACGTCGAGATCCTCGGGGTGGACGGCGACGATGGCGTCCATCGCCGAGACGTCGATCGAGAGGCCGCCGAAGGGGGCGTTGAGATGGCCCTCGAGCGAGGTGCCGGCGCCGAAGGGGACGATCGGGCAGCGGTGGGTGGCGCAGATCCGCACCGCCTCCTGCACCTCGGCCTCCGAGCGGGCGAAGAACACCGCATCCGGCGGCTGGTTGGGGATCCAGGTGAGGGTATGGCCGTGTTGTTCGCACAAGGCGTGCGAGGTCGAGACGCGCTCGCCGAACCGCTGTGCCAACACTCCGATCGCCGCCGCGATCCCTTCCGCGCCACGCGCCTTCGCGCTCGCCTCGGTCATGCGTCTCACTCCCCGGTTCGTCGCCGTTCGTCGGGACCCTAGCAGAGCCGAGGCCGCTCCCGAAACCCGGTCGTCGCCGATCAGCTCTTCGGCAGTCTGGCGGCGACGAAGCGTGCCAGCGGCACGCCGCCGACGTTGAGCGCCAGCGAGCGCAGCACCTGAAGCGCCATGACGAAGGAGACGTCGACCGGGGTCGAGGCGGCGATCACCGCGACCGTGTCCATGCCGCCGGGTGAGGTGGCGAGGAAGGCGGTGAGCGGATCGACTCCGAACCACCACACCAGTGCCGCCGCGAGACCGGCGGAGAAGGCCATCAGCGCCACGATCGAGGCGACGATCCACGGCAGCGCCCGCGCCGCGTGGGCGATCGCTTCGCGGGTGAAGCGCAAGCCGATGTTCCAGCCGAGGCCGGCATAGGCGAAGATCATCGCCCAGCGCGGCAGAACGAAGTCGACGAGGCCGGAGCCGTGCAGGATCGCGGTGGCGAAGAGCGGCAGCATCATCGCTCCCGCCGCCAGTTTCAGCCGCCGACCGAAGTACCCGGTGACCCCGATCACCGCCAGGGTCATCGCCATCGTCGCCGGATCGACCGCCTCGAACAGCGGTCGCGCCGGTGCCGTCTCGCCGCCGAGCCAAGCCCATGCGCCGAGCGAGGCGGCCGAGGCGACGAACAGCACGCGCAGATACTGCATGAAGGCGACGAGGCGGATGTCGCCGCCGTTGCCCTCGGACTGGATGACCATGCCGGTCGCCGCCCCCGGCGCCGAGCCCCACACGCCGGTCGTCCCCGGGACCACCCCGTAGGCCGACAGCGCCCAGCCGGTGAGGCCGGCGAAGGCGATGGTCGCGGCGACGACCGCGACGAACACCGGCCAGTCGGCGAGGAAGGTGACGAGGATCGCCGGCGTCAGCGCCGCTCCGATCATGCCGCCGATCATCGCCTGCGCCCCCTGTACCGCCGGACGCGGCAGGGTGAGCACGACGCCGGAGAGCCGCATCGCCATCCCGGCGAGGAGCGGGCCGAACAGGAAGGCGGCCGGTAGGCGGACGAAGTCGAGGACGAGTGCGAGGGCGAGCGACACCGCCGCCAGCCCCGCCCAGCGCAGCACCGTCCTCACCCCTGATCCCGCTTCGGCCATGCCCGCCCCCAGGAGCGCCTCGCTGCGATCCGAAGGGCGCTATCGATCACGCCACGACCACGGGGGTCAAGCGTTTCGATCTCGGCTCCTGCGCGCATCGCGTGTGGCCCGGATCGAGGAATCGCTTGACGAAACGGTACATCCTCTCCTCGATGGGCGCCTCACCTGGCCGCCGAGACCGAGTTCCATGACCGACGCCCATCCCTACCTCTCCGACCGATTTGCGATCGAGCCGGCCTGGGTCGACTACAACGGTCATCTCAACATGGCCTACTACAACGTGCTGTTCGACCGTGCCTGCGACGACTTCGTCGTCTCCGCCGGCCTCGGTCCGGAGTATCTGGCGACGCGCGGCTGCTCCTACATGACCGCCGAGATCCACGTCTGCTATGTGCGCGAGGTCTTCCTCGCCGATCCCCTGCAGGTGCGCAGCCGCATCCTCGATCTCGACGACAAGCGGCTGCATCTCTACGCCGAACTGGTCCATGCGGAGGAGGGCTGGGTCTCGGCGACGAGCGAGCAGATGTACCTGCATCTCGACATGACGGAGCGTCGCGTCGTGCCCTGGGCCGCCGACATCCGCGACGGACTCGAAGCGCTGTGGGCGCCGACACGGCGCCTGCCCCTGCCGGAACGGGCGGGGCGGCGGATCGGCATCCCGCGCAAGGGGTGAGACCGTCCGTCGCCGGGGATCAGCGCCACGCCGGACTCGCAATCGTCGTCGAAACGTCATAAACCGCCGGCGTCGCAAACCGAACGCGGTGGGTCCGATGCTGTCCTGGTTCCGGGCGATCATGCCCAAGGAAGATGCCTTCTTCGACATGTTCGAGCGCCACTCCCGGGTGCTCGTCGCCGGCGCCGAGGCGTTGGCCAAGTTGCTCGAAGGCGGTCCCGACGTGCCGAAATGGTGCCAGGAGGTGAAGGCGCGTGAAAACGATGCCGATGCCATCACCGAAGAGGTGTTCCAGGCGGTGCGCCGGTCCTTCATCACCCCGTTCGACCGGGTCGACATCAAGGACCTGATCCAGTCGATGGACGATGCCATCGACCAGATGCATCAGACCGCCAAGGCGATCACTCTCTACGAGGTGAGCGAGTTCCACGAGCCGATGCGTGAGATGGCGGCGATCACGGTGGAATCGGCCCGGCTCACCGCCGCGGCGCTGCCGCTCTTGCGCAAGGTCGGCGCCAACGCCGCGGCGCTCTCCACCTTCGCCGCCAAGATCACCGAGCTCGAGGGCCGCGCCGACGATCTCCACGATCGAGGTGTCAAGGCGTTGTTCCTCGCCCATCGCCACGACGACCCGATGGCCTTCATCGTCGGTGTCGAGATCTACAAGCACCTCGAGCGCATCGCCGACCGGTTCGAAGACGTCGCCAACGAAGTCTCCGGCATCGTCATCGAGCACGTCTGACAGCGGGTGCGGGGCTCGCGTCCCGCGCTCCCGTACCCCGCCGGATACCGAGAACGCCCCATGGATGCCACGCTCGCCCTGCCTCTCCTCGTCGGGCTGATCGCCGTCGCGCTGGCCTTCGACTTCCTCAACGGGTTGCACGACGCGGCGAACTCGATCGCCACCATCGTCTCGACCCGGGTGCTCAGCCCGCAATATGCGGTGATCTGGGCGGCGTTCTTCAACTTCATCGCCTTCCTGTTCTTCGGGCTGCACGTCGCGCAGACCATCGGCAAGGGTATCGTCGAGGCTTCGATCATCGATCCGCGGGTCGTCTTCGGCGCGCTCTCCGGGGCCATCGCCTGGAACGTCATCACCTGGCTCGCCGGCATCCCGTCGTCGTCGTCGCACGCGCTCGTCGGCGGTCTCGTCGGCGCCGGCGTCGCCAAGGCGGGGTTCTCGGCGGTGGTGATGTCGGGCTTCATGAAGACGGCCTTCGCCATCGTGCTGTCGCCGCTGGTCGGCTTCCTGCTGGCGCTGGTGCTGATGCTGGTCGTCAGTTGGGTCTGTCGCCCCTTCACCCCCTTCGTCGTCGACAAGGGCTTCCGCTCGCTGCAGTTCGTCTCGGCCTCGCTCTATTCGCTCGGCCACGGCGGCAACGACGCGCAGAAGACCATGGGCATCATCGCGGTGCTGCTCTATTCGCAGGGCCAGCTCGGCGAGACCTTCCACGTGCCGTTCTGGGTGGTCATCTCCTGTCAGGCGGCGATGGGTCTCGGCACGCTCTTCGGCGGCTGGCGCATCGTCCACACCATGGGCTCGAAGATCACCCGGCTGACCCCGATGCAGGGCTTCTGCGCCGAGACCGGCGGTGCCATCACCCTGTTCGCGGCGACCGGCCTCGGCATTCCGGTGTCCACCACCCACACCATCACCGGCTCGATCATCGGCGTCGGCTCGGCGCGGCGGACGAGCGCGGTGCGCTGGAACATCGCCTCGGGCATCGTCGTCGCCTGGGTGGTGACCATCCCCGCCTCGGCGGCGATCGCCGCCGTGACCTGGTGGCTCGCCGGGCTCTTCGCCTGAGTGGGGGAGGGCGGGGCCCTCTCCCGGCCGCTCCGGTGCCGCTTTTCGAACCGGTTCGCAAGAGATCATGGACCGACTCGCGCCGACGGCGCATGGTCGATCATTCACACCCGCCCGACACCTCGCGATGCCCAAGCCCGCCCCCTCGAAACCCTCGCCGGATCGGCTGCCGCAGATCGCCGCCCTGCCGATGCGCAAGGTCGACGGGCGGGTGGAGGTCTGTCTGGTGACGACGCGCGAGACCGGGCGCTGGACGGTGCCGAAGGGCTGGCCGATGAAGGGGGTGCCCGATCACCGCGCCGCGGCGATCGAGGCCGAGCAGGAGGCCGGGGTGATCGGCAAGCCGGTGAAGAAGCCCGTCGGCACCTTCGACTACTGGAAGCGTCGCGCCGACCGCTTCGATCTCGTCCGGGTCACCGTCTATCGGCTCAAGGCACGCAAGTTCCTCGCCACCTGGAAGGAGATGGCCGAACGCCAGGTGCGTTGGATGAGCCTCGACGATGCCGCGATCGCCGTCGACGAGCCGGGGCTCAAGGCGATGTTGCGGGCGATGAGCGCGGCGACCGTCGCGGAGGCGTGAGCGTCGTCGGGCGGTTTGCCGAACATATCGGCACATGCTAATCGATCGAAATCGATGAACACCGGCGCTCGCGGGGTGCGCGCGTCGGGTTTCGATCTCCAGATCAGCCGAGACCCGCGTGCCGCGCCGCTTCCTGCATCGCCATCAGCCACCGGCCGCCGCCGCGCGCTGGCTCAAGGCCGGCATCGGCGCGACGATCGCCTTCGTGGTGATCTGGTTTCTCGGCGATGCCGCCGGCGTGCCCTTCGTCGTGGCGCCGCTCGGCGCTTCGGCGGTGCTGGTCTTCGGCCTGCCGGAGAGCCCGTTGTCGCAACCGGCGAACGTGCTCGGCGGTCATGCGGTGGCCGCCTTCGTGTCGCTCGCCGTCGATCACCTCGCCCCGCGCGGACCGATCGTGCTCGCCGTCACCGTCGGTGCGGTGATCGCGCTGCTCGGCCTGATCCGCCTGACGCACCCACCGGCCGGCGCCACGGCGCTGGTGGTGATGCTGACCCATCCCGACTGGACGTTCCTGATCACGCCGGTGATCGCCGGATCGCTGGTGCTGGTGCTGGTGGCGGTCGTCGTCCACCGCCTGCCGCCGCGGAGCGTCTACCCGCTCCCCGTCCCCGAGAAGCCCCCCGCCGCCCCGCCGACGAGCGGCACCGGCGAGAAGGTGGTGTTCGGGCAGGTGATCACTTCAGCCGGAAATAGTTCCGAAGCGCCAGACCGATGAAGAAGACGAGGAGGATGGAGAGGAGGTTCTGGAACAGAGCCGTCCATTGATACCCGGACGGCGGGATCGGGCGACACGGTGGTATCGAGACGGCGGAAGATCGAACCTCCGGCACGGTTCCTGCGGGCCAGACCCCGCAGAAGAGGAACTTCTTCGCGTCGGCATCGACGGTGAGGGGCCCGATGAACGGCAGGGCATGGGCGACGGCGATTTGGCGGATCGTCGTGTCGAAGTCCGCGAGCGTCCGAACTTCGGCCGCGCGGCGCGCTTTCACCACCACGAGAGCATCTTTCCCGTCCCACGACGCTTCGATCGCCGCCCGCGCCATCGCCCCTGCGGATCGCCGCGTCTCTGAGAAGATCTGCCCGTAGATCAGGCCGAAGAAAATCGTACTGATCACGAGCCACGCCGCCGGACGCACCCAGGAGCGGCCGTAGTCGGCGAGCGCCCAGTAGAGAGCCATGACGGCGATCCAGCAGTAGTGGGAGAGGAGCGCCCTCCAACGTCTCTGTTCGCGATATTGTTTCGCGTAGATTCCCCGCTCCGCCTTGCGCTCCTCGATATAGAGATCGCGCTCGAAGTCGTGGTTCTTGGTCGCCTCGATCTGGGAGCGCAGGGCGCGGAGGCGGACGGCGACCTTACTGTCCTTCGTCCAGTCGGGTTTCCACCACGGCCGCCCGGCCGGTGCGAACTCGGCTCGCGCCCCGGTGAAGTCGATGCGCTGGAGATTGGTCGCCCCGTCGAAGTCGGGTGCCCCATCGAAGCGAACGCCGGTGAAATCGGCCGGGTGTTCGAAGGAGCGGTGAGCGAAGGAGACGTCTCCGAGGAAGTGGGCCGATGCGAAGTCCAGGCGGGAGAATTTCGCCGGACCGTCGTCACGATTTCCCAGTCGTTCCCGGTATTCCTTTTCCCGCCGTGCCCGTTGCGCGTCGCCGAGACCACTCTGCGCGCGTCCCATCGCGACGATGAGGGCCTCGACCGTTCGCCCAGAGAAGTCCGCGTCACGGCCGAACGTCGAGCCGAAAAAGCGAGCGCCCTCGTCGAACTTCGCGCCCGAGAAGTTCGTCCAATGGTCGAATGTCGCGCCGGAAAAGTCCGCATTCCCTCTGAAGATTGCACCCGAGAGGTTTGCCCGAGAGCCGAACTTCGCGTCCGAGAAGTGTGCGTCTTCGCCGAACGCCGCGGCCGAGAAGTCCACCAATTGGCCGAACGTCGTTCCATGGAACGCCGTCTCACCTCCAAAGTCCACCCACGAGAAGTTCGCGCAATAGCCGAACGCCGCGTTTTTGAAAAATGCTCTACGGCCGAAGTTCGCGCCCGAGAAGTTCGCGTTATCTCCGAATTTCACGCTCGAGAACGCCGCCCCTGCGCAAAAGGTCACGCCCGAAAAGGTCACGAAATCGCTGAACGCCGCGCCCGAGAAAGTCGCTCTACCGTCAAAGGTCGCACCCGAAAAGTCCGCCTGTCGGCCGAACGTCGCTTTCGAGAACGCCGTCTCACCACCAAAGGCCGCGCCCACGAAGGTTGCCGAATAGCCGAACGTCGTGCCGGAGAACGCGGCCCTATCTCCGAAGGTCGCTCGCGAGAAGTTCGCGTGATCTCCGAACGTCGCGCCCGCGAAGGTCGCCCGAAGGCCGAATTCGAACCCAGCGAACGAAATCCTCAGATTTTCCTCGGCTGTGAAATCCACCCCCGCGAAGGTGACCCACACTCTCTCGTTCGCCTTGTCGCGGCGCCACGCGTTCCATCGCTCCCGCACGTGGTCATGTGTCTCGCCCGACTTTCGCCGGGCGAGGTCGAGGAAGAAGGCCTGATTATGGACGGTCATCTCGGTCGGCGTTTCGCGTCGTGGCGGGTCATGGCCGCCATCTTGGCGCGACTCGGCCGTCGGCCGCAACCGCCCTGCCGCCGAGCGGCGTCGGCGGGAAGGCGGGGTTCGGGCCGGCGATCCGGGGGGCGGGAGCCGGAGGGGTGATCCGGCCCCGTCTTCCGCTCATCCCGAGTTCGGGAGACTTCGACCTCTTCGAAACGTCCCGAGCGACGGCGGGCGCGGAAGGGCGTCGGCCGGTCGGGCGGTGACGCTCATGACGGTCGGACTCGTCCGACCGTCATGAGCCGAGCCTCACGCCGCGCGGACGTCGCGCAGGAAGGCCGCCACGGCGCCGCGCAGCGCTTCGGCCTGATGGGCGAGTTCGCCGGCGGAGGCGAGGACCTGGGTCGAGGCGGCGCTGGAACTCTCCGCCGCGGTGCTGACGCCGACGATGTTGGCGGAGACGTCGGCGGCGCCGCGGGCCGCCTGGCCGAGGTTGCCGGCGATCTCCTGGGTGGTGACGCTCTGTTCCTCGACCGCCGCGGCGATCGCGCCGGCGATGCCGTTCATCTCGCCGATGGTGCGGCCGATGGCGGTGATCGCGTCGGCGGCGAACTGGGTCGAGGACTGGATCGCCTGTACCTGGGTACCGATCTCGGCGGTGGCGTGGGCGGTCTGGCCGGCGAGGCCCTTGACCTCCTGCGCCACGATGGCGAAGCCGCGCCCCGCCTCGCCGGCGCGCGCCGCCTCGATGGTGGCGTTGAGGGCGAGGAGATTGGTCTTGGAGGCGATTTCCTGGATCAGTTGGACGATCGAACCGATGCGGTCGGCCGCCTCCGACAGGCCGCGGACCTGCGTCCGGGTGGCGTCCGCCTCGGCCGACGCCTTGGCGGCGATCTCGGCCGATCGCTCCACCTGGCCACCGACCTCGCGTACCGTGGTCGACAATTCCTCGGTCGCCGCCGCGACGCTCTGGACGTTGGCGGTCGCCTCCTCGGAGGCGCCGGCCACCGCGATCGACTGGGCCGAGGCCTCCTCGGCGGAGGCGGCGAGGGTCTGCGCCGCCGCTTCGAGTTCGGTCGCGGCCGAGGACACCATGGCGACGACCCCGCCGATCCGCCGTTCGAAATCGTCGGCGAGCTCGTGCATGGCCCGACGCCGGTCCGCCTCGGCCCGCGCCTTGTCGCTCTCCTGGAGGACCTCGAGGCGCCGACGCTCCCGGGCGTTGTCGCGGAAGACCTCGACCGCACCGGCCATCCGGCCCAGTTCGTTGGTCTTGTCGCGGCCCGGGATCTCGACCTCGAGATTTCCCCCCGCGAGCTGCGTCATCACCCAGGTCATCCCGCACATCTGCCGCGACACGGTGCGTGCGATCAGGCCGGCGACGACCGCGAGCAACAGGGTAACCAGCCCGAAGGCCCAGAGCACGCGCGTCTCCGCCGTCGCCGAGGCCTCCCCGGCGGTGATGTGTGCCACCCGCGCCTCGTCGCCCACCGCCTTCTCGAGCCCGTCGAGGATCGGCTCCAGCCCGCGATGGACGGCCATCATCGCCTTCTCCGCCTGGGCGGATCCGCGGGACGCCTCGACCCAGCGCAGGAAGTTCGCCCGATAGTCTTCCACGACTTTGCCCATCGACTTCGCCGACGCCTGCGAGATCGGCGTGACGGCGAGTTCGGCGAGGAACTCCCGCACCCGCTTCTCGAGATCGGCCACGTATTTGTCGTCGCGGCGCAGCATGTAGTCCTTCTCGTGCCGCCGCATCTGCAACAGGATCAACTCGAGCGCCGGGTTGGCGAAGGCACGAATCTCGGTCTCGAGTGCATGGACGGCCTTGCGCAGTTCGCCCTCCAGGCCCTGCTCCGGCGTCAGGCCGAGGCGGGAGCGTTGGTCGACCAATTTGTCGAAGGTGGCCGCATAGTCGGCGACACCGGCCGTGATCCGTCGGATCTCGTCGGCGTGCCGCGAATTCTCACCCGCAGCTCGCCGCAAGGCCTCGAGCGACGCCGCGACCCGCTTGCGGATCTCCTTGTGCTCGTCGGCATAGGCGGGATCGGCGCGCATCATGAAATTCTTTTCGGTGCGTCGCATCTGCAGGAGACCGATCTCGGTCTCGACCGCCGCGTCGGCGACCGCATCCGCGACCGTCGCTTCGGCGATGCGCCGATCGCGTTCGGTCTTGCCGAGCTGGTAGATGCCGCCGATCGTCGCCAGACTGACGATCGCGAGCACCACGATCGAGCCGATCTGGGTCCTCAGACCCGCGTTCGAGAATCGCAACTTCATCGACACCTCCCGGGCGAACCGATCCGAGTAGGCGCCACTCTTGGTTAACACGGCGTATAGTCCAACGTATTCGTGTCCAATGTTGCTGTCGGACGATCATTCGAAATCGACAAGTCCGTCGGATCAAACAGAAATATCATCGGATGCACATGAAATGGGCACGTCGAACGTCGATCCGATACCGAAATTACGCTACGGCAATTGTGTTGGGGTCGCATCCTCCTCGTGCCCGGGCGAAGAGCCGCAACGCATGTCGTGCCCCACCGCGCTTCGCATCCCTGCTATAGTTCACGTGAACGAACGGAGAATCATCGCCCGCGGGCGAGGCGGACCCCACCTTCACGCATGACCAACGGTTTCGACTGGGACGACGACGATTGCCCGATCCCGCTGCCCGGCACGCGTCCGGGCGCGGTTCGTGATGACGCGCTGCCGCATCCCGATCCCGGCCCCGGCGGCATCGCCGGCCGCGCGTCGGTGGACGCGCCGTCTCCGAGACCGGGCGGCATCGCCGCCCGCGCGTCCATGGACGCGCCGTCGCCCAGACCGGGCGGCATCGCCGCCCGCGCGGCGGCGGCCAATGCGCCGACGCATCGGCCGGAGTTCTTCCGCGGCCTCAACGACGAACAGCGCCGGGCGATCGAGGCGACCGAGGGGCCCGTGTTGGTGCTCGCCGGCGCCGGCACCGGCAAGACGCGGGTGCTGACCACCCGGATCGCCCACATCCTTTCGACCGGCCGGGCGCGGCCGGGCGAGATCCTCGCCGTCACCTTCACCAACAAGGCGGCGCGCGAGATGAAGGAGCGCATCGGCCGCCTCGTCGGCGAGCGGGTCGAAGGTATGCCGTGGCTCGGCACCTTCCACGCCATCGGCACGCGGATCCTGCGCCGTCATGCCGAACTGGTGGGTTTGAGGTCCGATTTCACCATCCTCGACATGGACGACCAACTCCGCCTGATCAAACAGATCATCCAGGCGGAGGGCATCGACGAGAAGCGCTGGCCGGCACGCCAGTTCGCCGCCTTCATCGACGGCTGGAAGAACAAGGGGCTGACGCCGAACGAGATCCCGCCGCTGGAAGCCAAGGCCTTCGGCAACGGCAAGGGCGGCGAGCTCTACCGCGCCTATCAGAACCGTCTTCTGACGCTGAATGCCTGCGACTTCGGCGATCTGCTGCTCCATGTCATCCGCATCTGGAAGACGCATCCGGACGTGCTCGCCGACTGGCAGCGGCGTTTTCGCTACATCCTGGTCGACGAGTATCAGGACACCAACGTCGCCCAGTACATCTGGCTGCGCCTGCTCGCCGTCGGCACCAAGAACGTCTGCTGCGTCGGCGACGACGACCAGTCGATCTACGGCTGGCGCGGCGCCGAGGTCGACAACATCCTGCGCTTCGAGCACGACTTCCCGGGCGCCCTGGTGATCCGGCTGGAGCGCAACTATCGCTCCACCACCCACATCCTCGGCGCGGCCTCCCATCTCATCGCCCACAACGAGGGCCGCCTCGGCAAGACGCTGTTCACGGAGGAGAACCACGACGATGCCGACAAGGTCACGGTCGCCAATGCCTGGGACAGCGAGGAAGAAGCGCGCTCGATCGGCGACGAGATCGAGCGTCTGCAGCGCGGCGGCCACGCGCTCAACGAGATCGCCATCCTGGTGCGCGCCTCGTTCCAGATGCGCGAATTCGAAGACCGCTTCGTCACCCTCGGTCTGCCCTATCGGGTGATCGGCGGCCCGCGCTTCTACGAGCGCATGGAAATCCGCGACGCCCTCGCCTATTTCCGCGTGGTGTGCCAGCCGGCCGACGATCTCGCCTTCGAGCGCATCGTCAACACGCCGAAACGCGGCCTCGGCGATGCCACTCTCCAGCAGGTCCACGCGCTCGCCCGTCTGCAGAGCGTGCCGCTGACCGAGGCGTCGCGCCGCATCGTCGAGACCGAGGAGCTGAAGCCCAAGGCCCGCGGCACGCTGAAGACCTTGACGCAGAACTTCGAGCGCTGGCGCGGCAGCCTCGACCATCTACCCCACACCGAACTCGCCGGCCTCATCCTCGACGAGAGCGGCTATACCGAGATGTGGCAGAACGACAAGTCGGCGGAGGCGCCGGGCAGGCTCGAGAACCTCAAGGAACTCCTCAAGGCGATGGAGGACTACGAGAGCCTCCCGGCCTTCCTCGAGCACGTGTCGCTCGTCATGGACACCGAGAACGACGCCTCGCTCGACGCGATCAACCTGATGACTCTGCACTCGGCCAAGGGCCTCGAATTCGAAACGGTGTTCCTGCCCGGCTGGGAGGAGGGGCTCTTCCCGCACCAGCGCGCGCTCGACGAGGGCGGTCGCGCCGGGCTGGAGGAGGAGCGGCGGCTGGCCTATGTCGGCATCACCCGCGCCAAGAAGCGGGCGCTGATCTGGTTCGCCACCAATCGCCGGATCCACGGATCGTGGCAGTCGTCGATCCCGTCGCGCTTCCTCGACGAATTGCCCGAGCCGCATGTCGAGATCCGCGAGGGCTCGTCGAGCTACGGCGGCTACGGCCGCTCGCGCTTCGACACCGCCGAACCCTTCGGCTCGACCTATTCCACTCCCGGCTGGCAGCGCGCTCAGGCGCAGAAAGCCGGCCGTGTCGCCGGGTCCTACGGCTCGGACGCCCACGACTTCGATCAGTCGGCCGAGACCCGCGGCGCGACCGATCAGGGCTGGGGCGGGGCGGGGCGAGGCCGCTTCGGCGAGGCGCAGGGGCGCAACGGGCCGGGTGGGTTCTCGGACAGTGGCCGCGGCGGTTTCGAGCGCGGCGACTGGTCGGGCGGACGGGGCGGGCGCGGGCCGATGCGCGACCGCTGGGGCAACCCGATCCACGACAAGAAAGTCAAGGTGATCGAGGGGGCGCTGATCGCCAAGAGCTACGCCACGGCGGAATCGAACTACGCCGTCGGCGACCGCGTCTTCCACCAGAAGTTCGGCACCGGTACCGTGGCGGAGGTCGACGGCGAGAAGCTGACGATCGACTTCGATCGGGCTGGACGGAAGCGGGTGCTGGACGGGTTCGTGACGATGGCGGGGTGAGGCGCCCGCTCGCCGACATGCTCCCGCAGCAGAAGAAGTCGAGCACGGGTCGTTCACGTCGTCCTCGACGACCGGGGGGGGGGGGGGGGGGGGGGGGGGGGGGGGGGGGGGGGGGGGGGGGGGG
>ERZ1645187.152-NODE-152-length-65074-cov-7.327350_pt1 | contig 65074 bp, 65 predicted proteins | sample MGYA00575352_ERZ1645187 | MGnify/ENA primary metagenome ERZ1645187 (study PRJEB40837, sample SAMN11349314) | freshwater sediment metagenome | isolation source: river sediment | host: Sediment | place: India: Wazaribad , New Delhi | collected 2017-02-21 ... | reverse complement strand
CGAGAGCGTCCATTGCAGGCCAAAACCGCTGCGTTTCTTGATGCCACTGCACGCCAATCGCCCCCGCCCAAAAGCGGGGTCGGCGTGAGTGGTCGAACGGCTTTCTGCCGAACACCCCTCTCTACCACTCCTCAAGCATGCTGGCGGGAAGCCGGGACGGAAACAGTCCCTCCAATTTTCCCTCATCTCCCCATGCCACCGTGAAGCCCACACCCAGACATCCGTCACCCCGGCGCAGGCCGGGGCGGGGCTGTGGCTTCGGCATGTGCTGAACCATAGCCCGGTCCCGTGTCGCAGCCCAAACCTGCCTCACGGCAGGCTCACCGCGCATCCTGCGCGGTTCTGGGCTTTGCACGGGATGGCGGAAATGGGGGAATGCGGGAGAGGACCGACGACGCCATCGCACGCGATGGTGGGCGGGAGGGCCGTCACCGCAGGCGATGGCGTCGGGTGGGAGACCATCGGCGTGCACGTGCCATTCCCGCGCTGGACCATCCGTGCCAGCCTGCCTAGAGTGCCTGCACACCAAGTTTCCCGGGACAGCTTCATGGCCACGCACCACATTCAAAATCCCGTCTGGACGCTCGTTGTTCCCGTCGTCGGCCTTGTGGCGGTGGGGGCGGGCGCGGCCGGATTTTCCCCCGCTGCCTCTGGTGCGATTGCAACCCTCATCGCACTCATCCTTGCTGCCTGTGTCTTCGCCGCCGTGCACCACGCCGAAATCATCGCGGCGAAAGTGGGAGAACCGCTCGGTTCCATCGTACTGGCGCTGGCGGTCACGGTGCTGGAGGTGGGGCTCATCCTCTCGCTCATGCTGGGGGCGGGCGATGGCGGGGCCACCATCGCGCGCGACACCGTCTATTCCGCCATCATGATCATCACCACGGGCATCGTGGGGCTCAGCCTGCTCTTCGGCAGCCGACGGCATCACGAACAGACGATCCGCATCCGCGGCACCTCCTCGGCGCTCTCGGTGCTGTCGGTGCTGGCGGTGATCACGCTGATCCTGCCGAACTTCACCGTGGCCACCCATGGCCCCACCTTCAGCACGGTGCAGCTGCTGATGGTGGCACTCACGTCGCTGGTGCTCTACTGTGCTTTCCTGTTCGTGCAGACGGTGCGGCACCGCGAGTATTTCCTGCCCGAAGACCAGGACGGCGATGGCGTGCATGACGTGCCGTCGCAACGCACCTTCTGGAGCAGCGCCGTGCTGCTCTGCGTGGCGCTGGCGGCGGTCATCCTGCTGGCCAAGTCCCTTTCGCCGGTGCTGGCCGGTGTCATCACCGGGGCGGGCCTGCCGTTCAGTTTCACCGGCGTCATCATCGCTACCGTGGTGCTGCTGCCGGAAGGCATCGCGGCCGTGCGCGCTGCCCTGGCCAACCGGTTGCAGGTCAGCATCAATCTTGCCCTTGGCTCAGGGCTTGCCACCATCGGCCTCACCATTCCGGCGGTGGCGATGGCGGACCTGATCGGCGGCTTCAACATCGCGCTCGGTGTTTCGCCGGCGCAGACAGTGCTGCTGGTGCTGGCGCTTTTTGTCAGCGCCCTGACGCTGGGCAATGGCCGCACCAACATCCTGTTCGGTGCCGTGCATCTGTCGATCTTCGCCATGTTCCTGCTCATCTCCGCCGTACCGTGATGCCTAAGGATTTGGGGCAAGCGGGATTTGCCACATTGAAATCGTCACGGCTCTGAGGTACGCACCTCACCGAAATCCGATGGAGAACCGAAATGCCCGCTTTCCGCACCCTTGATGATGTCAACGTCGCCAACAAGAAGGTGGTGATCCGCCTTGATCTCAACGTGCCAATCAAGGACGGGATTGTCACCGACACAACGCGCATCGACCGGGTGGTGCCGACGTTGCAGGAGCTGTTGAAGAAGGGGGCGGCCGTCATCGTGCTCGCCCATTTCGACCGTCCCAAGGGCAAGGTCATTCCGGAGATGTCGCTGAAGCCGGTGGCACCGGCGCTGGAAAAGGCGCTGGGCACCAAGGTCTCGTTTGCCTTCACCGACTGGCAGTCCGCGCCCGCTGTCGATGCCAAACCGGGCACGGTGACGCTGATGGAAAATACCCGCTATCACGGCGGCGAGGAAAAGAACGATGCAGGCTTCGCCAGGATGCTGGGCGGGCTCGGCGACATTTTCGTGAACGATGCCTTCTCGGCAGCGCACCGGGCGCATTCCTCCACCGAAGGCATCGCCCATGTCATCCCGGCCTATGCCGGCCGCGCCATGGAGGCCGAACTGAAGGCCCTGCAGGCGGCGCTGGAAAAGCCCACCCGTCCGCTTGTCGCCGTGGTTGGCGGGGCCAAGGTGTCATCGAAGCTGGAACTGCTGGGCAATCTCTCGGGCATTGCCAACACCATTGTCATCGGCGGTGGCATGGCCAACACCTTCCTCGCGGCACAGGGCGTCAATGTGGGCAAATCACTGTGCGAGCATGACCTCATTCCGACGGCGAAAGAGATCATGGCCACCGCCAAGTCCAAGGGCTGCACGCTGCTGCTGCCGGATGACGCTGTGGCGGCGAAGGAGTTCAAGGCCGGTGCCGCCTCGCGCACGGTTGCCCTTGCGGATGTTGGCGTCGATGAGATGATCCTCGATGTCGGCCCGGCCTCCATTGCGAAGGTGAAGACCTGTTTCGATGCGGCAAAGACCGTCGTGTGGAACGGCCCCATGGGCGCGTTCGAGATCTCACCCTTCGATGTGGCGACCAATGCCGTGGCGCAGCATGCCGCGGCACTCACCAAGGCCGGCAGGCTGGTGACGGTGGCGGGCGGCGGTGACACCGTATCGGCGCTCAACCACGCGGGGGCTGCTGGCGATTTTACCTATATCTCCACGGCAGGCGGCGCCTTCCTCGAATGGCTGGAAGGCAAGGCCCTGCCGGGTGTGAAAGCGCTGGAGGTCTGAGGGGGCCCCTTGCGGATGGCTGCCTTGCGAAAAGGCGGCTTGCCGCGCGCGCTGCACTCCGCCAAAAACGGCGGCTTATGACTGCCACCACCGCTCCATCCCAGCAAACACAGGCACAGCAAGCGCAGGGCACGGTCTTCACCGTGCTCTTTGCCGTGGCGCTGTGCCATGGCATCAACGACACCATGCAGGCGGTGCTGCTCTCGGTCTATCCGCTGCTGCGTGACAACTACGCGCTCACCTTCGCGCAGATCGGCATGATCACGCTGGTCTTCCAGGTGACGGCCTCGATCCTGCAGCCGGTCGTCGGCACCTTCACCGACAAATATCCGCTGCCCTATGCCATGCCGCTGGCGCCGCTGTGCACGCTGGCGGGTCTCCTGCTGCTGGCCTTTGCCCATTCCTATCCGGCCATCCTGCTGGCCGCAGGCATGATCGGCATCGGCTCCTCCATTTTCCATCCGGACGCCTCGCGCGTGGCGCGGCTCTCATCCGGCGGGCGTTTCGGCTTCGCCCAGTCCACCTTCCAGGTGGGCGGCAATGTGGGCACGGCCATCGGGCCGCTGCTCGCGGCGGCCATCGTTCTGCCGCGCGGGCAGGGGGCGATTTCCTGGTTCGCCATTTTCGCTGTGGCGGCTTTCCTGCTGCTCTCCTATGTGGGGCGGTGGTACGCAGGCTGGCTCAGGGAGCATGCGCGCAAGGCCGCTGCGAAGGTCGCGGCCCACAGCCTCAGTTCCGGCCAGATCACGGGCGCGCTTGTGGTGTTGCTGCTGCTGATGTTCTCGAAGTTCGTCTACACATCGAGCCTGCACAGCTACTACAGCTTCTATCTCATCGACCATTTCAAGGTGACGCCACAGGACGCGCAGATCTATCTCTTCGTGCTCTTTGGTGCCATGGCGGTCGGTACCTTCGCCGGTGGTCCCATCGGCGACAGGATCGGCACCAAGGCGGTGATCTGGATGTCCATCCTCGGCGCGCTGCCCTTCACGCTGGCACTGCCCTACACCAACCTGTTCTGGACCGTGGCGCTCACCGTGCCCATCGGCCTCATCATTTCGTCTGCCTTTTCAGCCATGGTAGTCTATGCGCAGGAGCTTCTGCCAGGCCGGATCGGCATGATTTCCGGGCTGTTCTTCGGCCTCGCTTTCGGCATGGCAGGGCTGGGTGCGGCGGCATTGGGCATCGTGGCGGACCACACCAGCATCGATTTCGTCTTCCGCATCTGTGCCTTCCTGCCCGCGCTGGGACTGCTGGCCTTCCTCCTGCCGCGCACCCGGTGACAAATCATGGCGGGCGGTGTTAGAGGCGGGCCATGACATTGCCCCGCCTGTTTCTTGTCGCCCCCGCCGGTGAATTGCCGGAAAGCCACCTGCTTGAATGCGCCGCTGCCGCCTGTGCTGCTGGCGATTGTGCCTCCATCCTGGTGGGGGAAAACATTTCGCCCACTGCCGTGCCGAAACTGCAGGCGCTTGGCCTCGCGGTCATCATCCGCGACTGCGAACCACGCCTCGTGCACCACTTGAAGGCGGACGGCATCCAGATCGCGCGGTCGCAGCCGGTGAAGAATTTGCGTGCTGCACTCAAGAACGAGAGCATCGGTGTCTTTGCCGCCACCTCGCGCCACATCGCCATGGAGGCTGTGGAAGCAGGGGCGGACTATGTGGCCTTCGCGCAAGGGTCGCAACAGCAGGGCGAGCCGCTGCTGTTGTGGTGGCAGGACATCTTCGAGGTTCCGGCCGTGGCCTTTGATCCCGTCGATGCCGCAGGTCTCGCCACACTGCTGCCGCAGAAGCCGGACTTTATCCGGCCTATGGATGTGATGTGGGACAGCGTGGCAAGGGCGAAAGACGAAATCACTGCTCTGGCGCAGGCGATGCGATGAAGGCCAAAACGCTGGCGCTTGCCCTGGCGCTGATGGCCTGCATTGTCAGCGGTGCTGGCGCTGCGACCATTGAAGAGGCACTCGCCCTCTACAGTGACAAGAACTACAGCGAAGCACGGACCGTTGCCGAGGGCCTTGCGTCTTCGGGTGATGTCCGCGCCATGGTGCTGCTGGGCACACTCTACCAGAAAGGTGAAGGCGTTGAGGCGTCCGGGGAAAAAGCCCGCGTCTGGTTCGGCAAGGCCGCCGAGGCAGGAGATGCGGAAGCGCAACTGGCCTATGCCCTGCTGCTGCTGGACGAAGGCAGTGGTGATATTGATCCCGCCGCCGCCGCATCCTGGCTGGCCAAGTCGGCGGGCAATGGCAACAGCAAGGCACAGTTCAATCTGGCCCTCATCTATGCCGGACAGTATGGCGCAGATCCGGACTGGCCCAAGGCAGTGGAGTGGTTCGGCAAGGCTGCGGCGTCCGGCAGCGCTGACGCGCAATACAATCTCGGCCTGCTCTATCTTGACGGCAAAGGGGTCGCGAAAAATCCGGTCGCGGCAGCAGACTGGCTCTCCAAGGCGGCGCTCAAAGGCATGCCGGAAGCGGCGCTGGAATATGGCGTTCTGGTGATCCGGGGCGAAGGCGTGGAGCGCGACATCGGCATCGGCGTGAAGTGGCTGCGCTACGCCGCCGAACACGGCCACCCGGTGGCGCAGAACCGGCTGGCACGGCTCTATGCGGCAGGCACGGGCATCGCCCCCGATCCTGTCGAAGCGGCGATGTGGAACATTCTCGCCGGGAAGGGTGGCAGGCCTGATGCCTCGCTCGAAGGCCTGATGACTCAGCTCACCAAGGAACAGCGGGCAGAAGCCGAAAAGCGCGCCAAGGCGTTCAAGGCAAAGCCCGTTCCGCTCACCGACTAGCGTACGTCCAGAACGCTGGTGCGGGCGCGGCGTACCACTTCACTGGCACGCGAGCCCTTGAAAAGGCGCTGAAGGCGGCTGCGGCCCTCGTCGGTGACGACAATCATGCGGTAGAGTGAGCCGCGCTCGACGATTTCCTCAATCACGTCGCCCACGGCCGTCTTGGTCTCGGCGACATTGATTTTCAGTGCCTTGAGAAGCGCCTTGGCATTGTTCACCGCCTCTTCCGCGGCAGGCAGGGCCTCGGCATCGGGGGCGACCGAGAACAGCGTCACCGGCTCTCCGGTCATGGTGGCCAGCACCGCCGCCCGGCGCACCGCCTGCAGTGACCGCGAAGAGCCGTCCGTGCAGATGAAGAAGCCCTTGCGGTCCAGGCTGGCGCGCGCCACCAGCACCGAACACGGCGCCATGGTGGTGACGGTCTGGGTCACACCAGCGCCAAAGAAGGAGCGCAGTTCGCCACGCCAGTGGGAGGGCTGGCCGAGAATGATCAGGTTGTACGGGCCAAGCTCGTACTGGTCGAGGATGCCGCCCGCTTCGTCCGGTGCGGTCTTGAGCTTGAGGACAACGCTGCGGCCTTCGGGCGAGGTGTATTCGACCTTGGTGTCACCGGCGGCATCGCCCCAGCTTTCCTGGTGTGCGCCGGACTGGGCCCAGCCGGAGACATCGATTCCCTCCTGCTTCAGGACATCGAGGGACTTCTTCAGGTTCGAGACCCCGGGCAATTCGAAGCCGGCATCGATCATGTTCTGGCGGGCGAGCCGCACCTGCAGGCCACCGGAATGAAGGCCCATGTCGATGGGGCGGACATAGAGAATGATGATGTCGCAGTTGCTGGTGACGGACAGGCGGGCAGCAAAGCGCACGCTGTTCATGGCCTCTTCGCTGCCATCGATGCAGGCGAGGATGCGGAAGCGATTGCGGCGCTGGGACCGCAGGCTCTGCAGCGTCTTGATGACGGCAGCCTCCTGGCGGTCGGAGAGATCAGTGCGTCGGAAGAAGTCGAAGATGGCCATGAAACTATCCTCCCAGCTGCGGCCAGTAGAGGGTGGAGACCGCCATGAGGATGAGGAAGGAGAGCAGCATCATGCGCGAACCGATCTTGAAGAAGTCGGCGGCCTTCAGGTAGCCGGAGGCATAGATGATGGTGAAGGCCGGCTGGGCCGCGGGCGTGAGGTAGCCGGAGGCCGATGAAATGGCGGTGAGGAAGCCCGCGATCAGCGGATCCTGGTTGGCCGCCACCGACATCTTGAGGACAATGGGTGAGAGAACTGCCACGGCGGCTCCTGCTGTCATGGTGTTGGAGACAAAGACCGTGAGCAGGGAGATCGCCGCCTCGAAAGCCAGCGTGCTGTTTCCGGCCGCGGATTGCACGGCGTGAAGCGCGCCATTGGCCAGCCATTCGGCGGCGCCGGTTTCCTTCATCTCGACGCCCAATGAAATCGCCGCGGCATAGAGCAGGACAATGCCCCAGTTGACGCCGGAGTTGATGTCCTCCCAGCGCACCAGCCCGAGGACAAGGAAGGCCAGCGCGCCTGCGATGGCCACGATCCCCAGACCCAGCGTTGAGGAGAAGAAGGCCCAGCCGATGATGACAATGGTGAAGACGATCACCGTCATCCAGCCGGAGACCTGCATGGGGCCTTCGAGTTTCACCTGTGTGCGCAGGCGGCTGACGGCGCGGGAGAGGTCACGGGTTTCCGGCTTGAAGGTGAGGATGAGCAGCAGGCTCACCAGCGGCAGTCGCAGCAGGAACATGGGGAAGGCGTAAAGCGTCCATGTCAGGTAGTCCATCAGGTAGCGCCAGGTCGCAGGGTTGGCCGGGTCGTAGAAGAAGTCCTTCCAGTAGCTGATGATGATGGCGTTGCGGGCCCCGCCGGACGGTGTGGTGACACCTGCGATCGAGCAGCCGAAGGAAATGGAAAAGAGGATCACGGCCGCGAGGTTGTGGACCTTCTTCGGCTCGTTGGAGGTGAGTGTGATGAGGGTCACGCCCACCGGCAGCATCATCGCGGCAACGGTGTGTTCGCCGATAAAGGAGGCCAGGAAGCCGCAGACGGCAACGATGCCGAAGGAAATCCAGAACACGCTGGTCCCGGTCATGCGCACGATGGCAAGGGCGATCCGCTTGTCCAGTTTCTGCTTGACCACGGCAACGGCCAGCATCAGCGAGCCCATGATGAACAGCACGGAGTCCGTCATCAGGCTTTTCGCCACCTTGGTGGAATCGAGGCCGAGCAGCACCACTTGTCCCACAACGATAAGCAGCGCCACGGAGGGCAGGGGAACAGGTTCGGTGATGAACAGCATGGTCGCCATGAGAGACATCACCAGCACGATCTGGCCGTCGTGGGTGAGGCCTGCGGGTGTCGGCGCTGACATCAGCGAGAAACCGAGAAGCATGGTGACGATGAACCAGCGCCGCTTCCACAACAGCGCCATGTCTACGGCATTGGCGAATTTGCGGTAGCGGAGATAACCCCGCCGGCGCACCCGGGTGAGGCCTGCCACGGGCTCATGGGCCAGCAGGCTGTCGCGCGCCAGGTTGAAGGCCGGGCCGTCCGCCACGGCTGCCACTGGTCCCATCTCCGGCGACATTTCCGGCCCTGTCATGCTGCCATCCTTTGGTTTAGCTTCACCGCATCAACAGGGGATTCGCAATGACGGCTGCGGCAACGGAACAGGTTCTGGCGACGATCGACCGGGAATTTGACGCCAGCATGGCCCGGCTGGTTGAGTTCCTGCGCTTTGCGAGCGTCGGCACCGATCCTGCCCATCACGCCGATTGCCGCGCCACGGCGCAATGGCTGAAGACGATGTTCGACGGGCTTGGCCTTGCCACAACCGTTCACGCCACCTCGGGCCAGCCCGTGGTGGTTGCGCGGTACGAACCGCCTGCGGCGGCAGTGGCCGGTCGGCCCCATGTCCCTCACATCCTGTTCTATGGCCACTATGATGTTCAGCCCGCTGATCCCCTGAACCTCTGGACCAGCCCGCCCTTCGAGCCGCGGGTCGCCAAGGGAAAAGACGGCCGAGACTGCATCTTTGCGCGGGGTGCCGCCGACGACAAGGGCCAAGTGATGACCTTTGCCGAAGCCAGCCGGGTCTGGCTGGCGAAGCGCGGGTCTCTGCCGTTCCGCCTGACCTTCCTCATTGAAGGGGATGAAGAGGGAGACGCCGCCCACCTCGACCGCTTCATTGCCGCGAACAAGGACCTTCTGAAGGCTGATGTGGCGCTGGTCTGCGACACCGGCATGTGGGACGCGAAAACCCCTTCCATCGTCACATCGCTGCGCGGCTACATCGGCGAGGATGTGACCATCACCGGGCCACGCATTGACCTGCATTCCGGCTACTATGGCGGCCCGGTGGTCAATCCGATCAAGGTGCTGTCGCGCATCCTTGCCAGCCTGCATGACAAGACGGGGAAGGTTACCGTTCCGGGGTTCTATGATGGCGTGAAGACGCCATCACTCGCGCAACGCAAGTCCTGGAAGCGGTTGGGCTTTGATGAACGCGGTTTCCTGGGTGGCGTCGGGTTGAAGACCGCGGCAGGCGAAAAGGATTTTTCGGTGCTCGAGCAGGTCTGGGTCAGGCCGACGGCGGAGGTGAACGGCTTCTGGGGCGGCTATACGGGCGCTGGCGGCAAGACGGTGTTGCCCGCCGAAGCCCATGCCAAACTCACGTTCCGGCTCGTACCGGGGCAGAACCCGGCAAAGCTCATCAAGGCCTTCCGCGCCTTTGTTCGGGCGCAACTGCCGGACGGCTGCAAAGCGCGCTTCACCTCCCACGGCGGCGGAGCGGCGGCCTCCATTCCCCACGATAGCCACTGGATCACGAAAGCCAGCCGCGCCCTGAAGGATGAATGGGGGCGGGAACCTGTTCTTGCGGGCGAGGGCGGCTCCATTCCGGTGGTGGAGAGCTTTGCGCGCCACCTCAGGATGGACAGCGTGCTCATGGGTTTTGTCAATGAAGACGATGCGCTGCACAGTCCGGACGAAAACTACAAGGTCGAAAGCTATCACAAGGGAGCACGCGCCTGGGCGCGCTTCATTGGCGAAATCATCAGGGAACTTGAATCATGACCAATGTGAATGCAGCACTTGCCGATATCGACAATTCGCTGGACCAGATCATCGCGCGGCTGTTTTCTTTCCTGCGCATCCCCTCGATTTCAGCTGATCCGGCCTATGCCGGAGAATGTGAAAAGGCGGCACAGTGGATCTGCGCGGAACTGGCGTCGATCGGCTGCGAGGCTTCGGTGCGGCCCACGCCGGGGCGTCCCATGGTTGTGGGGCACTACACCCCGCCGGATGCCACGGCCAAGACACCGCATGTTCTGTTCTACGGGCACTATGACGTGCAGCCCGCCGATCCGCTGGAATTGTGGGATTCGCCTCCGTTCGAGCCGGTCCGGCGCAAGAACAAGAAGGGTGTGGACCAGCTGGTGGGCCGCGGCACGGCTGATGACAAGGGCCAGCTCATGACCTTTGTGGAAGCGGCCCGTGCCCTGATCAAGGCGGATGGCAAATTGCCGATCCGCGCAACCTTCCTCATCGAGGGTGAAGAGGAGAGCGGCTCGCCGTCGCTCGTGCCCTTCCTGCAGGCCAACAAGAAGGAACTGGCCTGCGATGCCGCCTTTGTCTGCGACAGCAACATGTGGGACGTGAAAACACCAGCCATCACCACGCGCCTGCGCGGTCTTGCCCATGAAGAGGTGACGGTCACGGGACCCTCGATTGATCTCCATTCCGGCATGTTCGGTGGCCCAGCCATGAATCCGATCCGTGCGCTCTCAAAAATGGTGGCAGCCCTCCACGACAAGAAGGGAAAGGTCACCATTCCGGGCTTCTACACGGGCGTTTCCGAATTGCCTGCTGCGGTCAAAAAGCAGTGGCGCTCGCTCAGGTTCTCGGAAAAGAAGTTCCTCGGTGATGTCGGACTGAAGTCTGCAGCGGGTGAAAAAGGCTACAGCGTGCTGGAGCAGATCTGGGCGAGGCCCACGGCCGAGGTGAACGGCATGTGGGGCGGTTATACCGGGGCTGGCACCAAGACGGTGATCCCCTCACAAGCCCACGCCAAATTCACTTTCCGGCTCGTCGGCAAGCAGGATCCGAAGAAGGTCATCAAGGCGTTCCAGGCGTTTGCCAAGAAGCAGATGACGGGAGATGCCAAGATCAGCTTCTCCGGCAAGGGGGGCGGCAGTCCGGCTTCGACCATCGACGAGAAGAACCCCTACATCCGCGCCTCCGCGGCCGCGCTCAAGGCTGAATTCAAGCGCGAGACGGTGATGATGGGCGGTGGCGGCTCGATTCCCATTGTCCGCTACTTCAAGGACATTCTCGGCATGGACAGCGTGCTGGTGGGCTTTGGCCTGGATGATGACGCGATCCATTCTCCCAACGAGAAGTACAACGTCTCCAGCTTCCATCACGGCATGCGGAGCTGGGTGCGCATCATGGCGGAGTTGGGCAAGTGACGTTTGATCCCGCAGCGGCACTGGTGCACTACCACGCGCTTCTCGATGCCCATGACGTGGATGGCGTGGCGCTCTTGCTGGCGCCGGAGGTCCACTACGTGTCTGCAGGCGTCGGCGACGTGAGGGGACGTGAAGCCGTGTTGCAGTCCATGCGGGAGTATTTTGCCACGAGCCCGGACCATCAGGCCTTTGATGACGAGGTCAAGGCGACCGGTCCGCGAAGCGCGCAAAGCCTGTGGCGGCTGCGCGGCACCAACAAGCGCACGGGCGCGGAGGTGGAACGGCACGGAATCGAGACCGTGACGTTCGACGATGACGGACTGGTGCTGCGGGTCGTGGTCGAGGACCGGAGCTAGGCCTATTCGCTGTGCTCGTGTTCGGCGGCAGAGCCGTCGACCTTGTCCACCACCTGCACGTCGATCTTGACCTCTCCTGCCTTGGCGAAAGTCATGACCAGCGGCAGGGTGTCGCCCGCCTTCAGCGGCGCCTTCAGGCCCATCAGCATGATGTGGTTTCCGCCGGGCGCGAAGGTCACGGTATCGTGCGGGTTCAGTTCCAGCTTTTCGATCTCGCGCATTTTCATGACGCCGTTGTCGTCAATGGTCCGGTGCGCCGAAGCGTGGTCTGCGGCAGGCGTGGACACACCCTGCAGCACATCGGTCTCCATGCCGTGATTCATCAGCACCATGTAGATGGCGGCGGTCTTGGCCGAGGGGGTGAGCGAGGCGGGGGCCTTGGCATCCATCACCATGATGTCACTTGCGAAGGCCGTGGCGGCAAGGGCAAGCAGGGCGGCGGGGGAGAGAAGCAGGGAGCGGAGCGTGATCATGGCAGTGATCATAGCAGCAATCGTGCAGGCATTGTGGCGCGGCATGGCGCCGCGAATCCTTGCCTGTGCCATTCTGGCGGCGGCGGCCTGCCCGGCACGGGCCGAGGCAGCGCCCGTCGCTGTCGAGCTGGTGCTGGCGCTGGATGCCTCGGCCAGCATGGACCGGGCGGAGTTTGACCTTCAGATCAAGGGACTGGCGGCAGCCTTCCGTGACCCCGCCGTGCTTGAGGCCCTGAAAAACCTTGGACCGAAAGGTGTGGCCGTAGCCGTCACGCAGTGGGGCGGGGCTGATGAAGCAAAGGTCATCGTGCCGTTCACGCGGCTGTCGTCTTCCCGCGAAGCCCGGGCCTTCGGATTCCGCATCAGCCGGGCGCGGCGCGCCTTTCAGGCATCGTCCACCTCCCTTGCAACGGCGCTGGCGCATGGCGTGCAAGTCATCGAAGAAAACGCCTATGCGGGAGAGCGCCGGGTCATCGATGTGTCGGGCGATGGCGTGGACAACGGTGGTCTTGATCTTGATGCGGCGCGTGACCTCGCCCTCGCCAGCGGCATTGTGGTGAACGGCCTGCCCATTGATGCCGATGGCGTGGGGCTCACGGACTATTTCCGCAACAAGGTGATCATCGGCACGGACGCCTTCGTCGAACCAGCGGCGGATTTCAGTGACTATGCGCGGGCCATCCGCGAGAAGCTCATCCGGGAACTGCGCCCGCTTGGTTCCTGAGAACGGCGATCAACTGGTCCGCGGCCTTCTGCAGGTCGTCCTCGTGGAAACCCGCGAAGCTCAGCAGCAATCCCTGTTCCCGGGCACGGCCCGTGCAATGGCTCGACAGGGTCTGGGTCTCGATGCCCGCGCGCAGCAGAGCGGATTGAAGTGATGCATCATCAGCCGTGTCGGGAAAGCGCAGCAGCAGCATCAGGCCTGAAGGCGGTGCATCCAGGGTGAACAGGGAAGGCGTGGCCGGTGAAAGCGCCTTGATCAAGGCATCGCGCCGGGTGGAGTAGAGCCTGCGCATGCGGCGGATGTGAACGGCGAACTGGCCATCCTCCATGAACTGCGCCAGCGCGGGCTGCACCAGCAACGACGGGGGGGCGCCAAAGACGGTGCGTTCATGGCGGAAGGTTTCGATGAGGGGCCGTGGCACAACGATGAAGCCGAGCCGGATGATCGGTGAAAAAACCTTGGAAAATGTGCCGGAGTAGATCACGCGGGCATCGCGGTCGAGGCTCATGAGGGCAGGGAGCGGGCGGCCGACATAGCGGTATTCGCTGTCGTAGTCGTCCTCGATGATGATGGCGTTGGCGTCCTTGGCCCAGGCCAGCAGTTCCAGGCGGCGGGTGAGCGGCATGGTGACACCGGTCGGATATTGCCGGGCCGGGGTGACGAAGGCTCCCTTGGCGTCGGGGTGCTGCCGGACGGCGTCGCTGACAACGAGGCCTTCGCTGTCGATGGCAACCGCTTCGACCTTCACGCCGCCCAGGGCAAAGATGCGCCGGGCCGTGGGATAGCCGGGGTCCTCCAGCAGCAGCTGGTCGCCGGGATTGAAGACAGAGCGGCGCACAAGGTCGAAGGCATCGCTGCCGCCTGCTGTCATGATCACCTGTTCGGCATCGCAGGCAATGCCGCGCCAGTCATAGAGGTGGCTGGCGATGGCCTTGCGGAGCGGCAGCCAGCCGAAGGGATCATTGTGTTCGAGCAGTGTGATCGGCGGGTTGCGCCAGTAGCGCCCCAGGATGCGGCCCCAGTCATCGTGGGGGAAGTGTTCCCAGTCCACGAGACCGGCGCGGAAAGGCCTGGCCGGTTCGCGTTTCTGCCGCGCGGCCGATGCCGGGGCGGCGGATTTGCCCTTGCCCAGGGCCAGAAGCGTTTCCGGCAGTTCCGCCGCCACGGCGGTTCCCGAGCCCATGCGGGTTTCGAGATAGCCTTCGCCGATCAGCTGCTCATAGGCATCCACGACGGTGGCGCGGGCCACGCCCAATTGCTCGCTGAGGGCGCGGCTGGAGGGGAGCTTGGCACCCGGCTTGAGACGGCCGGACAGCACCAACTCGCGCACCTGGCGCGCAATCTGCGACTGGAACGGCTCGCCGTCATCCCGGTCGATGCCGAGTTCCAGCGTGGCGGTGGCCTGAAGTGGTCTGGTCTTGGGGGTGGACATTGGTTCTTTTCACCAGTCCATACAGGCCGCTAAGCCCTTTGGCAACTTTGGAGAACCACCATGTCCAGTGCCCCCAGCGAACGCACCCGTGTCAAGCGCATGAACAAGCGCGCCCATTATGACGAAGCGACCATCCATCCGATCCTGGATGCGCAGCCGCTTTGCACGGTTGGCTACGTCTTTGATGGTCACCCGGTGGTGACGCCAACGCTGCAGTGGCGTGAGGGCAATCACATCTACTGGCACGGCTCGTCCGCCAGCCGTATGCTGGAACACGCCGAAGACGCCGAGGTCTGTGTCAATGTCACGATTTTCGATGGCATGGTGATGGCACGCTCGGCCTATAACCATTCCTGCAACTACCGCTCCGTCATGGCCTTTGGCCGGGCCTTCAAGGTGAAGGACGTGGCCGAGAAGGAAGCACGCCTGAAGGCCTTCACCGAGGCGCTCTTTCCGGGACGGTGGGACATGCTGCGCCCGATGACAGGGCAAGAGCTGAAATCCACCACCGTGCTCGGGCTGGAACTGAAGGAGGTTTCCGCAAAGGTGCGCTCAGGCCCGCCCGGCGATGATGAGGCGGATTATGCCCTGCCTGTGTGGGCCGGGGTCATGCCCATCGGCTATCGCTTCGGGCCGCCTGCGGACGATCCCCGCCTCTTGCCGGGGCTCACGCCGCCAGCCCATGTCACCGGGTTCAAATTCGGCTGACAGCAGTCCCGAAAACCAGCAGCGGGGCCCATTAAGTCTGCTTTTACCATAAGCGGCTAGCACTCGACTTTGCGCAACCTTTTGAGGCTGTGCGTTGTCTTGAGTTGCTGTCCGTTGCGGGACAGCGGGTGGGTCAGTTGAATGAGTTCCGGGGCACTGAAGTGTGTTGATTTCGGGGGTGCGAAGAATGGCGTGGTTGGCGCCATCGCGGCCCTGCTGTTTGTGTTTGCGTCCTGTCTCGCCGCCTCCGCCGAGACGATCAACTGGAACACGCGGCCGGCCACCAACCTGCGCACTGGCGGCACCGACTCACCAACCTATGGCAGCGCGCCAACGCTCCTTACGGTGACAACCAGCGGCAGCACGTCGGGCGCATTCGATGGTGCGGGCCCCAACACGCTAGCCATCGAGCCCGGATCAACATCCAACGGCACAACCGGCTACATCAACTCGACGATGAATGCGACCGTCGACAATGAAACCTCGATCCAGATCACGACCATCAATTTCAATGAGCCGGTCTACAATGCCAGCGTGATCGTCGGCGACATTGACGGCGGCCCAACCTTCAACATTTCCGGCGCCGCCTTCAATGACATCGTCGAGTTCCGCGCCATCGACATCACGGGCGCCACCATCCTGCCGACCTCGGGCGTGCCGGTCAATTCATCCATCGTCACCTGGAACGCCGGCACGGGCCGGGCGCTTTCAACCAACCAGAATGTCACCACCAACGCGGGCGATGTCACGGTCACCTTTGCCGGTCCCATCCGCACGCTGACCATCCGCCACATTTCCGGCGCGAACAGCACGGTCACCAACCCGACGCAGCAGTTCATCTACATCGAGACCGTCACCTTCTCCCGCGCGCCGCAGCTGCGCCTGCAGAAGACTTCGAACGGGGGTGTCGGCACCTTCAATTTCAGCATTCCCAATGTGCTCAATCTCGGCACGACGCCGTGGTCATCGCAGACGCTGGCCACATCCATCACCACCGCCACGGCGGGCACGGCCGTCAATGGTGCCTTCACGCGGCTCTATGCCACCAACACCGCCACGACGATCTCCGAGACTGGTGCCGCAGGCTGGCTGATCACATCCTCGCCCGTGACCTGCACGGATTCCAACAGCGCCGCTTCTGGCAATCCCGCCAGCTTCTCGGCCACGGTGTCCGGCTATGATGTGACCGTTGCGGCGACCAACGTGCGGCCCAGCGCCATCATTACCTGTGCCATCATCAACGGCAAGCGCCCGACACTGCAGGTGCGCAAGCAGTCTGTCGGTAACACCGGGTCATTTGATTTCACGGGGAGCAATGGCTTCGGTGGCGCGAGCCTTGATACGAGCCTCGCCAATCCGCAAAGTTCATCGGTGGTGACGCTTACCGCGGCCGGAACAGTCACCACCATCACCGAAACAGTCCCAACCGGCTGGACGCTGGCCTCCGCTACCTGCACTGGCATGGCCGGCGGCGGAACCGCCACGCTTGCGGGGAACGTGTTGACGCTGAACGCCGCCGCCACCGCCGCCACGGCCAACATCGTCTGCACCTTCACCAACAACAAGACTCCGGTTGTGCGGGTGCAGAAAATCACCACTGGCGGCTTTGGCGGCCCCTTCACCTTCACGCAGGGCACCCCGCCCAATCTGGCGACGACACCGGGCGGCATCAGCACCACGGCCGCCAACAGTGCGACACCCGCCTCGCCAACAGCCCATCTGGTGTCCACCACCGGGGCATCCGTCACGCTCACCGAGGGCTTCCCGTCCACGTGGCTCAGCGGCGGCGTGACCTGCACGGACAGCAATGCCGCAGTGACCGGAAATCCCACGCCCGTCGCCACGGCAACGGGTGCCACCATTGTCATCGGTGCGGCGCGCATCGTGAACGGCGCCGATATCACCTGTGTGTTCACCAACGACCTTGCGATGCCCGTTCTCAGCCTGACAAAGACACACGTCTTCATCACCGACGGCGGCGTTGCGGGCCAGGCCGATCCCGGCGATGTCATCGAATACACCTATGCGGTGCTCAATACAGGCAATACGCCCGCCACCAATGTGTCGGTGACGGACGCGCACAATGGCTCGGGCAGCTTCCCCGTCAATCCCGGCGGTGCGGCAATCACCAATGTCGCGCCCGCCGGAGACAGCAGCGGCACGCCGGGCGGTACGGTGTGGGCCCAGTTGGGACTGAATGACACCGTGACATTCACCGAGCAGTACACCGTCACGCAGGAAGATATCGATACCCTGCAGTGATGGCGGCAAGCATGGACATCGGGCGCGGCTGACCCTACATAGGGTGTGGCGAGACTGCCCGGTGCGTGAAGGAACCTTTATTCCCTGGGGCCTATAAACGATCATCTTGGGAGCTGTCCCTGTGCCGGGCCGTGGCCTGGCATACACGGCGCCCACCTACGCAAGTAGGGACCCGGGATCGTACGTTCCCACGGCCCATGGTGGTCTCGCCACTTTTCGCGTCGATTTCAGACTGCCCTGCCGGGCGCGCCTTGCTAGTCTTGCGCCATGGACCCGCTCGCCCCCCTCAAGAAAGCCGCCCGTGCCGAAGCCATGACCCGGCGCAATGCCGCCCATGACCGCTTGAAAGAGCATGCGGCGGAGCGGTTGATGGTGCATCCATTCCCGGTGATGCCACAGTCCGGACGTTCCACTGTTTCGGCGTTCTATCCCTATCAAAGCGAGATCGACACGCGGCCGCTGCTCGGCAAACTGGCGGGCGAAGGCTGGACAACGGCGCTGCCCATTGTCCTGGCGCTGGGCCAGCCCCTGGAGTTCCGGCGCTGGCTGCCGGGCTCGCCCACCATTCCCGGCAAGTGGGACATCCCGAGGCCGCCGGAGGATGCGCCCCTTGTGGAACCAGACGTGCTGCTTGTGCCACTCCTGGCCTTTGACCGCCGGGGCTACCGGCTCGGCTATGGCGGCGGTTTCTATGACCGCACGCTGGAAAAACTGCGGGCGAAAAAGCCGGTCGTCGCCATCGGCATCGCCTATTCGGTTCAGGAAGTTGACAGTGTCATCCACGACGCCCATGACCAACTCCTCAATTATGTGATGACTGAACAAGAGCTGATGACGTGCGGTTGATTTTTCTGGGTGACGTGTTGGGCAGGAGTGGCCGGGAGGCCGTGTGCCGCCATCTCCCGCAATTGCGGGCGCAACATGCTCCTGACTGTGTGGTGGTGAACGGCGAGAACGCCACCCATGGCTTCGGACTGAGTTACGAGCACTACCAATTGCTGCGCGATGCCGGTGCTGATGTCATCACCCTTGGCAATCATGCCTTTGACCAGCGCGAACTCCTCACGGTGATCGACCGGGAAGACCGGCTTATCCGCCCCGTCAACTGGCCGAAGGGCTGTCCGGGCCGGGGCAGCACAATGGTTGAAACCGCATCGGGCCGCCGCGTTCTGGTAATCAACGCCATGGGCCGTGTGATGGTAGAGCCGGTGTTGGATGATCCGTTTCCCGCCGTGGACCGCGAACTCGAACAGTGCCGCCTTGGACAGGACTGTGACGCGATCCTCCTCGATTTCCATGGCGAGGTGTCTTCCGAGAAGATGGCCATGGGGCATTTCTGCGATGGCCGCGCCAGTGTCGTTGTCGGTACGCACACCCATACGCCCACCGCAGATCATCATATCCTCAGGGGCGGCACCGCCTACCAGACGGATGCGGGGATGTGCGGCGACTATGATTCTGTCATCGGCATGGAAAAGGCCGAACCGCTCCAGCGATTCCTGCGTAAACTTCCCGTCGAACGGATGAAGCCCGCCGAAGGAGAGGCCACTCTGTGTGGCCTCGCCGTCGAGACGGACGATGCGACCGGACTGGCGGTCAAGATTGCACCCATCCGCATCGGCGGGCTGCTGGCGCCATCGCCTGTGCCGTTCTGGTAGACGAAAGCATGAGGCAATTTTGAAGCAGCCGCGACAAAATAGGGGGTGACGTTCCCCGCGCAGTTGCTATCATTCTGGCTTCGACGGACCACACATAACAATATGAAGCGCCGGGCACAGGGTTGCCGAGGTTCTTTGAAACAAGGGTCTGACGGGTCATCGGGGAGGTGGCCGATCAAGGTCTGAATTCCGGCGCGACTGGCGCAACCCACGGATTCTCAGTGTCGTTTGACCGAAAATTCCCCATGAATTTTTCTCATCACCGGCAAAGCCGGATCATTTTGGAGGAATGACATGAAGAAACTCATCACCGTTCTTGGCGCAGGCCTGCTCGCCGGATCGGCACTTGTCGGCGTGGCGCGCGCTGACGAACTCACGATCACGTCGTGGGGTGGTGCCTATCAGGATTCGCAGCGCGAAGCCTATTACAAGCCCTATATCGCCCAGGGCCACAAGATCACCGAAGCCGAGTACAATGGCGAAGTCGCCAAGATCAAGGCCATGGTGGAAGCCAATGCCATCACCTGGGACGTGATCGACGTGGACTCCGCAACGGCTCTCCAGGGCTGCGCAGAAGGTGCGCTGGAAGTGATCGACTGGGCCAAGGTTGGCGTCGACAAAGCCAAGATGCTGGGTGCCGATGTCTCGGAGTGCTCGGTTCCGACAATCGTGTTCGGCACGGTCTTCGGCTATGACACGTCCAAGCTGAAAGACGGCCCGACCTCCGTCAATGACCTGTTCGACCTTGCCAAGTTCCCCGGCAAGCGCGGCCTGCAGAAGAACCCGACGGTGAACCTGGAATGGGCCCTGATCGCTGACGGTGTTCCCGCGGCAGACGTCTACAAGGTGCTGGCGACGCCGGAAGGGGTGGACCGCGCCTTCAAGAAGCTCGACACCATCAAGTCGGAAATCATCTGGTGGGAAGCCGGTGCCCAGGCCCCGCAGCTTCTGGCTGACGGCCAGGTCGTCATGACTTCGGCGTGGAACGGCCGCCTGCAGACGCCGATCGACAAGGACGGCAAGCCCTTCAAGATCGTCTGGGACCACCAGGCCCTGGATTGGGACCTCTGGTCCATCGCCAAGGGCACACCGAAGATGGAAGAAGCCTACCGCTTCCTCGCCTTTGCCTCAGGTGCCGTTCCCCAGGCCGAGCAGACCAAGTACATCGCCTATGGCCCTGCCAATGCTGACGCCATTCCGAATGTCGATCCCAAGACCCTGCCGTCGCTCCCCACCGCGCCGGACAACCTGAAGACGGCGTGGAACCTTGACACGCAGTTCTGGGCCGACAACGGCGACCAGCTGAAGGAACGCTTCAACGCCTGGCTCTCGCAGTAAGCCAAGCGGACACGATTGCCCTCTCCCGTGCGGCGTGTGCGGGGGAGGGATCACGCAAGACGGACCTTGGCGGAAGCCGGGTCCATGCCTGCCGGGGCAAGGGGCGCCATATGACTTCCGTACCCGTTACACCTGACTCGATCATGCGCGCGGCCGACGGCACGCCGCTGAAGCAGAAGCTGGCCCAGGCCCAGCGTGCGGCTCAGATGAAGGCGCTCGCCCTGATTGCCCCGCTCTTCCTGTTCATTGTCATCAGCTTCCTGGTGCCGATCGGTGCCATGCTGATGAACGCGTTTTACGATCCTGACATCCATGACCAGATGCCGCAGACGGTGGCGGCAATCGAGACGTGGGACGGCCAGAGCCTTCCGGATGAAACCGTGTTCGCCGCTTTTGTGGCCGACATGAAGGCTGCCCACAAGGCAAAGTCCTCGGCGCAAATCGGCAAGCGCCTGAACTACGAAGTGCCGACGCTGAAATCCAAGGTCACTGTCACGGCACGGAAGCTCGACAAGATCGAGGCGGGCCCATGGAAAGAGGCGGTCATCGCCATTGATCCGGTGTGGGGCGAACCGGAAACCTGGGCGACGATCAAGCGCGCCAGTTCCACCTACACGCCGTTTTATCTCCTCAACGTGATGGACCTCAAGCAGACTGCCGACGGACACATCACCACTGTCGAGGACAACCGCAAGATCTACCGGGATGTGCTCTGGCGCACGCTCGGCATTTCCTTTCTCGTCACGGTCATCACCCTCATCCTCGGGTTTCCCGTCGCCTACATGCTGGCCACCGTGCCACAGAAGACGGCGAGCCTCTTGATGATCCTTGTGCTGCTGCCGTTCTGGACATCATTGCTGGTGCGCACAACCGCCTGGTCCATCCTGTTGCAGGATGGCGGCGTGGTCACGCAGTTCATGTCTATCACCGGAATCACCTGGCTGCTCAACGCGCTTGGACTGATCTCGGGCGAGCCGCAGCTGTTCAAGACTCGTTTCGCCACGGTCATGGCCATGGTTCACATCCAGCTGCCTTTCACGCTGCTGCCGATCTATTCGGTCATGAAAACCATTTCGCCCACATACATGCGCGCCGCGCGCTCACTGGGGGCAAAGCCCGGCTATGCCTATTGGCGGGTGTACATGCCGCAGACGCTGCCAGGCGTGGCGGCAGGATGCCTGCTCACCTTCATTCTCTGTCTGGGCTACTACATCACGCCAGCCCTTGTGGGCGGCCCCACGGACAACATGATTTCCGGTTTCATCGACAGCGCCATGAACCAGGAAAACAACTGGGGAAAGGCCTCGGCCCTGGGCGCGGTGCTGCTCACCGCGACCATGATCCTCTACTACGTCTACAACAAGCTTGTCGGCATCGACCGCATGAAACTGGGCTGAGCCATGTCCCTTCCTGCCTACGCGACACCCTCCGAGAAGATTGCCTATTGGGGCTTGCGGGTTTTTGTCGGCCTCGTGCTGCTCTTCCTGATCGCGCCCATCCTCGCGATCATGCCCCTGTCGTTCAATTCCGACATGTTCTTCAGCTATCCCATGCCTGGCTTCTCACTCCGCTGGTACGAGGATTTCTTCACCAATGACCGCTGGCAGAGCGCCCTGCGCCTGTCTGTCATTCTCGCCATTCTGACGACCATCTTCTCAACGACGCTGGGCACCCTTGCCGCACTGGGTCTGTCGCGCGGCAACATCCCGTTCCGCGCCACCATCATGGCGGTGCTGATCTCGCCGATGATCGTGCCGATCATCATCTCGGCGCTGGGCATGTTCTTCTTCTACGCCAAACTGAACCTGCTCGGCACGTTGCCCGGACTGGTGCTGGCGCACACGGCACTGGCGACCCCGTTTGTGGTCATCACGGTCACGGCGACGCTCTCGTCCTTTGACCGCACACTGATGCGGGCCGGGGAAAGCCTGGGGGCCTCGCCAACAACGGTGTTTTTCCGTGTGGTCATGCCGCTCATCCTGCCGGGCATGATTTCCGGCGCACTCTTTGCCTTCGGCACGTCATTCGACGAGGTGATCGCGGTGATCTTCATCGCAGGGCCGGAACAGCGCACCCTGCCGCGCCAGATGTTCTCCGGCATCCGCGAACAGATATCGCCCACCATCACGGCGGCGGCGACGGTGCTCATCATCCTTTCGACGCTGATGCTGGTGACTGTCGAACTCTTGCGGAGGCGCAGCGAGCGCCTGCGCGGCATCCGCTCCTGACCCGTCAACTCAGGCCCGGCCCGCGGATTTCGCGCAGCAGTTTCGTGAGCATGGCGGCACCGTAGTCGCCATAGCCATCCGTTTCCAGCGTGAAGGCGGCTGTTCCGGTGATGACATTCTCATCCAGATAGCGCGCCAGCTTGGGCCATTCACTGGTGATGGCGAGGCCGTTCACGGTGATCTTGCTGCGGGTGATCTGGTCGCGGATGGCATCGAGTGGCGGACCGATATTGTTGATGCCGTCCGTCGAGATGTCGATCACGCGGCGCGTGGCGGGTGGTGCCGCCGCCAGCAGTTTCGCGGCGTGTTCCAGTGCCAGTGACAGGGATGTGCCGCCGCCGCTGTCGGCACGCGGAGCAGAGAGAATGCGGCGTGCCAGGTTCTGGGCGGATGCTTCGCCATCAACGATGGTCCAGGGAATTGTGATGCGCTGCACCCGCAGGCCGGACCATTGGGTCACGGCAACGGCGATCCTCTTGCGCGGCGCCGCCGCGATGGCATCCAGAACGGGTTCACTGGCAATTGCTGCGGCCAGGCCCGCCATCTGCATCCGGTATTCGGCGGCGTCCACACTGGCGGAGATGTCGGTCGCCAGCACAAGCGCCACATCCACCGGCATCTCGGCATGCGCCTGCGCACAGCTCACGCCCAGCAGCAAGGTTGCGAGAAAGACAGTGCCGCGCATCGGCTGCTCCACCCTTTCCGGAAGGGCGGATGCTAGTCCGGGGCGCGGCCAATGGCGACAGGTTTGAGAGGAGGGGGCTCAGCGCTTGCGCATGAAGGCGGGCAGTGGCGTTGCCACTTCCGCACCCAGCGCTTCCTTGAGACGTGTGGCGATACGGTTGCCACGGGCGAGATGGGCATCTGAAACCGAGCGCAATTCCGCGAGCCCTGCGGCCTCATAGGCCTGGGCAGCGGAAGAAGAGGTGTCAGCCAGTGTGGAAATTGCGGCGAAGAGCCGTCCCTGGGGTGCCGTTTCAGCCAAGGATTTGACCTTTCGAAGGGCCGCTGCACCCGCAATGCCGGCGGGTTCGCCGCCGAAGGAAAACATCTCAATTGCCGGTTTGGCTGCCGTTGCCATGACACTTTACTCCACAAACACACTGAACGAGGCTTCATGGTGAATGAACAGCGTTAAGGGCAGGTTAAAGGGTGGCTTGTGCAGCAGCGCGCGGCTTGGCTATAGGGCGTGGCAACAGGCCCTGCGGCATGCGGGGCAAGTGTCACAACCGAGGATATCATGGCAGGCCATTCGCAGTTCAAGAATATCATGCACCGCAAGGGCAAGCAGGATGCCCAACGCGCCAAGATCTTCTCGAAGCTGGCCCGCGAAATCACCGTGGCCGCCAAGGCCGGCCTGCCGGACCCGGATGCCAATTCCCGGTTGCGCCTTGCCATCCAGAACGCGCGCGCCGAAAACCTGCCCAAGGACAACATCGAGCGTGCCATCAAGAAGGCTGCGGGCGGAGATGCCGAGAGCTATGACAACGTGCGCTACGAGGGCTATGGCCCCGGCGGTGTTGCGGTGATCGTCGAGGCACTGACCGACAATCGCGCCCGCACGGCACCTGTGGTGCGTTCGCTCTTCGCCAAGTACGGCGGCAACATGGGCGAGTCAGGCTCGGTCTCCTTCATGTTCGTGCGCGTGGGCGAGATCGTCTATCCGCTGGGCAAGATCACGGCTGACCAGATGCTTGAGGCGGCGATCGAGGCGGGGGCCGATGATGCAGCAAGCGAAGAGCAGCATGTGGTGACCTGCGCCTTCGAGAGCATTGGCGAGGTGTCGTCGGCATTGTCCGCCCGGTTTGGCGATGCCGAGTCCGTGAAGGTTGTCTGGAAACCGAACGTGACGGCACCGCTTGCCGACCAGGACAAGGCCGAGAGCCTGATGAAACTGGTTGATGCACTGGACGAGGACGATGACGTGCAGGTGGTTTTCACCAACGCCGACATTCCCGATGCCATTCTTGAAAAGCTGAACGGCTGATGGCCACGCACCGCTTCACGCCCGCGCAGTTCCATTCGACGCTGGGTGCGCACGCGCCCGTATTGCGCGTGCAGGATGGCGACAGCGTCATCACAACCACCGTTGATGCCCATGGCTTCGACCATGACAACGCCAAGTGCGGCGGTGACACCAACCCGATGACCGGGCCCTTCTTCATCGAAGGGGCAGAGCCCGGTGACGTGCTGTGCGTCCACATCAAACGCATCCGCATGAACCGTGTGATGGGCTGGACCAGGCAGGGCCTTGCCTGGAACGTGGTTGATCCTGCCCGTGTGCGGGAGATGCCGGCGCGCGAGAGGATCACCTGGCGCATCGATGACAATGCGGGATGCGCGCGCCCTGAAACTTCAACGCCTGCGCTGGCGTTGTGGAGCGTTCCGCTCAAGCCCATGCTTGGCTGTTTTGGCGTGGCACCGGCTGGCGGCGAGTTCATCTCCACCGCCACCAGCGGACCGCACGGTGGCAACATGGACTACAACCGCTTCGGCGAGGGCGCGACCGTGTATTTCCCCGTTGCCGTGGAAGGTGCGTTATTCTTTCTCGGCGACGCCCATGCCGCGCAGGGCGATGGCGAGATCGCGGGCACGGGCATCGAGACGTCATCGGAAACCGAGTTTTCCATCCGCCTGATCAAGGGGCGGCGCATGGGCTGGCCGCGTGGCGAGGATGATGATTGCATTTTCACCGTCGGCAACGCCCGCCCGATCGAACAGGCACTGCAGCATGCAACATCGGAGATGCTGGATTGGCTGGAGCAGGATTTTGGCCTGGACCCGGTCAGCGCCTCGCATCTGCTGGGCATGCATGTGCGCTACGACATTGCCAATGTCTTCAATCCCGCCTTCTCGGTGGCCTGCCGCCTGGAGAAGCAAGTTCTCGCCGGATTCGCGCGGCGCGCGTAAGGTTGCGGCATGGTGAGAATCATCGGCCTGGACCCGGGCCTGCGCAACACGGGCTGGGGTGTCATCGAGGCGGAGGGCACGCGCCTGATCTATGTGGCGGATGGCGCGGTCCACTCCGATCCGGAGGCTCCGCTGGCCGAGCGGCTGTTGCAGATCCACACGCAGGTGCTGGAGGTGCTGCGCCAGTTCACGCCGGACGAAGCGGCGATCGAGGAAACCTTCGTCAACACCGATGCGCGCGCCACCCTGAAGCTGGGGCAGGCGCGGGGAGCGGTCATGCTTGCACCGGCGGCCTGCAAAGTTCCCGTCGCGGAGTATGCCCCGAACCAGATCAAGAAATCGGTGGTGGGGGCGGGCCATGCCGAAAAGACGCAGGTCAAGCACATGGTGAAACTGCTGCTGCCCAAGGCTGCGTTACACACGGCGGATTCGACCGATGCGTTGGCCATTGCCATCTGCCACGCCCACCACCGGGGCTCGCAGCGCCTGAAGGATGTGTTGGTTCGTTCTTGACTTGTTCTGGTTTTTCGGGCAGTATTACTTTTGAGGTCGAGAGTAATACCATGCGCCTGACATCCAAGGGACAAGTGACGATCCCCAAACACATCCGCGAGAAGCTGGGCGTCCGGCCCGGCGACGAGATCGGCTTCCGCGAGGAGGGACAACAGGTCATTCTTGAAGGAGGTGGCGGCGAGGGTGGACAGGCGTCCATTGGCGGACGCATTGAGAAGGCACTCGACTTCATTGACAAATTGCGGCGGGAGGGACGTGTGCTCCCGCTCGGAAAAAGCGTCGATGCGCACATGGATGATTTGAGGGGGTATAGCGAGGATGCCGACGATCCCGGATTCCAACGTCGTCCTTGATCTGCTTCACCGGGACTCACTTTATTTCGCGTGGTCGCGCAAGTGGCTGGAGGCCTGTGCCACGGACGGGCTGGTGACCAATGCTGTCGTGTTTGCGGAGTCGGCTGTCGAGTTTCCTGCCCTTGATGACGCACAATCTGCATTTGCCCAGTTCGGTTTTGCGTTCGAGGACATATCGGCAGCGGCTGCACATCGCGCCGGACTGGCGCATCGCAGCTACCGCACCAACGGCGGCAGGCGTGAACGCGTTTTGCCTGACTTTTTGATCGGGGCCCATGCCGTCACCGGGGGCTACCGCATTCTCACGCGCGATGCCTCGCGCTACCGTTCCTATTTTCCGGAGGTCGAGGTGATCGCGCCCGACAGCCATCCATGAAAGCTGCTGTATGATCGGAAAACTCAAGGGACGCATGGATTCTGCCGGGCCGGACTGGGCCATGGTAGATGTGAACGGCGTCGTCTATTTCGTCTCCTGTTCCGCCAAGACACTGGCTGCGCTGCCGGGCTTGGGGGAGGCGTGCGAATTGCACACCGAGATGCTGGTGAGCCAGGATTCCATTCGCCTCGTGGGCTTTGCCACGCATCTGGAAAAGGAATGGTTCAAGCTGTTGCAGAGTGTGCAGGGCGTTGGCGCGCGGGTGGCGCTGGCGATCCTGTCGGTACTGGGGCCGGGTGAATTGGCGTCTGCCATCGCGCTGCAGGACAAGGCGATGATCGGGCGGGCCAATGGTGTGGGCAAAAAGCTTGCTGAACGCATCGTGCTGGAACTGAAGGACAAGGCACCTGCCTACACTGCGGCGGACGTGGGCCTGACGCAGGTGGCGGCGGATATGTCGGCGCCGAAATCATCTGCCGTCAGCGACGCGGTCTCGGCACTGGTCAATCTGGGATACGGGCAGACGCAAACCGCTCAGGCGGTCTCTGCGGCGCTCAGGAAGGCAGGCGATGATCAGCCTACGGAGAAACTGATCCGTCTGGCACTGAAGGAGCTGGCGACAGCATGACCCGCGCCATTCTCGATCACGGCAAGGCCCCCGAGGATGCACTCGACACCCATCTGCGCCCGCAGAAGCTGGATGAGTTCATTGGCCAGACCAAGCAGAAATCCAACCTCAAGGTTTTCATCGAGGCGGCGCGGGCGCGCGGTGAGGCGCTGGACCATGTGCTGTTTGCCGGGCCGCCGGGTCTTGGCAAGACGACACTCGCGCAAATCATGGCGCGCGAGATGGGCGTCAATTTCCGCTCCACCTCCGGCCCCGTCATTGCCAAGGCGGGCGATCTGGCGGCGATCCTCACCAACCTTGAGGAGCGCGACGTTCTGTTCATCGACGAAATTCACCGCCTCAATCCGGCGGTGGAGGAGGTGCTCTACCCGGCGATGGAGGATTTCCAACTCGATCTCATCATCGGCGAAGGGCCCGCGGCGCGCAGCGTAAAGATCGATCTGGCGAAGTTCACGCTCGTGGGCGCCACCACGCGCACCGGCCTCCTCACCACGCCGCTGCGCGACCGTTTCGGCATTCCGGTGCGGCTGGAGTTCTATGGCGAGGCGGAATTGCTGGAGATCGTGCGCCGGGGTGCGCGTATCCTGGCGCTCGCGCTCACCGATGACGGGGCGCGCGAAATCGCCAAGCGCTCACGCGGCACGCCGCGCATCGCCGGCCGCCTGTTGCGCCGGGTGCGCGACTTCGCTGTGGTGGGCGGGCAATCCAAAGTGGATGCGGCGGCGGCAGACCGGGCCTTGCGGGCGCTGGATGTGGATCATGCCGGGCTTGATGCGCTGGACCACCGCTATCTCAACTGCATCGCGCTCAATTTTGGCGGCGGGCCTGTCGGCATCGACACCATCGCCGCCTCGCTTTCGGAAGGCCGCGATGCGCTGGAGGATGTGGTGGAACCCTATCTCCTGCAACTCGGCTTCCTCAACCGTACGCCGCGCGGGCGGCTGTTGACCCATCATGCCTTCAAGCATCTGGGCTTGGCCGTGCCCAACCGCCCGGAGATCACGCAAGGCATCCTGCCGCTGGAGGGGGAACAGTGAGCGGCGGCCACTTCAGGAACGGCACCCACTATCTGGAGGTCCGCGTCTATTACGAGGACACGGATTTTTCCGGCAATGTCTATCACGCCAACTACCTGAAATTCGCGGAGCGGGCGCGTTCGGATTTCCTGCGGGAGGCTGGCATTGACCAGAACGCCCTGTTCGCTGCGGGCGAGCCCATCATGTTTGTGGTCCGCCGCATGGTTTGCGATTTCCTCCGGCCGGCGCGTTTTGATGATCTGCTGACCGTGGAGACGTGCGGCGGCGAGATGGCGGGTGCACGCTTCGAACTGGCCCAACGGGTGATGCGTGGCGGAGAGGTGCTGTTCACAGCCGATGTGACGGTGGCGCTGATTGATGGCCGGGGGCGGCCCAAACGGGTGCCGCCGGAGATGGCTCAAAGGCTCGCCAAGGCCATTTCCTAACCCTTTGTTAACCATAAGTGATTCAAGCACTGATGGTCGAGCGCCGGAACCCTGCCGGTGCGCCGCCGGTTTGCCGAATCTGTGGAAAAGGCCGCAGTTTCGACAGATTTTGACGGTTTGAGGCAGGCGGGAGCGGCTGCCGTGACGCCTTCGGGACAGGGGCCGACTTGGGACGCAACGGATCACATGGAAACCATCACTGAAACCGCGGTGACGCAGACCGCCGAAATCTCGCTCTGGCATCTGGTCATGCAGGCCTCGTGGCCGGTGTTCTTCGTCATGCTGGGCCTGGGCCTTGCCTCGGTGTGGTGCTGGGCCATCATTTTCAACAAGTACTTCACTTTCCGCCGCGAGCATGCCGCCAATGACCGCTTCGAGCAGTCGTTCTGGTCCGGGCAGTCGCTGGAGGATCTCTATCGCGGGCTCGGTGGCCGCGCCACCAACGGCATGGCCTCCATCTTCATTGCCGCCATGCAGGAGTGGAAGCAGAGCCAGGGTGCCGCCATGCGCGCAGGCTTTGCCGGCGTGCAGAAGCGCATTGAGAAGGTCATGGATGTTGCCATTCAGAAGGAAATGAGCGAACTGGAATCCAATCTCCTCTTCCTCGCCACCATCGGCTCGGCCGCACCCTTCATCGGCCTGTTCGGCACGGTGTGGGGCATCATGACCTCGTTCCAGGGCATCGCCAATTCCGGCCAGACCAATCTTGCCGTTGTGGCTCCCGGCATTGCCGAAGCCCTGTTCGCCACGGCCATCGGTCTTGTGGCTGCCATACCGGCGACAATCTTCTACAATATGTACTCTGCCGACGCAGCCAAGGTGCAGTCGCGGCTGGAGAATTTCGCCGACGAATTCTCCGCCATCATCTCGCGCCAGCTCGACGAAAGGTCCTGATCCATGGGTGCATCGGTCGGAGGTGCCAAGGCTGCCAATGCGAGGCGCGGACGCCGCGGCTCGCGCCATGGCGCCATCAGCGAGATCAACGTCACGCCGCTCGTTGACGTGATGTTGGTGCTGCTCATCGTCTTCATGGTGGCAGCCCCCCTCATGACCGTCGGCGTGCCGGTCGAGCTTCCCAAGACGGAAGCCAAGTCCATGGATGCACCGAAGGACCCGCTCTACATCACGGTGCAGAAGGACCGCAGCGTCTACCTGCAGGAAACCCAGATTCCGCTCGGCGAACTGGCCGCCAAGCTTCAGGCCATCGTCAAGAACGGCAATGAGGAACAGCTCTTCGTGCGCGCCGATACCTCGACGGACTATGGTGCCGTCATGGAGGTGATGGGTGTGCTCAACTCCGCCGGCTACAAGAAGATCGGCCTTGTCACCCTGCAGACGGAGAAACCTGTCGCGCCATGAAGGGCAGCGTCACCAGCTCTGCTGTTGTGCATGCGGCGCTGCTTCTGGCGGTGCTTGTGGGCTTGCCGTCGCCAGAGCCCTTCAAGGTGGAGCCGCAGAACGCGGTGCAGGTCGATATCTCCAACATCGGTGACGTGACCAAGGTCATGGCGACGACGAAGGAAGCCGTGCCGACGCCGGAAAAGTCGGCGGCGCAAAAAACTGAAGTGACCAAGCAGGTGAAGCCCGCACCGAAGGTGGCGGAAGAGGAAGTGCTCGCGGCCAAGCCCAAGGAGCCGGAGCCCGAACCTGAACCCGTCAAGAAGCCGGAGCCCAAGAAGGCCGAGGACAAGCCGCTTGATTCTGATCCGCTGAAGGAACTGCTCGAAGAGCAGAAGCTTGAGGAAGAAAAGAAGGTGGCCGAGGAAGCGGCGCTCGCCGAAAAGAAGGCTGCCGAGGAAAAGAAGAAGGAAGCGGAAGAGAAGAAGAAGGCCGAAGCCGAGAAAAAGAAAAAGGCTGACGAGGCGAAGAAGAAGGCCGAGGCCGAAAAGAAGAAAAAGCAGAAACTCGACGTTGCCGCTTTGGATGCCCTTCTCAACAAGGAAAACGACGAACGCACCGCGCCCAAGAAATCCGGCGAGACTGACGGTTCCCCGGTGCAGGGCGAAAACGAGGCACAGGGCGATGACGCGGCCATCGCTGCCACACTCATTGATGCGCTGCGCAGCCGCCTGTCGGAATGCTGGACCGTGCCGCCGGGGGCTCGCGAGGCCTCGATCACCGTCAAGGTGCGCTTCAACCTGCGCAAGGACAAGTCGGTGGAAGGACTGCCCATCGTGATTTCCGGCGGTGGCGACACGCTGTCGGATGCCACGGCGCAATCGGCCGTTTCAGCTGTCATGGAGTGCGCGCCTTATGATTTCCTGCCTGCCGACCGCTATGATATGTGGCAGGAGATTACCGTGAATTTCACGCCGGACATGATGGCCGGCTGAGTGTTTGAAATGTGGGGGCCCCTTTGCAATCTGGGTGGAATGGGATGAAGCTCAATCGACGTAACCTTCTGGCGGCCACGGGCGCTGCATCATTCGTGGCGCTGGCGGGGACCGTTCCTGCCTGGGCGCTGGATGTGGATGTCTCGGGCGGCAAGATCAATCCGCTGCCCATCGCCATTGCACCGTTCCTTGCCGGCTCCGGTTCGGAGGATGCGGCGGCCACCGTCTCCGGCGTCATCGCCAACAACCTCGGACGCTCGGGCTATTTCAACCCGCTGCCGCCGGAAAGCTTCATCGAGCGCATTTCCGATTTCGAGGCCCAGCCCAATCTTGAATCCTGGCGGCAGGTGCAGGCCAAGGCGCTGGTCACGGGCCAGGCCTACATGGATGGCGGCAAGCTGCGCGTGGCCTTCAAGCTCTTCGACGTGAACTCCGGGCAGATGCTGGCCTCGCAGTCGCTTGCGGCGTCGCCCAAGGTGGCGCGGCGCTTGGCGCACCGCATCTCCGACCAGATCTACAAGGCGCTCACGGGTTTTGAAGGCTACTTTGACACGCGCGTGGTGTTCATTGACGAATCCGGCCCCAAGTCGCAGCGGGTGAAGAAGCTCGCCATCATGGACCAGGACGGCTTCAATCCGCGCACGCTTCCGGTGCAGGGCGACCTGCTGCTCACGCCGCGTTTTTCACCCACGGCGAATGAAGTCACGTTCCTCTCCTTCGGCACCGGTGTACCGCGCGTCTTCATCTACAACATCGATACGAACCAGAAGGAAATCGTCGGCGATTTTCCCAACATGAGTTTCGCGCCGCGCTTCTCGCCGGATGGCGGGCGCATCATCATGTCGCTGCAGTCCGAGGACATGGTGAACTCCAACCTGTTCGAGATGAACCTGCAGTCGCGGCAGCTGCGTCAGGTCACCAATGTGGCGGCGATCAACACGGCCCCGTCATATGCTCCTGATGGATCGGCCCTTGCTTTCGAGTCCGACCGTGGCGGCAACCAGCAGATTTATGTGATGGGGGCAGGCGGTGGCGAGGCGCAGCGCATTTCCTTCGGCAAGGGCCGCTATTCCACGCCGGTCTGGTCGCCGGACGGCAAATGGATTGCCTTCACCAAGAACGCGGGCGGAAAATTTGCCATCGGTGTGATGAAGCCGGATGGTTCGGGCGAACGCGTGCTCACCGAGGGCTACCACAACGAAGGCCCTACCTGGGCACCGAACAGCCGCGTCATCATGTTCTTCCGCGAGTCCGGCGGCGAGAATGGCGGCCCGCAACTCTATTCGGTGGATGTCACCGGCTACAACGAACAGAAGGTGCCGACACCGGGCTTCTCCAGCGATCCCGCCTGGTCGCCGCGGCTGAATTGATCACCTTCCCTTAACCACGTTCCGTAAGCCGGTCTTCAGGTTATCAGGTCATTACGGTCCCAAGGATGGTTGGGGCCGGGGGGCTCCAGACTTTGAATTAGGTGGACCTTGATCATGATGAACTCGAAGACGACCGGTTTCCGGATTGCCCTTGCATTGGCCTGTGCCATTTCGCTTGCGGCCTGCTCCAAGAAGAACCCCAACAGCCTGAACGCCGGCCTCAATGGTGCCAGTGGCACGGGCACGGAACTCGCCGCTGGCAGCGCTTCACCCGGCTCGGTCGAGGAGTTCCAGACCGCCATCGGCGACCGCGTTTTCTTCCAGATGGACCAGGTGACGCTCACCGCCGAGGGCAAGGACGCGCTGCGCAAGCAGGCCAGCTGGCTGAACCAGTATGCCGACGTGCAGATCCAGATCGAAGGCCATGCCGACGAGCGTGGCACCCGCGAGTACAACCTGTCGCTTTCGGCACGCAGAGCGACGGCGGTGCGCAATTTCCTGATCAGCGAAGGCGTCGCTTCCAGCCGCATCTCTTCGATCGCCTACGGCAAGGAGCGTCCGGCCTCTTTGTGTGACGCGGAAGAGTGTTGGTCACAAAATCGCCGTGCTGTCACGGTTATCACGGGCGGAGCCCGGACGAGCTGAGTCTCCCCGGGAGGGTCTCTCCATGGCCCTGTGACAATTTGTTAACTCAGTTGCCACCACACTTGCGTGCGGTGGCAATTTGCGCAATGGCCTGCTGCAAAGGGCCCTCCCGGAGGGCTTTTCATGCAGAGACCCAGACTTCGGGGCCCGGGACGGCCTTCGGAAGGGGACCTTTTAGGAGTGGGATTGATGATGACCCGATCGGCCGGTTTCAAGACGGCAGCCCTGTTGACCTGTTTTCTGGCGCTCGCCGCCTGTTCCAAGAAGAACACGCCTGACCTGGAAGCCGGCCCCGGAGCCGGTGGCATCGGCATGGGTCAGGCGACGCCCGGCTCCAAGGCCGATTTCGAAACCAATGTGGGCGACCGCATCTACTTCATCGTCGATACGGTGACGCTGACGCCGGAAGCCCAGGACACGCTGTCCAAGCAGGCGGCATGGCTGCTGCAGTACCCGAATGTCACCGTGCAGGTGGAAGGCCATGCCGACGAGCGCGGCACCCGCGAATACAACATCTCGCTGTCGGCCCGCCGCGCCACGGCGTCTCGCAACTACCTGATCCAGCAGGGCGTGCCCGGCAACCGCATTTCCTCCATCGCCTATGGCAAGGAGCGTCCGGCCTCGCTGTGTGACGCCGAAGAGTGCTGGTCGCAGAACCGCCGCGCCGTGACGGTGATCACCGGCGGCACTAACTGATGGGGCCAGTTGGGGCGAAAGCCTCAATTTCTCCGTCTTTCAAGGCCAAGGTTCCCGGTAACCCGGTTTCATTCGTCAGGTTTTGACATGTTCAAGCGCAGTCTGTTTGCCGCCGTCCTGCTCGCGTCAGCCGCCTTGCCCGCCTCGGTGCCCGCAGGCGCGCAGGACATCGCCACCCGCATTTTCCAGATGGAGGAGCGCATCCGCGCCCTCACCGGGCAGGTTGAGGAACTCACCTTCACCGTGAACCAGCTGCAAAGGCAGCTGGGCCAGAAGCAGGGTGACGCAGGCGAGATGACGCCGCCGCCCGCCCTCAAGAAACCGGTGCAGAAGCAGTTTGCCGAAACCCCTGCGGTCCAGGACGGAACGGCCGCCGATGGCATTGAAGTGATCGAGGATACGCCGGCCTCCAAACCCAAATCACTCAATGCGGAAGTTCTCGGCACGGAAAGTGGCACGATGGAAGTCGCCCCCGCGCAGGTTCCGTTCAAGAAGGCGGGTGCCGAAGACGGCACGTTTGAAGGCCAGGTTCTGGTGCCGGACGCAGGCGAAACCCAGACGGCCCAGGCCACCCAGCCTGCCCAGGCCGGACAGCCTGTCACGACCGATGGCGTGCAGCAGCAGGATGGCATCGAGCAGGTGTCGCTGCAACCGGCCGAAACGCCGGATGAGCTTTACAAGTCGGCCAACGAGGCTTTGCTCCGCCGCCAGTTCGGCGAGGCGGAAGCAGGTTTCCGCAGCTTCCTGACGAAGTACCCGGACCACTCGCTGGCGGGCAGCGCCCAGTACTGGCTCGGCGAGACTTTCTACGTGCAGGGCGATTCCAAGCAGGCCGCGCAGAATTTCCTGCAGGCCTACAAGACCTACCCGAAGAGCCGCCGCGCGCCTGACAGCCTGTTGAAGCTCGGCATGGCCCTCAACAAGATGGGCCAGAAGGAACAGGCCTGCGCCGCGCTCAACTCCGTCGGAACGGAGTTCCCGCGCGCCGTCGAGGCCAAGAAGAAGGCCCAGGCTGAATACAAGCGTGCCGGCTGCTGAGGCAGAGGCACTGTCCTGCACTGATGCGGGCCTTGAGGTCGGCCATCTCTTTCATGATCTGAATGACGTGCCTTGCATCGCCGTTGCGGTGTCGGGCGGTTCCGACTCCATGGCGCTCTTGCGCCTGCTGGCCGCGTGGCGCGGGCAGGGCCTTGTGGCGCTCACGGTGGACCACGGCCTGCGCGGCGGTTCGCGCGCCGAGGCGGAACAGGTGGGGCGCTGGTGCGCGGCACTCGACATTCCCCACACCCTCCTCACGTGGGACGGCGCGAAGCCCGCCACCGGCATTCAGGCGAAGGCGCGGTCGGCACGCTATGATCTCATGACCGATTGGTGCCGCGCGCATGGGGCTGGGGCCTTGCTCACTGCCCACACACTGAATGATCAGGCTGAAACCGTCGTGATGCGCAAGCGCCGGACCAGCAGTGCCGCGAGCCTTGCCGGCATCTGGCCGGAGACAGAGTGGCGGGGCGTGCGCGTCTTGCGTCCTTTGCTCGGGGTCACGCGTTGCGCCTTGCGGGCCCATCTCAAGTCCATCGGGCAGGGTTGGCTGGATGATCCCAGCAACGTGAACACGGACTTTGAACGGGTCCGCATCCGGCGCAGCCTGCGGCAGCGGGACATTGCAGCCCTCGGGGCTGAAGCGCTTGCGGCACAGGCGGAAACGCGAACCATTGAGGCGCAGACGCAAGCCTGGCTCAGGGCGCATGCACACCTGCACCCCGCAGGATTCATCACCCTGGCGCGAGCGGCCCTCCATGACGAATTGCCGGAAACCCGCGCCGCTGTGCTTGGCCGGGCCATCATGCTCTGTGGCTCCGGTGTCAGGCCGGAGCGGGCCGATATGCAGCGGCTTTCTGATGTGACGGCAGGCACGGCGGTGTTCCGCCGCAGCCTTGGCGGTGCACTGGTGGCTGGCCGTGCGCGGGAGATTGTGATCGGGCGGGAACCGGGGCGGATTGCACCTGATGCCGTCGTCATTCCGCCCTCCGGCGAGGTGCTGTGGGATGACCGCTTCCGGATCGCCGGTCCCGGGGGTGCCACCGTGCAGGTGGCCGGACAATTGCGCCCGGTGCAGGACACCCGCCTTCCGGACTTTGTCCTCGCGGGTTTGCCGGTGATCAAAATGGCGCGGCAAGGCCCGTTTTTTCCGCATTTCGAGCGCGGCGGACCGTTCGCTGTCACCCTTGGTGAACGATTTCACCTTTAGTCTCGTATTTACGGTGTTGCCGCGCTTGGATTCTGCCCGTGCCGGACCTATGTTAGGCAACAGTTTTTGGGATGGATTTCGGAAGTCTGGCCATGGCCGCTTCCAGAATTGAGGATCGACGTGAACCAGTTCCGCAGTTTCGCCGTTTGGATTGTCATTGCCCTCCTGCTGTTTGCCCTCTTCAGCCTGTTCCAGGGCCAGAGCATGCGCACCAGCAGCAGCGAGATCACCTATTCGGAGTTCCTCGCCAAGATCAACAATGGCGAGATCAGCAGCATCACCGCATCGATGAACGGTGACGTCGTTGCCAAGACATCCGACGGCCGCACCTTCACCACTTATGCGCCGGTGTCGGAGGACTTCCTCAAGACCATCCGCGAGAAGAACGTGGCTGCCGAGTTCCGTCCGCCGCAATCTGAATCCTTCCTCTCGACGGCACTGGTCTATGCCTTCCCCATGCTGCTGATGCTGGGCGTGTGGATTTTCTTCATCCGCCAGATGCAGGCGGGTTCCGGCAAGGCCATGGGCTTCGGCAAGAGTCGCGCCAAGCTGCTCACCGAGAAGCAGGGCCGTGTCACCTTCTCCGACGTCGCTGGCGTCGATGAGGCCAAGGACGACGTTGTGGAGATCGTGGACTTCCTCAAGGACCCGCACAAGTTCCAGCGGCTTGGCGGCAAGATTCCGCGCGGCGCGCTGCTCGTCGGTCCTCCGGGCACCGGCAAGACGCTGCTGGCGCGCGCCATCGCGGGCGAAGCCAACGTGCCGTTCTTCACCATCTCCGGGTCGGACTTCGTGGAAATGTTCGTGGGCGTCGGTGCGAGCCGCGTGCGTGACATGTTCGAGCAGGCCAAGAAGAATGCGCCCTGCATTGTCTTCATCGATGAAATTGACGCCGTGGGCCGCCATCGTGGTGCGGGCCTTGGCGGCGGCAACGACGAGCGCGAGCAGACGCTGAACCAGCTGCTTGTGGAGATGGATGGTTTCGAGGCCAATGAAGGCGTGATCATCATCGCCGCCACCAACCGTCCTGACGTGCTGGACCCGGCGCTGCTTCGCCCCGGCCGCTTCGACCGTCAGATCACGGTCGGCAATCCGGACGTGAAGGGCCGCGAGCAGATTCTCCGTGTCCACATGAAGGACAAGCCGCTGGCTCCGGACATTGATCCCAAGGTGCTGGCCCGCGGCACGCCCGGTTTCTCGGGCGCCGATCTCGCCAACCTGTGCAACGAGGCCGCCCTTCTGGCTGCCCGCCGCAACAAGCGCATGATCACCCAGTCCGAATTCGAAGATGCCAAGGACAAGGTGATGATGGGGGCCGAGCGCAAGTCCATGGTGATGAGCGATGACGAACGCCGCAACACCGCCTATCATGAGGCAGGCCATGCCATCGTCGGCCTCAACGTGAAATACGATCCGCTGCACAAGGTCACGATCATTCCGCGTGGCCGGGCGCTGGGTGTTACCATGAACCTGCCGGAAGGCGACCGTCACAGCCGCACCCGCGAGTGGTGCGAGGCGCGCCTTGCCGTGCTCTTCGGCGGACGCGAGGCCGAACTCATCCTCGGTGGCGACAAGAACGTGACCAACGGTGCCATGGGCGACATCCAGATGGCGACTCAGCTGTCACGTGCCATGATCACCGAGTGGGGCATGAGCGAAAAACTTGGCCGCGTGCGCTATTCAGCCAACGAACAGGAAGTGTTCCTCGGCCACAGCGTCACGCAGAGCAAGAACGTGTCGGAAGGCACTGCGCAGATCATCGACGAGGAAGTGCGCCGCCTGATCCACGAGGGCGAGGCCCAGGCCAAGCTCATCCTCAAGAAGAAGCGCGAAGACCTGCACACGCTGGCCAAGGCGCTGCTGGAATACGAAACGCTCTCGGGCGACGAGGTGGCGCGCGTTCTCAAGGGCGAGACGATCGACCGCGACGAGAAGCCGGGCAAGCGTTCCGGCACGGGTGGCACAAGCGTGCCAAAGGCCGGCGCCAAGCGCGGCGGCCGGGGCGGGCTCGAACCGGAACCGCAGCCGCAATGACATCGCAATTCCCTCTCCCTTGTGGGGAGGGCTAGGGTGGGGGTTGCGCTGCACCCTGCAGTCTGGTTGCCCCACAACTGCCAAGACCGTCCGACCCCCACCCCGGCCCTCCCCACAAGGGGGAGGGAGATTCTCTGGAGTGGAAGACATCCATGAAAACCTACCACCGCCCCACGGGCCTTGTTTTCGGTGCTGATGCCGGGCGCATGGTGCGCGATGGCGATGCCCTGCCACTGGCAGGGATGGCCCATGTGGCCTTTACCCACGTCGACGTGATCACGCGGGCCGATGGCATCATCGAACGGGACATGCAGCGCATATCAGGTGTGGATGATTCCGCAGCGCTGGAACGCCTCTCGGCGGCGCGGCCCGGCTTTGGTCCGCTTGACATGACCGCGCCGCGACTCATGGGCATCGTCAATGTCACGCCGGACAGTTTCTCCGATGGTGGCAAGCTCTCCTCCACAGCCGCGGCCATTGCCCATGGCGAGCAACTGGCGGCGGAAGGGGCTGACATTCTGGATGTGGGGGGCGAATCCACGCGGCCCGGCTCGGATTCTGTGGATGACGCGGAAGAACTGCGCCGCATCATTCCGGTGATCGCGGCGCTGGCCAAGACCGGGATCGTCTCCGCTGACACGCGCAAGGCCGGGGTGATGACGGAGGCGCTGGCGGCGGGAGCAACCATCGTCAATGATGTTTCAGCGCTGGGGCATGACCCGAAGAGCGCTGGCGTGGTTGCCAAGGCCGGAGTGCCTATCGTGCTGATGCATGCCCAAGGGGAGCCCAAGACCATGCAGTTGCAGCCGCGCTATGAGGACGTTCTGCTGGACGTTTATGACGGGCTGGAGGCGCGCGTGGCGGCGGCGGAGGCGGCGGGCATTCCCCGCTCCTGCATCGCCATTGATCCCGGTATCGGTTTCGGCAAGACATTCCGGCAGAATCTCGATCTGATGGCAGGGTTAACGCTTTTCCACGGGCTCGGCCTGCCGCTGCTGGTCGGCCTGTCCCGCAAGGGCTTTGTCGGGGCCCTGACGGGCGAAAAGACGGCCGGACACCGCGTCAACGGATCGGTGGGCGGGGCTTTGCAGGCGGCCATGGCGGGCGCGCACATGCTGCGGGTCCATGACGTGAAGGCCACACGGGAGGCGCTTTCGGTGTTTACCGCGGCACTGCATCCCGATTCAGCAGACCTTTAGGTTCTGCTAGTATGGGAGCGATGGATTGGGGAAAACGATGACGCGCAAGTATTTCGGAACGGATGGCGTGCGGGGCCGGGCCAATGTGGGCTCCATGGCACCCGACGTGGTGATGAAGATAGGCATGGCCGTGGGCCATATCTACGGCAAGGGCGCACACCGCCACCGGGTGGTGATCGGCAAGGACACGCGGCTGTCCGGCTATATGATCGAACAGGCGCTGACGGCAGGGCTTCTCGCGTCTGGCATGGATGTGTTCCTGCTCGGGCCCGTGCCGACGCCCGCTGTTGCCATGCTGACGCGTTCCATGCGCGCCGACCTGGGCGTGATGATTTCCGCCTCGCACAATCCCTTCGCCGACAACGGCATCAAGATCTTCGGGCCTGACGGCTACAAGATGTCGGACGCGCAGGAACTGAAGATCGAGGACCTGATCGACAATCCGGGCAAGGTGACGCTCGCGGGACCTGCCGAGATCGGCCGCGCCAAGCGGATCGAGGACGCCGGTGCCCGCTACATCGAATTCGCCAAGCGCACCTATCCGGGCGAGAGCAACCTCGATGGCATGCGCATTGTCATCGATACCGCCAATGGCGCGGCTTACAAGACGGCTCCCACGGCGCTCTGGGAACTGGGCGCCGAGATCATCGAGATCGGGCAGGATCCCAACGGTACGAACATCAACGAGAAGTGCGGCTCCACCCATCCGGAAGTGATGTGCGAGAAGGTGCGCGAACTGCGCGCCGACATCGGCATCGCGCTCGATGGTGACGCGGACCGCGTGATCATCGCTGACGAAAAGGGCCGTGTCATCGACGGCGACCAGATCATGGCGCTTGTCGCCACCAGCTGGGCCAGCCGCGGACAGCTGAAGGGTGGCGGCCTTGTCGCCACCATCATGTCCAACCTCGGGCTGGAGCGCTACATGCAGGAGCAGAAACTTTCACTGGCGCGCACCAAGGTGGGTGACCGCTATGTGGTGGAGCACATGCGCGGCCATGGCTTCAACGTGGGTGGCGAGCAGTCCGGCCACATCGTGCTCTCGGATTACGCCACCACGGGAGACGGATTGCTGGCAGCCCTTCAGGTGCTGGCCGAAGTGGTGCACCAGCAGAAGCCCGTAAGCGAGGTGTGCAGCCTGTTCGAGCCGCTGCCGCAGGTCCTGAAGAACGTGAAGTTCAAGGGCGGCAATCCGCTGGGCGACCAGCATGTGAAGGACGCCATCCGCGACGCCGAAGCGCGTCTTGGCAATCAGGGCCGTCTTGTCATCCGTCCGTCCGGCACGGAACCGCTGATCCGCGTGATGGCGGAAGGCGATGACGGCAAGCTGGTGACAACGGTGGTCGATGACCTCTGCGGTGTCATTTCCAAAGCGGCGGCGTAAGCCCGGCGGCTTTCACCTCGCCTGCAATTTCCGGCGCTGAGAAGAATGCGGCGGCGGCAGACTTTGCCGCTGCCAGATAGGACTCCTGGGGCGCCCAGTTCTGCGGCACCTGCAGTTCACCGTCACAGAAAACGAAGCGGTCGGTTTCCTCACGGATGACGTCACTGCCGTCCTCCTGGATGGGCGCGGAATATCTGATCATGGTCACGCGCAGGATGTAATCATCGCCGGCGGTGGTGATGAGTTCGTGGATGGCACGCCCGGTTTCGCCGTAGTCGGTGCGGATGATGCGGCGGGGCTTCCTGTCCGCGTCGAGATAGATGTTCCACGATCCGCCTTCCACGCTCTGTTGATCGGCGACATCGATTTCCTGATCAGCCTTTTCCGGGGCGGGCAGGGCCTCGATCCCGCCTGCCTTCTCAAGGTCGCAGGTGGCGGCGCGGGCAGGCGTGGCCAGCAGCAGCGCGGCGATGGCCATGCTCCATGTCATCGTGCCGAATGGCTTCATGCTTTTCTCCCGGCGGGAATGCGGCTCACGAAAATGCCGCTGAGCACCAGCAGCAGGGCGGAGAGCACATTCCAGCCAATGTGCTCGCCCAGAGTCAAGGCGCCGAAACCGAGCGCAAACACCGGCACGAGATAGTTGGACATGGTGGTGAAGGTGGGGCTGGTCCGCTCCATGGCCTTGAACCACACAACGGTGGCAAGGCCGGTGGGAAACAGCCCGAGACCGACAAGGGCGAGCAGTGATGGCACGGAGGCTTCATGCAGGCGGAAGGGCGACTGCGCAAACGCCGCCAGCGTTGCCAGCACGGCACCCGCCAGCAGCACGCCCGCCGACACGGAGATCGTGCCCGGCAGCTTCATGCGCTTGGCGCTGATGGCGTTGATGCCATAGAGGAGACAGCCAGCGACGACAGCGAGTTCGCCGATCAATTCCTGACCGTGCGCCTTGATGTTCATCAGGTTCTCCGGTCCCATCAGCACAACAATGCCGGAGAAGCCGAGAATGAAACCGGCCGCGCGCGGCAGTGTCAGGCGTTCGCCGGGCAGGGCGAAGTGCGCCATGAGGATGATGATGAGCGGGATAGTTCCCATCAGCAGGCCTGCGACACCGCTGGCGATGAACTGCATGCCCCAGGTGATGATGAAGAAGGGGGCCGCGTTGCCGATGAGGCCGAGCCAGAGATAGCGCCCGATGAATTTTTGGTCGAGCGGCATCGCCTCGCGTTTGGCAAGCACCACAGCCAGCAGCACAAGGCCTCCGACACAAAGTCTTGCGGCAGCGATCCATTCCGGCGTCACGGTCTGCAAGGCCACCTTGCTCATGGCGAAGGAGGTTCCCCAGCAAACGACGAGAATCGAAAACAGGAACCAGTCAAAAAGGGTGATGCGATAGGCCATGATCTCTTGCGTGATGCCGTTAACCTTAACCGGCGCTCAACAGATTGCGCGGGATTCGAACGAATTGCTGTGGCCCAGATACCACAAATCGCAGGCGTCACATTCACGCCTTTTTTCGGCCCGTCTCACGCCGTTTCCGCAGGCCATCTTGCACCCATCGAATAACCCGAACGGGACTGAACGAGCCCGAACGCGAATGAGGTGTGTGATGAAGATGTTCAAGGTTCTGCTTCTTGCCGGTGTGGTTCTCGCTCCTGCAGCCGTGACGGCGCAGGCGGCGGATCTCGATCCGGATGTGCCTGCGGCTGCCGATCCGGCGATGATGGGCCTCTACCTGCGCGCCGATGCAGGCTGGTCGTTCCTGGAATGGAGTGGCGGCAATGATGACAATGCCTTCGTCGCGGGTGGTGGCGTCGGCTACCGCTATTCCGACAACGTGCGCGCCGACATCACGGCTGACTGGAGCGGTGACTACAGTATCGCGCCGGGTGCTGAAATCTCCACGACGACGGTTCTCGGCAACGTCTATTTCGACTGGGCCAACGACTCCATGTTCACGCCTTACATCGGCGTGGGCGCGGGCTATGGCTGGGTCAATGGATCGGGCCTCGCGGGTGACGACAGCGGCTTTGCCGTTGGCGCCGCAGCCGGCATCTCCATCGACCTCACCAACAATCTCGCCGTCGATACCGGCTACCGCTTCCGTGACATCATGGTCTCGGGCAGCGATACCAAGGAGCACCAGGCCACGGTGGGCCTGCGCTTCAGCTTCTGAGCCACAACACAGCTTCGCGGGTCCGCAATCGCGCGTGACCCGCCACGGGACGCGCCCTGGGTCAAACCGGGCGCGTTTTGCGTTGTGAAGGGGATTGGTCGGTAGTGGGTCAGTCTGAAAATGGCAGCTATTGACAACTCCCCGGCGCGGGTTTCGCCTCAAATATTAAGGGTGTATGATGACGCGGTCCATCGTTGGAGCCAGGCCATGTCTGAACTTGATATTTTCCATTTTGACGGCGACCGTCCGAATTTTGAGGCGTACGGGCGCGACAATGGATTCAGACATTGGCTGGCGTCCGATCTCGTCAAGATGCTTGAGTACCCCAGCCTTGAGGCATTGAACAAAGCCGTGAACAAGGCAATCGCTGCCTGCGCCAACCTTGGCGTTTCCATCAATGACAACTTCAAGGAAGTTGAGACCGAAGGCGTTGGGAAGGATTGGTGTTTGTCGCGGTTCGCCTGTTATCTGACAGTGATGAACGGCAATTCACGCAATCCGAAGGTGGCCGCCGCTCAAGCGTACTTTGTGACGATGGCAGAGGCATTCCGCCAATATGTTCAGTCAGCAGAAGGGGTGGAACGGGTACTAATTCGCGGGGAAGTTTCGGAGCGCGAAAAATCACTCAGTACAGCCGTCCATGGGCGCGGCGTCGATAACTACGCTTTTTTCCAAAACGCTGGCTATCGTGGCATGTACAATATGAACATGCAGGAACTGAAAAAATTCAAAGGTGCCCCAGACGGGCGGTCTCTTTTGGATTTCATGGGAAAGACCGAGCTTGCTGCCAATCTTTTCCGGATCACCCAAACAGAGGAAAAGATTTCAAACCAAAACATCAAGGGCCAGAGGGCACTCGAAAAGGCTCATGAATCGGTGGGGCAGGAAGTTCGCCAGTCAATGAGGCGCATAAGCGGTACCTCACCAGAGAATTTGCCTCTTGAAGGCGACATTAGGGAAGTGAAGGCGGGACTTAAAAAGGCGGGTAAGGAATTTGCCAAGCTCGATGGACCGAAGAAGAAGTGATGGACAAGCATCCGAAACGCCCGCGCGACCTGAACCAGCTTGCAAAGATGGTGGTCGATATAGCCAGCGGCGAAGAAAAAGAACCTATAGAGCGGACCGTTCCTTCAAGGTCGGCAGGCGGCGCAAAACGTATTTCTAAACTGTCGGAAACGGACCGTAAGAAATTGGCGAAGCGCGCCGCCTCAAAAAGATGGACTAAATCATAGCACACTAAGAAGGTACGAGATTTCGCGTTGGTAGCGCGTTGCGGACGCGTTGACCTGCAACCGCTTTCCATCCACGGTGTGGAAGCTGCCAATTTTGAGTTTCGAGATGGGCAGACTTTTTGCGCCACTGATACGGCCAGAAGACACAAAGTCGTCCGTAATCACAAAAGCATCTGCCGGATCAGGAAAATCAAAAAGTTTTGGATACCTTTGCGCGATATCTAGGGCGCGCCCGATGTACATGCGCGATGCGCTATCAGGTGTAGCTTTCATCTGGCTTTTTGAACCAACCATTGTCATCACAATAGCAGCCACCTTGGGAGTTTTGCGTCCACCGGCCCTTTCGTTCCATGTCATGAAGTCGCGGGCGGGATTTGACAGAAGGTCCAACGTCAACTCAAGTGATTCCAAGGAATGTTCATCGACGCGGACCGGAATGATGATGGCGTCGGCGGCACACCAAGCAAGATGGGTGCCGCCAGCATAAAAGGGACTGGTATCAAGTAATACTCCTTCGGTCCCCTTGTCTTTGGCCTCAGCATCAAGTGCTGTCTTAAGGCTTTCAAGAAGTGCCTTCACGGCGCTTTTGTTTTGCTGTGCGTGAGCAGTTTGAAGTTGCTGATAAAGCATCGAAGGAAACGCAAAAAGTTCGGCGTTACCCGGCATAAGGTAGCTGGCGCGCACAGCTTTGAACGGATCGCAATAATGTGAAATGCGATAAGAAGCGTCGCTTGGTGCCGCACCAAATGCAGGACCGAGCAAGATAGGTTGCAGGGAATGAAGCACCGTCACTTCGCGATCAGCGTCTCTCATCAGATTTTCAGTGAGGTTACACTGGGCGCACAGGTCTGCGATCAGAAGCTGACGTGAGACGGACATTTCGTAGGCCAGGTTGAAGGCAATCGTGGACTTGCCGACGCCCCCACGCAGTGTCGAGACCGCATAATTCCGGTACTTCAGGCCACCCGGATGGGTAAAACCCTCCTCCACAACCTTTGAGTGAGTTTCGAGTACTTTTTCAAGTGATGTGGTCATTGATATTCCTTTGGCTGGTGCTGCAGGTCATCCATATTCCCGCAGGGCCTGCAGGTCAACCGAAATTGTGCAGGTGATAGTGCATGACCTGCAGTTTTTTCTTGTCCCTGCACTCGGATGCTGGCATAAAGGTCAGTATGAAAATATTGGATCGCCAGACTCGCTGCCAAATCCTTCACCTTCTCTGCGAGGGCAATAGCATCCGTTCCGTCACCCGCCTGACAGGTGCCAGCAAAAACACGGTCATCAAGTTGCTAATCGACGCGGGACGGGCCTGCATGGCCTTCCATGATGCCAATGTGCGGGACGTGAAGGTAAAGAGGGTTCAGGTTGATGAGATTTGGGCCTTTGTTGCAGCCAAACAAAAGAACGTCTCGGCGATGAAGCAACCTGTTGATGGTGCAGGTGACGTTTGGACATGGACGGCGCTTGATGCTGAATCCAAGATGATCTTGTCCTATTTCGTGGGCGGTCGTGATGGCGAGTGCGCCATGTGGTTTGTGGATGATCTGCGCAGCCGACTTGCCGGGCGCATTCAGCTTACCAGCGATGGTCACAAGGCATATCTGGAAGCAGTCGAAGGCGCGTTTGGTGGCGATATCGACTATGCCATCCTGCACAAGGTCTATGGCTCAAGCCCCGAAAGCATGAAGGGCAAGTACAGCCCCGCTGAATGTGTCGGAACGCAAAAGCATCGTATCGAAGGTGAGCCTGATTTGAAGCATGTCAGCACATCCTATGTGGAGCGCTCCAACCTCACAATGAGGATGCACATGCGCCGCTTCACCCGTTTGACCAACGGTTTTTCAAAGAAGGTTGAGAACCACGCTTATGCCGTTGCCCTTCACATGATGTACTACAACTTTGTGAAGCTGCATTCCAAGCTGCGCACCTCGCCCGCAATGGCCGCTGGCGTCTCTGACCGTCTGTGGGAGATTGGCGACATTGTTGCCCTTGTCGAAGCAGAGGAAGCCGAGGTTGACAGGACGCGCGGTCCCTATCGCAAGAAAATTTCAGACTGACCCACTACCGATTGGTCAGCAGGCTTGACATTGCCGTGGCCGGGCCTAGTCTCCGCCACAAGTGATTTCCCGCGCGCGGGAGAGACTGCGGCACGCGATGCTGTGGCGCCGAAGGAGCAACCGCCCCGGAAACTCTCAGGCAGAAGGACCGCGCAAGGGTTCAGTACACTCTGGAGAGCAGAGGTGCCGGGAACGGCATCGCTCACCGAAGGAGAAAGCTGGTCCGTGTCGGAGTGACGGAACGGCGAAAACTCTCAGGTTCCTGACAGAGGGGGCACGGCTGGCATTTCCGCCAGGCGGGCAACCCATGTTCCGGAGCTTTTGATGAGCGAAACAATCCAGCGCACACCCTTGTATGACGCCCATGTGGCCTTGAAGGCCAGGATGGTGCCGTTCGCCGGCTATGACATGCCGGTGCAATACCCCACCGGAATCATGACCGAGCACACCTGGACCCGCGAACACGCGGGCCTGTTTGACGTCTCGCACATGGGCCAGTGCTTCATCGTGGCGGAGAGCTTCGAGCGTGCCGCGGAAGCCATGGAAGCGCTGGTGCCCGCCGACATCAGGGGGCTGGCACCGCTGCAGCAGCGCTATTCGCAGCTGCTGGCCGATGATGGCGGCATCCTCGATGATTTGATGATCTCGCGCTCGGCTTATCCGGGCCGTCTCTACGTGGTCGTGAACGCGGCGCGCAAGGAACAGGACTACGCCCACATCGCGTCCCGCCTGCCGCCGGACGTGAAGCTGGAGCGGCTCGATGGTGAAGGCCTGATCGCCTTGCAGGGGCCGGAGGCGGAAGCGGTGCTCGCCGCCCTCAATCCGCAGGTCCGCGACATTGATTTCATGCATTTCAAGCTACTGGACATCGCAGGGATCAAGGACGTGCATGTCTCGCGTTCCGGCTACACTGGCGAGGACGGGTTTGAACTCTCGCTCTCCGCTGCCGATGTGGTGACGCTGTGGAGCATCCTGCTCAAGGATGCGCGGGTGAAGCCCATTGGCCTGGGCGCACGCGATTCGCTGCGTCTCGAAGGCGGCCTGTGCCTCTATGGCCATGACATCGACGAGACGACCTCGCCCATCGAGGCGGGTCTTGTCTGGTCGATCGCCAAACACCGCCGCGAGCAGGGTGGCTATCCCGGCTTCACGCGCATCAAGAACGAACTGACCACCGGCCTCAAGCGCCAGCGTGTCGGCATCAAGCCGGAGGGGCGTCTGCCCGCACGTGAGGGCAGCGTGATCCAGTCGGCGGCGGGCCGCGAGATCGGCAAGGTCACCTCGGGTGGTTTCGGCCCCACGGTCAATGGCCCGGTGGCCATGGGATATGTGGACAAGGCCCATGCCGCCCCCGGCACGCCACTCTTCCTCGTCGTCCGCGACAAGGCGATCCCCGCCACTGTCGTCAAGCTTCCCTTTGTTCCGAACAGGTTCAAGCGGTGAACTCAATTGCTCCCTCCCCACAAGGAGGAGGGAAAACCATATGGGAGAATGAAATGTCTGTGAAATTTACCGAAGAACATGAATGGATCACCGTTGCGGGCGGCGTTGCCACCGTCGGCATCACCACGCACGCGGCCGAGCAGCTGGGCGATGTGGTGTTCGTGGACCTGCCCGCCATCGGCAAGAAGGTGGAGCAGGGCAAGGAAGCGGCCGTTGTCGAAAGCGTCAAGGCGGCGAGCGAAGTCTATGCGCCCATCGATGGCGAGATCGTCGAAGTGAACAAGTCCATCGCCGATGAGCCGTCGCTGGTAAACAGCGATCCGGAAGGCGGCGCCTGGTTCATGAAGATCAAGATCGCCAATCCCGCCCAGCTCGACAGCATGATGGACCGTGCGGCCTACGACAAATTCGTGGGCAAGTGAGGCCGACATGACATCGCGTATCGCACTGAAGGACCTCGAACCGGGGGCCAATTTCATTCGCCGTCACATCGGCCCGGATGATGCCGAAACCGCCGCCATGCTGAAGCAGGTGGGCGCCAAGTCGCTTGAGGATTTCATCGAGAAAGTGGTGCCCAAGCGCATCCGCGCCAAGCGCCCGCTCGACCTCAAGAAAGCCATGCCGGAACGCACGGCCCTGTCCTATCTGCGGGAAGCGGCGAGCCGCAACGAGGTTTTCACCTCGATGATCGGCATGGGTTACTACGGCACCATCACGCCCAAGGTGATCCTGCGCAACCTGCTGGAAAATCCCGGCTGGTACACGGCCTACACGCCCTATCAGGCGGAGGTGAGCCAGGGCCGCCTTGAAGCGCTGCTCAATTACCAGCAGATGGTTGTTGATCTTACCGGCCTTCCCATCGCCAATGCCTCGCTGCTTGATGAGGCAACTGCCGCTGCCGAAGCCATGACCATGGCCAAGCGCGTGGCGAAATCATCGTCCAACGTGTTCTTCGTGGACCGTGACACTCATCCGCAGACCATCGGCGTCATCGAAACCCGCGCCAAGGGCTTCGGCTATACGGTGCAGGTCGGCGATCCGCTGAAGGATTTGCAGGCCGGAGAAGTGTTCGGCGCGCTGCTCTCCTATCCCGGTTCGTCGGGCGAGGTGCGCGATTTCTCCAAGGTGATCGAGGCGCTGCATGCCGTGGGCGCACTCGCCATCATGGCGACCGATCTTCTCGCGCTGGCGTTGCTCAAGACGCCGGGTGAACTCGGTGCGGACATTGCCATCGGTTCATCACAGCGCTTCGGCGTACCCATGGGCTTTGGTGGCCCGCACGCGGCGTTCTTCGCCACGCGCGACGACTACAAGCGCACCATGCCGGGCCGCCTGATCGGTGTCTCGGTGGATGCCAAGGGCAAGCGGGCGCTGCGCATGGCGCTGCAGACGCGCGAGCAGCACATCCGCCGCGAGAAGGCCACCAGCAACATCTGCACCGCGCAGGTGCTGCTGGCGGTGATTGCCTCCATGTTCGCCGTCTATCTGGGGCCGCGCGGCATCCGCAAGACGGCAGAACGCACGCACCGCTTTGCCGAGGTCTTTGCCGAAGCGGTGAAGACCTACGGCTTCGAGGTGAAAACCAAGTCGTTCTTCGACACGGTGACGCTGCATGTGCCGGGCCGTGCCCACATGCTCTGGGCCAAGGCCAAGGAAAAGCGCATCAACCTGCGCTTTGTCGATGCCGATCATCTCGGCATTTCCTTCGACCAGTCCACGCGGCGGCAGGAAATGATGAAGCTGCTCTCGGTGTTCAAGTCGGATGCGGAAACCCGCACCGACATCGACGCCATCGACACAAAGACGGCGGAGGTCATTCCGCCGGCCTTGCAACGCAAGAGCGACTATCTCACGCACCCGGTCTTCTCCATGTACCAGTCGGAAACGGAGATGATGCGTTATCTCCGCCACCTGCAGTGCAAGGATCTGGCGCTGGACCAGGCGATGATTCCGCTCGGCTCCTGCACCATGAAGCTCAATGCCACGAGCGAGATGATCCCCGTGACGTGGCGCGAGTTCGCCATGCTGCATCCCTTTGCGCCGCTGGAGCAGACGCAGGGCTACCAGCAGCTCTTTGAGGAACTCGAAGAGATGCTGGCGGAGATCACCGGCTTTGACGCCATCTCGCTGCAGCCCAACGCGGGCTCGCAGGGCGAATATGCCGGCCTTCTCGCCATCAAGCGCTACCACGAGTCACGCGGCGACCATGGCCGCGACATCTGCCTCATCCCGGTTTCGGCGCATGGCACCAACCCGGCCTCGGCGGCGATGGCGGGACTGCAGATCGTGGCGGTGGCCTGCGACACGCAGGGCAACGTCGATGTGAAGGACCTTGAAGCCAAGGCCAAGCAGCATGCGGCGAAGCTGGCGGCGCTGATGATCACCTATCCCTCGACGCATGGCGTGTTCGAGGAAGCGATCATCGACATCTGCCAGATCGTCCATGGCCATGGCGGGCAGGTCTATCTGGATGGTGCCAACCTCAATGCGCAGGTCGGGCTCATGCGGCCTGCCGAACTGGGGGCGGATGTCTGCCACATGAACCTGCACAAGACCTTCTCCATTCCCCATGGCGGCGGTGGTCCGGGCATGGGGCCCATCGGCGTGAAGGCGCATCTGGCGCCGTTCCTGCCGGGGCATGTGGTTGTTGATGGCGTCAACCCGGCGGCTGGTCGCGACGGTGCTACGGGGGCTGTTTCCGCAGCACCTTGGGGCTCGGCCTCGGTGCTGCCGATCTCGTGGATGTACATCGCCATGATGGGTGGTCCCGGCCTGACCAAGGCCACCTCCATGGCGATCCTCAACGCCAACTACATGGCGGCGCGTTTGAAGCCGCACTTCCCGGTGCTTTACACAGGCCCCGGCGGTTTCGTGGCGCATGAGTGCATCCTTGATCTCCGTGACCTGAAGGAGCGCACGGGATTGTCGGTGGAAGACGTGGCCAAGCGTCTGGTGGACTATGGCTTCCATGCCCCCACCATGTCGTTCCCGGTCGTGGACACCTTGATGATCGAGCCCACGGAGTCCGAGGGAAAGCGCGAACTGGACCGCTTCTGTGACTCGATGATCGCCATCGCCGGCGAGATCGCCGAGGTGGAGCAGGGCAAGGCGCACAAGACCGACAACGTGCTCAAGAACGCGCCGCACACCCATGCGGAACTGTTCGGCGAATGGACGCATCCCTATTCGAAGGAGCAGGCCTTCTTCCCGCTGAAGAACTCGCCCAACGACAAGTACTGGCCGCCGGTGGCGCGCGTGGACAACGTGCACGGCGACCGCAACCTCGTCTGCATCTGCCCGCCGATGAGCGAGTACCTGGAAGCGGCGGAGTAGGAATTTCCTACAGCCAACAAAAAACCCGGCTGATGAAGCCGGGTTTTTTCGTGGTCAGTGGACCGGATGTATCAGTTCAGGCGCGCCTTCACGGCGGCGATGGATTCGGCGATCAGGCTTTCGCCGCCCTTGCCCTTCATGCCGTCCTTGAGAAGGCTCGTTGCGGCAGCGACCGCGAGGTCGGCGGCGCGGGCGCGCACGTCCTTGGCGGCGGCGGCTTCGGCCTGGGCGATCTTGGTTTCGGCTTGCTTGGTGCGGCGTTCGATGGCCTCACCCAGCTTCTTCTTCGATTCTTCAGCGTAGGATGCGGCATCGGCCTTGGCGCGGGCGACGATCTCGCCAGCTTCCTTTTCGGCGTCGATGCGCTTCTGCTTGTATTCGGCAAGCAGTGCTTCGGCCTCTTCGCGCAGGCGCCTGGCGTCGCTCAGGTCCTTGGCGATCTGGGCCGAACGGTCGTCCAGCATCTTGCCTGCGGTCTTGTGGGCACCGGCCCAGAAGACGATGCCGAGGAAGATGATGAGCGCCACAAGGGCGAAGAATGTCGCGTCGATGGCGAGACCGGCGGCGAGGACAACGGGGAGCGTGTTCATGGCGGATTATCCCTTGAGGGCCTTGGCGATGGCCGCCTTGGTGACCTTGCCGCCACCCAAGGCAGCGACGATTTCGGCGGCCGAGTCGGCAGCGATGTCTTCCACCGCTTCCAGCGCCTTGGCCTTGCTGGCGGCGATCTTGGATTCAGCCGCTGCGATTTTCTTGGAGAGCGCCTCGTCCAGCTTGTGGCTTTCGGCGTCCACGTCCTTGTTCACGGCATCGCGCGTTTCGCGGGCAATGTCGGTGGCCTTGCCGCGGGCGTCGGCGAGGGCCTTTTCGTAAGACTTTACGGCCGCTTCCGTTTCGTCCTTGAGGGACTGGGCGCGGGCGAGGTCGGAATCAATGCGGGCCTTGCGGTTGCCGAGAATGGCGGCAAGGCGTGGCAGCGCAAACCGGCTCATCAGCAGGTAGAGCGCCGCGAAGAAGATCACCAGCCAGAACAGCTGGGACGGGAAGGTCTTGGTGTCGAGCGGCGGGAACACGCCACCGCCATGACCGCCGCCATGGGCCTCGGTTCCAGCCGTGGTTCCGTGGGCTTCACCGCCAGCCGCCTCACCATGGGCCTCGCCCGCAGGTGCAGCACCTTCGGGAGCAGTGGTGGTTTCTTCGGCGACCTGGAATTCAGCCGTGGTTGCTGCCGTGCTCTGCGACATCACACTTCCTCGAATAGGTGGTTGGACCGGAGCGCCCCGTGGAGGAGGCTCCGGCCCGGATCAGGTGTTCAGTCCTGGTTCGTCTTAGGCGACGAAGAGGAGGAGAAGCGCCACAACGAGCGAGAAGATGCCGAGGCCTTCAGCGAGGGCGGCACCGATCAGCGCGTTGGTGAACTGGGCACCGGCAGCGGCGGGGTTGCGGAGCGCACCAGCCAGATAGTTGCCGAAAATGTGGCCCACGCCGATGCCGGCGCCACCCATGCCGATGCAGGCGATACCGGCGCCGATAAGCTTTGCTGCTGCTGGATCCATTTGAGTTCTCCTTGAGTGATGGATTGCGTTTAGTGGTGGGTATGAAGCGCGTCGTTGAGATAGACGCACGTCAGAATGGCGAAGACGAAGGCCTGCAGGAAGGCCACGAGGAATTCAAGGGCCGTCAGCGCTACGGCCATTGCGAGAGGCGCGATGGCGCCGAGGATACCGCCAATGCCAAGCGCGCCAAGGCTCACGACGAAGCCGGCGAAGACCTTGAGAACGATGTGGCCGGCCAGCATGTTGCCGAACAGACGAAGGCCGAGCGAGATCGGGCGCGAGAGGAAGGAAATGATTTCGATCAGCGAAATGAAGGGCAGGATTGCCAGCGGCACTCCGGAGGGCACGAAGAGTTTGAACCAGCCGAGGCCGTGCTTGTAGATGCCGACCACCACGACGAGGGCGACGACAAACAGCGCCAGCGAGGCGGTCACGATCACGTGGCTCGTGACGGTGAAGAAATAGGGGAACATGCCAAGCATGTTGGCAACGAGGACGAAGGAAAACAGCGAGAAGACCAGCGGGAAGAACTTCTTCCCGTCGTGCCCAAGCACGTTGTTCACCATGTTGTCGATCATGCCGTACCAGAGTTCACCCACCGACTGCACGCGGCCCGGCACCAGTTCGGCCTTGCGCGAGGCCAGCCAGAGGAAGGCCGTGATCACCGTCACCGTGGCGCCCATGAAGAGAGCGGAGTTGGTGAAGCTGATGTCATAGCCACCGAGATTGAACGACCCCGTGAGGTCCTGGATCTGGAACTGGTGAATCGGATCGTTGGCCACGATCAGTCCTCTTCTTCATCATCCGCGTTTGGCGGCGTCATTTTGCGAAGCTCTTCCGCCGTGGGCTGGCTCCTGTTCGCGGCGCGCGACATGTTCAGGAGGCCGGCACCAAAGCCGAGGAACAGAAACACGATCAGGAACAGCGGAAGCGTTCCCACGAGGTAATCCAGCCCGTAACCGATCAGGCCACCGACCAGCACGCCCGCCACAAACTCGCTGGCGAGGCGGTAGCCCTTGGAATAATCCTTGGCACCGTCGTAGCGGTTTGAGGGCCGCCTGGCCGCCGACTGGTCCGACTTTTCGGCCGCGATGCGGGCCGACAGGTCTTTCAGTCGGTTGGAAAGATCACCCAGCTCCGGGCTGGCCTCGCTTTCGGACGTCTCGGGTTTGCGCGGGTCGGCCATGTCGTCACAGTCTCCGGGCAAAGATCAACGCGTCCGGAAAGAGGCCTTTCCAAAGCGCGCTCTCCTTAGTTCGGGGGCGAAAGTGTGTCAAGAATTGGATTCTTGTTCCAAAGTATTGAAATCTCTTGTGTATTCAGACGATTGTGGCGCTGCGGCATTGAGTCAGGAGCGGGGGGCGGAGGAGTTGATGCGAATCCCGCCGTTGCGCGTGGCAAGAATGTCCGCGACCATGCGCTCGTTGCCCCGGCCCACCGGTATTTCCGTGCCGTCATGCAGCACCAGCATCAGCTGCCGCCCGGCCCGGCGCGACCCGCGAACCGCGCTGCAACTGACCCAAAAGGACTTGTGCACCCTGTGGCCGGACGCTCCCAGCCCGCTGATCACGTCACTGAAACGGGCGCGCTTGTGTTCCACCCGGTCGCGGTAGACAAATTTCACATAGTGGTCCTCGGCCTCGACGTAGTGCAGTTCATCCCCAACGGGTACGGGCGAGGCCGTGGCGGATGGCGTGGCAGCGGGCGATGGCTGCCCGTCGGTTGCAGGCAGTGGTGCGGGGGCCCGCCGCAACAGCCGGTCGAAACTGGCCACCAGTCCGATATAAAGAAAGCTCTCGGCATATTCCGAAACGGGCGGAGCGTGGCCGAAGGAGAATTCGCAAAGTTTCATGAAGGCCACGGTCAGGGCGCATGTGAAGACGAGATCGGCGAGGAGTTCGCGCGGCAGCTTGTGCCTTGCCGTCTGTCCGGTATGGTCGGACCATGAATGTCGCAGAACCAGCGCGCTCGCGGTGATGGCGGCAAGGCAGGCCATGAACAGGACAAAGGCACCGGGCGCCACGGCCATGGCATCAAGGACCGGCGCACAGAAGATGCTGCCAGCCAGCATCAGCAACCCGCCAATCAATGCAAATGTCCAGCGGGACCTTGCCGCTGTCGTTTTGCCACGCCCGCTGGATTGCGCCTGTTGATCAGAATCCCCCACGTTCCCCCCATTTCGTCAAGCCGCAGCATACGCTTCAGCCCAGAACGCAAATCCCCATCCGCGTCCTGTTGCGATACACACGCCAGTATCTGCAAGTGCCGTGCCGTGTGGCCGCCAGTGATCGGCGAAGATGTGTAAGGCAGTGCGACTGTTTGTAAAGACGGCAGACCAGCGGCCTTGGCATCGCGTGCTGCGCGCATTGCATGCCGTTCTTCTTGCCGATGCGCGGAGAGGGTGTCACCAGCGCGACCGTTGACGTCACATCCTGTCCTTTCATGACGCGCCGCTGCTCGCGCCACCGCATGTGAGCATTTCCCGGACTATGAAGCCGCCTGTCCGTTGCTGGACCGGCGAATCATCCGAGACTTTGGGGGCGTGCGTGTGCACCGGATGGCTTCACCGTGTTCCGTTGCCGGACCAACGCATCAGCGCGTGCCCGCATCACACCGCAAACCAGAATGCGGTGACTGATCATCGCGGTGCACGGCCGCTGATGCGTGGGCGGCCTCCATGTGACCAGACACATGGGGGCCGTTTCATTCTGGTGCAGGCGGAGACGCGTTCAGAGCAGTCCGCGTGTCTGTCTTGGCCGACGACTGGGGAAAGAACTGTTGCACGATCTGTTCGGAGGTTCGGCTCACGGGTATTTCAGCGCCATCCTTCAGGACGAGATGAAGCCTTCTGCCCACGCGGCGCGTTTCGGTCACGGCGTCACGGTTCACCCAGAAGGATTTCTGAACCCTCAGGCCCGTATCACCGAGGCCCGCCACAACATCCCGAAAACGGGCGCGCAGATGCTGGACATTGTCGGAGAAGACCATTTTCACGTAGTGGTCCTCCGCCTGTACATAGTAGAGTGGCCCCGTGTTCACCGGGATCGGGACAGGCAGGTTTCCCGGCAACGAGTCCACAGGCTGCACGTCGGGGCTAGGCAGACCGGCCTGTGGTGGCACATGCCTGCGCATCGAGGTGCGCAGGTGCCTCAATGTGCGGAAAAAGAAAATGATCGCGGTGTAGTAGAGGATGGCAATGCGCCATCCGCCGAGGGAAATGTCATAGTTGAAGATGAAGTCCTCAAGCAACGTGATGGAGACGACGATGACGCCGGCCAGCATGATGTCGGCCAATATGTCGAGACCCGCGCGCAATGCCGCGCTTGCCGTGGCGAGGCGGCGTTCAACTTCCCGGCCGAAATTCCGCCGCAGGGCGAACAGGGCCCAGAGCCAAAGTGCCGCTGTTGCGACAAACAGCGCAAACCATCCGGGCCATTGCAGCTTGGCATAGACCGGCAAGCCGACAAAGACGAGCGCCCCCGCGATGATCAGCGTGATCATCGCAACCGTGTTGATGTCGGGCCGGTGATCCAGTTTTCCACCCTGGCCGAGCAAACCTGATATCCCTGAAAACATAGTCTGCTTCCCCGGTTGGCGGGCCTTCCCTTTGACGCCGCAACGGACCGCTTTGTCAACGGTCCGGCACCGGAGCCGCACATGCGGGCGCCAAAGGCGGCCTGTTTCAGTCTGGTTCACCCGCTGGCGAAATCGCCGTTCCGTGATGTGTCAGGAACGCAGGCAAAACCGGCCACTTCGCGCCAAAAATCCACTTCGCGACCTGTCGTCTCGGTGCATGGGCCAGTTGGACCAATTGCCACGTTTTTGCACTATGTGAGAGAGGCTCAGCGCAGGTGAATTGGCCCAGAACCAACCAACCTGTTCGCCGGGTCGGACATGTGGGCCGTTGCCTCGCTGGCGTGATTAACCCCCCGGTCGTCACGCCACATGGGCGGTGGCCCATTCGTGTACGGGCCCCCGTGTCGCAAGACACGGGGGCAAACCGGCCTTCCGGCAGGCTGCGACAGGTTCAGAGCAGGTCGCGCGACTGAAGATCGGCGCGCAAGGCGTCCGGCGAGGTGAAATGGTGAGCCTGCCAGCCTGCGGCCTCGGCTCCGCGCACGTTCTTCAGGCTGTCATCAATGAACAGGCACTCCGGTGCGTTCAGGTCATTGCGACTGCACAGCAGTGCAAAAATGGCGGGGTCGGGCTTGATGATGCCTTCGTCGCCCGAGACCACGATGTCGCGGAACAGCGAGAGAAAGCCGAAGCGCGAACGGGTATCGCGGAAGGTTTCGCCGTTCCAGTTGGTGATGGCGTAGAGTGCGGCACCCCTGTTGTGCAGGTCTTCGAGGATGGCGACAGAGCCTGCAATGGCACCGGGCACCATCTCCATCCAGCGCTCACGGAAGAGCCTGATTTCGCTGGCCATGGCGGGATGGCGGCTGGTGGCTTCGGCAATGGCGTCATCCCACCTTCGTCCCCGGTCCTGCTCCAGGTTCCACTCGTTGTGGCAGACGTGGGTGAGAAACCACTCCATCTTTCCCGCGTCGTCAAATACTTTGCGGTAGAGGTGGCGCGGATCCCATTCAATCAGCACCATGCCGAGGTCGAAGACAATGTTCATGCGGACGTTTCCGGTCGGGGCAGCAACGGTTCATACATCATGATGGCGTGGTTGGCGGTGATGAAGTCCTCGCCCAGCGCTTCGCCCGAAACCGCATCGCGGCGGTTGCGCCAGAGTTCGTTGTGGCGCGAGTACCCGCCCCACCATTCCGGCCTGATCTCGTGGCTCTTCTCGAAGACCTCATAGCGGTGGCGCTGCGGTGCCGAGCAGCGCCAGGCCCCGCGCAGCCAGTCATTCTTGGTCCACAGGCTCAGTTGCCAGGTGTCCTGTGTCGGGTTCCGGATTTGCAGGTCGATGTAATTGTAAGCGCAGGTGGCACCCGAGGCGAAAGGCTGGGTGCGTCCCGCATCGGGAAAGACGTCGAAGCCGTGCCGCCAGCGTTCCATCACCTCAAGGTCGGTATGAATGGTCATCCAGTAGATGAGGTTGGTCATCTGGCACAGTCCGCCGCCAATATCCTGCGCCAGCTTGCCGTTCTTGAGCACGAAACCTGTTTTGAAGCCGCGCCGCGCCGTGGGCTTGCCGACCATGCGCCAGAAGGAAAAGGTCTCGCCCGGCTTCAGGACCAGCCCGTCAATGCAGCGGGCAGCGATTTCGAGGCTCGCCATCTTGTTGCGCTGGAGCTGCATGTCCACGCCGGAGAGTTCGCGCAGCATGGGAGTGCCGTGCTGCATGTGCATGTGGGGCAGGTGGCCACTCTGCCGCGTGCTGGCGTAGCGCGTTGACGTGAGGTACCACGAGAGACGGCGCCTGTTGACATAGTAGAAGCGGCCAAGCGCCAGCCGGAGCGCCGAGCGCTGAACCGGCTTCGGCAGCGCCTGCTTCATCGGCTCAGCCCGCTTCCGCCACCAGTTCTGTCGCTTCTTCGAGGTTCACCGAGACCAGTTGCGAGACGCCGCGTTCCATCATGGTGACGCCGAAGAGGCGGTTCATGCGGGCCATGGTGAGGGGGTGGTGGGTGATGATGAGGAAGCGCGTCTCGGTCCGCTGCAGCATGGCGTTCAAGAGGTTGCAGAAGCGCTCGACGTTGTGATCGTCCAAGGGCGCGTCGACTTCGTCCAGCACGCAGATGGGCGAAGGGTTGGTGAGGAACACCGCGAAGATCAGGGCCATGGCCGTGAGCGTCTGTTCGCCGCCGGAAAGCAGTGAGAGTGTCGTCGGCTTCTTGCCCGGCGGCTTCGCCAGGATTTCGAGGCCGGCTTCCAGCGGATCATCCGACTCGATCAGTTGAAGTTCCGCCTCGCCCCCGCCGAAGAGCGTAGTGAAGAGTTCGGTGAACTTGGCGTTGACGGTGCCGAATGAGTCCAGCAGGCGCTGGCGGCCTTCCTTGTTGAGCGAGCCAATGGCGCCGCGCAGCTTGGCAATGGCCTGGACGAGTTCGTCCTTCTCGGTCTTCATCTTGTCGAGTTGTTCGGCAACGGCGGTGGCTTCCTCGTCGGCGCGCAGGTTGACGGCACCGAGGCGCTCACGGTCGTCACGCAGCGAGACGAGCTTGCGCTCGATCTCTTCGGCGGGCGGCAGCTTTTCCGCTTCCACGCCAGCCGCCGACAAGACTTCAGCGGGCGGGCAATTCAGGGTTTCGGCGATGCGGGCCTGGCAATGGTCCTGGCGCTGCTTCGAGGCCTCAAGCCGTGCCCCGAGGCGGGCGTGATCCTCGCGTGAGGTGGCAGCCAGTTCCTGCGCCTCGCGCAGGGCCTTGTCGGCTTCGCGGACGGCGTTCTCGGACTCCTGCAAGGCGTCGGCAGCGGCCTTGCGGTCGCGCTCGGCCTCGCTCAGCATGTTCATCAGCTTGAAGCGGCGGTCAGCCAGTTGCTGCGGCATGGCCGCCATGTCCGAAAGGCCTGCTTCAGTTTCGGCGAGGCGGGTGGAGAGGGTCTCCACCTGTTCGCGGGCCTTGGCGGCGCGGGCGCGCCACTGTTCGGTTTCCTGCGCAATGGCCTTGAGGCGGTCGCTGCGCAGGCGGGCTTCACGTTCCAGGCCGTCATGGCGGGCGCGGGCCTCGCCATAGGTGGTGCGTTCGCGGTTCAGCACATCGCGCAAGGCAGCGGCTTCCGCCTGCAAGCCGTCAATGGCAGGAAGGCCTGCAAACTCGGCGCGGGCCGCTTCAAGGCCACCCGTCACTTCGGCGCGCTGCGCCTCGGTGCGGCGGTGGGCTTCGTCGAGCGCGCTGGTCTGGGCCGTCTGCTCTGCGAGCTTGCGCTCGTGCATCTGCAGGGCGCGGCGGGCCACATCGAGGGCGGAGGTGGCGGCGCGCCAGGCTTCGCGGCGTTCGCGTTCGGCCTTCACCCCGGCTTCGACAGCGGTGCGGGCCTCTTCATGTTCGGCGCGGGCCGCATCGGCAGCAGCCTGCGCGTCCTTCATCTCTGCCTCAAGGGAGACGAGGCGGTTGCGTTCGGCAAGGCGCTTGGCGGCGGCACTTGGTGCTTCGGCGGCGGCGACGAAACCGTCCCAGCGCCAGACATCGCCCTCGCGCGAGACGAGGCGCTGGCCGGGCTTCAGTTGCGGCTGCACGGCCGCACCCACGCTGCGCGAGACCACGCCCACATGCGAGAGGGTGCGCCAGAGGGCAGGCGGGGCTTCCACATGGCGCGAGAGCGGTGTCGCGTCTCCCGGTAAGGGCGGAATGTCGCCCAGCTGCTGCAGGGTGCGCCAATGGACGGGAGCGCCTTCGTCGGACGAGGCTTCAATGTCGTCACCAAGCGCGGCGGCGAGTGCGGTCTCGTATCCGGGTTCGACGTTCAGGGCATCGACCACGGCGGGCCACAGGCCGTTGGCATCGTTCTTCAGGAAGTTCGTCAGTGTACGGACTTCCGTGGCGAGGCGGTCGGCCTTGCGGCGGGCCTCGTCATGGGCGGTGCGCTTCTCGGCTTCGCTGGCGCGGGCGGCGCGCAATCCGGCTTCCGCGCCATTGGCGTCGGTCTCGGCAGAGGCTGCGGCGGCAACAGCGGCTTCCACGGCAGAGCCAAGCGCCACGCCATCTCCCACATCACCCAACTGGGCGATGAGGTTGGCCTTGCGCGATGCGATGGACTGCAATTCGCTGTCGAGGCGGGCCAGACGGCCCTGCTGTTCATTCAGGCTGCGCTCCATGGCGCTGCGCTGGGCGGCGAGATCGGCGAGTTTGCGGCCGGCTTCGTCGGCGGCTTCCTGGGCGCGGGCCAGCGCGTCGGCGGCGGCCTGCATGGCGGCGGCGGCTTCGCTGCGGCGCTCGGCATCGGCACCGAATGAGGCTTGCAGCTCTTCGCCTTCACTGGCGAGGCGGGCGATCACGCCATCAGTGTCGGAGAGCAGGCCTTCCTCGCGGGCCACGTCGGCGCGGGTCTGGGACTGGCGCTGCTTCAGTTCATGGATGCGGGTTTCGACGCGCTTTTCCTCATCGTCGAGGGTGGCGCGTTCAAGCGTCAGTCGCTGGAGCACAGCAGCGCGGATGGTTTCCTGTTCGCGCAGGCCCGGCAAGGTGTCGCCCAGTTCGTCGCGTCCGCGCAGGCGTTCGGAAGCAGCGCGGGTGTGCTCGGCCAGAAGCCGGGTGGCCTCTTCCAGAAGGCCGGTGTCGCGTTCCACTTCGGCGGCGGCATCGCGCCAGGCCACGAACAGGCCTGCGGCTTCCAGCTTGCGGATTTCGGCGGATACCTGCTTGTATTTCTGGGCCTGCCGCGCCTGGCGCTTCAGGCTGTTCAGCTGGCTTTCCAATTGCGCCGTCACGTCATCAAGGCGGGCGAGATTCTGTTCGGCGGCCTTGAGCTTGAGTTCGGCCTCGTGGCGGCGGGTGTGCAGGCCGGTGATGCCTGCGGCCTCTTCGAGGATGAGGCGGCGGGCCTGTGGCTTGGCATTGATGATCTCGGCGATCTGTCCCTGCCGCACGAGGGCTGGCGAGCGCGAGCCGGTGGAGGCATCGGCGAAGAGCAGCTGCACGTCGCGGGCGCGCACCTCGCGGCCGTTGATGCGGTAGGTCGAGCCATCGTCGCGCACGATGGCGCGGCTTACTTCCAGCACTTCGCTGTCATTGAAGGCAGGCGGGGCCGAGCGGTCCTCGTTGCCGAGCGTGATCAGCACTTCCGCCATGTTGCGGGCGGGGCGCTGGGTGGTGCCTGAGAAGATCACGTCCTCCATGCCGGAGGCGCGCATGGACTTGTATGAGTTCTCACCCATGGCCCAGCGCAGGGCTTCCAGCAGGTTGGATTTGCCGCAGCCGTTCGGGCCGACGATGCCGGTCAGCCCCGGCTCGATGACCAGTTCCGTCGGCTCCACGAATGACTTGAAGCCAGTGAGCCTCAGCCGCGCGAACTTCATGATTGCCCCGTTCCCTTAAACAGACAGTACTTTACTGACAGCCCGCCGCCTCAGCCGAGCAGCGGGTCGATCACGGCCTTCAGGCCTTCGATGGAGGTTTCGCCTTCAAAGCGCTTGAAGCCCGGCTCGCTGGCACCCTTGATGAAGATTGTGGGAATGCCGGTGACGCCAAAGCCTTCGGCGCGCTTGCGCTCTTCGAGGATCTTCTTGGCGATGTCGACATTCTTGATACAGTCGTTGAAGGCCTGTTCGGTCATGCCGGCCTCACGCGCAATGGCCTTCAGGCCTTCCAGCGGGTTGGGCATCCAGGTGGCCTGCGTCTTGAACATCGCGTCCACCATGGCGCGGTATTTGTCCGGCGGCGCGCAGCGCGCCACCATGAAGCCGCCGAGGCCTGCGTCATTGTGCGGGAATTCGCGGAAGATGAAGCGCACCTTGCCGGTGTCGATGTAGTCCTTCTTCAGCGCCGGATAGGTGTTCATGGCGAAGTCGGCGCAATGGGGGCAACTGGCGGAGGCGTATTCGATAATGGTGACCTTGGCCGTGTCAGCACCCTCCACGATCTCGCCATGGGCGGGCGGTTCGGCCAGCTTTGAAAGATCGGGGGCGTCCTGCGCCAGGGCGCTGACAGGGAGAAGGGCAGCAGCGGCAGCCGAGCCCAGGAGAAGACGGCGGGACATGTTGGTCATGGGACTTTCCTACTTGATGTTGCGGGCAGAGGCCATGGCCCTAATGCCCCTGTGGAGAACGTGATTTTTCGCTGAGAATTCCTTGTCTTAGGCGGGTCAGTGCCTGCCTCAGGGAATCGTCTTCGAGGTCTGTCATGGCGGCAGGTGGCGGGGTTTCCGCTGTGGTGGCGGGTGCGGGCGCAGGCGCAACGGGCCTGTCCATGCCGCCGGGCAGCACCTTGATCTTGCCGATGCCTGCATAGCCGAGATAGGCGTTGATGCGTTCGCGCAGGCTTTCTGCCTTGTACTGCACATCGAGGGCGCGGCCGGGGGCGGACTTGAGCGTCAGGGTGCCGGAGGGTGTTTCACTCTTCTCCTTCGGCCTCGTCCAGGTGATGCGTTCAGGCGTACACAGCGCCGCGGTTTCGCCACCCACAATGTCCGGCCAGTGGCTCAACAGGTCGGCACTCTGGAAGCCGTGCTTTTCAAACGCGGCCTTGGTGAGGGTGCGGAAGTGTTTGTCGAGGGTTTCCATTGTGCCAGAGTGCGCCGTGGGTACTGGATTGGAATCATAGCGCAAACCATGGCGGAAGAGGGGCTGAAAATGGGGCTGGATCAGGCAGGGCGTTTGCTCGCCTGGTACGATGCACATGGCCGCGACCTGCCGTGGCGGGTGAAGGGCCACGCCACGGGCGCGCGGCAGGAACCCTATTTCGTCTGGCTCTCGGAAATCATGTTGCAGCAGACCACGGTTGCCGCCGTGCGCGACTATTTCCGCAACTTCGTGGCGCTGTGGCCGACGGTGGAGGCGCTGGCGGCGGCGGAACTGGATGATGTGCTCAGGGCCTGGGCCGGGCTTGGCTATTACGCGCGGGCACGCAATCTCCACGCCTGTGCACGGGCCGTTGTGGACAGGCATGGCGGGCGTTTTCCGGCGGAGATTGACGCCCTGCTGGCCTTGCCGGGCATCGGGCCCTACACGGCGGCGGCGATTGCCGCGATTGCCTTCGACCAGCCGCATGCGGCCGTTGATGGCAATGTGGAGCGGGTGATCTCACGCTACTATTGTATCGAAGAGCCGCTGCCTGACTCAAAGCCGCTGATCCGTGCGCGGGCGCAAAGTCTGGTGCCGCTCAGGCGTGCCGGGGATTTCGCACAAGCCATGATGGACCTGGGCGCCACGCTGTGCACGCCGAAGTCGCCCAATTGCCTGATTTGTCCGTGGACGGAGGATTGCGTGGCGCGCGCCCGTGGCATCGCGGCTGAACTGCCACGCAAGGCCGCAAAGAAGCCCGTGCCCACCCGGCGCGGTCACGCCTACTGGATCACGCGGCCCGATGGCGCGGTGCTGCTGCGGCGGCGGCCCGAAAAGGGCCTGCTCGGCGGCATGATGGAAGTGCCATCGGGAGACTGGGCAGCGAAACTGCCGGACGCCGCCTTCCCGTTCCCGGCCAACTGGCGCAAGACAGCGGGAAAGGTCACGCACACCTTCACGCATTTCCATCTGGAACTCACGGTGTGGGTGGCGGAGTTGGATGAAGTGTCACTCGCCGGCGCGCGTTGGGTGGGGCGCGAGCAGCTTCACACGGAAGCGCTGCCCACCGTCATGCGCAAGGTGGTGGCGCATGCGCTGGGTGAGGGGTGAGTGAAGGAGCGAAGCCTTGCTGTTCGCGGAGTTTCGAGAGAATGCGCCGTGACGCAGAATATTTAAGATTGCACTTGTTGATGTTTTGAAAGCCGCCTAGCTTTCGGTTGTGGTTTACTCACTCCGGGAGTTGCAGATGAAGTTCTCCAGAACCGGCCTGGCATGCATGTTGTCTTTTGGACTGCTCGCATTGCCGCCCTTGCATTCACCGAGCCATGCCGGAAAGACGGCAGATGCCATTGCGGCGGGTCTCGTCGGTGCGGCCATTGTGGCCGCTGCGTCGCGACACCACAAGCATCACAAGCGGATGTACTATGACAGCTACGAGCCCTATCCGGACAATGGGTATGACACGTACTGGAACAACGTCTATTCGCCCGCAGCCGGCATCACCTGCTATCGCGCCCAGGTGGCCTGTTACAAGGCCAATGGCCATTTTTCGGCCAAGTGGACGCGCATGCAATTCGCCGATGGAGAGTAAACCATGAAGAACATGACCATGGGCCTCGCGGCCCTTGCCCTCCTTGCTGTTTCAGGCGTGGCGCAGGGCGCCGATGATGACCACCGGCTTGACGATGCATGGAAGGCAGCTGTCGAGGACAACGAGGGCGTGCTGTCGCCTGCGCAGGTGTCGGGCCTCAACATTCTCGCCTATGAGTCCGCAGTGGCGCGCCTGTGTGACGGCATCAAGCTGGACGAAAAGAAGTTCGCGGCAAGCGTTGCCGCGGTGGTGACCGGCGGAAGCGCCCTCAGTGAGGAAGAGCAGGTGCAACGCCTCACGGCGGTCATGTTCCAGTTGGGCACGGCGAACGGGCTGTTCCTGGCGGAGGGCGCGATGAAGAAAGACACGTTCTGTGCCCATGCTGCCGAGGAAAAGGCAGACAAGGACAATCCCCACAACTGGCAGTGACCGGTGCTTGGGCGGCTGTCAGCGCCGCCCGCCCACTTCATCGATGTGCCTGAGCAGGTCAGCCGGGTCTTCGTAGACGCGGTAGGCGCCGGCGCGTTCCAGTTCGCCTGTGGAATAGCCGCCGGAGAGGAGGCCGATGCCAAGGGCACCGGCGCGGCGCGAGGCCAGCATGTCCCAGACCGCGTCACCCACCACGCAGGCGTGGGCGATGTTCATGCCGAGCTTTTCGGCGCAGGCAATGAACAGGTCGGGGTCGGGCTTGGCATAGCGCACGAGATCGCGGGTGATGACCACATGCTTGGCGGGATCGACGCCCAGCGCTTCCAGCACGGGGCCTGCGGTGCGCATGCGGCCAGAGGTGGCGATGCCCCACGGGATTTCGTTTTCGGTGAGGTGCTTCAGCAATTCGCGTGCGCCGGGCAGGGCCACCGTGCCCGTGGTGCGGGTGTTGTAGTGGTGGGCGTGCAGGTCACTCAGTTCGCGGCGCAGGTCTTCGGTGATGTCGTGGCCCAGTTCGCGCGACAGGGCGGCGGTGAAGAGATCGCCCGACATGCCGATGCGGCGGTGGATGCGCCAGATCGACACTTCGATGCCCTTGTCCTGCAAGGCCCGGTGC